>ERZ772968.888-NODE-888-length-14514-cov-7.877654_pt1 | contig 14514 bp, 14 predicted proteins | sample MGYA00580674_ERZ772968 | MGnify/ENA primary metagenome ERZ772968 (study PRJEB29015, sample SAMEA2737940) | human oral metagenome | biome: human oral; feature: human-associated habitat; material: dental | place: China | collected 2138 ...
AGGCCCTCAAGCGCCTCGAGGCGGACGACATCGTCACCATGGACGAGGAGCGCCGCGCCCAGATGGTCTCCAACCTCCTGGTGGTGCTCTGCTCCGACCAGCGCACCCAGCCCGTCGTCAACACCGGCTCCCTGTACGCCTGAGCCGTGGCGGGCAAGGAGCGCAAACAGGTCCTGCTCCGGCTGGACCCCGCCGTCCACGCGGCGATCGCCAAGTGGGCGGCGGACGAGCTGCGCTCGGTGAACGCGCAGATCGAAGTGGTCCTGCGCCGGGCGCTCGACGAGGCGGGGCGCGGTGTCAGGGCCGCTCCCCTGCGCGGAAGGGGGCGCCCGCGCAAGGACGAGGAGCGCTGATGGGAGTTCCGGCGCCCTGCCCCTGACCCCGCGGGATCAGGGGCAGGACCGCGCCATCGGCCTGCGGGGGCGCTCCCGCGGGCGCCTGGGGGATCGCGCAAAGGCCGCGCACCCTTCGGCAGCCCCGCCCTGTGTTCCCGCGTGGGGCCGGGAGGGGGCGGGCCGAGGACCGGGGAGCGCTGATGGGAACCTTCCGCTGCAGGGGTGGGAGGGAGCGGGGCCGACCGCGCGGAGCGGGATCACATCGCCTGGGGCGGGTGGCCCTTCGTGCGCCCCGATCCGCCCGGGGCCCGCAGGACGGGTGCCATGGCCGCGGCCAGGAGCACCGTTGCCGCGCGGTTCTTGAGGAAGTCCTCCCACGGGTCCTGAGCGGGCCAGGAGTAGCCCAGGACCAGGATGAAGGCGAAGAAGCCCAGTGCCGCCAGCGCCGCAAGCCGGGCCGCCCTGCCCCCGGCCAGCAGCGCCGCGCCGAGAACGAGCTCGAAAGCGGCTGTGACCAGGCTCAGCCACTCGATGTTCGCCATGACGGAGCCCCGCCACAGATCCGCGAGCCACGGCCACAGGGCAGTGTCGGCGAAGGGCGCGTAGCTCTGCGGGGAGAAGGAGGCGAAGTAGGCGTGCACCAGTGCTCCGCCCAGGAAGACGACGCCGAAGACCACCCGCGCCGACGTGCGGTACCGGTTCATGGCTCCGCCTCTTCCCCGGCGGTTGCGGACGGTTGGACCGGTGCCGCCTGCTCCGTCCCGGCCGTCTGTTTCGCCTTTCCGGCCGCCTGTTCCGCCCCGGCCTCCTGTTCCGCCTCTCCGGTCTCCTGTTCCGCTCCAGCCGCCCGATGGAGGTGGGTCGTTCTGAAGTGGCGCACGTGGGATCTCAGCAGGGCCCGTGCCCGCTCCTCGGCGCCGTCGCCCGACTCGGCGAGCTGGAGCAGGGCGAGGACCGGTCCGAAGAAGGCCAGTGCCGTGGCCATCGGGTCGAGCCCGTCGCGGAAGTCGCCCGAGCGGATGAGTCCGGCGAAGACGCCGGCCTGGAAGGCGAGGGGCTGCTCGATCCAGTAGTGGCGCAGGCGTCGTCCGATCTGCGGGTCGCGGTACTGGCTGACGATGAACAGGCGGCGCAGAGCCGCGAGTTCCCGGTCGTGCAGGACGGCGTCGAAGAAGCCCTCGGCGATCGCCGCCAACTGCTCTTCGCCGATTCCCCGGTAGCCGGGGAGCGCTGCGCCGGGGGAGGCGACCGAGACGCCCAGCGCGGCCGCCACCTCGGCCATGCGCGCGTCGGCCCGTTCGACGAGGGCGTCGAAGATCGCCTGTTTGGAGGGGAAGTGCTTGTAGACCGAGCCCTCGCGCACGCCGGCGTCGCGAGCGAGGTCGCGGATGGAGGTGCCGCCCCATCCTTCCCGGGAGAAGCGTTCCAGGGCGGCGTCGAGCAAACGGTCCCGTGTCGAAGGTGAACGATCGTTAGCCACGTGGTCGATGCTACCACGCCGCCGCGCAGGGCCGGCCCGGGCCCGGCCGCTGGGGCTCGCACGATGTTGTGTTGGGTGGTCTCGGTCCTTGTGCGCGCGGCCCACGGCCGCGTCCTCGGCGCGTCTTCCCACACGGCGCCCGCGGTTGCACCACTTAGCGTGTCGTTGCACCACTTAGGCCCGAGCGGGCCCTGGTTCTCCCGGCGTGTCGGGGGCCTAAGTGGTGCGGGCAGTGCCTAAGTGGTGCGGGCAGTGCCTAAGTGGTGCAGGTGCAGGGCGTGTTGTGCGAGTCGTTCGAGCCGGTGGCCGGTGCCGGTGATGCGGGTGGTGGCTTGGTGCCGGGCGGCGGGAGCCCGGTGGCGCTCGGGGTGGTTGGAACAGCGTTCGGCGGCGCTGCGGTAGCGGTGGGCGATGGGGCCAGAGGCTGGCGTGCGCCGGGTGGGGCTTTCGGCCCGCCGACCGACCGCCTGGTCGCCTCTGACGGGGGTCGAGGCCCCGCGTGGCGGGCGCGGCGGACCCCGCCATGAGCAGGCCTTGTCGGGGGCGCCCGAGTCGGACGCGCACACCCTGCCCCGATCCCGGCCCGCCGCGCACGCGGGCCCCTGCAAGTGGACACGTCCACGGACACCCCCGCCCGGGTCCACCGGCGGTATCGGCTACGGCGACCAGCTCGGGCCCTGCGCGTTGCCGCACCCCGAAGCACCCAACAGTGCGCAGCCCCGGCACCAGGGCCTGTAGCGCGAGGGGGCGCCCTCCACCCTCCTCCCCACCTTCCTCCACCGCTTGCCCCACTTCCCTCCCCATCCCCGTTGCCGCGGCCGCAGGACCGCCCAGGATCGTTGGAATCCCGACGGAATGGGGCCGTCACCTCTGGGGGCGGCGGGATCCGCGCGACGCGCCGGGAGGAAAAGTGTGTGATAACTTTCCCCACTTTGCTCCACCAAGAATTTTCCTTGGAAATACGCGTGTTTCTAAAGTGAAATATGGTGACACGCCCGTGACCTCGCCGTAACATTTGCTGGTGGTGGGGTAAAGTGGGGGAAAGTTCCGAAGAGGGGAGGGGGTGGCATGTTCCTCGGTACGTACGAGCCCAAGCTCGACGACAAGGGGCGCATGTTCCTCCCAGCTCGTTTCCGCGAGGACATGGAGGGCGGCATCGTCCTCACCCGCGGACAGGAGCACTGCGTGTACGCGTTCCCCGCTGCGGAATTCGAGAACATGACCGCTGAGCTGCGCCGCGCGCCCCTGTCGTCGAAACAGGCGCGCGACTGGATCCGCGTCATGCTCTCGGGCGCGTACAAGGAGGTTCCAGACAAGCAGGGGCGGATCTCCGTCCCGGCCGACCTGCGTAAATACGCGGGCCTGGACCGCGAGCTCACCGTCATCGGTGCGGGCTCGAGGGCCGAGATCTGGAACTCCTCAGCCTGGCGCGAGTACCTCGCAGTCCAGGAGGAGGTCTTCTCCAGTACTGCGGAAGAGGTCATTCCCGGGATGTTCTAACCCGTGCGTCCAGGTCTCCGCCCGCTGCTCCGACATCACTTCCCCGGTGGCGGAAAGCGGTAGGGGACCTGGGTGGACGGGCTGTGTACAAGGCCGCCAAGGAGGCGCACATGGACGAGGCACAGGGTGCATCGCACGCTTCGTCGCGCCACACGGAGCACTCCTACAACATTTGTAACACCCGTAACGCGGCGGAGCTCCACACCCCGGTCCTCCTCGACGAGTGCCTCGACATGCTGGCCCCCGCGATCGAGGGCCCCGGTTCAGTGCTCATCGACGCGACCCTGGGGATGGGGGGCCACACCGAGGGCGCGCTGCGGCGCTTCCCCGGCCTCGTCGTCATCGGCATCGACCGCGACCCCGAGGCCGTCGCCCTCGCCAGCAAACGCCTGGAGGGCTTCGGCCCCCGCTTCCTCGCCGTGCGCGCCACCTACGACTCCATCGGCCAGGTGGTCGCCGACCACGCTCCGCGGGGGGAGGCCGACGGAGTGCTCATGGACCTCGGCGTCTCCTCCCTCCAGCTCGACGACGCGGAACGGGGCTTCTCCTACTCCCAGGACGCGCCGCTCGACATGCGCATGGACCCCACGCGCGGGGTGAGCGCCGCCGAGCTGCTGGCCACCGCCCCCCAGGAGGAGATCACCCGGATCCTCAGGGCCTACGGGGAGGAGCGCTTCGCCCCGCGCATCGCCAGGCTCGTCGTCGCCAGGCGCGGCGCCCAGCCCCTGACGCGCACCGGCCAACTGGTCGACATCGTCCGCGAGGCCATCCCGGCCCCTGCCAGGCGCACGGGCGGGAACCCCGCCAAACGCACCTTCCAGGCGCTGCGCGTGGCCGTCAACGACGAGCTCGCCATCCTCGAGCGGGCGCTGCCCGCCGCGCTGGCGTCCCTGCGCGTGGGAGGGCGCCTGGTCGTCGAGTCCTACCAGAGCCTGGAGGACCGGATCGTGAAGAACGTGCTGCGGAGCGGATCGACCGTCTCCGCTCCCCCCGGACTGCCCGTCGTCCCCGACGAGGCGCGCCCCAGGCTGGCGCTCCTCACCCGCGGGGCCGGCCGGGCGCCCGCAAGCGAACAAGAGAAGAACCCCCGTTCGGCCTCCGTGCGCCTGCGCGGAGCCGAGCTCATCCGACCGTGGAAGGAACACCAATGAGCGCAGCAACCGCAACCACTCGCCCGGCGCCCCGCCCCGAGCTCCGCCGCGACGAGGCCAGGGAACTGCGCATCGTCGAGGGCAAGCGCCCCCGCCGCTCCGTGCTCATGGGCACCATCGCGGTCGTCGCCGTGGCCATCGCCGCAGTGGTCGTCTCGATGATCCTCAACACGCGCATGGCGCAGACCGCCTTCGAGATCCGCGAGCAGCAGCTCCAGCTCAACGAGCTCGAAGCGCAGTCGTGGGCCCTGCGGGCGCAGCTCGACGAGGCCGCCTCGCCCAGCGCGCTGGAGGCGGCGGCGAGGGCCAATGGCATGGTCCCCGCAGGTCCCACTGGGTTCATCACCCTGGGAACGGGTACTGTCGAAGGCGGTAAGCCCGCCCAGTGAGTAAGGAGGTCCGGGTGTCCCTGACCTACAGCAGATCCCGGGGGATCCTCTACACCATCGTCGTCTTCCTGGTCGCGTGCTCGATGCGCCTCGTCTACCTGCAGATCATCGCCGGGCCGACGCTGGCGGCGGAGGGCCAGTCCATCAGGACGCACTCCAGCGAGGTCGCCGCCAAACGCGGCTCCATCACCGACGCGACGGGAGTGGTCCTGGCGGATTCGATCCTCACCTACGACATCGCGGTGAACCAGGTCAACATCCGCGCCTACGTCCACGAGGACGACAACGGCGACGAGGTGGGCCGGGGCCCCGCCGAGGCCGCCCGCCAGCTGGCTCCCCTGCTCGGCATGGACGAGGCCGAGCTCGGGGGCCGGCTGCTGGGCGACTCCACCTACGTCTACCTCAAGCGCAACGTCGACGCGGTCACCTACCGGCAGATCCGGGCCCTGGACATCCACGGCATCGAATGGGAGGCCGTGTACCAGCGCTCCTACCCCAACGGGAACGTGGCGGCGCCACTCATCGGCACGGTCAACGCCGAGGGGCAGGGGTCGTCGGGGCTGGAGTCGCGGTTCGACGACCTCCTCACCGGCAGGCCGGGCGAGGAGGCGTTCGAGACCGCGCCCAACGGGGCGATCATGCCGGGAGGCAAGCGGACCACCGTCGAGCCCGTCAACGGGGGGAGCCTGCAGACGACGATCCATGCGGACCTGCAGCACCAGATCCAGGACATGCTGGACGCCCGTGTCAGCCGCCACCAGGCCGAGTGGGGGACCGTCGTCATCGAGGACATATCCACGGGGCAGATCCTGGTGATGGCGGACTCGGACTCCACCCCGCCGGACAACGCCAAGCCCCAGCCGGTCGCCGGCGTGCAGTACGCCTTCGAGCCCGGCTCGGTGGGCAAGCTCGCCACCATCGCCGCGGGACTGGACTTCGGGACCATCACGCCCACGAGCGTCTTCGACGTGCCCTACTCCCTGGACTACGCCGACGCGGGCGGGCCCATCACCGACTACCACCAGCACGGCACCGAGGCGCTCACCGCCACCGGGATCCTGGCGGAGTCGTCCAACACGGGCACCGTCCTGATCGGCGAGACCCTCTCCGACGCCCAGCGCCGCGACATGATGGAGCGGATGGGCTTCGGCGCGGGCACCGGGATCGAGCTGGCGGGAGAGTCCCCCGGGCTGGTGGGCGAGCAGTGGCAGGGGCGCGACCACTACGTGACGATGTTCGGGCAGGCCTACATGGTCACGGCCCTGCAGGAGGTGTCGATGCTGGCCGCCATCGGCAACGGCGGGACGCGCCTGAGCCCGCACCTGGTCAAGTCGTGGACGAACGCCGACGGCACGGTGGAGGCCCCCGAGGCCGACGAGCCCGTCCAGGTCATGGGGGCCTCCACGGCGGCCCAGCTCCTGTCCATGATGGAGTCGGTCGTCGAGGACAAGAACGGCACAGGGGCGGCCGCGAAGGTCGAGGGCTACCGCCTCGGTGTGAAGACCGGCACGGCCGACATCGTGGTCAACGGCCAGGAGGGCATCGTCTCAACGACTGCGGGCATCATCCCCGCCGACGCCCCCCGCCTGGCGATCTCCGTGGTGCTCTACAATCCGAAGGTGGACGTCATCTCCTCGGACTCGTCGGCGCCGCTCTTCGGCGATGTCGCGCGCACCGCGGTGAACAACCTGGGCATCCCGGCCTCGTCGACCCCGGCGGAGCTGTACCCCTCGAAACCCCAGTGACGTCGATTCCAAGGCTTGGAGGAAACACATGCAGCGCAGCGCAACGTGGATCGCGGAAGCGACCCGGGGCGTCGTCCACGGGCCGGACGTCTCCGCCAACGGCCCCGTCGTCACCGATTCGCGCGAAGCGGCCCCCGGCGGGGTCTACGTGGCGCGCAGGGGGGAGAACGCCGACGGCCACGACTACGTGGCGTCCGCCGCCCGCGCCGGCGCCGTGTGCGCCCTGGTCGAGCGCGTCGTCGACCTGTCCGATTGCCCGCCGATCACCCAGGTCGTGGTCGGGGACGCCACCGGGGCCCTGGGGGACCTGGCGCGCGCCCACCTGGAGGCGCTCCGCGCGGGGGGCGCCATCGACGTCGTGGCCGTCACCGGGTCGGTCGGGAAGACCACCACGAAGGACCTGCTCCTGCAGGTGCTCTCCGCCGACGCCCCCACCGTCGCCCCCAGGCTCTCCTTCAACAACGAGGTCGGCCTGCCCCTGACCGTGCTCACCGCCGACGAGTCCACCCGCCACCTCGTGCTGGAGATGGGCGCGTCGGGCCCCGGGCACATCGCCTACCTCACCCGCATCGCGCCCCCCGATGTCGCCATCGAGCTCGTCGTCGGCCACGCGCACATGGGCGGGTTCGGATCCGTGGCCGGGGTCGCCGAGGCGAAGGCCGAGCTCATCGAAGGGTCCCGCCAGGGCGCCACAGCCGTCCTCAACGCGGACGACCCCAACGTCGCCGCCATGGCCCCGCGGGCCAAGGGCCCCGTCGTGCGCTTCTCGCCCAGCGGCGCCGGCGCCGACGTGGTCGCCGAGGACGTGCGCGTGGACGCCGCCGGCCGGGCCTCCTTCACCCTGGCAGCCCCCGAGGGCAGGGAGCCCGTTTCCCTGGCCCTCGTCGGCGCCCACCACGTGGCCAACGCGCTGGCAGCGGCCGCCGGCGCGCGCGCGCTCGGCCTGGGCCTGCCCCTCATCGCGCGGGCCCTCAGCGGGGCGCGGGCGCTGAGCCCCCACCGCATGGACGTGCGCGGCCTGCGTATCGGCGCGGTCCCCCTGACCCTCATCGACGACTCCTACAACGCGAACATCGACTCGATGCGGGCGGCCGTCGCCGCGCTGGAGGCCATCGGGAAGGGGCGGCGCACCATCGCCGTCCTGTCCGAGATGCTCGAGCTCGGCGAGGACAGCCCCGCCACCCACCGCGCCGTCGGCGCGATGCTCTCCGGGGCGGGGGTCGACGCCCTCATCGGCTTGGGCCGCGACGCGCACTACTACAGCGAGGGCGCCGCGTCCGTGCCCGACCGCGTCCTCGTCGAGGATCCGGGCGCCGCGCTGGCGGCCGTCCTCGACCGGCTCACCGACGACTGCGTCGTCCTGGTGAAGGGCTCTTACAACTCGTATTCATGGCAGGTGGCCGACGGCCTCCTGGAGGAGGCGACCACCCGATGATCGGTCTGATTGCGGCGTTCGTTATCGCGATGGCCATCTCCATCAGCGGAACGCCCCTGCTCATCCGCTACCTCATCACCCACCAGTACGGCCAGTTCATCCGCCAGGACGGCCCGACCCAGCACCTCACCAAGAGGGGCACGCCCACCATGGGCGGCCTGGTCATCATCATCGCGGCGGTGGTCGCCTGGCTGGCGGGCTCCTTGATCACCGGGGTGGGCCCGTCGTGGTCCGGAGTGCTCCTGGTCTTCCTCTTCGTGGGCCTGGGCGCCATCGGCCTGCTCGACGACGGCATCAAGATCATGCGCCAGCGCTCGCTCGGCCTGCACCCCAGCGGAAAGATAGCCGGCCAGGTGGCAGTCGCCTCCCTCTTCGCCGTCGGCACCCTGGTCGGCCCCAACGCCTACGGGCAGGTGCCCGGCACCCTGTCGATCTCCGTGGCCCGCCCCACCGCCCTGACCCTGGGCTTCGCCGGCTTCGCCCTCGGAGTGGTCCTCTACCTGCTGTGGACCAACCTCATCGTCGCCGCGTGGTCGAACGCGACGAACCTGACGGACGGCCTCGACGGCCTGGCCACCGGCGCCTCGATCTTCGTCTTCGGCGCCTACACGTTCATCACCTACTTCCAGCGCATCCAGGACTGCACGGGCGGGACCGTGAACGTCACCAACTGCTACACGACCCGCGACCCCCTGGATCTGGCGATCTTCTGCGCCGCCCTCATCGGGGCGCTGGCCGGGTTCCTGTGGTGGAACGCCTCCCCCGCCCAGATCTTCATGGGCGACACGGGCGCCCTGGCACTGGGGGGAGCGGTGGCCGGACTGTCGGTCCTCACCCAGACCCAGCTCCTCGCCGTGGTCATCGGCGGGCTCTTCGTCCTGGTCGTGCTCTCCGACGTCATCCAGATCGGCGTGTTCAAGGCCACAGGCAAGCGGGTCTTCCGCATGGCGCCCCTGCACCACCACTTCGAGCTCAAGGGCTGGAAGGAGGTCACGATCGTGATCCGCTTCTGGCTGATAGCCGCGCTCTTCGCCGTGGCGGGGGCGGGCGCCTTCTACGCGGAGTGGGTGTCCGCCCGATGAGCGCCCTGCCGGCCCCCGCCTCGCCGATCGCGGTCGTCGGATGGGGGCGCAGCGGGCAGGGAGCCGCCGGGGCCCTCGCCTCGCGCGGATTCGACGTGCGCGCCTTCGACGCCAAGGACGGCGGCACCCTCCACTTCGACGAGGCGGCGGGCGTCCCCCTGTCCGTCGAGGCGGACGCCGGGGAGCTGGCCGACCTTGTCGTGGGCATGCGGCCCGCCGTCGTCGTCGTGTCCCCGGGCGTCCCCCCGCGCTCGCCAGTGTTCGCCCGCGCCAGGGCGGCCGGGATCGAGGTGTGGGGCGAAGTGGAGCTCGCCTGGCGCCTCCAGGAGGCGGGCCCCCGCGCCGGGCGCCCGTGGCTGTGCGTGACGGGCACGAACGGGAAGACCACCACGGTGGGGATGCTGGGCGAGATCCTGCGGGCGGGCGGGGCCGACGCCGCCGAGGTGGGCAACATCGGCACCCCGATCACACGCGCCATCGACTCCGCCGCCGAGGTCTTCGCCGTCGAGCTGTCGAGCTTCCAACTGCACACGGCCCACTCGGTGTCCCCCCTGGCCTCGATCTGCCTGAACGTGGATGCTGACCACCTGGACTGGCACGGCAGCGCGGAGGCGTACGCGGCCGACAAGGCCCGCGTCTACCAGAACACGGTCCGCGCCTGCGTCTACCCCGCCTCGGATCGGCGCGTGGAGGCAATGGTTGAGAACGCGGACGTCGTCGAGGGGGCGCGCGCTATCGGCCTGGCTCTCGGAGCCCCCTTGGTCTCGCAGCTCGGCATCGTCGAGGGCCTGCTGGTGGATCGCGCTTTCGTCGAGGACCGGGCCCACCACGCGCTCGCCCTGGCGCACGTGTCGGATCTGTCTGCCGCCTACGGGCCCCACCCCTCGGCGGCGGCGCTGTCGGACGCGCTCGCCGCGGCCGCGCTGGCGCGCGCGTACGGGGTCGAGGCGGAGGCCGTCGAGGAGGGGCTGCGCTCCTTCCGCCCCGCCGGGCACCGCCGTGCGGTCATCGGCCACGCGGCGGACCTGACGTGGATCGACGACTCGAAGGCGACGAACGCGCACGCTGCCCGCGCCTCGTTGGCGGGCCTGCCCCCGCGCTCCGCGGTGTGGATCGTGGGCGGGGACGCCAAGGGCCAGGACTTCCACGACCTCATCAGGGCCGTCGAGCCGGTGCTGCGCGGCGTCGTCGTGATCGGCCGGGACCGCTCCGCGCTGGCCGCGGCCCTGGACGAGTGCGCCCCCGGGGTGCCGCGCGTGGAGGTCGACGGCCACGAGGACTGGATGTTCTCCGTGGTCAACGAGGCCGTCGCCCTGTCCGTCCCGGGCAACACAGTGGTCCTGGCGCCCGCCTGCGCCTCGTGGGACCAGTTCGACGACTACGCGCGCAGGGGCGAGGCCTTCGCCGACGCCGTCCGGCGCCTGGCCGCGCAGTGGGGCGGGCGCCCATGAGCGCGCGCGGCGCCCAGCGGGGGACGGGGGCCGAACGCCGCTGGCGGCTCGGCGCCCGGGAGCTGCCGCGCATCCGCTTCGGCTCCGGCCAGGTCCACGAGGACAACCCCGCGGTCACCTACTACCTCATCGTGCTCCCCACCCTGGTCCTCGTGTTCCTCGGCATGGTGATGGGCTTCTCCGCGCAGACGGTCACGAACATCGCCCGGGGCAACAACCCCTACTTGGAGTACGTCAAGCCCGCGATCATCATCGTGGTGGCCGTGATCGTCGCCATGGCGGCCTCGCGGGTGCCCCGCAACTGGTGGTACGTGGCCGCGATCCCCATGTTCGCCGTGTCCGTCGTGTTCCAGGCGCTCGTCCTCAGCCCCTTGGGCATGGCCCAGGGCGGCAACGCCAACTGGGTGCGCCTGCCCGGCGGTTTCACGGCGCAGCCCTCCGAGCTGCTCAAACTCGCGCTCATCATCCTGCTCGCCCAACTGCTCGAACGCCATCAGGGACGGCTCGGCGACCTCAGGACGATGGCGAAGTGCGCGGCCGTGCCGATGCTGATCGCCCTGGGCGCCGTCATGCTCGGGCGCGACATGGGCACCGCCATGGTCGTGTTCGCGGCTGCGGTCGGCGCGCTCTTCATCGCGGGGCTGCCCAAGAAGTGGTTCGCGGTCCTCGGGGCCCTGGCGGGCGCGGCCGCCGTCTGGCTGGTCATGTCGAACCCCACGCGCATCCGCAGGATCCTGGCGGTCCTGCCCGGAACGGCGGGCGAGAGGGACCTGTCGGCGCCCGAGCAGATCGACCACTCCCTGTGGGCGCTGGGCTCGGGCGGGCTCACGGGCCTGGGGGTGGGCGCGTCGCGTGAGAAGTGGAACTACCTGCAGGCCGCGCACACGGACTTCATCCTGGCGATCATCGGCGAGGAGCTGGGGCTGGGCGGGACCCTGCTGGTCCTGGTGTGCGTCGGCGCCCTGGTGACGGGCATGATGCGCGTGTGCCGCAACGCCCAGGACCCCTTCGTCGCCGTGGCCGCCGGCGGCACGGCCACGTGGATCGGCGCCCAAACGGTCATCAACGTCCTGTCCGTGACGGGCATGGGGCCCGTCATCGGCGTTCCGCTGCCCCTGGTGTCCTACGGCGGGTCCTCGTTCCTGTTCACCGCGCTCGCCGTCGGCGTCGTCGCCTCCTTCGCGCGCGCGGGGGCCGGGATGTCCATGGTGGGGCGGCCGGACGAGGCGTCGGCCGGGAGGGACCCCCGGGTGGCGCCGAAGAAGCGCTCGGCCCGATAGACTGGGGCCCGATCGTTAGGAGTTCACGTGGTCAAGGTTGTCATGGCCGGTGGCGGGACTGCGGGGCACGTCAACCCGCTGCTCGCCACGGCGGCGCAGTTGCGGGATCTGGGGTGCGAGGTGTCCGTCCTGGGCACCGCGCAGGGCCTCGAGGCGGATCTGGTGCCCGCGGCGGGCTTCCCCCTGGTCGAGATCCCGAGGGTCCCCCTGCCCCGGCGCCCCTCGCTGGAGTTCTTCTCGCTGCCGTCGAGGTGGCGCTCCGCCCGCCGCCTGTGCGAGGAGGCCCTGGAGGGGGCGGACGCGCTGGTGGGGTTCGGCGGCTACGTGTCGACTCCGGCCTACTCGGCGGCGCACAGGATGGGCGTGCCAGTGGTCGTCCACGAGCAGAACGCCAGACCGGGGATAGCGAACAAGGTCGGGGCGCGGCGCGCCCGGGTGGTCGCCCTCACCTTCGACTCGTCGCCGCTGAGGGCGAAGCGGGGGCGGACCGTCACAACGGGCCTGCCGCTGCGGGCCGCCATCGCCTCCCTGGCGCAGCGGCGCCGCGACGAGGAGGGGGCCAGGCGCTCCCGCGAGGAGGCGGCCTCGCGCCTCGGCATCGACCCGGGCGCCCACACGCTCCTGGTCACAGGGGGGTCACTGGGGGCGCTCCACATCAACGAGCAGATGACGGCGGCGGCCGCCGCACTGCCCGACGGCGCCCAGGTGGTCCACCTGACGGGGCGGGGGAAGGACGCCCCCGTCCGCGAGGCGGTCCGCGCCGCGGGCGTGGGGGAGCGCTGGCTGGTCATCGACTACCTGTCCCAGATGGAGGACGCCCTGGCCGTCGCCGACCTGGTGGTGTGCCGCTCCGGCGCGGGGACCGTGGCGGAGATGGAGGCCCTGGGGCTGCCGTGCGTGTACGTGCCGCTGCCGATCGGCAACGGCGAGCAGAGGCTCAACGCCGCGGACCACGTGGCGGCGGGCGGCGCGCAGCTGTTCGCCGACAAGGACTTCACAGCCGATGTCGTGCGGAACACGGTCTTCCCGCTGCTCGGCTCGGCACGGCTGGACGGCATGGCCAGCGCCTCGCGCCAACTGGGGCGCGCGGGCGCCGCTGCCGAGCTGGCCGGGATCGTCATCGACGTGGCGCGGGGCGAGAGCTGATGAGCGGCCTCGACATCGCCGGCCGCTACCACTTCATCGGGATCGGAGGGGCGGGCATGAGCGTCGTCGCCGAGCTCCTCGCCTCGCGCGGCGCCCGCGTGTCCGGGTCGGACCGGGCGGACTCCCCGGTCCTCGAGCGGCTCAGGGGCCTGGGGATCACCGTCTTCGCGGGGCACGACCCCGCGCACGTGCCAGCGGACGCCGTCGTCGTCGTGTCGACGGCGATCCGCGAGTCGAACCCGGAGCTGGCGGCGGCCCGCGGGCGCGGCCAGAGGGTCGTCCACCGCTCCGAGGCGCTGGCCCTGGCGGCCACCGGCATGCGCTTCGTGGGGGTCGCCGGCGCCCACGGGAAGACCACCACCTCGGGCATGCTCGCAGTCGCCCTGCGCAGCGCCGGCGCGGACCCGTCCGTCGCTGTGGGCGGCGTGGTCCCGCAGTTCGGCTCCGGCGCCCACCTGGGCGCGGGGGACGTGTTCGTCGCCGAGGCCGACGAGTCGGACGGCTCCTTCCTCAACTACTCGCCGTCGGTGGAGGTCGTGACGAACGTGGAGCCCGACCACCTGGACCGCTACGGCAGCCGCGAGGCGTTCGAGGCGGTCTTCGCCGAGTTCGCCTCCCGCCTGGTCCCGGGCGGGGCGCTGGTCGCCTGCGCGGAGGACCCGGGCGCCGCCCGCCTGGCCTCCCACGCGCGGGAGCGGGGCATCACCACCATCACCTACGGGCGGCCGGGGCGTTGCGCCCAACGGCCCGACGCCGCCATCGAGGACGTGGACTCCACCGCGTCGGGATCGACGGCGCGGGTGGAGTGGGACGGCCAGGCGGCCGTGCTCCGGCTCGCGGTCGCGGGCGAGCACAACGTGCTCAACGCCACGGCCGCCCTCCTGGCGGGGGCGGCGCTCGGAGTGGGCCTGCCCGAGATGGCCGCCGGCCTCGCCTCCTTCACCGGGACGGCCCGGCGCTTCGAGGAGCGCGGCCGGGTGGGCTCGCGCAGGCTCTTCGACGACTACGCCCACCACCCGACCGAGGTGGCGGCCGCGCTGCGCCAGGCGCGCGTCGTCGCGGGGGCAGGCGGCGTCACCGTCGTGTTCCAGCCGCACCTGTACTCGCGCACCCGCATCTTCGCGGCGCGTTTCGCCGAGGCGCTCGCAGCCGCCGACCACGTGGTCGTCACGGACGTCTACGCGGCGCGCGAGGACCCCGAGCCGGGCGTCGACTCGACGCTGATCACGTCGGCCCTGCCCGGCTCCCTCCACGTGCCCGACATGCACGAGGCCGCCCGGACCGGGGCGGGCCTGGTCGACGAGGGGGGGATCCTCATCACGATGGGCGCCGGGTCCATCACCTCGTGCGGGGCCGATGTCCTGGAGTTCTGGAGGCGGGGGGAGGCCCAGTGAGGCCCCCCGCGCCCAGGCGCCCCGCCGGGGGCTCCCAGGCGGGGCGCGCCGGAGCGGGGCGCCGTCCCAACAGGGCGGGGGGCGCGCCCCCGCCCGCTGACCGGCGCCCGACGACCGGGACCGGGG
>ERZ772968.891-NODE-891-length-14475-cov-7.102982_pt1 | contig 14475 bp, 18 predicted proteins | sample MGYA00580674_ERZ772968 | MGnify/ENA primary metagenome ERZ772968 (study PRJEB29015, sample SAMEA2737940) | human oral metagenome | biome: human oral; feature: human-associated habitat; material: dental | place: China | collected 2138 ...
CATACCTGATAAATTGTTAGATATTGTGTCTCACAATCCAGTCTTATTTCACAAAGTTTTTCTGATTGATCGTTATTTATCGAACCCAAGTATGGAAAGCGCTTTCTTTTCAGCTTTAAAAAATAGCCCCCTCATGCAGAGACTACTGTTTTTGTTGAAAAACGCCTTGTTTAAAGCTTCCTTCATAGACAACTTCTTGCTCGGTTGTCAATTTCCCTTGACCTTCGGCCTGGCCGTTTACAAAATCGCCTTCGTATTTCCAGCCAGATTTGGACTGGAAGGTTCCTTTACCATTGAAAGCCCCATTATTGAACTCTCCTGTGTATTGGTCCCCGTTTTCAAAGGTCATAGTCCCCTGACCATTCATCTTCCCTCTTACCAAGGTTCCATCATAAACAAGCGCACCATTGTCAAGTGTCAGTACACCCTTTTTTGGTGTGTTTAGTAGAAAAACTGATACGGCACAGATAGCGATTAGAAGAACGGTTGCAATCTCTATACGCGGGCGAGTTAGATAAACTCGATATTTTTCAAAGATTTCTTTAAGCTTTTCCATTGTCACTCTCATTTTCTAATCGATCTAGCCAGCTTTGACATCCACTTGTGATACGAGCATAAGTTTCCTCAAAGTCTCCTGTATACCAAGGGTCTGGAACACTTTCAGATGCAAAAGAGTAGATCTTATGCTGTAGTTCCTGAGGACACATTTGACGCAGATCTGAAACGTTTGAAGCATCCATACCGATAATGTAATCAAACAACTCAAAGTCTTCTCTGCCAATCTGAAGCGATATTTTGTCTTTATCATAAGGAATCTGATACTGCTGGAAAATCCCTTGCGTTCCCTTATGAATCGGATTGCCATGTTCCCAAGACGAAGTTGCACGACTCTCAATCTGATAATCACTCGTCATGGACTTCATCACAAACTCTGCCATAGGGCTGCGACAGATATTGCCCAGACATACAAATACTATTTTTTTCATCCCTTTTCCTCTCATATCATAGAAAAACGGGAGTGATAGGATCCCGTTTTATTCTTCGATTGCTCCACTTTCGTCAACAACTGTTCCTTCTGGTGTCACAGCCTCTTTGAGCGGTAAAACGGTCTTGATAGCAGCCAATTCAAAAGTCAAATAAACACCATCTACATCAAGTACGATTGTTCTCTTCTCAGTATCTACTTCATCCACTGTTCCGTAAAGGCCGCCAATTGTAATAACTTCATAGCCTTTTTGAAGCTTGTTCAAGCTTTCCATACGCTTTTGAGCTTGTTTCTTTTGAGAACGTTGCATAAAGAACATCAAGCCCATCATTGCTACTAACATGATTAAAAAAGTAATATTTGGATTCATTGTTTTCTCCTTTGTATTTTACATAGGACTACTATATCAAATTTCAACTACTTTTACAAGGTTGTGCCTTGTTTTACGGCAATAAAAAAATCAGAGTTTTCACTCTGATTTCTGCAATTATTTCAAGTTTTGAACTACTTTGACTAGATTTTCAACAGTAAATCCATACTCTGCCAATACTTTTGGTGCTGGGGCAGATGCTCCAAAGGTATCAATACCGAGAACTGCACCATCAAGACCAACATATTTGTACCAGTTTTGAGTTGCTCCCATTTCGACTGCAACGCGACGACGAACTGCATTTGGAAGGATTTCTTCCTTGTAAGCTGCATCTTGCGCATCAAAGACGTCTATAGATGGCATGCTGACTACGCGGACTTTTGCACCTTGATCAGCCAATTCTTTGGCAGCTGCGACAGCAAGATTGACCTCTGAACCTGTTGCAATCAAGATGGTATCAAAGTCAGCTGCATTTTCATAGACAACATAGGCACCTTTTGCAACTTTGTCAAAGTCTGTTCCCTCTTCAACAGTCAAGTTTTGGCGTGTCAAGACAAGGGCAGTTGGGGTTTTCTCACTTGTCACTGCAAGGTACCAAGCTGCTTGCGTTTCACGCGCATCTGCTGGACGGAAAACATTGAGATTTGGCATGGCACGAAGACCTGCTAGGTGTTCAACTGGTTCGTGAGTTGGACCATCTTCACCAACTGCAATAGAATCATGGGTGAAGACATAAGTCACAGGAAGTCCTTGCAAGGCTGACAAGCGGACAGCTGCTTTCACATAGTCAGAGAAGACAAAGAAAGTACCACCATAAACACGAAGTCCACCATGAAGGGCCATCCCGTTCAAGATAGTTCCCATTGCAAATTCACGAACACCAAACTGAATGTTACGGTTCAAGCGATTAGCATCGTCTTGAAGTCCGTCAGTCTTGATATAAGTCATGTTTGAGTGAGCGAGGTCAGCTGATCCACCTAAGAAGGTTGGCAACTTAGCTGCCACCACGTTCAAAGCATCTTGGCTTGAATTACGAGTTGCTTGAGAAAAGCCATTTTCTAATGCTGGGAAGTCTTCTGGAGTCACTTCAACAGGATCACGTCCGTCAATGATGGCTTCGACTTCTGCTGCAAGTTCGGGATAAGCTTCTTTATAATCAGCGACTAGCTTTGTCCAAGTTTGATAAGCTGATGCGCCACGGTCTGCAACATTTTCTTTGAAATCAGCATAAACTTGTTCTGGGATTTCAAATGGTTCATAGTCCCAACCAAGAGCTTGGCGAGTAGCCGCAGTTTCATCTGCTCCAAGAGGAGCACCGTGTACGGCATTAGTTCCTTGTTTATTTGGAGAACCGTATCCAATAACAGTCTTCACTTCAATCAAAGATGGTTTGCCTGAAGCTTTAGCTGCTTCGATAGCAGAATGGATTGCTTGCAAGTCTGTTCCATCTTCAACCAAGGCTGTATGCCAACCGTAGGCATTGTAACGGTCACGAACACTTTCAGTAAAGGAGTCCTTTGTTTCACCATCCAAGTTGATGTCATTTGAATCATAAAGGACAACCAACTTGTCTAGTTTTTGCAATCCTGCGTATGAAGCCGCCTCGCTTGAGACACCTTCCATCAAGTCTCCATCTCCACAGATTACATAAGTATAGTGATCAAAGAGATTGTAGCCTTCTCGATTGTATTTTGCTGCTAGGAAACGTTCTGCTTGGGCAAAACCTGTTGCAGTCGAAATCCCTTGACCTAAAGGACCAGTTGTAGCGTCAACCCCTGCTGTATGTCCAAATTCTGGGTGACCTGGTGTTTTGGAACCCCATTGACGGAAGTTCTTGACCTCATCCATGCTGACATCTTCAAAACCAGAAAGGTGAAGAAGGGCATAAAGCAACATAGATCCATGACCTGCTGAGAGGATAAAGCGATCACGGTTGATCCAGTTTGGTTGAGCTGGATTGATGTGAAGTTGTTTTGTAAAGAGGCTATAAGCCATCGGAGCTGCTCCCATAACCACCCCTGGGTGACCTGAGTTGGCTTTGTTGATGGCGTCAATTCCTAGGAAACGAATTGCATTAACAGATAGATTTGACATAGAATTTCCTTTCTCTTTGAGGTGATCAATAGATCACACATCCTATTTTACTATTATATGAAAAAATGCATAGAATAGCAATCAAACAATTTGCGTTCATATGACACATTTGATTTGCCTATCCCCTCGTTCCCTCATAATAAGGAAGTAGGCGAGTATAAGCATCTTCTAACTTTTCTAAAATCGCTTCTAATGTTTGATTTTCAATAAAAGAAACATCCGACTTTACCAAAACTTTACGGATTTCCTGACATTGCACCTTCTCGCGTAAAGTACGACGATTCTCCTCAGTAGCCTCCATCTTATGACTTTCTCCATTTGAGTAGACTAAGTAATAAACACCTTCTACTGGTGGAATATCTAAAATCTTGGCTTGTTTGCTCAGCGTCTGCTCATCCTTCTTGCGCTCGATGAAACTGACTTCTAAGGAAATCCCAAAATCTGAGGGTTTCCCATACAAACGGAGCGCCAACATGGGTTCTGTTACCTGCCCCTCTCTCTGTAGATAGACCCAGAAATGTGGTCGCAAGCGCTGCGCTTGATTCATCCACTGACTAGTCTGTTGTAGTTGCCATTCTGGATGCTTTTCTTGGAAGGTCTTGGCTAAGTTTGTAAAAGCCTTTCGAGCCTCCTGCCCTTTGTGGCGCAATTCCAGCATCTTCTCTCGCTCATCTCCAGACTTATCTGGATTACGGTACTGAATTCCCGCATAAGATAGGTAGTTTTTGATGGTTTCCATCATCTGTCTCTTCTCCTTTTTTCTAACAAAAAATCAGGTCAAGCCTGATTTTGTTTATTCTGTATCCACAACAACATAGCGATTTGGCTCATCGCCCTCAGAGTAACTCGTCACGCCATCCATGCGTGAAATAATGCGATGGATAATCTTGCGTTCGCTATTCGACATTGGATCTGTCTGCTGGCTACGACCTTCCTCCAAAACGCGAGTCGCCAATTTTTGAGCGTAGGTTTGCAAGACTTCTGCACGATGCTCCACATAGTCATTGACGTTGATCGTGATGTAGAAAGTTCTTGAATAGCGATTGTAGAGGTAGTTTTGCGCCAAAAGCTGAAGTGCTTTCAATACTTTGCCGTGATAGCCGATAATGCGACCTGGTTCGTTGGTGTCAATTTGAAGATTGATGGTGCGGCGATTGTAGTCGCTTGAAATTGTACCTTCAACATCCATATCGTCCACAATGGTTTGAACATAGTTAGCCACTTCAGCTGCCACTTGTTCGATGTCATAACTCGGCTCCACTTTCAAACCCAGATCTTCCAAAGACTGGCTTTCTACCGATTCTGACATAGATACAAATTCTTCACACTCTGCTGGGTCTTCCGCTCCAGCATCTCCTGTATGCAATTCATTTAAAATCGCGATGTGACCTGTTTCTTCTAAGATCGTGCTAGCATGTTTTTCATTTTTCAAGATTTCGGCCTTGACTTCGTCAGAAATACCCTGACCTTCCTCTTCTATTTTTTTAATCGCCTCAACAACATGCCCGAGATCAACCGTCGCCTCTGTTACTGTCTTAACAGGTTCGTTTTGTTCATTGATTTCTTTCGGAACACCTTTTACGGCTTGTTGATTGGCCTTAATCACAGTCGTCTCACTAATCGCCTCAATATCAACTTGAGCTGGTTTTTTCCCAAATAAGCCTAAAAAACCTTTCTTTTCCTTTGACACGACCTTGATGTGAGTCTTCATTCTCGGAATACCTAACTCTTTCAATCCTTTCTGGATTGCTTCTTCAACAGTTGAACCTGTAAATAATACCATTATCAGATTCCTCCTTATTATTTCATTTTCTGAGCCTTTTTCTTGGCTTTTCTTTTTCTATTTTCCAAATCTTTTTTTGCTTGTACTTCCGCCTCACGCGCTGCAATAATCTTAAAAGGATTATTTAAGAAGTAGGTTTGCAAAACTTGATAAGCATTGGATACTGCCCAGTACAAGGCTACGCCACTAGGTGAAGAGATGGCAAAGATAAAGATCAGTACAGGCATTCCGTACATCATCCCTGTCATAGCTCCACTTCTTTCAGGTAAAGCCTTATTCGATAACCAACTGCTTAAGAAGGTAAAGACTGCTGCCAAAATCGGAAGGATAAAGCTTGTGTCTACTCCCCCAAGGTTCACCCACAAAAAATGCCCTGTTTTCAAAAAGTCTACTCGAGTCAAAGCTTGGAAGAGAGCCAAGAGAACCGGCATTTGAATCAAAATCGGCCAGAGAGAAGAAGAGTGTTTGACCCCTAATTCTTTATAGACCTTCCGCATCTCCTGGTCTAGCTTGGTTCTACTTTCCATATCACGACCCGGATATCGCTCTCGCAAAGCCTTGATGCGTGGTTGAGCCTCTTGCATTTTTCTAGAGGCCACCATCTGTGTCTGAAAGACTGGCAATAGAATCGTACGAATCAAAATCGTGAAGAGGATAATCCCCATTCCGATACTAATGTCAAAGGACAAGAAACGGATGATTTCAGCAAAAAAATAGACAAATTTACTCCATATATCTGTAGAATCTGCTACAACATCGCTTGTCCCGCAGGCTGTCATGAAAAATAAGGACAAGCCCAGCAAACTAGTCAACTGTAGTTTCTTTTTCACTCCTAATTCCTTCCCGGTAAATCTTTGATAACTTTAATACGTGGAGTAGATTTTTCTCCATTTCTGCATAATCCAAGCCTTCAACCCCTTTTCGAGCAATTACGACAAAATCAACGTTATCAGCTAACTGCTCCCTTACGCTTAGCAAAATGTGTCGAATCCGTCTTTTAATTTGATTTCTAGTGACTGCATTCCCTAATTTCTTACTGACGGACAGCCCTACTCGAAAATGACTTTTCTGATTTTCCAATTGGTAGACAACAAATTTGCGATTGGCAAAACTTGTTCCATCCGTGAAAATAGCCTTAAAATCTTTCTCTCTTTTTACACGAAAGCTTTTCTTCAAAACTCCACTCCATCTATTAAATTACTACTATTATACCATAAATTTCAAAAAAGCCAATAATGACAAGGTTTTAGACTGTTTTAACAACAAAAAGTTGGGAAAATTTATCTCCCAACTCCTTTTTATTGTATCTTATCTTGTAATTTTATTCAGTCCATCTTACTTTTTCAAGCGTTCAACATCACGAGCGATAACCAATTCTTCATCAGTTGGGATAACCAAGACACGAACTTTAGCAGCTTCTGTTGAGATATCACCTGTTGCTCCAAAGACATTCTTTTCAGGATCGACATCGCAGCCAAACCAAGAAATGCCTTCAATGACCATCTGACGAATCGTTACAGAGTTTTCCCCAATTCCGGCTGTAAAGATAATGGCATCTGCACCATTCAAAACTGCTAAATACTGACCAATGTATTTTTGGATACGATCTACAAAAATTTCATTTGCCAGCTGCGCTTTCTCATCACCTGCACGCATAGCTTCGTGAATATCACGCATATCACTTGATCTCTCAGAAACACCCAAAAGTCCTGACTCACGATTTAGGATTCGACTGATATCCTCTGGTGTATTAAAGTCATCTGTATGTTGCATTAAATAGGGGATAATAGCTGGATCAATATCACCTGTGCGCGTTCCCATCATAATACCACCAAGCGGAGTGAAGCCCATAGAAGTATCAACAGACTGACCACCGTTAACAGCTGTAATAGAGCCACCATTACCGATATGACAAGTAATCAATTTCAACTCTTCTAGTGGTCGACCTAAAATTTTAGCTGCTTCTCCTGCTACAAACTGATGGCTTGTCCCATGTGCTCCATACTTACGAACTTTATTTTCAGTATAGTATTTATTTGGAAGAGGATAGCGATAGGCTTTTTCCGGCATGGTTGTGTGGAATGAGGTATCAAATACAACAACGCTAGTGATATCTGGAAGTAATTCCTTGAATGCGCGAATTCCTGCTGCGTTGGCTGGATTATGTAAAGGAGCCAAAAGTCCCAATTCTTCAACCTTTTCTAAAACATCTCCCTCAACGACCGTTGATTCTTTGAAATATTCACCACCAGCCACAACACGGTGCCCAACACCAGTTATTTCATCATAACCTTTGATGATACCAAAACGAATCAAATCATCCAATAAAATTTTAACAGCTTGTGTGTGATCGTCAATATCAAGAATTTGTTGTTCAGAACGGCCGTCGAATTTTACAGTTGAGATCGAATCCTTCAAGCCAATACGTTCGATCAAGCCTTTGGCCAATACTATTTCTTCTGGCATTTGGTAAAGTTGCCACTTCAAACTCGAGCTTCCTGCATTGATTGCAATTGTTTTAGTCATAACATGATACCCCTTTTAAGCGTTTTCAACTATTATAACAAAAATTGCCTTATATTTCAGTACCTTTGCTCCATTTTTGAAAATTTTCTTTGAATTTCATTAGTGTAGCTGGATCTTGCAAACTTTCTAGCGGATACACAAAAGGTTGCAGTTCCTGTTCAGTTTTCTTCTGTAAGACAAAAATACTTTTAGCTTGTCTTGCTGTTGAGAAAATATCCTCTGGCAGAGTGATGATGGCAACAAGACTCACTTCGTCTTTGAGCCAACCTTTTAACAAATCACTTTGAGGGCTGGTCAATAAATCACTCGGAGCTAGAAAAATAGCATAGCCATCTGACTTGAGGTACTTGAGACCTTGTTCCATCAGCAAATGATGGGCATAGGTATGTTCTTGACTAGAAGCCACTTGATAACGAGATGCAATGGTATCATCCGGGTAATAGCCGACAGGCAAGTCGCTAATGACCACATCGCTTTCTTTAAGCATTTGCGGACGAACGGCATCGCCTTGAACAAAACCTGCCTGCAAACCGATCACATCTGCCATACTAGCCGCCAGATCAATCAGCAAATCATCCACTTCGATTCCCAAGTAATCCACTTTTTTAGCAAGAGAAGTCAAGAAGGTAGCACCCAAAATCCCCATACCAGAACCCATTTCGAGGATACTTATTTCCTCTTGATCAAGCAACTCTTCCACAATAAGTACCAAGAGGAGGGCAATAGCATCCGGCGTAAACTGATGATTGGCTTGCAAAGGCTCCGTTTGTCCTGCCTTCATCAAGAGAAACTGGTAGGTCTTGAGCCACTCTTCCTTGCGAAGCGCTAAGCGCTTAAGGGCTTGATTGTTCTCCTTGACCTGCTCTAGCTCGGTCTCACCATCCAAGTAAATACTGTTTTGCTCTACCAAGGCGTCATAAAAGTTGGTCACCAAATCACTTTGGATGACTTGGACATTCTCTAGTAAATACGTATAAGCTTGTTCAATTTTTTCAAAATCCATATTCCTATCTTATCAAATTTCCCCTATTTTTTCCATCTGAAGAGAAAAATCACTGCTTTAGTCAGCAAGTGATTTTTGGGCTACAGTTAAAAAGAGCTCTGCGTAATTTCCTAGGAAAAGACCTTCAGCACTATAAAGAATCTGACTGTCAATGTTCGAAAAACTAAACTGGTCGAGTTTCTTTTCCAGTTCAGCCAATTCAAATCCGTGGTGGTTGGTATCTGTCTTGACAAAATCAGCAATAAGGACTTGACCTTTCTCCCTAAGGTGATGGTGGAACATGGCAAGAGCCGCATCTAGATCAGGCATATGATGAAGAACTCGACTGACAACAATCAAGTCAAATTGCTGCTCCAAGGGATTTGCCAGTAGATCCTGTTCCAAGAGTTGAAGATTCCTAATTTCTTGGTCCTCTGCTTTCAAACGAGCTTGCTCCAGCATTTTCTCCGAGATATCTACAAGGGTAACCGCCTTGGCCTGCTTGGCTAGGGGCAAGGCTAACAGACCCGTCCCACCACCAAAGTCCAGTAGTTCCTTGTCTGATAGAAAATCGATCTGTTTTTCAACTGCTTGACAAACCAAGTTTGCAAGAAAGATATTTTTGGGCGAATCAAAGGTTTCTGCTTTGTGATTAAAATCGTGTTTCATGCTTTTAGTTTAACACAAAGAAGTTGAATTGCCTAGGAATTACCTTTCTTGTCTGCCTTATCTTCTGTTTTTTGTTGATTGGGTTCTGGGCTTGAATCAGTCTCTACCTGTTGCTTTTTATCCGTTTTCTTTTCCTTGAGTTTCATCGAAGGAAAGAGAAATTCATAGTTGCTCTTATTCATTCGAACACTTGTTGCAAAATCTGCTTTGGTATCTTGATAAGTGACTTTTCCCAGATTAAAAACTCGTTCCCCACTTTCTTGCTCAGCCTTATCTTTGCTTCGTTTGGCCATGGCAAAAGCGACCAACTTTTCTTTGTTTAGAGTAAAGTCTTTGTGATGGGCGACTTGCCGATTCAAATAAAACTGCAACAAAAGGCTAAAAATGGCTGCCATGGTCACTGCATATAGGAGAACTCCTGCCTTAACTTTTTGCTTTTTCCACACGATAGATGAACTCCCTTTCTAAGCCTTTTTGAAATTGGAAGCGAAAGCGAACCAGTTGATTTTCCTCTGTGATTTGTGCTGATTTGAGGCCATAAACCATTGGCTGGTAACCTCGTCCACTGCTATCAGTTTTCCGAAAATCATCTGATTTGGACTTCCCCATAGCGATGTCCTTGCCATCTTGCTTCACATAGAGGCGATTACCTTCCACTTTTTCAAACTGCGAACGCTCTAACTCAGTCTCTAGCTGGTCCACAAACAAGAGCCACTCCTTTTGCTCGCTTTGTTGTTGGTAACGAACTTCTGAAATGAGGAGCTGACTCATGGCTTGAAAGAGAAGCAAGCCACCGCTAATGACGATGAGGGCAAGCAGAGATTCTAAAAGAGTGAAAGCTCTTACCTTACTGCTCTTTAAGATCGAGCAATTTCTCTGAACCATGGTAGACCTCCAATCCTTTTTCTCTAGCAAACACCTGAATCTCCACGCCATTGACCTTTACTTGATTTTGCCCCGTCTGTAAGGCCATCTTAGCCACACGTAAGACTTCCTCTTTTTGCAAAATTTCTGCCTCTAACCGTCGATTTTGTTGGATTTGTCCCAAGAGGAGAGTCGCAATACTGGCAAATACAGCCAGAGCTACTACTGCTTCTAGTAAAATCACTGCCTTAATTTTTTGTTTCCTTAATGCGTTTAATTTTCCCATTTCCTAGATATAATTGATATCGAATCGCTCCTTTGCTGGTTTGAAATTCAACCTTAGCCAGAGACGAATTTCCTCCAGCTCGGTCAAAGTGAATTGTCTGTCCTGATGGTGCCTGAATTCCTTTAGGAACTGTTAACTTTTGACTGCCGTTACTGATAGTCCGCCCATCTAAGTTCAGGCTGGTCTTTTGCTGGCTGGCTACACTGCGTTTTTGAGTTTCACGATAGAGTTCTTCAAACTCCATAAAGAAAATCTGCTCCTCCACCGCTGCAAAACTGGACTGAACTGAACCTGATAAAGCCAAAGCAATGATACTCACAAGTCCCAAAATCAAGAGACTTTCAAACATGGTAAAGGCCTTAATCTGCAACGGTTTGACTTGTTTTTTGTTTCGCATGGTAGTCTTTATAAGCTTTGACTTGCTCTGCTGTGATACGTCCGTCCGCCTGTAATTTGCTAAGACTAGCATCTTCATTCTTGTCCAGGCTATAGAGTTCTGCCTGACTTTCCACCACCTTGACAACGGCAGCTTTTCCTTTGTCATCAACAGCATCCTTTTGCTTGGTCAAATTGGGCACAAAGAGTAAGAGTAGTACGCTGATGATGAGCAAGACGACTAACATCTCTACCAGAGTGAAAGCTTGAACCTTGGCTTTTTTTAATTTTGTCATGAGTTTTTTCATTTTAAAAATTTACCTCCATATTTTGATACATGGGCATGAGCATTGCCGCATAAAGTAAAACGATAATCAGGGCCACAAAGATAAAAACCAGTGGCTGCACCAAATTCATGGTGCGGTTGACTCGGGTAAAAAAGGCTTCCCAAGTTTTTTCAGCATAGATTTCCAACTCACTCCCCAGCTTGGACTTGACTTCTCCATACTCGATGATGAGACTCAACTCCTTCTTAAAGAATGGATATCTCGCTATGGTTTGAGAAAATTCGCGGCCATTTTGCAGAGCTTGAGCTAGATCTTGACCGATTTCTTTAAAAAGCTGAGAACCTTGTTCCTGCATGATCTGAAAAATCTGCGTCAGCTCCATTCCCTGTGAAACCATATTGCCCCATTCACGCGCATAATAGGCTGTCAGATAAGTCTGGACAAAGATTCCCAGAAAGGGAAACCGTGCCAACATCGAGAAGATCCGCATCTTGGAACTTCTTTTGTAGAAAGTGAGGGCTAAAAGTAAAGATAGAGAGCAAACCAGCACTAGTCCCAGAAAAATTTGTGGCAGATTACCGATGATTTGGGTGGCGATATTGCTACTGTCCAGTTGGGGTAGTAGATAGTTTCTCAACCCCAGCATGATTAGTAGGAGAAATCCCAACAAAATCAAAGGATAGGTTGCCACTTCGATTAACTTTTTCTTGACCTTAGCCAGATTGTCTAGATACTCTTCTATCTTTTCTAAACTCAGATGGAGATTCCCGTGAACTTCAGCTAAGGATAGTTGGGTCACAATGGCACTTGAAAAACCCAAACTGTCCATCATTTCTGAGAAAGATTTTCCCTTGGATAAACCTTGATGCATCTGGGTCACATAGTCCTTTTCCAGCAGGGCACTTCTGCCCAAGAAAGAAATAATTTCCACCAAATGAAAGCCACTGGAGAAGAGGTTGTTAAACAAGGTGATGATTTTCTTCTGCTTAGCTGTAGCTAATTTTTTCCGTTTCAGCCTGAAGACTTGTGATATGTCCATCTTTAAGAAGCTGATCAATCTGCTCATTCCAGCTAGTTGGCTGGTGTTCTTGATAGTCTTTGTTTGCAAAGTCAACGATTCCTCCTCCCCCGATTAATCTCTGGTAGCAGACACCTTGTAGGACAACTGCTAGTTCCTCCTCAGTCACACCTAACTCCAGAAGGCGCTCATAAACACCTCGGATGCTCTTGGCATGAATGGTTGAAAAGACCGTCGCCCCTGTCAAACTGGCTCTAACTACTGCACGCGCCGTCTCGCTATCACGAATTTCACCGATAATCAGGAGGTCAGGACGATGCCGGAGAGACAGTTTGATCAGATTTTCATAGGTCAATCCAATCGCCTCATTCAACTGCAACTGGAGCATGTCTTCCTGCTTGATTTCTACTGGATCTTCAATGGACATGACCTGCTGCCCCTTAAACAGAGACTTGGCTAATTCGTGCATCAGAGTCGTCTTGCCACTTCCGACTGGGCCAGCAAAGAGATAGAGGCCCCGTTGCCTGTATTGCTTACCCAGTTCGTTCATATTCTGAAACCAGAAATGCAGGTCCTGTTCCTCATCGTGCAACAAACGAATAACCAAACTCTCATGCCCCCGATAATCTCCCACGGTAGACAAACGCAGAGAAGACACCTTCTTCCCATGCTGATAGTCGCAAGAGCCCAGCTGACTGCGCCTCTTCTCTCCTACATTCATACCCGCTACAAACTTAAAATGACTAATCACCGCAGCTAAAACATCAAACTCATAGGAGTCAACTAGACACCTCTCGTCTCCAATCCGCATGTGAAGCTCATAGGACTTTTCCTTGGGGATAAAATAGATATCCTGAGCCTTCTTTTCTTTCGCAGTAGCAATAATTTTCTGTGCAATTTCTTGTACCATACCGCCCTCCTTATCTAACTATTCGCAAAAAAATAAAAAAAGCAACTTAAAAAGTTACTTTTTTATCTCCATTTCATACGGCAAGAACGGTGTTTTTCTTGACCTGTTTGTTTTTCATAGCCTGGACGCAGCTTTTCATCGGGGATGACTTGCTCATCCTGTAAAAGTGCCAAAGAATGGTACTGCTGCAAATACTCATCACATTCATCACACCAACGCTGGTCAGCAGGATCCCAAAAGATCGTCATCAAATCATTCCTACTCTTGTAAAGGGGATTCTTCTTTTCCAGCTCAAACCAGCATAATTTATAATATTTTAGGGCATCATAGTACTTGTTAAAAGAGCGACTCATGATGACATCTTCTTCCCAGCCTTCTATGAACCACCAAGGTTCATAGTCCCCATACATTTCTATAACACGATACATTTTCACTACTTCCTTTGTACCGTATATTATAACGAATTTTCTAGAACAATGAAAGGATTTTGCTTAACTTTAAAAATTATAGAACAAATCCCTAGCTTTCTGAAGATACCTCTGAATAGAAAAGCAAAGGCTGAGTCACAGCCTCTGCTTCTTATTATGCTTGATAACGTTTCACACCATCTAGGTAGGTTGCTACCAATTCCAAATCTTTATCTAGGACGATAAAGTCAGCATCATAACCTTCACGGATTTGACCACAAACATCATCAATGTTTACAGATTTTGCTGGTGTCAATGAAGCCATCATAATTGCTTCTGCTGGTGTGGCAATCCCCCAGTCAATGACATTTTTAACAGCTGTCTTAAGTGTTAAAATTGAAGCAGCAGGACGTCCTGTTGGAAGCCATGTGGCTCCATCACGAACTTCTACTTCGTATTCGCCAAGCATATAAGGTCCATCAGGAAGTCCTGCGGCACGCATTGAGTCTGTGATCAAAACAACATGGTCAGCGCCTTTCATTTTCATTACAATTTCAGCTGCTTCTGGACGAACATGGTGACCATCACAAATTAACTCAGCATAAGTGTTTGGTGTATTTAAAATTGCTCCAACCATTCCTGGTTCTTGGTGAGTCATTCCAGACATTCCGTTAAAGGTGTGAACCCAAACAGATGCTCCAGCTTGAACACCAGCAACCGCTTGTTTGTAAGTCGCATTTGAATGTCCCAATGCAATAACAACACCTGATTCAGTCGCTTTACGGATGAAGTCTTCTGAACCATCACGTTCTGGGGCAAGACCGATTTTTTTGAGCATTCCATGCGCTGCTTCTTGCCAATCTTCAAGTTCCCACATTTTGGCATCGCGCATGTATTTAGGGTTTTGAGCCCCTTTCTT
>ERZ772968.900-NODE-900-length-14390-cov-23.049669_pt1 | contig 14390 bp, 10 predicted proteins | sample MGYA00580674_ERZ772968 | MGnify/ENA primary metagenome ERZ772968 (study PRJEB29015, sample SAMEA2737940) | human oral metagenome | biome: human oral; feature: human-associated habitat; material: dental | place: China | collected 2138 ...
ATGGGGGCGAAGCCCCCAGTGCAGAGCTTCTTTTTAAGTAGGAGCAACCAAGTTCGATCCATTTTCCATGTACCATGGTAGGGGCGTATCGCATACGCCCACCAAACGCCATCCCCCAGGATGGCGAATGTGCCAAACGCGTCAATTTTCAGGGTTATTCGTTCCATAAATGGAACGTCTGGAGGGCGTATTCGATACGCCCCTACCTTGTTACCCGAAAACACGGTACGTTTTCTATCCCCCACATGTATCCGGCTAACTTCCCCGGACTCGGCAGAGGCCTTGATTTTCTTTTGCCTTCTTTTCTTGTATCAAGACAAGAAAAGAAGTTATAGGCAAGATGAATACGTCATACCGAATACCATTTTAATGATGATGAATGCCAGAAACGCACCACGTTTTGGGGACATAACGATCTAAACGTATGGGAACGGTACAAAAAAACGGCACCTCCTCTCGGGAGATGCCGTTTGCGATATGGAATCAGGCGGGTGTATCGACCTATCTTTCCGTTTCTTTATCGCTCTACGACTACGCGACTGGCACGGGTGCGGGCTTGCACGCCGGGGGCATACATGGCTGCACAACGGATGGCGGGTAGGATGAACGATCCGGCGTATGAGGCTTGCAATCGTACGCGGAACGTTTTTGTCTCGCCTCTTTTTAGGTCGAAATAGGTCAGTACGCGGTCGTCGCGGATGTCTCTATACGTGTAGGATGCGGCTGAGGCGCCCTGTTCGACGTCTTCCGGCGTGATGAGCCTCTCATTGTAGATCTCCCAACCGGAGGGTATGATCTGGGTAAGGGCTAAATTGGTGTAGTCGGACACTGCCGAGGGGTTAGACACCTTGACCACGGCCACGAGATCGGTTCCTTGCGGCAGACGATCCACCGAGAGGGCGCGCCCAGACCTATCTGTATAGGTGACTTCCATGCGGAGGCCTTCGGAGATGGCTGGCAGGGAGTCGCGAAGGGGTATCATCTTCGTGGTGAGGCTTACATAGAGCTGACCCTTGCCGTTATTCTTGACGGAGACGAGTCCTACGGGCGGGAAGGTGGGCAACTGGCTGCGGAAGAGGGTCCGCTGACTGTTGACTGTCGGTTGCTTGCCGCCGTTTAGGCTCCAATCGAACTGAAGGCTGCCCGACGTGCGTTCGGCCAGTCTTCCTAAGGCCAAGAGGGCGTAAGCCGTGGACTGGGTAGCGAACTCTTGCGACGTGGTAAGGCTTTGCGACACGCGTCGAGCCTGCTCGAACGCCTCCCGATCACGCCCCATCAGCACGAGCGCCTCTAATATCATGGCTTGATCACGCTCCGGCGACCCGTACGTCGGATTGCTCCAATCGTAAGTCGCCACCGCGAGGGGAAGTCTGAATATTAATTCGTTAGCTATGTTCGGCTTGCCCGCCAAAGCATACGCTGCGGCGAGACGCCACCGTGCCTGCATCGAAAGTGTGCGACTCTCACGCAATCTGTTCATCGCGCCCAGCTCGGGAGCACCTGCTAAGGCCAAGGCATAGAGTCGGTAAGCCTGGACAAGGTCTCCCTGGTCGATAGCAAAGCGTGAAGGCGCCTTGGCGGCCGGCCTCCACCCCTGTGCAGCCCGTCGCTGATACGATTTCCACCGATTCAGTGCGCCAGCATTCACCTCGTAACCTTTTTCGCGGGCTAAAACGAGGAAAGTGCCCACGTACGAGGTCGCCCACTCGTCTTCTTGCAAGCCACCAGGCCAATACGTGAAGGCGCCGCCGGGTAATTGTCGGCTGTAAAGGTCTTGGACGGCGCGGCGGACGTTTTCACGGATGGCATCAGCCTCGCGCTTATCCAATTCTCGGAAAGCACCGACGTAAAGAAGGGGTAAGGCGGCCGAAGTGACCTGCTCTGTGCAGTAATGAGGGTAATCGCTGAGAAAATCGAGGCATCTGCTGAGGTTGGGAGAGGGTATGCGAGCCACTTCGAGGCTTGCCCAGCCCTCGGATGATCCGCCGAAGCCCGTTTGATAGGTCAAGAGGCCGGTGGATCCCGCAGCGATGAGGCGGCTGTCGATCCTTACGATGGGGGGATTGGGATTGCGGACGCCGATTTCGATCGTTTCCTTGGAGGAGTGTCCGCCGCCGGTAGCGGTGACGACTATGCGTTCAATGCCAGTGGTCAGACCCGATCGGAGCTTGAAAAACACGGGTTTATCGCCCGGTGCCGCGAACGTGACGGACTGGCTGGAGCCTTCAGTAAGTCGCAACTTGCCCGTGGTTTCCACTTTCACGGTCACATTTTTCACGCCGCTCTCCATCGCAAAGACATTCACCGGGAAAAGAATTTCCTCATCCGTGCTCACGACCCGAGGCAACGACGAAAGCACCATCAACGGCGCGCGCACAGCCACTCTTTTTTCGGCACGTCCATACGCCCCTTCTTGTCCGGCCACTACCATGACGCGAACAGATCCGATATAAGGCGGAAGTTTGAGCTTATGCGTCTGTGTTTCTCCCTTCTTCAGCGCGAAAGGCCCAAGGAACTTCACGACAGGCTTAAACCGGTTCGCTTTTGACTCTACTGGGCGCAGAGACTCGTCGCCCCCGACGCTGAAGAGGGATCCCAGACGGCCGGCATAGGCGCCCATGACGAAATCGTACATATCCCAGGTGCGAATACCGAGCGCCTCGCGGGCGTAGAAGGTATTCCAGGGGTCGGGAGTCTGAAAATTGGTCAGGTCGAGGAGTCCATCGTCCACAATAGCCAGCGTGTAGGTCATCGGGCGGCCTGATTGCTCTTTGACTTGCACGGTGAAGTCCGCTTCGGGCCTCAACACATCTTGCATGACGATTAAGGGCTTCAGGATGGAATTTTTATGGGTCACGAAGACGGGCATCACGCCATACATACGGATCGGCAGATCGTTAGCAGTCTGTGCGTAAGGCTGGATGAGGGTAATGTGGAGGTAGACATTGGGCGCCATGCCCTCGGTGACCTTAAAACTGTATTTCGTATCGCCCGAGGCGGCCATGTTGACCCATTCACGATGGAGCACTTCCGTACCATTTTCAATGGCGACCAATGCGCGTCCACCGGTAGAGGCAGGAATGATGGCGGTGGCCGTTTCACCCACCTCGTAAGACGATTTATCGAGCGCGAAGGCCAACATTTTGATGCCGTTAGGGTCAGATTTGTTCGATCGACCACGCCATTCGGGCCAATCCACGTAAATCGTGCCGCCCGTGGCATGTCCACCCTCGCGATCCTTGATATACACCAAATAGCGACCCCATTCAGGATAGTTGACTCGGAAGGGGATCACGGCTTTGCCGCTTCCCACCGTGTTGATTGTTCCCGCCGCGACGGGGACGATAGATGCGTTGTTGAGATAAGAGGCAAACGTCTCGTCGTCATGCTCCCACCACCAGCTCCAGTTCACTTTGTAGATCTTGTATTCCAGTCCTTGGCGGTTAAGAGGCTTGCCATCGGGCGAGAGGGTGACTACCTCGAAGTGGTGATCCCGATCCGTCTCAAGGGTCTGACCTTGGTCGAAATTGCCCAGCTTGACGCCGACGTAAACGGGGAAAGGAGAGAATGGAATGCTCTGCGTGAAGAGACTCGCGTCACCTCCAGGTTCAAAGACTCGGCAAGTGAGGTTGGCTTGCAGCATGCCAGGCGCATCAGATGCCGTAGGCAGGTTGGCGAGGAAGGATGCTTTTCCGATATCACTCAGTGCGCCGTCAAAAAGATCGGTCGTACCGGAGGTGAATGCCGCTGCGGGATTGTCGAAGGTGTACTTTTCGTAGCCTTTGAATTGCGTCGGCACCTTCGTAAGGGACATCTCCACCTTAGCTTTTAGCCCACGCGCCACGGCACCGGTAAGCCAGGCCGATTCAAGGTTCATCGGCACCGGCAGCGGGGACACTTGCAAGATTTGACCGGGCAACGTGAGGTTAATTTTGAGCCTATTGGGTTTTACGGTTTCAATCCGCAGCGCCTTATGGAAGCTGGCACCGCCTACTTTCACGTAAGCGTTCCAAAGTCCGGTAGGGTCATCCGGTCGGGTGGGGATATGGAAAACATACATGCCATTCACACCACTGACGGAGATCTGTTTCGTGTAGAATTGGCCACGCGGATTGAAGATCTCTATCGAAACGGGATGATTTTGAGGGATACGTTTTTCGCGATCTTCCATCATGAAGGTCACGTGGAGGGTGTCACCCGGCCGCCATACGCCGCGCTCGCCGTAGATGAAGCCTTTCAGTCCGCGTTCAGTCTCTTTGCCGCCAATGTCGAAGCGGCTAAGCATGTTTTCCTCCCCATCCACGAGTCGGAGGTAGCCTTTTTGCTTGTCCGAAGCGGTGGCCACGAGGGCGAAGGGCTTATTTTTCGTCTTGATTTCGGCAAAGCCATTGTCGTCGGTCTTTGCGCTGCCGATGGGTTGCAGTTGGAAGTTGTAAGCCGTCACTTCTACGCCCGATAAAGGCTTCGTATCGATCAAATTAGAGACTGCCACCCAAAGCGTATTGTTCGCATTGGCCTTGACGATAAGCCCTAAGTTCGAGGCGAGTACGTTCGTGGCCGCCATACGGTCTGACGACATATAATAACTGGCCGAGCACGGATTGTCGCGCTCTTCCCACTGGTAAGTATCCCAATCCATGTCTGCGCCGTCGTAGTAATAGGTCTGCGGCTTGTCCCACGTGGCCTCGTCTGCCTCTCCCAACTCGTTTTCATCCAGTCGCGTCATGCCAGCAGGGCCTAAATTTCGCGCACCACCCTCGACGCTGTCGCAGGGATAAGCTGAATATTCGCGCTTAAACGAAAGCACGACGCGGTAGATGGCTCCCGGTTCCTGACGAATGAGTTTGCTGAGGTCGATGAAGTAATTATCCCAGTTGTGAATGTCTTTCGTGGCGTCGCTGTCGAGTCTGAGCATCTTGCGATAGACGAGTCGACCCGTCCGCCGGAGTTCTGACGAGGAGGAAGCCTCGAGCGAGTTGTCCTGTAAGAAGGTCAGGACGTTACGCTCGAAAATGCGGATAATTTTTAGGTCTACCGCATAGAGATTTACGGCTCGGAAAGGCAAAATGAGCTGCTCCGCGTTCGGCATAATCGTCCCCTCGGACAGGAATTCGACCTGCGGATTGAGCGACTTCACCTCCAGCCGCACGGACGAGGAAGCCGTCAAGGCATCACCCGCCACGCTGCGCAGCGCACCGTCTACCTCGATGGCGACAGCCTTCAAATCGCTCCGCCGCTCGAAGAAAAGTCGCACTTTGTTGTCTTGCACCTGACAGGTGTAGGATACAGCGCCGTCAGATCCCCCTTCGCCGGCCCGGAGGGTGACTAAACCGTTCACATCCTGCGTCGTGGAGACGGGGGCGGAGAAGGTTAGGCAGACGCCACTCTCCGGCTCGTCGATCATCTCGGCTTGCATCAGCTTGAAAGGGGGTTTCGTGCCTGGGATGGTAGCTCGGAGCGTCTCCTTATGGTCTGCGCCGAAAGGGCTGCCGTCTATCGTCACCAGAAGTTCCGTGTCGGCCTCTTTTTTGGCGACTTCCGAGACGGTGAAGCGGTACACCCGGGCGTCTTCCGTCCTTGTGACCGTCACCTTGGGCTTATCGCCGTCATGTTTGGCCGTCACCATCTTCGCGACCTCGTCCGCCTTGGGCGCTTCGCTCAGTCTAAGCTCGCCGCATACGGTCACGCGGTCCGGGGCCGAGGCTGTGATGTCGGTCGAGGTGATACGCGCCGTAAAGTCACGCGCTTGTACGCGGTAGGAGAAGCGAAACGCATCCAGTTTCTTCTCCACTTTCATCACACGCCCCAAGCGGAAGGTCGCATTGTAGAGTGTCCCCGGGCGTAATTGCCCAGAATCAGGCACGAACTCAATCGTGCGACTGTTGACCCAATACGTTTTGCCTTTCAGACCGGGAGAAAAGTCGAAGAGATCGTCCTTCACTTCCTCGCCCATCTGTACAATCTGTTGTTCTTCGGTCAATTCGATGCGTATCGTCCCATCCGAGCCGATGACACCCCCCGTATAGGCGGAGATGTAGGGCGCAAATTCGATGGAAGGGGTAAGATCTTGGTTTGACCGGCACGACACGATGGCCCAAGCCACTGTCGCGATCGTCATCAGTAGAAATATCCGTTTCATAGAGTCACTTGTTGATATGTTATGTATGAGCATGTTTTTATGAGTGCTTGCCGGGGAATGGAGAGCGGACTCCCTCTCTGTGAGGGTTTACAAAGGTATTCCTCTTCGGCCCATTTTTCCTCGTAGGGGTCCGTCCCCTCGCCGCGTGAAGAGGAGGCACTCTTCATGGATGTTCGTGCGACGGGCCTTTAGGGGATCAGAAGCTGTTTGGAATTTATTTCGGAGGCTACCCTAGAGCATATTTCTGATGATTTTGTTTCATCATGAGACGAGCATAGCGAGCTATGTGAGGATTAATGAGGGAACAAAAGGGCAGAAACAGGCCTCGATAGGCCCGAAGCAAGAAAGGAGAAAGATCCACTCAAACACCTCCATGAAACAATCACCCAATAAATTCAAAACGGCTTCTCAAAACTGCGTCTACCTTTGGCCCCGCTTTTTTGGAAAGAATGGGACAAGAGAATAATGATCGCTCCGGGCAGTTGGTACTGATCCTGCTGGTAACAGCAGCGGCCTGTCTGGCGCTCTACATGTTGCCAGACGAGTTGTTTGGCCTAAGCATAAAGAAAATGGATATGCTCTCCGACCTTAGAGTCGGGAGCGAGGATGAAGACGAGGACAGCAACCTCTCCAGAGCCGACTCCGTACTGTTGCGCGGCGACTCCACGGGGTTGAGTGCAGCCGACCGTGAACGTTTGGCGTACCGTGACTCGATGTATAGGGCCATCATGGCCCAATTGCGGGGCGATACGCTCAAGGCAGTCGTCGAAGACTTCTCCGTGGGGCACATCGGACTGCGGCGATTCTTCGCTGCGCTGAACGGCATCAGCACGTTAGGCCGACCCGTCCGTGTGGCGTTCCTCGGCGACTCCTTCATCGAGGGTGACATCCTCACGGCCGACTTCCGCGAGCGGATGCAAGCGCGATTTGGTGGCCGAGGCGTAGGCTTTGTGCCGGTGTCATCGCAGGTGGCACAGTTTCGCCCGACTGTCCGACTGCGCTCTAAGGGGTGGACGACGCGCTCCATACTCTCCGACCGTAAGCCGAAGTACCTCCTTTCTTGCCTCCTGTTCGATGCCGCGAACGATGCCCCGACAATAGCCTTCGAAACGACCGACTATATGCCCCACTTGAAAAGTGTCGGTACCCTCAAGTTCCTCTACACAAGCAATCGAGCGACAGACCTCCGCTGGATATGCAACGAGGGGCGGGATACATTCACTGCGCGCCTCCCAGAGACCGACGGCGTGGGGCAATATGTGGCGAAGGGCTCCTTTACGGAGGGCAAATTGGCCTTTACACATGCGCAAGGGTTGCAAGCGTTGGGCATTGCGTTAGAGGATGACCGTGGAGTGGTGGTGGACAATTTTGCTTTGCGAGGTAATTCCGGTTTGCCGCTGGAAAACTTGGATATAGCGCGCTGCCAAGCGTTGCAGGGCATACGCCCCTACGACCTGATCGTGATCCAATACGGCCTGAATGTGGCCGTCGAACGAACGAAGGACTATGGCTTCTACCGAGACCGGATGGTGGCCATCATTAAACATATCCGCACCTGTTTCCCAGGGGCCGACGTGCTGCTTTTGGGTGTCTCGGACCGCAGTAAAGTGGTCGGCGGAGAGCGCCACACGATGTCGGCCGTGAAGAATCTTCGCCGCGCGCAACGTGAGGCGGCCCTCGAGGCGGGAGTAGCCTTCTGGGACGTTTACGAGGCGATGGGCGGAGAGGATGGCATGGTCAATTACGTGAAGCGCAATTGGGCGGCCAAGGATTATACACACCTCAGTTTTCAGGGTGGCCGCGAATTGGCCAATGCCCTCTACGACGCAATCATTTTAGAGAAAACGCTATATGACAATCTGGAAAAAACGCAGCGCTAACAGGGCACCTTTCTGGGCGGCGCTCTGCTGCTTATGTATGGCTACGGCAGCCCAGGCCGAAAGGCCGCATTCGCCGATTGAAAACAGGAACCTTGCAGCGGAAAAAGCTGCCCCCGAAAAGAAGAAGACCAGCCCCCTGACGGATCAGGTCGACCTCACGATGACGTTTGCCGTCGATTCGCTTTGTCGCATCATTGATCCGAGGCACACGCTGGACGAGTTCTGGGAGAATCTGCTCAGCCTATACAATGGTAAAGACACCGTACTGCCTATCGCTCACTTGGGCGACTCCCATATCCAGGGCGGATTCTATACGAACGAGACGATGAACCTGCTCCGGCGCACCTTTGGCAATGCCGGCCGCGGATGGATCGCACCTTACCGGCCTGCACGCGAAAATGGCCCCTCGGACTATCGTATTTTCTCGCAAGTGAAGAGCTGGAGCGTCGGGCGGTGCACGCGTCCGCAGTCGGGCACGCCGTGGGGGCTGGGCGGCATGGGCTTGCAGACGGATGCCGCCACGATCGACTTCACGATCGCGGTCAATGGGGCGGACGACGACTTCACGCAGGTGCTGATGTACCGCGGAGAGTACGCCCGACCCATGCTCCCGGAGGGGATCCGCAATGCGCGGACGGCTTGGGGCAAGGATACCTATGCGCCCGACCTGACGGTGGATAGCTTCTTCCTGCCCGAGGCTGTGCGCGAGCTCCGTTTGCAGAGCGTCAGCCGCAGTGAGGCCCCCACCTCAGTCACGGGCGCGAGCTGCTACTACGGATTCTCGCTCTTCAACGGGCGCCCCGGGGTGGTCTATCACGCCATCGGTCGCAACGGGGCCACCTATTCGCAGTACACCTCCGAGCGATTCGTCCGCCAGCTCTCGCTCTTGGAGCCTGCCATACTCATCATCTCGCTCGGCACCAACGAATCGTACGGCACGCACTTCTCGGCCTCCGATTTCATCACGCGTGTAGACCGCTTCGTGCGACTGGCCCAGCGATACATGCCCCTGACGACCATCGTACTCACTACTCCGGCCGAAAACTACCTCGCGGCGCGAACCACCGTCACTCGGCGGGCCAAGGGCAAGAAACGTCGCACGACGACCACCGTCACGCGGGGCTATACCCGCAACGTGCACGTCGGTGAGGCCGCCGAGGCGATCCTCGATTATGCCGCGCGGGAGGGTCTGGCCTGCTTCGACCTCTACGGCATGACCGGCGGCGCAGGCTCGTGCGAGCGGTGGCAAGCCGAAGGACTCTTCTCGCACGACCGTGTGCATTACAGCGCCTCCGGTTATAGGGAGCAGGGGCGGCTACTGTACAAGGCACTCGTCCGCAGTGCATTGGATTACCAGCAACGTAAACGAAAATGATCCACAGCCTACCCCTTGACCTCAGCCTCGAGCGCCTCCGCGCCCTCTTCGCGTATCAGCCTGAGAGCCCGATGCTCTTCAGCACAGGCCTCTTTTTCTTCCTTTTCATCGCCTTCTACATCGGTTATCGCGCCCTGCGCCACACGACGACCGCCCGCATCCTTTACGTCGTCCTCTTTTCGCTCTACTTCTATTATAAGAGCAGCGGCGTCTGGTTCCTGCTTCTCGTCTTCACCGCCACGTCCGATTTCCTCATCGCCCGGGCCCTCGCCGCCACCGTCCGCCCGGCCGGACGAAAGGCTTGGGTCGCGCTCAGCTTGGTCATCAACTTGGGCATGCTGGCCTACTTCAAATACACCAACTTCCTCCTCCAGACCCTCCTCGCCATAGGTCAGAGCATGGGCTCTTGGTTCGGCGTGGCCCCCGTCGGAGGCACGGTTTACGAGCCGTTGGACATCTTCCTGCCCGTCGGCATTTCGTTCTTCACCTTCCAATCGCTCAGCTACACCATCGACGTCTACCGCGGTGAGCTCCAGCCGCTCCGACGCTGGATCGACTACCTGTTTTACGTCTCCTTCTTCCCCGGACTCGTGGCCGGACCTATCGTCAGGGCCCGCGACTTCATCCCCCAGATGTTCCGGACGCCCGTCGTGACCCGCGAGACGCTCGGCGAAGGGCTCTACCTCATCATCTGCGGCCTCCTGAAGAAGAGCGTCATCTCGGACTATATCAGCGTCAACTTCGTCGACCGCATCTTCGACGCCCCGACGCTCTACACGGGCCTCGAGAACCTCGTCGGCGCCTACGGCTATGCGCTTCAGATCTACTGCGACTTCTCGGGTTACTCCGACATGGCCATCGGCATCGCCCTGCTGCTGGGCATCCGCTTCAACACCAACTTCGACTCCCCCTACCAGTCGGCCACCATCACCGAGTTCTGGCGTCGGTGGCACATTTCGCTCTCCACCTGGCTCAAGGACTACCTATATATCAGTCTCGGCGGCAATCGGCGCGGCCGCGTCCGTACGTACGTCAACCTCATGCTTACGATGCTCCTCGGCGGGCTCTGGCACGGCGCATCGGGCCGCTTCATCCTCTGGGGCGGACTTCACGGGGCAGCGCTGGCCGTTCATAAGTTCATGATGAACCATTTCCCCAGCTTCCGCCCCACGGGCGACACGATGTCGCCACTTCGGCGCGTCTGCGGCGTCCTCATCACCTTCCACGTCGTATGCTTCGGTTGGATCTTTTTCCGGGCCGACACGATGGCCACGGGTTGGGACGTGATCCGCCAGATCTTCACCGCCTTCCACCCGGAAGTCTTCAGCCAGTTCGTTGTCGGATACACCGAAGTCTTTCTGCTGATCCTCGGCGGCTACGCGATCCACTTCATGCCCCGAGTGGTCGACACGACCGTCCGCGGGTGGGTCACCCAGTCCCCGACGCTGGTGCAAGCCCTCTACCTCACGGTCGCCATCATCATTGTCCTGCAACTCAAGAGCGCCGACATCGTCCCCTTCATCTACTTCCAGTTCTGAGGCGTCAGGGACGCCGGCCAAGATGGCCTGGTACCCATATCCAGCCCTTAGGCGTCAGGTGCCCCCACCGGAAACCATTTCAACCGCGGGCACATGCCATCCGCCGGTAGGGTAGGGGCGTATGGCATACGCCCCCACAAATGGCCCGTCAGGGGCAAATTCATGACGAGCGATTTTCGGTCAGGCGCCCCCGTCCCTTGTTGGTACGTGCTGGGGCGAATGCAATTCGCCCCTACCCTGACGGCCGACAATGGCCCTCGGCACAAACCCGCCTCCGTTGGAAACCACTTCGCAATCCCCCACGCGTACCTGGCAAGGATGGCAGGCGTCCCTGACGCCTTGATTTTCTTTTGCGCCCTTTTCTTGTATCAAGACAAGAAAAGGGTGTGGGGGATAGGGGGCAAAGCCCCTCACGACAACAGCCCTCATGCGTCGGCTGCCCCCGTCGGAAACCATTTCGCGAACCTCGGGCACCCATCCGCCTCCGCCGCATATTCCGGTGGGGGCGATTTCATGTCAATGGCTTCCATCGAAAAACATTTTGCGAACCCGTGGTACAAATCTGCCCCCAGCGGAAAACATTTTGCGAACTTCGGACACCCATCCGCCCTTATCGGAAAACATTTCACGAACCTCTGGCGCACCGTCGCCTCCATAAAAAATCCGTTTGGGAACCTATTTCACGATCACGCCCCCGTTGAGGCCTTCAATGAGGCGTTATTTTGCGATCACACCCTCATTGAAGTGTTCAATGGGGTGTAATTGTGCAGTCACGCCCCCGTTGAAGCGTTCAATGGTGCGTAATTTCAAAAACACACCCCCATTGAGATCCTCAATGGAGGCGAGACAACGACGGGAGTCCATGAAATAAAATCCGATGCGAGCGTCTATCCGGTGGGAGTTGCCGAACCATCTGTCTTTCTGTGTATAGATCATTCCTATCTCCCCGTTGGAAACCCATTCGGGAGCGACTTTGCGTCCAATGTTCCCAACGGAAATTATTTTACCGGCCGGTGTCACCCATTCGCCCCCAATGGAAACCAATTTACCGGCCACCGGCCGTCGTCCGCCTCCGATGGAAACCCATTTACCGGCCACTGACCGTCAGGCGCCCCCGTCGGAATTTATTTTGTCGGCCGGCGCCACCCATTCGCCCCCGATGGAAACCCATTTACCGGCCACTGACCGTCAGGCGCCCCCGTTCCTTTTTGGTACGTGCTGGGGCGAATGCAATTCGCCCCTACCCTGACGGCCGACAACGGCGCCCACACGTCGGCCGCCCGCGTCGGAAACCATTTCAATAGCCCCATCCCGTACCCAGCCAGCTTCCCCGCCCCCGGTGGGGGCTTGATTTTCTTTTGCGCCCTTTTCTTGTATCAAGACAAGAAAAGGGTGTGGGGGATAGGGGGCAAAGCCCCCCACGACAATAGCCCCTGACACAAATTCGTTCCCGTCGGAAATCAATTTACCAGCCACCGTCGGTCAGGCGCCCCGGGAAGGGTCTACGGCGAGGGCCAGAGGTTCAAGGGGGCTGCCATATATTTGCAGGGCGATAGCAAAATAGTGTTCAATAGAAGTAAACGAAAAACGAAATAATGAGACCGGTTAAAACGATCGATGAACCGGGAAACAGTCGCTTCCCGCTGGATCTCCATCTCGACTATCAGCAACGACTTTATGGCGTGATCACCGAGATGGAGCCTCGAAAAATAGGTCTGGAGGAGGCCGATTTCCTCCAGTGGCTCACGGATATTAAGACGGAGGAGGATGTCGTCCGCGAGACACGGGCGGCGAAAGAGTCGGAGGCCCTTCGCGACAAGGATGCGGAGCGAAACGAATGTCTGACGGGGCTGTTTCAGGAGATTCGGCAGGCTGCGCGCTCTCCGATAGTGGCGCGTCGCGAGTCGGGGCTCCTGCTGAAAACCATTATCGATGCTTACAAGGGGCTGCAGCACCAAAGGCGATCTGGGAAGACGGCGCATATCGACTCCTTGCTCCGGGATTTGTCTACGGCGGAGGCCGCCGAGGCGCTGAAGCAGCTGGAGGTAGATACGATCGTGAGCTTGCTTCGGGAGCGCAACGAGGAATTTAAGTCGTTGCGCGAGGTCCGCTCGACCGTAGCCGCCGGCGCAAATCGGCTCGCGGGCCAGGCGATCCGGAAGGTGAACGACCAGACCCTGAACACCATCTTCCGCTACATCGAAGCCGCCTACATTGCGTCCGACAACGACCCCGACCGCCAAGTCATCAGTCGCCTGATCGACCAAATCAACCAGCGCACGCACGAGAGCAAGGTCTCGTTCAAACGAATCGAGGGAATACGCAAGAAGCGGCTCCAAATGAAGGATTCGGCGGAGGCGACCGACACGAAGGCGCCCCCGAAACGAAAACGGTCGGCAGCCGCCCCGTCCGTCGTGCCCTCGCTGGGACCTACCGGGGAGGCCGAGACGCCTCAGGCACCGCCGATGGGCACTACGGAAGCAGCTACCCCGACCGCCTCGCCCCTGATGGAACCGACCGGGGAGGCCGAGACGCCTCAGGCGCCGCCGTCGGACACTGCGACACCGACCGCTGACGAACGGTCATAGCCCCCGGATTCCGCTACATTTGCCGCCATGTCAAGAAATAAACTCCAAAAATTCGCCGAGATGGAAGCCCTGCCCAACGTCTTCCAATACCCTTACGCCGCGCTGGCCGAGGGCGGCGGCTGCCCCCTGAAAGGTCGCTGGCGGGAGGCCGCTTTCGGCGGAAGGCCCGGGCGCATCGTGCTCGAATTGGGCTGTGGGCGCGGGGAATACACCCTCGGACTGGCTGAGCGGCACCCGGACGCGAACTTCGTCGGCATCGACGTCAAGGGCGCCCGCATGTGGGCCGGCGCACGCGTGGCCGCAGCTCGCCAGATGGGCAACGTGGCCTTCCTTCGGACCGACATCGAACTTTTGGCCAGCTTTTTCGAGCCGGGCGAAGTGGACGAACTCTGGATCACCTTCCCCGATCCGCAAATGCAGAAGGCGCGGAAACGCCTCACCAGCACCCGCTTCATGGCGCTCTACAGCGGTATCTTGCCTCGGGAGGACGGGCGCGTCCACCTCAAGACCGACAGCCCGTTTCTCTTTGCTTACACCTGCGAAATGCTCCGCGCGAACCAGCTGGAGGCGGCGCCCTGCACGGCCGACCTCTACGCCGATACCGCGGACACGAGCCTCGACGAGGCGCGCGCCATCCGCACACACTACGAGCAGCAGTGGCTCGACCGCGGCCTAACCATCAAGTACCTCAGCTTCTGCCTCACCCCGCGCGAGGCTTGGATCGAACCGGAGGTGGAGATCGAGCGCGACGCGTACCGAAGCTATGGGCGCGGCCAACTGTCGCCCGCCCGGCCCGTCCGCTCCCGTCGTTCCTCCCGCTGAGGGCTGACACGCGGCAAGGGCCTCCGGGGCATCTCCCGATCGGGGGCT
>ERZ772968.902-NODE-902-length-14378-cov-10.900370_pt1 | contig 14378 bp, 11 predicted proteins | sample MGYA00580674_ERZ772968 | MGnify/ENA primary metagenome ERZ772968 (study PRJEB29015, sample SAMEA2737940) | human oral metagenome | biome: human oral; feature: human-associated habitat; material: dental | place: China | collected 2138 ...
TGCTGATGTCCCGGAGCGGCCAGATGGCCGATATCCGGCAGGTGGTGGCGCATCCACAGGCGCTGGCGCAGTGCACGCTGTGGTTGCAGCACAATCTGCCGGGTGTGGAACTGATGCCGGTGCCCAGCAATGGCGAGGGGGCGCGTCGTGCGGCCGAGGATCCGGCGCTGGCCGCCATCGGTAGCGAGACGGCGCTGGCCGTGTATGACCTGCTGTCGGTGGCCCATGCCATTCAGGATGATCCGATGAACCGGACGCGCTTCCTGGTGGTGGGCATGCAGAAGGTGCTGCCGTCGGGGCAGGATCAGACCTCACTGATCCTGGGCGTGCCCGATCGGGTCGGGGCGCTCCATCAGCTGATCGAGCCGCTCTCGCGGCACGGGGTGACGATGAAGCGCTTCGAGTCCCGGCCGGCACGCCAGGGAGGATGGGAATACTATTTCTACATCGACCTGCTGGGGCATCAGGATGACCCGGAGGTGAGCAAGGCGCTGGCCGAGCTGCAGCAGCGCGCGGCCTTTTTCCGGCTGATGGGGTCGTACCCGTCGGAAAGCGCCATGGTGGTGTGAGGTGTCGCCCTGGGCTGCCGGTCACATGGTGGCTGGGGGCCCGGGCCTGCTGGACAACGAGACAGGGAGGAAATCCAGATGACGACGGAGGGACAGGGCGTGTCGCCCGCAGGAGGGGCGCCGGCTGGCGTGCGCAGCATTGCACCGTACCGGCCTGGACGGCCCATCGGAGAGGTGGCGCGCGAGCTGGGGCTGGATCCGGCCGGTATCGTGAAGCTGGCGTCCAACGAGAACCCGCTGGGCATGTCGCCGAAGGCGGTGGCAGTGGCCCAGCAGGTGCTGGCCGGCGGTGCGCGCTACCCGGATGCCAACGGGCATGACCTGAAGCAGGCGCTGGCCCGGCATTACGGGGTGGACGCCGGCTGGATCACGCTGGGCAACGGTTCCAACGACATCCTGGAGCTGGCGGCACGGGCACTGGTGGGGCCGGGCCAGGGCATCATCCATTCGCGCTATGCCTTCATTGTCTATCCGCTGGTGGCGCAGGCCATCGGGGCGGTGGGCATCGAGGTGCCCGATGCCGGACTGGGGCATGATCTGGCGGCGATGCTGGCGGCCATCACGCCCGGGACCCGGCTGGTGTTCATTGCCAACCCCAACAATCCCACCGGCACCTTCATTCCGGGCGATGCGCTGCTGCGCTTCCTGGAGCAGGTGCCGCCTCAGGTGGCCGTGGTGCTGGACGAGGCCTATACCGAATACCTGGCGCCCGGGCAGCGCTACGACGCGCTGGCGTGGGTGAAGCGTTTCCCGAACCTGATCGTTTCGCGCACCTTCTCGAAGGCCTATGGGCTGGCGGGCCTGAGGGTGGGCTTTGCGGTGGCGCAGCCGGCGTTGACCGACCTGATGGGGCGGGTGCGGCAGCCCTTCAACGTCAACAGCGCCGCGCTGGCTGCCGCCGAGGCGGTGCTGGACGATGCCGACTACCTGACGCGCAGCTACCAGATCAACTGCGAGGGACGGGCCCTGCTGGTGCAGGCCTTCGAGGCGCTGGGGCTGGAGTACGTGCCGTCCTCGGGCAATTTCGTGCTGGTGAAGGTGGGCGATGCGGCCGGCATCAACGACCAGCTGCTGCGGGCCGGCATCATCGTGCGGCCGGTAGCCAACTATGGCCTGCCGGAATGGCTGCGCGTCTCCGTAGGGCTGCCCGAAGAGAACCGGGCCTTCATCGACGCGCTCACAAAGATCCTGGGCAAGTGATGTTCAGGCAGGTTGCCATCCTGGGGACGGGCCTGATGGGCGGCTCGCTGGCGGCGGCGCTGCGGGCGCGGCTGCCCGGGGTGCGCCTGGTGGGGTTCGGGCGTGATCCGGACATCTCGCGGGCCATGGAACTGGGGCTCTTCGATGTCCGGGCCGATTTGGTGGCCGACGCGCTGGCCGGGGCCGACCTGGTGGTGCTGGCGGCGCCCATTTCCGTCAACTGCGCGCTGGTGCCCGAGGTGGCGACCCTTCTGCCCCCTGATGCGGTGCTGACCGACCTGTCCAGCGTGAAGGGGCCGGTGGTGACGGCCTGGCGCAGGACGATCGCTGCGATGAGCGATGGTGCCGCGGGGCAGGCCATGCCCGGGCTGGGTGATTTCGTGCCCTGCCATCCCATTGCCGGCAGTGACCGCGGCGGGCCGGATGCGGCTGACCTGGATCTGTTCGTGAGCCGCGAGGTGGTGCTGAGCCCGCTGCCCGGGAATCGGCCGGATTCGGTCGAGCGCCTGCAGGCGCTGTGGCAGCAGCTTGGGGCGCATGTGACCCGGATGAGCGTAGCCGACCACGACCGCGTGTTTGCGCTGGTCTCGCATGCACCGCATGCCGTGGCCTTTGCCGTGGCAGGGGCCGTGGCGGCCGATGGGGCGAGCCCGGGCAGGCCGGATGCAGCAGGCCAGGATGCCGGCGCGGACAAGGCGGTGCGGGATGGCGGGGAGGAGGCCCCCATTCGCGCCGGCGACCATGCCGGCCCGGGATTGCTGGACCTGACCCGCATTGCGGGATCGTCCCCCGAACTGTGGGCGGACATCCTGCTGCAGAACCAGATGCCGACGCTGCGGGCGATTGATGCGGTGGACGCGCGGATGCAGGCCATTCGCCATGCGCTGCTGACGGGGGACCGACAGGCGCTGACCCGGCTGCTGCAGGAAGGGGCCGACTGGCGCCGTACCTGGCAGCGGCACGGGTAGAGACAACACGTTTCATGATGGAAAGATGGACATGCCGGAGGCGACTACGTAGTCCATCCATGAAGAAGGGTAGGCGTAGTCACCAAATCGTTATCGGATGTCACTGCATCAACAGACCTCCATCGACGCAATAACTACTGCCGGTCACGTAGCTGGCATCATCAGAGAGCAGAAACAGGGCGACCGCGGCGGCTTCGTGGGGATCTCCGACCCGTTTGAGCAGGACGGTCTCAGCCAGCTTTTCTTCGAACTGCGGACGCAGATCGTCGGGTAGTACCGAGCGGAGATTGCTAGTGATGGGACCGGGCACCAGAGTGTTGACCCGAATGTTCCGGGGCGCCAGCTCTGCTGCCCAGCTGCGTGCCGCTGCCAGGATGGCGGCCTTGGTCGCGGCATACAGCGAGATCTGCGGCTGGCCTTCGTAGACGGCACTGGAAGACGTGACCAGCACTGCACCGCCATTCCGGAGATGGGGTGACAATGCTCCCATTTGCAACATGGGGGCCACAACATTGACTTGGAACTGGGCTTCGATCATGGTGCGGTCCATGTCTTCGACAGGCGCGCCTACTGCGCAGGCAGCATTGAGCCACAGGGCGTCGATAGGACCATGACGTTCGACGACGGGCAGAAGGCGCTCCAAGGTCTTGCCATCGGAGACATCATCGTGCAGGACGATCGCGTGTTCACCAAGCCGTCTGGTCGTGGATTCCACTCGCGCTGGCGTTCTGCCTGTGATGATGACCAGGGCAGCCCTTTCCTGGATGAGCCGCTCGGCTCCCGCCAGCCCGATGCCGCTGGTGCCCCCGGTGATCAGTACGGTTTTGTCCTTGAAGCGTCGTTGCATATGGCGGAACCTCACGAAGGAAAACAGGAAACAGAGAGAAAGTAGGAAATGAAAAGCATCAGGAAGTTGAAGGAAACCTCGAAGGCCTCGGTTTCAGTCCCCTCTTATATGGACCTGTCGAAGTCATCTGCAGAAAGGTGGTGTGCAAAAGCCAGGGTTTTCGAGGTGTTTGAAAGGAAAACAGGAGGCAGGCCGACTGTTCAAGGGGCAGATCTACTCTGGTTTTCGGAGGCAGTCGAAGCGCACGATCAGGCTTGACGTGTCCCAGCGGTTGCCACCCAGGGCCTGCACGTCGCCATAGAACTGGTCCACCAGTGCCGTGACGGGCAGGGTGACGCCGCTGCGGCGCGCCTGGTCCAGGCAGAGGCCCAAGTCCTTGCGCATCCAGTCCACCGCAAAGCCGAAATCGAACTGGCGGTCAGTCATGGTCTTGCCGCGGTTGTCCATTTGCCAGGACTGGGCCGCGCCCTTGCCGATGACATCCAGCACCTGCTTCATGTCCAGGCCGGATACCTCGCCAAAGTGGATGGCCTCGGCCAGCCCCTGCACCAGGCCGGCGATGCAGATCTGGTTGACCATCTTGGCCAGCTGTCCGGCGCCCACGTTGCCCACGCGGGTGATGGCCTGCGCGTAGGCCATCGAGACGGGGCGTATTCGTTCGACATCGGCCTCGGTGCCGCCGCACATGACGGTGAGGCAGCCTTTCTCGGCGCCTGCCTGCCCGCCCGAGACCGGGGCGTCAACGAAGTGCAGGCCGTGCGCACGCGCCGCGGCATCCAGTTCGCGGCTGACTTCGGCCGAGGCCGTGGTGTGGTCCACGTAGAGTGCGCCGGGCTTCATGCCGACAAAGGCGCCATCCGCACCCAGCACCACGCTGCGCAGGTCGTCGTCGTTGCCCACGCACGAGAACACGATGTCGGCGTCCTGCGCCGCCTCGCGTGGGGTGGGTGCCCGGCGGTGGCGACCGGCGGAGGCTTTGTCTTCGATCTCGGCCAGCCAGCGTTCCGCCTTGGCTGTGGTGCGGTTGTACACGCAGACCGCGTGTCCGGCCTGCGCCAGATGGCGTGCCATCGGGTAACCCATCACGCCCAGGCCCAGGAAGGCGACCTTGAGCGATGGCGTGGCGGGTGTGGAGGCGGGCTGGGTGGTGGCGTTCATGAGGGTTGGGTCTCCGGTGTGATCGGGGGCGATGAAGGCTGAGCCATTCTGGTGAAGGCCTGCACCATGCTCTGGGCATCCGCGATGACTGCGGGATTCCAGGGCGTTTTCGGGAGGCTTGCTCTGGGGCAGATGTTGTTCTTCGGCCTTTGGGCAATGATGCCATAGCTGCTGCCCTGGCTCTGTACAGCGGCTGCTCCGGGCTCTGGTTGGGCGGTTGCCCCAGGCACTGTTTGGGCAGTCGGCGTGGGACGCTCTTGCCGGGGCTGGGATCTTCCGGGCCTGATATGTTGTACCGCCGAATGATGAGCGCATCCAGGCGCTTCCAGGTGTTGCCCAAGGGGAAGCCCCGATTGGCAGAGTAGGGAGCCCCTTCGTTAGAATGCAAGGTTCCTCCACCGGATACCCATGATGAAGTCCGCCGAAATCCGCCAGCAGTACCTGAAGTTCTTCGAGTCCAAGGGCCATACCATCGTCGCGTCCAGCCCGGTGGTGCCGCATGACGATCCCACGCTTCTGTTCGCCAACGCGGGCATGAACCAGTTCAAGGATGTCTTCCTGGGCTTCGACAAGCGTCCTTACAGCCGTGCCACCACGGCCCAGAAGTGCATCCGCGCCGGCGGCAAGCATAACGATCTGGAAAACGTTGGCTATACCGCCCGCCATCACACCTTCTTCGAGATGATGGGCAACTTCTCGTTTGGCGACTACTTCAAGCAGGACGCCATCAAGTTTGCCTGGGAGCTGCTGACCACGGTCTTCAAGCTGCCGCCCGAGAAGCTGCTGGTGACAGTCTATGCCGAGGACGACGAGGCCTACGACATCTGGGCCAAGCAAGTGGGCGTGCCGGCCGAGCGCATCGTGCGCATCGGTGACAACAAGGGCGCGCGCTATGCGTCGGACAACTTCTGGATGATGGGCGACACCGGCCCTTGCGGCCCGTGCACCGAGATCTTCTATGACCACGGTCCCGAGGTCGCTGGCGGCCCTCCGGGCAGCCCCGATGAAGACGGTGACCGCTTCATCGAGATCTGGAACATTGTCTTCATGCAGTACAACCGGGACGAAGTCGGCGAGCTGCATCCGCTGCCGCGCCCCAGCGTGGATACCGGCATGGGCCTGGAGCGGGTGGCGGCCGTGCTGCAGCACGTGCATTCCAACTACGAGATCGACCTGTTCGTGAACCTGCTGGCCGCTGCGGCCAAGGTGGTGCAGGACGCCGGCGGCACACCCGAGACGGGCAGCCCGTCGCTGAAGGTCATCGCCGACCACATCCGTGCCTGCTGCTTCACCATCGTCGACGGGGTGGTGCCGGGCAACGAGGGCCGCGGCTACGTGCTGCGCCGGATCATCCGCCGTGCCGTGCGCCACGGCTACAAGATGGGTGCCCGCCAGCCGTTCCTCCACAGCCTGGTGCCGGCGCTGGTGAAGGAAATGGGTGAGGCCTACCCCGAGCTGAAACGCGATCAGGCCCGCATCGAGGAAGTGCTCAAGGGCGAGGAATCCCGCTTCTTCGAGACCATTGCCAACGGCATGAGCCTGCTGGAAGGGGCACTGGCCGGACTGAAGGGCAAGAAGGTGCTGGACGGCGAGACCGCCTTCCGCCTGCACGACACCTATGGCTTCCCGCTGGACCTGACGGCCGATGTCTGCCGCGAGCGCGGCGTGACGGTGGACGAGGCCGGCTTCGAGACGGCCATGGCGCACCAGCGCGAGCAGGCGCGTGCCGCCGGCCGCTTCAAGGGCGCTTCGCTGCTGGAATACGACGGTGAAGCCACCCGCTTCGTGGGCTATGACGAGCTGTCGGCCCAGGCCCGCGTGCTGGCGCTGTACCACGACGGCAAGCCGGCGCAGGAACTCAAGGCCGGTGACGAGGGCGTGGTGGTGCTGGACGTGAGCCCGTTCTACGCCGAATCCGGCGGTCAGGTGGGCGACCAGGGCCATCTGCAGGGGCAGGGCCTGCGCTTTGCCGTGTCCGACACGCAGAAGATCCAGGCCGCCGTCTGGGGCCACCATGGTCGCGTGGAAGAGGGCAGCCTGAAGGTGGGCGACACCGTGCAGGCACAGGTCAACACCGCCCTGCGCCAGAAGACCACCCGCAACCACTCGGCCACCCACCTGCTGCACAAGGCACTGCGCCAGGTGCTGGGCGATCATGTGGCGCAGAAGGGTTCGCTGGTCGATCCGGACCATACCCGCTTCGACTTCAGCCACAACAAGCCGATGACGCCGGAAGAGATCCAGGCGGTCGAGGCCATCGTCAACGCCGAGATCCGCAGCAACACGGCCACCGTCATCCGCCAGATGTCGTATGACGAGGCCATCTCCGCCGGTGCCATGGCGCTGTTCGGCGAGAAGTACGGTGACGTGGTGCGCGTGGTGGACGTGGCCGATACCCGCGAGCTGTGCGGCGGTACCCACGTGGCCCGCAGCGGCGAGATCGGCGTGTTCAAGATTGCCTCCGAAGGGGGCGTGGCTGCCGGCATCCGTCGTGTGGACGGCCTGACCGGCGAAGGGGCGCTGGCCTGGATCCAGCAGCAGCTGACCACGCTGGCCGAGGTGGCCGCTGCCGTGCGGGCCCCGGTGGCCGAAGTGCCGGCTCGTGTGGCCCAGCTGCAGACCCAGGTGAAGGATCTGGGCCGCGAGCTGGACCGCGTGAAGGCCAGCGCTGCCAGCAGCCAGGGTCAGAACCTGGCTGCCCAGGCCACGGTGCTGCCGTGCGGTGCCCACCTGCTGGTGACCCGCGTGGATGGCATGGACGCCAAGGCGCTGCGCGCCACGGTCGACCAGCTGAAGGATCAGCTGAAGTCGCTGGTGGTGGTGCTGGCCTCGGTGGAAGGCAACGACAAGATCCAGCTGGTGGCTGGCGTGACGCCCGACCTGGTGAATACGGTGAAGGCCGGCGAGATGCTGGGCCGCGTGGCTGCCCAGGTGGGCGGCAAGGGCGGCGGCAAGCCTGACTTCGCCATGGCTGGCGGCAACGACGTGGCAGCGCTGGAAGGCGTGCTGGGTATGACCCACGAACGCCTGGTGCAGCAGCTGGCCAACCGGAAGTGAGCGCCATCCCGGACCACGTGGATGCCCACGTGGACGCCCGAGGGCTTTCCTGCCCGCTGCCCATCCTGCGGGCCAAGAAGGCCCTGGCCACCCTCCAGAGTGGCCAGGTGCTGCGCGTGGAGGCCACCGACCTTGGCTCGAAACAGGACTTCAGCGCCTTTGCCCGCCAGACGGGCAATGCGCTGCTGGCCCAGGTGGACGACGGGGATGTGACGGTGTTCTATCTGCGGCGGCGGTAATGGAGCATTGACGAGATCTTGCCTTTCGTCGTTTCGGTTATTTCGTTTTTCGTTTGTTTCGAATAGAATGGCCGGACGATGAAGGGGAAGATCATGAAGGCTGCTCTCCGCTCTCACACCTTGCCCTCCGCTGAGGAGGTCGCCATCGCCCGCGAAAGCGGGCGATTGCTTTCGGCCTGTCTTCAGACCCGTGCAGATTCGCAGCAGATCGAACTGTTCGATGATGCAGGCGTTTCGCACCCGGTGCATCTGCCTGTCTCTGCCTTGCGGTTGCTGGTCGATGTGCTGACCGAGATCGGCAAGGGCAACGCCGTCAGCGTCATTCCGATCCACGCCGAGCTGACGACCCAGGAAGCAGCGGATGTGCTCAATGTGTCCCGTCCTTTCCTGGTGCAGCTGTTGGAGCGAGGCGAGATCCCGTTCCACAGGACAGGCACCCATCGGCGTGTCCGCTATGCCGATGTGATGGCCTACAAGAGCCAGATCGACGCAGAGCGTCAACAGGCGCTGGACGCCTTGGCCGAGCAGGCGCAGGCGCTGGGCATGGGGTACGAATGAGTTCCCATTTCACGGTCGTCTACGACGCCTGTGTGCTGTATCCGGCGCCGCTGCGTGACCTGTTGATGCGCCTTGCGCTGACCGATCTGTATCGTGCCCGTTGGACGGACATGATTCACGATGAATGGACACGCAACCTCAAGAGGCAGCGTCCGGACCTGAAGGACGAGGATCTTGAGCGAACCCGGTCACTGATGAATGCGTGTGTACGTGACTGTCTGGTCACCGGGTTCCAGCATCTGATACCGGCCATCGAATTGCCCGATCCCGATGATCGACATGTGGTGGCAGCGGCGATCCATTGTGGCGCCAGCCTGATAGTCACCTTCAACCTGAAGGATTTCCCTCCGGAGCGGTTGGAGCGATACAACCTGGTTGCCCAGCATCCGGACGACTTCATCTTCGATCTGCTGGATCTGCATCCCGCTCATGTATGCGAAGCAGCAGCCAATCAGCGCCGTGCCCTGAAGAACCCGCCGAAGTCGGTGGATGAGTATCTGGATACGCTCATGCGGCAGGGACTGACGCAGACTGTGGGTGAACTGCGTCGATGGAAAGTGGCCCTATGAGCGGGATCTGAGGTGATCAGCCCGGATCCGCCCGATAGCGGTACCGGATGTCTTCGTCCTTGCGTGCGCCGGTGATGCGCAGCCGCAGTTCAAGCGTACCGTCGTGCAGTGACAGGCTGCCGTCGTAGCGGTCTGGCGGGCAGGAATAGGGCGTCTGGGCGACCAGGTGGATGCCGCCTGCATCAGGCACCAGCAGCAGGATGTCCTGGAAGCGCTGCTCCCGAAAATGCCGGAAGATGATGCCTTCTTCCCCGAAATACCAGCATTTCCGGTCCTGGCAGGGCAGGCCGTTGTCCAGCGTGAATGCTTCCTGAAAGAAGACGTCGGGGCCGTCCACCGTCACCTGTACGTGGCCGCTGCCCCGGTGGTTCCACTGCATCCGTGAGCCGGGGCCGCTTTCCGCCCTGAATTCCAGCCGGGTGATGCGGGTCATCAGGGGGAAGAGGGCGTGGTGCACAGCAGGTGAGGGCCTCAATGCGCCCTGTACTCCCTGTGCATTGCTGCTGCCACGTCATGTGAGAAGGCGTATTCAAAGATACGTTGTGAGCATTGCTCGATCTCGTCTGACGTGTAGCTCGTTGGCAGGTAGGTGTACAGATGCTCCAGGAGCGTGCTCTTCATCTGGGCCTGCATTACGGCCATGGACCTGAGCCTGTCCATCCTGAACTTGTCTTCGGACAGGATCTTCAGCAGGGCGCCGGCCACCTGTTTTATCCGGTCACGCTCTGTTCGGGTGAGAGACGGTTTCTGCAACAGGTCGAAGACGGCGAGGTGGGTCTGATTGGTCAGCCCTTCCCGCATGCAGCGTTTGTCTTCGTTGTTCAGACTATCCACCAGTGCAGTCAGCTCATCGAAGACATGCTGTGTGGTGGCGCGATCCTTGCTGGCGTTGTAGCGCTCGACGATCTGCGAGTAGCGCTCATACAGGTTCAGCCGACTTGGATTCACTGTCACCATCGCATTCAGCTTGGCCGCAATCTTCTGCTGCAGGTTGGTCATCACGATGTTCTTATAGCTGGTGCGTGCAAACTCGTCGCGAATGCGGTTCAGATCCAGTCGTGAAAGATCCTGGAAGACAGGTCGCTCCTGTACACGAAGGGGCTGAACCTCCAGTGCCGTAGCCACCACATCGTGCAGGTCTGGCAGCAGCTGGCTGATATCGGGCGACTGTTGGGTGTCCTGGAGTTTCCGATCAATCGCTTCCAGAGCGCTTTGCTGGTCATCGTATTCAAAAAGTCCTTTCATGGGGAACAGACCGCGTCGGCGCGCCTCAATGTCGCATGCGATAGTCCGGAAGGTCTGGCGAAGTTGAGCACTGCTGCTCAGCAGGTCGACGGCTTCCAGTATCTTCTGGACCTTCGTGAAGCCCCCTTCCGGGGTCTTGCTGGCTTCAATCAGCTCGTTGATGTCAAAGCCCTCCCTTTCGAGAAGATCTATCCCCTCCTGCAGGCTTTGCCGGTACTCTGCCAGGGCCTCCTGTTCATCCTTCAGGGATGTTTCGCGGACGGCAAGCTCCGGTTGCTGTGTCCCCGCGTCAGATGCCGAACGATCGCCCTGGGCAAATGTGGCCAAGGCACGTCGAAGGCTCCTGACCATGCCGTTGTAGTCGACGATGTAGCCATTCTTCTTCTGGCCCCACACCCGGTTGGCCCGCGCAATGGCCTGCATCAGTGTGTGTCCCTGCATGGGCTTGTCCAGATACAGGGTTGTCAGCGGTTTCACATCGAAGCCTGTCAGCCACATGGCGCAGACGATGGCAATGCGGAATGGGTGCTTCGGGGTCTTGAATTCTTTCTCAAGATCCCGGGTCTTCATTTTCTTGCGGTGCGGAACAATGTCCAACGGCTCGTCGCGATGGTTCTTCCATGTCTGGAACTGTTCCACCTCACCTTGCTCGGACGACACCACAACGCAGCATTCGGTCTCCTGCATCCAGGTGATGTGTCTGCGTCGATCTTCCAGCATGGCAGGGATTGCCTTTCCCTGAGTTTGGAAGAGGTGCTCTTCTTTCTTGACCTGGTCGTTAAGCTGCTTCACAAGGGCCTGCCACTTTTCCGTGATCAGGTCGTACATCTTCACGCAGGTGATCTTGTCCAGACAGACCAGCATGGCTTTGCTCTGGCCGTTGTCACCCGAAAGCCAGCGCTTGGAAAAGTGCTCGACAAAGTGTTCAGCAATGCGATCCAGGCGAGATGGCGTGCTCAGGACGGCATATTCCTTCTTCAGGTGGCGATAGATCTTGTCTTCCTTCTCGTCGGTCCAGAGGTCATTGGCGGCGGCGGCTTTCTCCTTGGCGCCTTTGATGTAGTCGACAATGCGCTGATTGATGGTCTCATCGATCAGCTTCAGCTTCTCACCCGCGTTCTCGTAGTACAGCGGCAGTGTGGCGCCATCTGCCACGGCGCGCTGGAAGTCATAGATCGAGACATAGTCCCCGAAGACCTCCCGAGTCTGCTGGCGCTCGGCAGAATCGATCAACGGTGTGCCGGTGAGCCCCAGAAACTTTGCATTGGGAAGCCCGCGGCGCATGTTGGTGGCCAGGCGTCCATACTGGGTACGGTGTGCCTCGTCACTGATGACCAAGATATTGTCGCGCAGGGAGTAGGGCTTCCTGATGTTTTCGCGGAATTTCTGGACCAGTGTGAAGATGTAGCGCTGATTCTGCTCGCCCAGCATCTTGCGAAGGGCGGTGCCGTTATGCGCCTGGTCAGTCTTCGTGTTGGCGCGACCGCAGTTGGTATAGGTGCCGGCAATCTGGTTGTCCAGTTCGTTGCGGTCGGTGACGATGATGAATGACCAGCTGGCCGACAGCTTGCGATGGATCTTCTCGGTGAGAAAGACCATGGAATAGGACTTGCCAGAGCCCTGCGTATGCCAGAAAACGCCCAGCTTGCCGTCTGCCACCTCTTTCTGGATGGCTGGGGCCTGCGAGGTGAGCCGTGCGATGACCCGGTTGACGCCCAGGTACTGGTGGTTTCGGGCAATGACTTTCTGTGTACTGCCTCCCGTGGTGTCGAAGAGAATGAAGTTCTCGACAATGTCGAGCAGGTGCAACGGATGCAGCATCCCCTTCAGCAGAATGGGGAGCAGCGGCGAATGCTTGTCGGGCTCCGGGTCGTCCTCATCCAGCCGCTTCCAGCGATAGAAATGCTCCAACCCGGATGAGACAGAGCCATAACGGGCATCATGACCATTGGTGATGATGACCAGCGCATTCCAGTCGAAAAGGTGGGGTACGGTGTCAAGGTAATCCCGGTAGTTGTGCTGATAGGCGTTCTCTACCGGAATGTCCTGGCGCTTCATCTCGATGAAGATCAGGGGTAATCCATTCACGAAACCGATGATGTCGGCCCGGCGCTCATAGACATTGCCCTGGATGGTGAATTCCCGCACTGCGTGGAAGCGGTTGTTCTCCTTCTTGTCGAAGTCAATCAGCTTCAGGCGGCGTTCCACCTTTCGACCGTTCTTGTCCTTCCACGTGACCAGCACGCCATCCTTCAGCAGGCCGTGCTTTTCTTCGTTACGCTGGATCAGGCCCTTGGCGCTGTCGTGTGCCTGGACCTGGTCCAGGGCCTCCTGGTAGACCTCTGCGGGCAGCCCCGGGTTCAGACGCCTCAGCGCCGCCATGACCTCTCGGGTTAGAACGGCTTCCCGTTTGGAGAGGCGGCCCAACAGGCTGTCAGCGCCAAAGTCTTCCTTCTCGAAGGCGTAGGTGTTCTGCCAGCCCAGTTCATTCTCCAGAAAACTGGCGGTCGTATTCTGCAGCGTGTCTTCAGAGTAGTCTCGGCGGCTCATCGGGGCTTGGGGGCGGCGGGAAAACGATAGGAGCAAGCCGGGATATGGATAATACCGGCACCTGTATTATAAGCCGACAGCCGTTCAAGCAGGGCCCGAAGCGATGAGGACCAGCTTTCGGAGAGTTCTATGGAGGGTGTTGTGCTTGTGGACTCCTTGCAGCTTGGCCGCTATCTGGGTGCATCAGCGCCGGAACGCTGCTAGCAACTCTATGAAGGACTTCTCAGGTGACAACATCTTCATCCGGTAGCTGGATGTTGCTGACGTCGATCTGACCGGACATCAGCTTGGGGAGGAGGAGGTCGCGGGCCTGGGCGAGCTGTGAATTCTGCTTCTTTATCACCCGAATCTGCTGAATCATCGGATACACAGCATCATTGAACTTTTCAAGGATTTCGTCGGCGGGCCAGAGAATGGTCAAAGATCTGAAGGTTCTTTTGGATAGTTCCTTGAAGGTTGACCCTGTTGCAAGGGAAGTCATTTCCTCGATGCGGTTCATGAGATTGAACAGCAAGTACATTTTGGAGTAATCTTTCTCTGGAATTATCGAGATGAAGCCTTGGTTGGTACATACAGGGTAATCCATCAGCGCAAAATAGCCTATGGATGCTCTGCTGGTCATCAGGATGGTTTCCGGAGGCAGGAGTTTGGCTGATGAGTTCTTGAGTCCGGATTCCGAAATCTTCTTTTCTGAATCCAAAAGTACAATTGAATTGTTGCGTGTCACGTCGGTAGGGGTAACCCATGTGACATTACCATTCCAATACTCAGCAACCTTGGTGGAAGGGGTTCCGCCACCAAGGGTTGTACACACATTGCCAAGCGTTGTTGTTGCCCACCCTTCCGGTTCTCCATCGCTTATGGGTGTCGAATCATGCCCGGGAAAGCGAAGGTTAATAAACCACTCGCGGTAAATTAGATGGGCAGCATCCTCCAGTAAAGCAATGCGTCGCTGGTTGGCGGCGATTAGATCGTCATAGTTCGACAAGACTGCAGATATCTTTTCTTGCTCCTCAACTTCAGGAAGTTCTGTTGGGATGCTGCGAATGGCTTTTGCGTCAGCGCGCTGGCGTCCGGATGCGCCAACCATGCTTCTGATGGCTGTCTCTTGGATTTCTTTGGTTTGTGTCAAATAATAGACATATGATGGAGTGCTTTTCCCGGGGATGGCTCTGAATACAAAAAACTCAGTTGATCCGAAGGCTATCGACTTTTCTTTGTGAATGAACTGAGATATTTTTCCGTTTTCCAGGCACGGGGTAATTCTGGCAAATAGTGTGTCGAGGTGTTGAAATTTTGATCCGTTTCCTGAGAATGTTCTTTGTTCGGAGGTGTTCACGTATCGTTGATGGGGGGTTATTGCCCATCCCATTACACACAACTACCCATCCCGCATGGCCTGCATGACGGCGACCGAG
>ERZ772968.910-NODE-910-length-14330-cov-7.441261_pt1 | contig 14330 bp, 14 predicted proteins | sample MGYA00580674_ERZ772968 | MGnify/ENA primary metagenome ERZ772968 (study PRJEB29015, sample SAMEA2737940) | human oral metagenome | biome: human oral; feature: human-associated habitat; material: dental | place: China | collected 2138 ...
GGGCCCGGCGGGGCCCGGCGCGCGGAGCTGCAGGGCCGCTATGCCCTGTGGGCTGTGAGGGCCCCGGGCACGGGGCGCGAGGGATCGGCGTCGTAGTCCTGCAGGGCAGCGACCTTGGGCGCCGAGTGCGAGGATTCGTCGAAGACGTAGCCGAGCCACTCCTTGGCAAGGCGCCTGGCCAATTCGATGCCGATGACGCGCTGGCCGAAGGCGAGGACCTGCGCGTTGTTCGAAAGGACGAGGCGCTCGACGGAGAAGGAGTCGTGCGCGACGGAGGCGCGCACGCCCGGGACTTTGTTCGCGGCCATGGCCACGCCCATTCCGGTGCCGCACACGAAGAGCCCGCGGTCGGCTTTCCCGTCGGCGATCATCCGCGCGGCGTTGACCGCCACATGGGGGTAGTCGACGTCCTCGCCGGGGGCGAGTCCCGCGTCGATGACCTCGTCGACCCGGGGATCCGCCTCGAGGTCCTTCTTGAGGATCTCTTTGTAATCGACGCCCGCGCTGTCCGCTGCCACTACGATTCTGAAACCCACGTTGGTCTCCACATCCATCGTTCTCGCGGGGCGTGGGGAAGTCTTCCCGGCCCCGACCGCTGCTGGGAGCGATGGGTCCATTGTGTCGGTGTGCTATTTCACTGCGGGCTCTGCGCACGTAGGAGCACGACGAGGGCGCGCGCGCGAATGCTGCCTGGACGACGGGTGCTCATATGTGCACACGACGCGCCCTCTCCGGGGGTCGCCGCGCCGGGACCTGGGGCGTCGGCGGAACACCTGAGATTACTCTACAACGTTCCGTCATATGCTGCACTCCGGTCGGCGCGGCCACGTAGTCTGTCCCCATGAGAATCCGGCCCGCGGGCCTCGACGACATGGACTTCATCGAGTCCGCCTACGACCACGCCCGCGCGTTCATGCGCCGTAACGGGAACGCCGACCAGTGGCCCGCCCACTATCCGAGCAGGATCGACGCCCAGGAGGACATCTCCCGAGGACACTGCTTCCTCGTCGAGGACGACGAGGGGCCGCTCGCGGTGTTCGCCTTCGGTCCGGGCCCGGAATCCGATTACGCCTCGATCGACGGGGCTTGGCGGGCGGAGGCGCCCTACCACGTCATCCACCGCCTCGCCTCCGTGAGGGGCATGGGCGTCGCGCGGGCGGCCTTCGCGTTCTGCGCGGAGAGGTCGCCCCACCTGCGCTGCGACACCCACGCCGACAACGTCCCCATGCGCCGGGCGCTGGAGTCCTTCGGATTCCAGCGCCGCGGGACCGTCATGGTGTGCGGGCGCTTCCCGAGGGAGGCCTACGACTGGGTGGCCGCGTAGGGCCTGCGGCACGAGGCATCCGCCCCTGGCGCTGGCGACGGGACGGGGGAACAGGCTCCGGGCTTTGCGCGCGCTGGCACTGCCTCGGCCCCCGCGGCGGGGGCGGGCGCTCGCGGCGCACTGTCGCGGTTGCGATCGGCGGGGCCCACAGGATCCCCTCCGGTTGCGATCGGCGGGGCCTACAGGGTCCCCGCGTACCCGGCTGCGGCGGCCCGCAGATCCGAGAGGGCGCCGCGCGCCGACGCGATGTCCCGCTTCGCCTCGGCCGCCAGTGCGGCGGCCGCCTCCCCGCACGGCTGCGGTGAGACGCGCCCGGCCTGCTCCGCGTAGTGCCCGGCCGAGTCCAGGTCCGCGTCGGCGCCGTCCAGGGCCGCCAGGATGTGCTCGGCCTCCTCGGAGATGACCAGCAGGCGCGCGATGATCTCAGTGACAGCGGACATGGCGCCTCACCCCAGCTCCGACGCGTCGCGCTCGGCGCTGCGCGAGGCCGTCGACGCCGCCTCGCAGGCCCGCCGCACCAGTCGGTGCACCTCGTTCGCAGCCCCGTACAGGCGCGCGTCCGCCCCTGTCAGGGAGCCCGCCACGGTCGCGTCGATGTCCGCCATCAGGTCCCGCAGCTGCGAGGCCAGCAGGTCGAGCCTGCTGACCGCCCTGGCCGAGTAGTGCGCGCTGTCGGACAGGCAGCCCCTCGCCTCGGCGAGGCGCCTGCGCCTTTCCTCCTCTTGGGACCGGTCGTCCATCACAGGGAGTCCGCGTACTCGCCGGTCGACTTCGCGACGACGTCCAACGCCATGATGGCGTGCGTGAGCTGGCGGTGCGCCTGTTCCAGGGTGTTGATCAACTCGGCGTCGACGCGGCGCGTGGACCCGCCGATCAGGGCGTTGATCCGGCCCTGCTGGACGGTGAAGCGCCTCAGGTAGATCTCCAGTTCGCGGCCCGTCCTGGTCGCGTCGGATTGGAAGTCGGCCAGTTCGCCGCGCAGCTGCCCGAGCATGGAGGCCATTGGGGGTCCTTTCGTCAGTGGGTGTCGGCGGCGCCTCAGACGGCGCCGATCGCTCCGAGGAGGATGTAGCACAGTCCCAGCGCCCCGCAGACCAGCATGATGGTGCGGCCCTGGTTCGCCGGCGCCCTGCTGGCGCGCCTGCGGGCGTCGGCCTCCTCGATCTGGCGGAGCATCGCCTCGCGCTCCACGAGGGAGTGGGCTGCGCTGAAGACGCCGGCGGCCCGCGCGGGCAGTTCGCCGACGGGGATCAGTTGGTCCTCGGGCACCGTCTGGGGCTGGACCTCCATAAGGGCCCGCGCCCTCTCCGCCTGCTCGGCGGCCTGCCGGAGCTGGTCGAACTCCTCGCGGGCGGCCGCGTCACGGGCCGCGGCCTCGGACTGGGCGCGCTCGCGCTCGGCCGCCGCCTCCGCCTCGGCGCGCGCCCCCAGGTCCTGCGCCTGCTCCAGGGAGCCCGCGAAGAGGGCGAGCTGGGCGTTGTAGTCGGTGACGATACTCACCGTTCCTCCTTGGGGGTCGGCAGCGAGAAGGGGACGCCGATGAACGACTGGTTGGCGGCGCCGGGCCGCACGTAGACGAAGCGGGGGGACTCCTCGGGGGGCTCCAGCGAGAAGTCGCCCGACACGTCGTGGAGGGTCCGCCGGTCCTGCCCGACCAGGGCGACGCCGCTGACGCCGCGCAGGTCCCGGCCCACGACGCCCTCGAGGGCCGCGTAGGACGACCACGCGGTGATGACCGCGGGGTGGCCCGCCGCGCTGGTGTCGTGGAGCACGTCGGCCAGGCGCGAGCGGATCGAGGGGGGCTCGCCGAAGCGGGGCACGTCCCCGCCCTCGATGGGGTCGGTGAAGTCGATGAGCTGGTCGGCGTCCACCAGCACCACGGCCTGGTCAGCGGGCAGGCCCTCGCGCAGGAGGGCCGAGGCCCCCTCCCCCGTCACCACGCGCACGGGCACGCCCCGCCCCTCCAGGTGGGAGGCGATGAGGCGGATGGGCACGGGCGCGTCCCCGTAGGAGCCGACCACGAAGGTCAGGGGGGCGCCCGGCCGGACGCGGGCCAACGACGAGGCGGCGGCCGCGATGAGCCCGTCGACTTCCAGGGAGGGCTCGCCGACGATGGCCAGGCCGATCGGCCGGAGCCCCATGACCGGGTGCCACACGGGGTTCTCGTCGACGCCGATCCGGCGGCCCAGGTCGATGCCGTCGGTGGCGGCGGAGCGCCCCCGGGCGAAGGGCACGGAGTCGTGGCGCTCCCAGGCGACGGGCGCGTAGGGGTTGAAGACGGTGGGCGCGGGGCCCTGGGGCGCGGCGGCGAACATCCGCCTTTGCAGGTCGAGCACGTAGTCGCCTTGCGCCCACGCGCAGGTGCCGCGGATATTGCGGCTGGGGTCCTCGCCGAAGTTCTCGTTGAGGACGACCTCGCCGCGGTAGGTGAGGTCGGCGGCGGCGCGGTTGCCGCGCGACAGGATCGTCTCGGACTCCTGCGCCTTGTTCTTCAGGGACAGGCGCGAGGCGAACTGCCCGAAGATCGCCTGCTCCTTGTTGGCCAGGGCCCGGATGCCGGAGAGGGTCTGGGAGGCCAGGACCAGGTGGATGCCCGCGGAGCGCCCCTGGCGGGCGATCTGCTCCAGTGCGCGCACGGCGTCGCGGGCGACGTCGTCGTTGCCCTCGAAGAGCATCTGGAACTCGTCGGCGACCACCAGAAGGCGCGGCATGGACCCGCCCTGGGCGCGGTAGGCGTCGTAGGATCCGACGCCGGCCTCTTTGAAGGTGTTGGCGCGCGCACGGATCTCGTCGGTCAGGTAGGACAGGACGGACGCGCCGAAGACGGCGTTCGACTCCAGGGCGACCAGGCGCGCGTGGGGCAGCCAGTCGCGCCCCTCGTCGTTGGCGGCGAAACGGCGGAACTCCACGCCCTCCTTGAAGTCGAGGAGCAGCATCCGCAGCTCGTCGGGCCCGTAGTGGTAGGCCAGCGCGTAGACGATGTCGAGCAGCAGGTTCGACTTGCCCTGGCCGACTGCGCCGCCCACCAGCATGTTCGGCATGGCGGGGTTCTGGCTGGACAGCCGGATCGTCAGGGCGTCGCCCCTGGTGCGCCCGATGACGGCGCTGAGGCCGTCCGCGCTCGAGCGCGACCACATGGGCTCGCCGCCCTCGATGAACTCGGAGAGCGGGTAGGTGGGGCCCTCGACCTCGTTCGACGAGGCGACGGCGGCGGAGACCACGGCGCCCACGTGGGCGGGGTCCGCCGCCAGGGGGGCGCCCACCGCCCAGCGCCCTCCGGCCCTGATGGCGACGCGGTCCCGGTCGACGCGCACGTCCGTCAGCGCCCCGGCCAGCGCGCCGTCCCCGTCGGGCGCGGCTCCCGGCCCCTGTCCGGCGGCGATGACGCACACCCCGCGGCCGGGGGACGAGGCGAGGGCCCGCAGCTGCTCGCGCGCCCTGTCGCTGAGGGAACTGGGGTAGTCGAGGAGCACGAGGACCCGGAACTCGCCCTGGGGCACCGCCAGTCGCGACCACAGGCCCGACAGGGTGCGCTCGCCCTCGCCCGCCAGGAGCTCCGCGGTCGCCGAGGCGTGCCGGAGCAGGTCGTCGAGCGCGTTCTCCAGGTCGCGCTCGGTGATGAGGGGCGCGGGGAAGGACTCGGCGCGGGCCTCGCGCAGCCTGCCCAGCGGCGCCATCGTGAGGGAGTTGCGGGGGTCGTAGACGTGGATGCGCAGGTGCTGGAGGGGGATGTCCTCGACCAGGGACACCGCCAGGGCGAGCGCGAGGTCGTGGGCGGGCGCGGCGCTGTGAGCCGAGGAGACGAGGACGCCCGGCCCTTCGGTGAGGCCGACCGCCAGGGGGGCGCCCCCCTCCAGGGTCCCGATCCTCGTCAGGGGCGCGGGCTCGCAGCCCCGCTTGGCGTTGCGCGCGCTGTCGTAGAGGGCGCGCAGCTGCTGGGACGAGGAGGCGCGGGCCGCCGCTCCCTCCTCCTGGAGGCGGGCGGCGCTGCGCGCTCCGGCGGCGTCGATGGAGGCCAGTTGGGAGTCGAGCGCGGCGCGCGAGTCGGCGAGGCGCCGGGTGAGCTCCGCGTGCGCCCTGGCCTCGTGGGCGCGCGCCGCCCCGGACACGAGGGCCGCTTCCTGGGCGATGGCCCGGCGTTCTTCGGCGAGTGTCATTCTTCCATCCCGTTGAGTGCGGCTGTGACGAAGGCGAGTACGAGGACGAGGATGACGGGGAGGAGCACCCCGGTCCGGGCGATCGGCTCCCCCACCCCCTTGAGCGCGTCGTTGGAGGCGCCCAGGGCCGCCAGCGCGGCCACGATGACGTGGACGGCGACCGCCCCGATGAGGCAGGCCAGCCACAGGGGGTGCGACGGCCTGGAGCTGATCTGCCTGCTGAAGATCGTGACGGGCAGCGCCATGGCGAGGACGAAGAGGACGAGGGCGAAGACTGACGGGCCCTCGCCGACCCTCGTCATCGCGTGGTTGAGGTCGAGGCAGTACTTGGGGATGTAGAGCGAGGCGAAGAAGGCGAGGGCTGCGGCCACGGCGGCTGCGACCGGGGAGGTCGAGCCGTCCGCCTTGTGCGCGCCCAGGGGCGCGCCGGCCTCGAGGCGCGCGGCGGTGTCGGCCAGGTCCCGCCTGCCTTCGCTGGCGACGAGCTGGGTGGGCCTGACGAGGCCCTGTCCGGGGGCGCCCGGGGCGAGCCACGGCCGCTTCCGCGTTCCCGTCAGGTCGGTGGTGTAGGCGGCGAGCGCCGATATGGCCTCGAAATCCGACGGAGGTGTTGGGCTCACTGCTATGGCGCCTTTCACGTGTCCAACCGTTGCCGTTCGAGACTACCAGGGTTACTTCTCAACCCAGCCAGCATCTGAGACGCGGCGGCGCGCCCGCCGCACCGCTGCGGGACTGCTGGGCCGGGGCTGGTGGCGGTGCCGCGCAGCGACCGGGGGCTGGAACCAGGCCCGGGGGGACAGGCGGAGGCCCCCGCGCGGGGGCCTGGCGCGCCGGTGGGCGGCCCCATTGGGACCGCCCACCGCCCTCGCCGCCCGCTGCTGCGGGCGCGCGCTCACTTGATGAAGCCGAGCGCCTTGACGGCGTCGTACTCCTCCTGCAGGGCCTTGATGTTGTGGTCGATGCCCGCGCGGGTCGCCTCGGAGATCTCCAGGCCGTCCACGACCTGCCACTCGCCGCCGTCGGAGGTGACGGGGAAGCCGAAGTTCAGGCCGGCGGGGACGCCGTAGTGCGTGCCGTCGCTCATGACACCGGCGGTGACCCACTCGCCCTCGGGGGTGCCGTGGATCCAGGAGTGCATGTGGTCGATGGCGGCGTTGGCGGCGGAGGCGGCCGAGGAGGCGCCGCGCGCCTCGATGATGGCGGCGCCGCGCTTGGCGACCGTGGGGCGGTAGTAGCTGGACAGCCACTCCTCGTCCACCAGCTCGGTCGCGGGCTTGCCGGCGACCTTGGCGAAGGAGACGTCCGGGTACTGGTCGGCGGAGTGGTTGCCCCACACGACGACGTCCTTGATGTCGGCGTTCGCGGCGCCCGTCTTGTGGGCCAGCTGCGCGACGGCGCGGTTGTGGTCCAGGCGCATCATCGCGGTGAAGCGGGACGCGGGCACGTCCGGGGCCGCGTTCTGGGCGATGGTGGCGTTCGTGTTCGCGGGGTTGCCCACGACCAGGACGCGCACGTCCTGGGCGGCGCCGTCGTTGATGGCCTTGCCCTGGGGGCCGAAGATGCCCGCGTTGGCCTCGAGCAGGTCGGCGCGCTCCATGCCCGCGCGGCGGGGCATCGCGCCCACCAGGTAGGCGACGTTCGTGCCCTGGAACGCCTTGGACGCGTCGTCGAAGATCTCCACACCCGCCAGGGTCGGGAACGCGCAGTCGTCCAGCTCCATCGCGGTCCCCTCGGCGGCCTTGACGGCCTGGGGGATCTCGAGGAGGTTCAGCTTGACGGGCACGTCGGGCCCGAAGAGCTGGCCGGAGGCGATGCGGAAGAGAAGGGCGTAGCCGATGTTCCCGGCTGCGCCCGTGACGGTCACGATGCGGGGTGTTGCCATGAGGCACTCCTTTGTTGTCCATGTTGCCGTGGGGCAGCTGGCGCGGTGGTTCCCGCGCTACGGACCAAGGGTACGCGCTCGGGGCGGCGGGCGTTCGGGTACCCGGTCCTATGCGCCCGACGGGGGCTGCCGGAGCGCGGCGGCGCCGCATACAATGGGCGCATGAGCGAGCACGACGACTGCGAACAGGCCGTCGGCCTGCCGTGCGCCCCCTCGGCGGCCGACGGCGCACGGCCGGGGCCGCCCGCGAACGGGGAGGCGCGCGGCGGAGGGCACGGGCACTCCCACGGCGGCCACTCGCACGACCACGCCCGCGCCTCGCGCACGAGGCTCCTCATGGCGCTCGGGGTCACCGCGGTCGTCATGGCCGCCGAGCTCGTCGCCGCCCACGTGTCCGGTTCCCTGTCGCTGGCGGCGGACGCGGGCCACATGGCGGTGGACTCCTCCGGGCTGGTGGTCGCCCTGGTCGCGGCCCACCTGATGACCCGGCCCCGCGACGACCGCCACACGTGGGGGTGGGCGCGCTCGGAGGTGCTGGCTGCCGCCCTGCAGGCAGGGATGCTGGCGATCATCTGCGCCATCGTCGCGTGGGAGGCGGTGTGGCGCCTCGTGTCGCCCGGGGCCGTCGAGCCCGTCCCCATGCTGGTCGTCGGCGCCGTCGGCCTGATCGCCAACGGCGCCTCCCTGCTCATCCTCATGGGAGGGCGGGGCTCCTCCCTCAATATGCGCGCCGCGTTCCTGGAGGTCGCCAACGACGCCCTGGGCTCGGTCGCGGTGATCGCCGCCGCGGCCTGCGCCCTGGCGACGGGGTGGAGCGGCGCCGACGCCGTTGCCTCCCTGCTCATCGCCGCCCTCATGGCGCCGCGGGCGCTGGGGCTGCTGCGCAAGTCCGTCGCGATCCTCATGGAGCGGACCCCCCACCGGATCGAGCTGGCGCAGGTGCGCGAGCACATGCTGGCGGTCCCGGGGGTCACCCGCGTCCACGACCTCCACGTCACGACGGTCGCCACCGGCCTGGTGGCCGTGACCGCCCACGTCGAGGTCTCCCCCGCCGTCGACGCCCACGGGCGGGACCTCATCGTCCACAGCCTCGGCGAGTGCGCGGCGCACCACTTCCCCGTCGAGATCGCCCATTCGACCTTCCAGTTGGAGTGCGCGGAGCACGCCGCCCACGAGCACCTGGCCCACTGATCCCGGCCCCGCCGGGCGTCGCCAACGGGGCGCCAGGGCGGCGGGGCCCGTCCGCACTGGACCGGCGCCCAGCAGGGCACGAGCGCGCGGCGGACCACCGGCGCTGCGGGGCCCTCGGCGCGTCAATTACTGCCGAACGGTCCGCCAGTGCGACACGCAGGGACTCCGGGGGCCTTCCCTCTTATTACGAAGGGGGGTATCGTAATGGTCGGCCAACATTTACCAGTCGGTCCATGTTGGTTCATGACCACCGGATACCCAGAAAGTGAGCTCATGCGCTACCTCAACAAGACCATCGGAGCCGCGGGCGCCCTCGCGCTGGCGGCGGCCGGACTGCTGTCCGGCCCCGCGCTCGCCGACTCCCCCACCACGATCCACGTTTCCCAGGCGACCGGCGCGGACACCAACGACGGCAGTGCCGAGCGCCCGTTCGCCACGCTGGGGGCAGCGCTGAAGGCCGCGCCCTCCGGTGCGACTGTCGAAGTCGCCTCGGGCACCTACCGCGAGGGCGAGATCACCTCGTTCAAGAGCCTCACGATCACCGCCGGCAAGGGGCAGCAGGTCTCGCTCAACGGCGCGGACGTCGTCGCGGACTGGAACGACAACGGCGACGGCACCTACTCCTCGGCCCGCAGCGACTTCGTCCGCTTCTCGCACGTGGGCACCGTGAACGCGAACCCCGCGGTCGAGGGCATGGCCGCCTACCCCGAGCAGGTCTTCGTCGACGGCAAGGAGCTCACCCAGGTGGCGGAGCGCTCCCAGGTGGGCCCGGGCACCTTCTGGGTCAACGACCCCGACCCCGTGACCCTGGTCAACCCCAAGAACAACCGCCAGGGCTACAACGTCAAGCCCCACACCGGCGTCGGCTACGTCCTGGGCGACAACCCCTCCGGGCACACCGTCGAGGTCGTCCAGCACCACCGGGCGCTCACCCTGGGCGGGGAGGGCACCGTCTTCAACGGCTTCACGGTCGAGAAGTACTCGCCCCTGCAGCAGTGGGACTACAAGGACCCCGAGATCGGCACCCTCACCGGGGGCGCCATGTTCTTCGTGGGCGGCAAGAACGTGTCGATCACCAACAACACCTTCCAGTACTCGGCGATGGGCACGGCGCTGGGCCTGGCCAACGCCGACGGCTCCACCGTGTCGGGCAACACCATCGCCCACAACGGCGGCGTCGGCTTCGGCATCAACCGGTCCACGAACGTCTCCGTCGAGCACAACACGTGGTCGATGAACAACCAGGCCGGCTTCATCGTCGACAACTGCGGCGCCTACTGCACCATCGGCGACACGAAGATCACCCACGTCGATGGCGTGCGCTACGCCTTCAACACGCACGACTACTCCCAGGCCGGCTACAACCACAACGACCCCAACGTGGACAGCCCGCGCCGCGTCATCGGCGTGTGGTTCGACGAGGGCGTGATGAACTCCCAGATCGTGGGCAACCACTTCATCAACGTCGGCAAGTCCGCGATCTTCGACGAGGTCAGCTCCCACAACATCATCGCCTCAAACATCGTCGAGAGCTCCTTCCAGGGGATCGTCCTGTCGGGCACCGACTCGGACAAGATCTTCAACAACACCATCGTCGACACCCTCTCGCCCATGGTGATCCGCGAGGACACGCGCTACAACGGCTGCAACGCGCGCAACGAGGCCGGCGAGTGCACGGCCCCCGAGTCCTGGTCCATTGAGAAGGGCCTGACGTGGAACGCCACCGACAACCAGATCTACAACAACGTGCTCACCAAGTCGGCCAACTCCAAGGAAGGCGACCCGTGGCGCTACTCCATGCTGCTGCGCTTCGCCGGCGGCGTGAACGGCGACGGCACCGCCGTGTACGGGCCCCAGGAGGCCCAGGGCCTCGACTACAACACGTACTACCGCACCTCCAAGGACACCGAGTGGTTCACCATCCACTGGCAGTGGGCCAAGGACGGCGGCGGAGCGGGCGCGTTCAACGCCCCGACCCTGGCCGAGTTCACGTCCCACCCGCAGGCGGGCACGGACACCGCGCCCGGGCGCGACGCCCACGGCCGCGAGGCGCACGGGCAGGACATCATCGCCCCGCGCGCCCAGCAGAACCTCTTCGTGAAGCTGCCCGCACAGGAGAACCAGTTCGGCGCCGCCGACCTGCACCCCGCCCCCGGCGGACCCCTGGAGAAGTCGGGCACCGCCCTCGACCCCGCGGTCGCCGCGGCCATGCGCCTGAACCCCGACAACCCCGTCGACAAGGGCGCCCTGGTGAACGCCGCCTGGGGCGACTGAGTCCCAGGCACCGCACGGAGGGCCCCGGCACCACCGCAGTGGTGCCGGGGCCCTCCGTCTCATCCCCTTCCATCTGGTCGGCTTTGGCTGTAGCCTGACCATGTCCGAATGATCCGGCCGGCCCCGCTCGCGCGGGTCCCAGGCCGTTGCCGCGCTGCTGGAGACCCGTGACGACCTGCTGGACAAAGTGGGGGTCGCCGAGGGCCGGTACAGGGAGGCGGGAGGCGCCCTGGAGGAGTACGCGGGGGCGCTGGACAGGGCGCAATCGGATTCGCTGAACGCCTTGGCCGCGGCGAAGTCCGCGCAGGCGGACGCCATGGAGGCGCGGACCCGGGCCGAGCGCATGCGCGCCTCGGCGGAGGAGTACCCCGCCGACGGGGACGGGGGTGACGACCGCGCGCGGTACATGCGCCTCGCGGGGGCCGCCGACGCCGACGAGGCGGCCGCCCAGGGGCGCGTCGCCGCTCAGAAGGAGATCATCGACCGCGCTGTTTCCGAGCGCGACATCGCGGCCGAACGCGCTATTGAGATCATCAACGGCGCCTGCGGCGACGGGCTCGCCGACTCGTGGTGGGACGACTGGGGAAAGGCGATCACCCAGTGGATCGCGAAGATCTGCGAGATCGTCAGCGGAATCGCGGGGGTTCTGGCGCTCCTGGTGTCCTGGGTGCCCATTGTCGGGCAGGCGCTGGCCGCGTTCCTCGGCGCCCTGTCGGCCGTCACGGGCGTGATCGCAGCGCTGGCCAATACTGTGCTGGCGATGGCCGGGGAGCAGACGTGGCTCGACGCCGTCATCTCCGTGGGCTTCGCCGCACTGGGCTGCGTGGGTTTGGGCGGGTTGCGCGGTGTGGCGGCGAGCGCCCGGGCCATGGCCGGAGCGCGCGGCGCATGGGCCGCCGCCGGCGGGTTGCGCGGCGTGGGAGGGCTGCGGGGCCTGGCCTCCGGGTACCGCGCGGGGGCGGCGTCCGCCTCAAGGGCGCTGTCCACTCCCTGCGCTCCGCCGCCCACAATCTGCGCCACGACCCGCAGGGGGTGCTCGCCTCCGCCGTCGCCGCCCTCAAGTTCAAGGGCAGCGGGCGCACCGACCTGCCCAAGGGCCTCTACGAGGGACGCGGCAAGAACCAAGGCTCCGCCGCCGCGCGCCTACGAGGAGCAGATCACGGGCTACCCCGTCGAGTACTCCATCTACGTGGAAGGCGACCTGGCCAAGGTCGAGTTCGACGGCTTCCGGGACGGCGCGCTCTTGGACGCCAAGGGGCCGCGCACGTATGAGATTATCCGTCACGACTGGAGCACCGACGCGATTGAAAGAATGCAAGCACAAATGTATAGGCAAGTGGATGCGCTCGCGCGCGGAGGCCTGGACATCCCCATCCACTGGCACTTCGCCGAGAAGGGAGCGATGGAAATCGCGGCGAAACTGATCGTTCCTCCAGAGATTACACTATTCTACACTCCTCCAAAATAGACATGATCGGAAGTGACCAAACAATGGATTGGAATGCGAAGATTCGTCTGGGGCAGTGGGCGTCGGACGCCACCACCACAGCCGACCGGCTGATGCCCTGGCTGGAATCCCTTGCCCGGGTGAGCCCGCTGCTGGCGGACTGGAAACTGATGGGCAACTCCCGCTACAAGTGCCTGGTCGCCCGCCCCCTCACTCTCGACACGCTCCGCGTACGGCTGTGGGAGGGCCGCTACAGCGCCAGCAGCCCAGGGTACGTCGCATATCCTGCTTTCTCCGGGGACATCGACGAGGGGCCCGCCATCCTCAGTATCAATGGCGGCATCAACATCGGGCGCGGCTATCCCAGAATCAGCATCCTGAACATCAAGTTCGCCGACATCGACCCCGACAACCTCGAAGACTTCGCCGACGCCTTCATCGACACGACAGTGGCTGCCTTCGACCCCGTGTACCTGTCAATCTGCGACCTGGATGTGAGCGTGGACCGCGACTGGGACATGTTCTTGCCCGGATGGAAGATCTACCTGCCCCACACCGCCTCACCCACCCGCATCCAACAAGCCCAACAGGCCGCCACCACCACCCGGCACCTCCACACCGGAACCGTCTACACCATCGCCACCCCCACCACCTACCCAACCCACACCACCGACTGGACCAAAGACCCCAAACCCGAAACAGATCCCGACGCCTAAAGCCCACTCCTCAGCACACCCGGTCCACTACCCCTGAGCACGGCACATGCCCACCGCCGCACCGCACCATTCCCGAAGCAGCACACCCCCTCCGCCGCTCCCTGTGCCCGTCCCGAGCAACACACCCACCCTATGTAAGCGAGGCCGATAATGTACTGGTGCTCAGAAGTTCGTTTGGGGTCGTGGGCGTCGGATGCGACCGCTACGGCGGAGCGGGTGATGCCGTGGCTGGACTCCCTGGCCCAGGTCAGCCCCCTGCTGGCCGACTGGAAACTGCTCGGCAAGTCACGCTACGAGTGCCTAGTCGCCCGCCCCCTCACACTCGACACCCTCCGCATCCGCCTATGGGAGGGGAGGTCGAAGGTGATTTTCCCCGGCCGCACCATCCCCGGATACCGGGCTTCCCCCGCCTTCTCCGGGGACATCGACGAGGACCCTGCCATCCTCAGCATCAACGCGGGCATCTACATCGGACCCGACCACCCTGGGATCCACATGCTCACGACGAAATTCGCCGACATCGACCCCGACAACCTCGAAGACTTCGCCGACGCCTTCATCGACACGACAGTGGCTGCCTTCGACCCCGTGTACCTGTCAATCTGCGACCTGGATGTGAGCGTGGACCGCGACTGGGACATGTTCTTGCCCGGATGGAAGATCTACCTGCCCCACACCGCCTCACCCACCCGCATCCAACAAGCCCAACAGGCCGCCACCACCACCCGGCACCTCCACACCGGAACCGTCTACACCATCGCCACCCCCACCACCTACCCAACCCACACCACCGACTGGACCAAAGACCCCAAACCCCACACTGACCCCAACGCCTGAGGCGCGGTGGAAGCAGAACCCGGCAGCTCACACTGTCCGCACACACCCTCATGAGCCAACCCGCCCCCCACTCGAGTCCGCGCCCGCACCACTTGGACACTGCCCGCACCACTTAGGCCGCCGACACGCCGTGAGAACCATGGCCCGTTTGGGCCTAAGTGGTGCAACGGCGCGCTAAGTGGTGCAACGGAACGCCAAGCGGCACAGCAGCGGGTGAATCCCGCAGCGTGGTGCGGAAAGTCGCGCAAAGCGCCGACAATGGACCGCACGCGCGGCCCCTCCCCTCAACTACGCGCACAAGGAACCGGAACTAGATAACACGGCCCGCACACAACGGCAGGATCAAGCCCTTGCGCGCGACCATATGTTGCGTAATCGCGGCCCTTGTGCGCGTAACCGATGCGGGCGCGCGGCTCGCGGCTGGCCAGCGCCTCAAGAACCGTGCGGCGGGCGCACCCCGCAAGTAACAGCCACGAACACCGCGGGCCGCCCCTGGGGGGCG
>ERZ772968.912-NODE-912-length-14316-cov-6.380198_pt1 | contig 14316 bp, 10 predicted proteins | sample MGYA00580674_ERZ772968 | MGnify/ENA primary metagenome ERZ772968 (study PRJEB29015, sample SAMEA2737940) | human oral metagenome | biome: human oral; feature: human-associated habitat; material: dental | place: China | collected 2138 ...
TCATTTTCTTGGTCGTCAGGCTCAGTGCCCCGAAGAACGACCGGCTCGCCTTCTTACGGTCCACGTACAGCCTTGTTCTCTTCCCCTTGGGAAGCCACATGCGCCGGGTCTCGGCCTCGTGCTCCACCCGGACCTCGTCGACGGTGTAGACCTCCCAGCCCTCCTGGAGCAGATCGTTGACCTGGCGCCGGATCTCGGCCATCCGCCTGGCGATGGCCTTCTCGTCGCGGCGCTTGTCGAACGGGTCAGGGAGCTTGAAGCTCATGCCCAGAAAGCGCATGAGCAGCCGATAGGAGGACTCAGACCTGTACTCGACCCCGAATCTGATCTGCACGACGTCCTTAAGGGCCGGGACGTCCCAGAAACCGGCCTTGACGCCTGCCTCCGACGGCGGTCTACTGAGAATCTCCTCCAGCTCCTCCTTCTGCGCCCGCTTGAGCTTTGACGCGTTCTCGTTGCCGGCGTGACCGGTTACCACGGAGCCCATCCTGTATCTCCGCCATTCCGACAGCCACTCACGTACCGTCCCCTCGGCCCGCTCGACCATCTCCGCGATAATATCCAGGCCGACGCCGCGGGCAGCGTACAGAATCGCCTCCGCCTTCATTCTCACAAGCTTGTAGGTGTCCGAACGCTTCTTCCACCTGATGAGGATGTTCCGTTCCTCGTTCGTCATGTCGATCTGCACGAGACTATCCTATGTCAGATGCTCCGCAAACGCCAACCAGGAATCCCGCAGCAACTGCCACAGAATGCCATTTTGTTTAATTCCGGCCATAGAAACACCAATGAATGCGCTCCGAGGTTTCGGAGCGACCCGCGCTGCATTCGGACGGACCGGCTTTTTCCGACGTGCACGAGAAGTCCCGGTCACGTGACGCCCGCCGGGCCCCGCGCGAGGACCGGCTGACGCGCCCGGCCCGGTAAACTCCGGACGTGACCGAGCCGACCGACTCTCCCGCGGCCGCCGCCCCGGCCCCTCTCGCCCGCCGCCTGGCCGGCCCCCTGGCCGACGACGCCGCCCCGGTCCTGGTCCTGTGCCACGGCATCGGCGACTCGGCGGCCTGCTGGGTCGAGGCCGTCGAGCGCTGGACGGCGGCCGGCTACCGCGTCGTGGCGCTCGACGCCCGCGGCCACGGCGATTCCCCGCGCTGGGACGACGCCGACCTCGCCTCACAGGCAACCGCCGGCGCCCGCCTGGCCGCCGACCTGGAGGCCGCCCTGGCCGACCTGCGCGCCCGCGGCCCGCGCCCCCCGGCCGGGACCGCCGACACTGCCTCCAGGCCCCTGCCCCTGGCCGCCCCGCTCATTGTCGTCGGGCACTCCATGGGCGGAGTGACCGCCCTGGACGTCGCAGCCCGCAGGCCCGACCTGGTCGACGCCGTCGTCGCCGAGGACCCTGCCTTCGTCACCCCGGTCTGGCGCCGGATCCTGGCCCTGAGGGCCTCCGGCAAGGTCCAGGAGATGAGGGGCGTCGCCGCCGACCCCGAGGCGCGCCTCGCCCAGGAGGCAGCCGACCACCCCACCTGGTCGCGCCGGGAGGTGCGCGCCTGCGTCGAGGCCTCCTGCGCGGTGGACCTGCGCTTCATCGCCCTGGGCTGCGTGGGCCCGCCCACCCCCTGGCGGAGGGTCGTGGACTCGCTGGCCGTTCCGGTCCTCATCGTCACCGGGACCGACAACGTGGTTCTGCGCGGGGGCTACTACTTCGCCCTGACCCGCCGCGCGAACCCTCACGTGTCGACGGCGGTCATCGAGGGCGCGCCCCACAGCGTGCGACGGACCGCCCCGGAGCGCTTCCACGCGGTCGTCGACCCGTGGATGACCCTCCGCGCCGCCCGCACGGCGTCTCGCGGCCCGGGCTCCCGGCGCGCGTGACCGGGGCGTCCCGGGCGAGCCGGACACGTCCCGGGCGTCCCGGACGCGGCCCGCCCGGGACGTCCGGACCCCCGCCGCCCCTCACGCGGCGGCGAGCTCGCGCCGCAGCGCGGCCAGGGACGTGGCCCGGCGCCGGCGCACCGCCAGCGTCATGACCAGGGCGCTCGCCGCCGCCCACAGGCACAGGACGACGGCCGCGGACCATCCGCCGCCCCCCGCCGTCCCCAGCATGATGCCGCCCAGGGCCGAATCGAGCACCGTGACCGGCAGAACGCCCGCCATCCCACCGGGAGCGTTCACCGACAGGACCCACGCCGCCTGAGCCACCAGGGCCAGGAGCGAGACGGCGCTGGTCCCGCGCGCGCCGAACGCGGCCATGAGGGCGGCGTGAAGCACTGTCATCGCCACCGCTCCCAGCAGGACCAGCCCGCCCACGGCCCACACGTTGCCGAACCGGGCACCCGCGAGCGCCAGCGCCCCGGTCAGCAGCGTCGCCTGCACCACGGCCAGCCCGAGGGCGGGCCTCAGCGAGGTGATGGCCAGTCGGGCTGGCGTCATGGCCGCCTCCACATGGCGCCGGCTCATGGTCCCCAGCCCCGAGACGACGACCAGCGCCCCGATCCACAGGGCCAGGCTCAGCGCCTGCGGACTCATGCGCGTGGCCGCCGCGGCGTCGGAGTCCGCGCGCGCACTCACGGACACGGGCTGGGCCAGCGAGTCGGCGAGCTCCTCGGCCTCCTGATCGCTGTAGGACGGCACGGCCCCGGACGCGGTGCTCAGCCCGTCGTTGAGGGCGCTGGCGCCGCTGGACACCCGGGAGGCCCCGGTGGCCGCGGAGGAGGCCGCGCCGGTCAGGGCGCCGGAGCCGGCCGAGACCTGCCGCAGGGAGGCGCACAGCTGCGCCGATCCCCCCATGGCCTCGCAGTTGGCCGCCAGCTGGTCGACCGCGCCCGTGTAGCTGTTGACGGCGCCGTTCAGGGTGCCGCCGGCCGCCGTGTCCCCGCTGGAGCCGATCCCGGCGGCGAGCTGCTCGGCACCCGAGGAGAGGGTCCCGGCCGTGGTGGAGGCCTGCCCGAGCCGATCGGACAGGGTGGTCAGCGAGGACAGGGAGCCGTTGAGGTAGGAGGTGGAGATGGTGGTTCCCAGCGAGTCGACGGCCGCGGAGACCGCCTCCTGGCTGACCGCGCCCGCGGCGGAGGCAGACGACTGGGAGGTCTCCACCTCGACGGCGGCCTGCTCCGGGGTGCCGCCGAGCGTGCTGGCGATGGCCTGGGAGAAGCCGGCCGGGATGGTGATGACCGCCTCGTAGGTCCCGTCGGTCAGGCCCTCGGCCGCCGTGTCCTGGGTGACCACGGAGTAGTCCAGGCGCTCGGTGGTGGCGCCGGTGGCGGACTTGGCGGTCAGGGCGGTGCCGGGGTCGGTGAGGCGGCCCACCAGGAGGCGGCCCGCGGGCAGCGTGCTCCCGTCGGGCGCGGTGGCCGGGGTGTCGAGATTGACGACGGCGGCGGGGATGGTCGCGGCCGAGGCCGCCGGGGTGGTCGCGGCGCGCACCACCACCAGGCCTGCGAGCGCGGGCACGAGGGCGATGAGGACGGTCAGGATGAGGGAACGGCGTGTCATGCGATGGCCTCGCTCGTCTTGTCGGAGGTGTCGGAGGTGCTGGAGGTGCCCGGGGAGTCCGGACCGTCGGGGCCCTCGGAGCCGCGCTGGCCGGAGGCGGGACCGCGGCCGCGCTGGCCGGGGGCGCGCCGGGCGTGCGCGGCGCCGTCGGCGTCGACGTCGATGACGGCGTCGACAGCGACCTCGGGGCGCTCCTCGGCGGCGGCGGCGTCGGCGGTCACGACGACGGCCACGCCCCGGGAGGCCAGCTCGGCCACGCGCTTCCACCGCCTGTGCCCGGGATCGTCGACGACGACGATCCTCACGTGGGAGGGCACCGGGTCGTCGTAGGCGTGGATGGCGGTGGTGACGGACTGGATGGCGGCCGTGCCGTCGGGCAGGACGTGGTCGGCCACGGCGAGGACGCCGCCGGCCGGCTGCAGCCGCCCGCCGATGGCGGCGGCCAGGGCGCGCCGCGTCAGGGGCTCGGCGGCGCGCACGAGGGCGACCTGCCCGCCGCCCAGGGCGAGGGTGAGGCCGCGCAGGGCGGCGCCCTCGTCGTCGGCGAGCATGAGGTCCTGGGCGCGCAGGACGGCGGGGCCGTGCGCGGCGGTCCAGGCCTCGTGCTCCAGGGTGCGCTCCAGGCCCTCGCCCTCGACGTCGATAACGGGCAGCTGGCGCTCCAGGAACGGGGGCAGCCACCAGGCCCTCTCCCCCAGGGCCGCCATGAGGGCGGGGACGAGGGTCATGCGCACGACGAAGGCGTCGGCGAGGATGCCGACGGTCAGCCCCACGGCGATGGGCTTGATGTAGACGTTCTCGGTGTGGATGAAGGCCGCGAAGACGCCGGCCATAATGACGGCGGCGGCGCCCACCACCTTGGCGCTGCCCGCGAACCCGGCCTCGACGGCCTCAACGGCGGCCCTGCGGCGCATGGCGGGGTCAGTCGGGGTATCGGCGGAGCCTCCCAGCCCGCCGGCGGGGCGGCGCCGGATCCACTCCTCGCGCATTCGCGAGACGAGGAAGACCTCATAGTCCATGGCGAGCCCGAACAGGACGCCCATGACAATGACGGGCAGGAAGGAGATGACGGCCCCGACCTTGGAGACCTGGAGCAGGTCGGCGGCCCAGCCCCAGCCGAAGACGGCTCCGACGGCGCCCATGCCCGCCGCGAGCGAGAGCAGGTATCCCAGGGTGGCGGTCAGCGGCACCGCCACGGAGCGGAAGACCACCGTGAGCAGGATGAGGGACAGGCCCGCCACGACGATCCCGAAGGGCAGCAGGGAGGCGTTGAGGGACTCGGCGACGTCGATGGCGACGGCCGCCTGCCCGGTGACCATGACGTCGCTGATGCCGTAGTCGTGCTCGTAGCCGTCGGCACGAGCGCGGATGTCGCGCACCAGGTCCATGGTGGCCGGGTCGGCCTGGGACCTCTCGGGGCGGATCTGGATGAAGGCGAGGGTGCCGTCCCGGTTGGGCGTGGCCAGGGCGACGGTGGAGACCCCGTCGAGGCCGGCGATGTCCTGGGAGAGCTCGGAGACGGTGCCGACCGGGTCGGTGGTGTTGGCGATGTCGGCAATGATGATAATGGGCGAGTTGTAGCCCTCGCCGTAGGCCTCGGCGATGGCGTCGTAGGTCTGGCGCTGCTGGGTGCCCTTGACGGCGAAGCCGTTGTCGGTCAGGGCCAGGTGCAGCCCGCTGATAGGGATGGCGGTGATCCCCAGGAGGAGGACGACGGCGCCGATGGTGAGCCAGGGCCGGCGGGTGACGGCGCGCACCCAGCGGGTGGCCGGACCGGCCTTCACCGGCGTGCCCGGCTTCGTCGTCCTGGCTGATGCGGCCTCCCCGGACCCGTCGACCGCGCGCGCGGCGCTGCCGGAGCCCGCTGCGGCCCCGGTACCCGCGGGGCCTGCGGCGTGGCCCCTGAAGGCCTGGCGGCCCCGACGGCGGGAGCCGCGGGGCGCCAGCCGCTTCCCGATGAGGCCGATGAGGGCGGGCACGGCGGTCAGGGCCACCAACACAGCCACGGCGACGACCGCCGCGGAGGCGATCCCCATGGTGGTCAGGAACCCGATCCCGGCCACGCTCAGGCCGCACAGGGCGACGACGACGGTGGTGCCGGCGAAGACGACGGCGCTCCCGGCCGTGGCCACGGCGCGCCCGGCGGCCTCGGCGGGGGCGACGCCGTCGGCGAGGTACTCCCGGGCCCGGGAGATGATGAACAGGGCGTAGTCGATGCCCACGGCCAGCCCGATCATGACGGCCAGCACCGGGGTAGTGGAGTTGATGTCGGTGGCGGCCGCGGCCAGGAGGATGCCGAGCATGCCGGTGCCGACCCCCAGGGAGGCCGCCACGAGCGGGGCGCCGGCGGCCAGAACGGAGCCGAAAGTCACCAGCAGGACGACGGCGGCGATGACGACGCCGACCAGCTCGGTGCCGGAGATGCCGATGCCCACCTTCTGGCCGATGTTGCCGCCGAGCTGGATGTCGACGGCGGGGTCGTCGGCGTGGGCCTGATCGGCCAGGTCCTCCAGGTCCCGGGCGACCTCGGCGGCCCTGGGGGTGTTGCCGGTCAGCACCGAGCCCACGGAGGTGTCGGCCTGGACCTGGACCAGGGCGTGGGCGCCGTCGGCCGACACGGTGGAGGATGTGCCTGTCTGCGCGTCCCCGAAGGGGGCAGAGACCATGGCGACGCCGTCGATGTCGGCGGCCCTGCTCGCGAAGGCGTTGACGGCGTCGGCGTGGCCGCCGATATCGCCGTCGGAGGCGGTGAAGAGGACCTGCTCGCTGGTTCCGGCTGCCTGCGGGAGGCGCTCGTCGAGGACCTCCAGGCCTTTCATGGACTCGGTCCCGGAGATGGTGAAGGTGTCGGTCAGGCGCATGCCGACGGCGCTGACGGCGCCGCCGAGGATGGCGATGAGGAGGAGCCAGGCTGCCAGGACGCGCGGGGCGCGCCGGGCGCACCAGCGGCCCAGGGAGTACAGATAGGCGGACACGGCGGTCCTTTCAGGGTTGGTTGTCGGCAAGTTCGATACAGGAATGTACTCGGTACATTTCTGTATCGAAACTTGGCGTCCTGTGATTCCCTGCACCCCCGATGCCAGCGCGCCGCCGCGCCCCTGAGGTACGGTGATGCGCAGCATGAGCTCCCGCACCGCCCCGAAGAAGCCCGCCCGCGCCGCGGGCAAGCGCCCGCGCAAGCGGGAGAACACGCGTGCGCGCCTGGTCGAGGCTGCCGCGGACGTCATAGCGACCAAGGGCATCGCCGCCACCCGCATCGACGACGTCGTCGGCGAGGCGGGCTTCACCCGGGGGGCCTTCTACTCCAACTACTCCTCGCTGCAGGAGGTGCTCACCGAGGCGATCATCGCCCGCGCCAACGCGCTGATGGAGCGAGTCACGGCCGCCGTGGAGGCGATGGAGGCCCCGACCATGGAGTCGCTCATGGAGATGCTCGACTCCATACGCCCCGAGGCCCGCGCCATCCACCTGCTGACCAGCGAGTACACGCTCTACCGGCTGCGCCACCCCGACAGCCCCCAGATGGCGGCGGGCCGCGAGGAGCTGATCGCCCGGTTCTCCGAGATCATCGAGAAGGTGCTCGCGCGCATGGGGCGGCGCCCCGCGGTCTCCACGACGAGCCTGGCCGATGTCATCTGCCTGCTCTACCTGGACTCCGTCGTGAACCAGCCGGCCAGGTCGGCCGGCTCGACAGCCGCCCCGCCCGCGCAGGTGCCGCCGTCGGACGCCGGCACCTCCACCTACGAGGTCATCGAGGCGGTTCTGCTCGGACTGAGCGAGCCGGTCGAGGCTTCCCCCGGCGTAGGCTCGCCGGCATGAGCTCTGCGAGTCCCGCCCGCCGCGTCGCCGCCGTCGTCTCCTGCGCCATGGCCGAGGAGGCCCGGCCCTTCCTGAACGCCCTGCCCGAGCGGGCCGACGCCGAGGCCGTCGCGCTGCTCGGGGGCGCCCGGGCCTGGTCCCTGCGGCTGCCGGGCGACGGCGGGCGCGAGCTGGTCCTGGTGCGCAGCGGTATCGGGCTGGTCGCGGCGGCCGGCGCGCTCGCCACGGTCCTGGCCCGGGTGGAGCCCGACGCTGTGGTCTCCGCGGGCACCACCGGGGGGCTGGGGCAGGCGGTCGAGATCGGGGACGTGTGCGTCTCAGCCACCCTGGCCTACGCCGACGCCGACGCCACCGCCTTCGGCTACGCCTACGGCCAGACGCCCGGCCAGCCCGCCCTCTTCGAGGGGGACGCGGGGCTGCTCGCCCGCGCGGCCGAGGTCGGCCCGGCGGCCCTGGCGGGGGCGACGCCGTCGTCGGGCTCGGCGCGCCTGCGCACCGGGCAGATGCTCGCGGGGAGCTCCTTCGTCACGGCCGCGAACGTGGGGCGCACGCGCGAGGTCTTCCCCGAGGCCGTGAGCACGGACATGGAGTCGACGGCGCTGGCGCAGGTGGCCGCGGGCGCCGGCATCCCGTTCCTCTCCGTGCGCGGCGTGTCCGACCTGTGCGGGTCCGAGGCGGGGCAGGACTTCCACATCGGCGCCGACGAGGCCGCCGCCCGCAGCGCTGCCGTCGTACTGGCGCTCCTGGGCTGAGGCGGGCCGGACCGGGCGGCGCGGCCAACGTCAACGGAGCTTCGTCGCATGAACGTACCTTTCTCCCATCCTTCTGGGGACAGAGTTCAGAAGGATGGGAGAAAGGTACGTTCACGTTCCGCTCCGCGCTGCCCCTCGCGCCCAAGGGCGTCGACCGCCTCAAGGCCGCGCGGGATGATCACTCTCCCGGCCAGCAGCACACCCTCGGCTAGGATGGCGCCGTGGCTGCTGAGCTCGGACGTCTCGTTGTGGAGGGTTTCAGGTCGATCCGCCGCGTCGAGCTGGACCTGACCACCGACGTCACGGTGCTCATCGGCGCCAACGGGTCGGGCAAGTCGAACCTCGTCAGCGCCCTGGAGCTGGTCTCGCGCATCTGGGACGACTCCTTCCAGGAGTACCTGCGCAGGCGCGGCGGGGTGGACAACCTCCTGTTCGAGGACGACGAGGGGGCCGCCGAGCACGTCCTGGTCGAGATGATGTCGGAGTTCGACGAGCAGGACCACCGCAACGGCTACCGCGTGAGGCTGAGCTCGGATGACTGGAACGAGTCGGGGCGGGCCGAGCTCCACGAGTGGCTTCTGTTCCAGGCCGGTCGGAACCGGAACAGGCCTTATGACGAGAATCTTGGTTTCGGCTCCCACAGCCGCGTTCCCCGGATCGCACAGGCGGACGAACCGGGAAAGCTCCGCAGCTTCGCCGCCTACGTGCGCCCCATCCTGGAGGGCTGCCGCGTCTTCCACTTCGACGACGTCTCGAGCAATGCCCCGGTTAAGGGACGCTCGACCGTGGGCGATGACATCACCCTGCGATCGGATGCGGAGAATATCGCCGCCTACCTGCTGCGCGTCCGCGATGAGCACCTCGAGCACTATCGGCGCATTGTCTCAGCCATACGTCATGTCACCCCGTTCTTCGACGACTTCGTGCTGGTGCCGGATGCCTCGGGGCGGATCCGGCTGCGCTGGAGGCAACGCGGGCTGGACCGGACGTTCCTGGCTCACGAGGCCAGCGACGGAACCCTGCGCTTCATCTGCCTGGCCACCCTGCTGCTGGGGCCCGATCTTCCGGCGACCGTGGTCCTGGACGAGCCGGAGCTCGGGCTCCACCCGGCGGCGATCGGCCTGCTCGCGGAAATGGTTCATATCGCCGGGAGGAACGGGCACAAGGTGATTCTGGCGACCCAGTCCGTGCCGCTGGTCTCCCACTTCGACCTGAGCGAGATCGTGGTCCTGGACCGGGTGGACGGGGCGACGACGGCGAACCGCCCTGACGCGAAGGAACTTGCGGCCTTCCTGGACGACTACTCCACCGGCACCCTGTGGGAGATGAACCTCCTGGGCGGCCGCCCGGCACGCGAGGGAGCAGGCTCATGAGGCAGATCGCCGTGCTCGTCGAGGGGCCGACGGAAGAGGCGATCGTCAGAGACGTACTGGTGCCCGCCGCTTTGAGGCGGGCGGTCTGCCTTGTCCCGATCATCGTCATCACCTCCGCGACACCCGCGGGCGCACGTCGCGGAGGCGGGCACTGGAGGCACTACAACAAGCAGCTCCAGGCACTTCTGCACGGCAGCCACTGGCACCGCGTGGGTCTTCTCATCGATTACTACCAGTACCCCCAGGGCGCACCCGGCCGGGATGCCGAATGCCGGAACCACGGGGAGCATCAGCGCGCCATCACTGAGGCCCTGCGCGCGGCCCATCCTGATCCGCGCTTTCGTCCGCTCGTGGTTCTTCACGAGATCGAGTCGCTGGTCCTCGCGGCGGTCGACGCCGGGCAGGGAGACGGAGTCATCCCAGTCCACGCCCTGGCGGATCTGCGGCGCGCCATCACCCGGGCGGGAGGCCCCGAGAAGGTCAACAACGGGCCGAGCACCAGCCCGTCCAAACGCCTCGCGCGGGCAAGTCGTCACTACGACAAGGTGATGACGGGGCCCGGCCTCATCGCCGACGCCGGTCTCTCCGCGATCCTCGAGCGCTGTCCCGTCTTCGCGGCCTGGTGGAAGGACCTCCTGGCCTGAGGTCCCGACTCCGCACCGCAAGTCCGTCGGCTGAGCGCTCAGTCGGCTCTCATCGACGCGAGCCGGCTGATTCCACTCCGACGCCGGCGGGCGGCACGAGCAGCACCCCGAACGTCAGCAACGGTTGACGACGTGAATGGGGCTTGGTCACGTGAAGGTGCGTTCACGTTCCGCCCCGCCCGGGCGCCGCGGCCCGTGCAGGAGCTCGCGCACGATCAGCGTCGCCCACGGTCCGTCGAGCAGCCGGAATCGGGCCACCCCGCACTGGCGGTCGACCTGGTGCACGGACTCCCTCGTTCCGATCTACGACAGCGCCGACGGCGTGCTCGTCCACCTGTCTATGGGGACGCCCGAGGCTGCGCTCACCCAGGCGCGGGCCGCCGTCGAGGCGATCACCCAGGCCCGACCCGGTCGCGTGGTGGCCTCCACCAGCGGGCAGGTCGTCGACCAGTCGGACGCGCCCCCGCCGAGCCCTCGGCGCGCAGGTTGGATGCGTCATCGACCAGGGCGCTAGCGCCCAGCGGCTCCTGGGGCTCAGTCCGCGCCCGGTCGAACGATGGCTCGCAGCCCTGCCAGCACGAGGAAGAGCATGCAGTCGTGCGAGACGACGGCGATGCCCGCGCAGGCGGCTACGGCACTCCTGCCGCATAGTTGCCGACGACGACTGGGGCCGGGCGCGCCCGGCCCCAGCGGCTCCGTTGTCGCCGCTCTAGACATACGTGAGATCCGTCGTATATTTGTACGTGAGAGTTCACGTACGTCTGGAGGTCATCGTGGAGCCCATTGTCCCGCAGCCCGGCAACGATCGGGATCCGAGGCACTTCGTCGGTCGCGCGGTCACCACCGACCGGGCCCGCACGCGGCTTGCGGCCGGAGCGAACCTGCTGCTCACCGACCCCAGGCGCATGGGCAAGACCTTCTGGATGCACACTTTCGCGGCCAGGGAAAAGGGTTTCCAGTGCTATTTCATCGACTACGAGGGCGTAGGAACGGTCGAGGATTTCCTCACCCGCACAGCGCAGGCCCTGTCCGAGAGCCCTTCCCTCCCCAAGCAAGCACGCAGAGTCCTGGCGATGATCTTCGACAATGTGGAATCCGCCGGAGTGCCGGGCCTCATCGCCGTCAAGACCTATCACCGTCAGACCTCGGCACATCGCCTACTCACCGACACACTCAAGTCTCTCGATCAGGGTGAGAGCTCGATCCCGCTCGTCATGATGGACGAGGTTCCCATGGCGATCGACAACATTGCACAGCGCGAAGGCTCGGAAGATGCCTCGGAACTTCTCCAAACCCTTCGGGGTCTGCGCCAGGGAACGGTGAACGTGAGGTGGATCGTCAGCGGTTCCGTCGGTTTCCACCACGTGCTGCGCTCCGCACACACTACGAGCGGCAGTCTTGACGATCTCGAACCGCTTCCCCTCGGACCCCTTCCCGACGACGAGGCGCGCGAACTCGCGAGCCGTCTTCTCCTCGGCATTAGGCAAATGCCCACAGAAAATGTTGTGTCGGCTCTAGTCGAAGTCAGCGGGGGAGTTCCCTTCATTCTTCATAAGGTTGCGAGCACGCTCGAGCAGCGCCAGCACCGTGTAACAACTTCAGAGGACGTACATGACTGTTTCGAGAACTTCATCGATGACCCTGACGAGTTCGGCTGGTTTGAACACTTCCTCACCAGAATGGAACCCTACTACGGGAAACGCAGTCGCCTCGCCAATGACGTTCTCGACGCCGCCGTCTCGACGGCGCGCAACTGGGTACCCATGAATGACCTTCCTCAGAAGCCCGGTGCAGATAAAGTTGTTGAATACCTCATTAAGGACCACTACCTTGAGCGCCGCGGGCGCACCGTCCGCTGGCGTTATCCCGCACTCCAGTACATCTGGGCCCGTCGCCGTGGAATCTGGAACCGCCCATGAGTCCCATAGCCCGCTTCACGCCCTCAATCATGCCCGCCGAACAACTCGAACGCCTTTTCGTCGTCCGGCACGCGACTCTCGAGCGGCTCATGACATACGTCGACGATTTGGGAACGACACCAAGTCCCCATCACACGCTGCTCATCGGCCCGCGCGGCTCCGGCAAGACCCATCTAATCTCTCTGGTCTTCCACCGCTCACGCCGACTCATCGAGCAGGGTGCGAACTTCCAGATCGCCTGGCTGCCAGAGGACCCTTGGACGATCGTCTCCTACAGGCACCTGCTGAGTGCAGTACTTCAGGCTCTTGATGTTGAATCGGAGCCGCACAGCCTCGACGAGGCGGAGAGCGAGGTGCGGTTGCGCGTTAGCACTCGAGAAAATAATCCGGTCCTTATTCTGGCGGAAAATATTGATCACATCCTCAACAACCTGGGAGATATGGGCCAGCAGAAACTTCGTCATCTCCTCCAAACCGAACCAAACCTGCTTCTCATCGGCAGCAGCACACGGCTGGACCGTAATCTCTCCAGTAATTCTCGCCCATTCTTCGGTTTTTTCGACACAATTCGGCTGAAGCCTTTCTCTTCGGAGGAGGCGAAGGCGATGCTTCTTGCCGTGGCCCGTGAATCAGGGGACAAGGAGCTGGAGAGTCGGCTCAGCGGAAATGATGCTCTAGCCCGCATCCACACAATCGCGCACCTTGCGGGCGGACAGCCCCGACTATGGGCCCTGCTCGGCAATGCTCTCACCGTTGAGCAGCTCGACCACCTTGCCGACCTGCTTCTGAACTGCGTCGATGACCTCATCCCATACTACCAGGAGCAATTGGTGCGCTTATCGCCGCAGCAGCGGCTTATTGTTGCCAAACTCGCTGTAGAGGATCGGCCGCTTCCCGTCAAAGAACTCGCATGGTGCATTGGTGTCGATCAGCGCAGTGCCGCCAAGACCGTCGGCGACCTCACCGATCGGGGCTGGCTCAGGCCGGTATCAACAGTTTTCGCCGACTTTCTCGATCGCCGCCGGACCTACTACGAGCTCGCTGAGCCATTGGCTCGACTAGCTTTCCAGGTCAAGGCCTCACACGGAGATCCTCTGCATCTTATTATTGACTTTCTCATCACCTGGTTCGACGCCGATCAGCTCCGCTCCGCCGACGACAGCGACTACAGCCGTGCCGCTCTTATGAAGATGACACAGGATAGTGTTGTCGGATCTTCGCGCGGGCTGACGGAGCTACCCGATTCACGAGTACCATCCCTCAATCTTCTCGGCAGGGTTGAGGACGCCCTGGCCGCGATCTCCGAAGGCGACGCGGAGCCAATAATGCTTCTGCCCAGTGCGTTGCGACAGGCCATCGAGTATCGAATGGGAGCCTCTCGCGACCTCACATCGATTCGTTTGCTCTTGTTGAATTCCGCCCTGAAGGAAGTTGAAGACATTCTCCTTAAGGACTTCATCGCTTCATGGCTTGAGCGCGCAGACCGCCTCGACCAAGAGGTTCACTCCCCGGAAAGCCGTCTCATGCTTGCACGCTGGTTGATCGCCTCCCAGCGCCTCAATGAAGCTGAGGCCGTTCTCAAAGGAATCTCCTCTGAAGAGGAGCAACTATTGAACACGAGTGTTATCGCTACATAAACAGGTCTGGGAACGCAACGAACATATATTCACTCCGAATACATTTGACACGCGCAGAAATCTTGCCTTTCTTTATCGTAAGACCGGAGAGATCGAGAAAGCCTTAAAATTTCTGGAAGAAAATTTCATAGACGGTCAGCATATTTTCGAAGTCGACAGTCCACATGTCGTTATTGCGCGCGACGATCTTGCCCGCGCCTACGAGTCTGCCGGTAGGCTCCACGAAGCCCGCTTCCTTTACGAAAACGCTGAGTGAAGCAGAGCACTTTCTTGATCCCAAGCATTTCGAGTTCGAGACATTCAGAGACAACCTCGCCCATGTCATGCGTGCAACATGAGTCGCCAGCCCGCGCCAAGGGCAATCGCACCGCCGACCTCACACATTGGACCCGCAGCACACTGCCTGCAACCGCAGGACCCTCAAGACCAGCCGGGACCGCACCAGCGGCGTCGCACAGGCTGATGCCGCCCCCGCCGGGCCTCAGCGGGCACCGCCGTCGGCGCCCCCGTCCTCACCCCGTCGCAGCCGGGCCTCGACGCGCTCGACCTTGGCCGTCAGCTGGCCCGTCCGGCCGGGCCGGATGTCGGCCTTGAGGACGAGTGCCACGCGCGGGCTCACCTGCGCCACCGCCTCGCAGGCGGCCTTGACCACCGCCATGCACTCGTCCCACTCGCCC
>ERZ772968.917-NODE-917-length-14281-cov-21.119148_pt1 | contig 14281 bp, 14 predicted proteins | sample MGYA00580674_ERZ772968 | MGnify/ENA primary metagenome ERZ772968 (study PRJEB29015, sample SAMEA2737940) | human oral metagenome | biome: human oral; feature: human-associated habitat; material: dental | place: China | collected 2138 ...
CCACGACGCGCTCCTCGAACTGCTCGGACAGGTCCCACACGTAGAAGGGGATGCCCAGGATCTCGGCGGCCCAGCGGGCGTCGGAGGCGTCCTCGACGGAGCAGCACCCGCGCGAGCCGCAGCGCGTGGCGGCGCGCTCGCGGGTCAGGGCCATGTGCACGGCGACGACGTCGTGCCCGGCCTCCACGGCGCGCGCGGCCGCGACGGCGGAATCGACTCCGCCCGACAGTGCCGCCAGGACGCGCATAATCCTCCCTTCCGCCCGACGGCGCGGTGCGGCGGTCGGGCCCCGCGCAGCCTAGCGCGCCGCCGCGGCGGGCGCTGACGCCCGCACCGTCAACAAGTACGGCGACGGGAACTCTTGCGGTTCAAGATGTCTGATGATCCGTCGTCTTGCCGAGGCGGACATTGTTGTTCGTGTTGTGTATCACGAGTAACCTAGATCTTGAAGTTGAAACGCAGTCCTTGTTGTGAATGGGAGGGAGTCATGAACAGGAAAGCCGCGACAGCAGGTGGGGTCTGCGGAATGATCGGTATTCCCGTTCTGTGGATCGCAGGATTTCCCATGTTCGCAGGGATTTCTGCCCTGTTCTCTGTGGGGTGCTGGGTGTCCGTCTACTTCCCTGGCGGTCGGAAATGAAGGATTTAAACCGTAGGGTTGCTTTGTGCGAGGACTTGAAGAAGTTATATCCTGGTTTCATTCTCGGACCTCTGTCGTTGAGAGTGACATACGGCTCGGTGATCGGGCTGTTCGGGCCCAACGGGTCGGGGAAGACGACCTTGCTGCTCATGCTGCTCGGACTCGTACGCCCAACCGAAGGTCGCGCCTTGTTCCCCCTGGCCAATGTGAGCGCCTCCATGGAGAGTACGGGACTTTTGGGCGATGTAACCGTGAGCGATTATCTGTCCGCCACGGCGGGGGCCGTCTCCAGAGGCGGCGTCGAGAATGATGTCGCGCGCACCTGCGGCATCGCCTCCTACATGAACACGAAGATCAGGCACCTGTCGATGGGGAACCGACAGCGGTTGACGATCGCACTCATGCTCGTGGAGGATGCCGATCTCATGGTGTTCGACGAGCCCCTCAACGGACTCGACCCCGAGGGGATCCGCTGGTTCTCGACGGTCCTGCGGAGTTTGAAGGGGAGGGGCAAGACCGTCATCCTGTCTTCGCATCTCCTTCAGGAGGTGGAGTTATTCATCGACGCGTGCATATTCTTAAGAGAGGGGCAATTGCTCTACGACGGGGAATTTTCGCAGTTGCGGACGTTGTTGGCCGAGCGTCTGCGCGTGCTGGTGCCCGACTCCCCCTCCGAGGCGGTGGACGACACCTCGTGCTGGCAGAAGTACCGCTTTGCCCATGACGATGGGCGCCGGATCGTCGTTGACCCCGAGACCGAGACAGATTCCGGCGCCCCCGATGCCAAGTACCACCTTGGAGCGGTTGACGGTGCGACCTTGTCCTTGCAGACGGCGTACGCGTGGCTGTCCTATCAATTCGAGACGAATGAGGTCGGGGGATGGGATCAGCCGCGATGATGAGATCAATCGCCTATCAAATGCGACTCCATTATCGGAGTCAACGGCTTCGTGTCGTCGTCTGTGTCCTCATTGTCGTTCTTCTCGGACTCGACTGCGTGATCAGCCATCTGGTGGCGAGCGGGTATGAAGGAAGCACGGTCGAGGACGTATCATACGGTTATGTGTATTCTTTCGGCGGTCGCGTCGGGTACATCGTTCCTCTCGCGGTCGCTTCCCTAATCGTCACCTCTGAGTACCAGTCGGGGCAGATCGCCAGATCCATTGTTATTCTGCGCGGGCGCGGCCGGGCCTTCGCGGCCAATGTCGTGGCGGCGACTCTGGCTGGCAGCGTCTTGGGAGCGCTCTTCGCGACTCTGGCCCACCTCGTCTCGGGAGCCATGTTCGCCCTCAACAGCCAGGACCCGAGGCTCGCGACGTCGCGGCACCTCGCGATGTACAGCGGCATTCTGGCTCTCGGGGTCCTGTGGTCCGCTATCGGCGCAGGGTTGGCGTGGCTCGTGCGCAATCAGACGGCGGTCATCGGCGGTGTCCTCGCCTTTGCCATATTCATCGAACCGACGATCAGCGCTGCTGGCAATGCTGATCCGTCGGTCATGAGGATAGTCAAATGGCTGCCGGGGCCGCTGAACTGGGCGGTCTCCTGGCCCGCCGGAGTCGGTCAGGAGACGACCCGCCGAGCCATCGGGCTGGCCCCGGGCGCGGCACTCGTCGTCCTCGCGATGTATGCAGGTCTATTCCTCGTTCTGTCCTGGATCCTCATGAGAGATCGTCTGGGCTTCTCGCGTGGATCTACTATCACCCAGTAAAGTGCACTGGAAAAAAGGAGGTGAAAAAGATGAATAACAACGACGACTACCTGTTCACGGTGGAGCTCGATGACAGTCAGCTCGGCGAGTCGTCTGGCGGTAGCTCCTGGGCTTGCGGTATCCTCACGATCACGCAGTGTTTCGGTGACACTGTGTTGTGGGGATCGTGCAGGCTCGGAACGCGGGCGTGCTGCTGATTGACTCTTGCTCGTGTTGTAGAAATAAGGAATAAGAGAGGAGGTGACAAAGATGATGATCGAGGAGGTCGCGGACGAGCAGCTCGGACTGAGTGCGGTCTGTCTCGAAGAGGTTCCCGAGGACGCGTTCGGGTCTGTTGCGGCCGCTGGATCTGGTGCGTACAAGACCATCGGGTGTTGCTGGTGCCTGCCTTGGTACTCCAGCTTCACGAGGTGCGGCTTGATCTGCCCCGGGCAGACCTGCTGAGAGAACCCGGACATCGCTACTAGGTCGACGAGGCGTGAGTATTACTGTCTTTTGATGGAATGCACAGCGCCTCGTCGATCCCGCGAGACAATTTTGGAGGATATTTATGATCTCGCTCGCTGAAACGAATTGGCAGCGAACTCTGTCTATTCCAGAGAGAGCTGGCCTTCCCGGCGATCCACGTGTAAGATCTGGGGAAGCCAACTGGTTAAATTGGAAACGGTTGGCGATATTTCGACGTCGTGGCGTCGACATTAAAAGCGCTCTTATGCCACTCCGTGTGACGGAGGAGAAACTGCGCATTCTTGTCGATGAGACTGAAGAGTCTTTGCTGTTTCGGAGCGCTGGCATGGAGCCTCCGAAGTGGGCGGAACAACTTATAGTTTGGTGGAATAGGCATGCCGATGGTCAGGATTCTCAAGGTACGCATGGATTCTTGAATCTTGTCGAAGATATCGTTAACGCTGCCGTTGATGATATGCTCGCTGGAGTCGAAGGTCTTTCATGGCCAGAAGTTATTGATCGCGATATTCTATTCAACGGTCTCGTAGAATCAGTTCCGACTGAACTCTTATTCAAATTTATTACACCAACGATGGTTCTTCATTACAATAGAAACTATCGCAGCAATGGTTTGAATGATTTTTACAAAGTCTGCACCGAGGAATGGTTCAGGCGTCAGATTCTTTCAGACTACCCGATGGTGTGGAAAAAGTGTGTCATAGCTCTGATGAACTGGGTTCGTGCCACCATTATTTTCGCCGAGCGTCTGATTTCAGATTGGGACGATCTCGTTAACAAATTTGGAAATAATGGAAATTCTACTAATGTAGAATTGCATGCCAATATGGGTGATCCCCACGGTGGCGCCACAGTAATTGTGCTCGAAGCTTGCGGGGTCAAGTGTGTTTACAAACCGCGACCTCCGGACGGCGAGATCATTCTCGAATCGACAGTGGGGATTCTCGATCGGGCAGGAATTCCGGACCTGCCGTATACGTTAACATACGTTCCTCGACCCGAATACTATTGGGAAGAGTTCGTCGAGACAACTGATGTATCGCAGGAAAATGCGGCTCTATTGGCGAGACAACTTGGCTCCTTGACCGCTATTCTTTACGCATTGCAAGCCGATGACATGCATCACGAAAATGTTTGTATTGGAAAGAAGGGTATTTCTGTTATCGATTCAGAATGTGTCGTTCATCCGATTAGACCTATCGATTTTGAAACATTGACGCAGAAAAATCCTGTGAGCAGTCTAATTTCGTGTGGTGCTCACACGATCGGCATTGTTCCACAGCCACTTGTTTCTAATAACGAGAATCGAAATCGGGAGAGTGTAGCCGATATTTCCGTATTCGGATATCGGGCCGATGAGCGCACTACTTTTAAGGTTCCACAGTTCCGTATCGACGGAGTCGATAATGTGCGTGTGGTCACTGATGATGCTGTTTTTGACGATGCAGATCCTGTCGCGGGAAGGCAATTACTCATCGAATACCGATCTGACTTTATCACGAGTTTCACGCGAGCGTATAGAGGTATCTTGGAGAATTCTGATGATTTCGAAATGCTTGTTGAGCGTGCGAGTAGAAGTAGTTTCCGAGTTGTGTGTCGACCGACTATGATCTACGCAAAGGTTCAAATTGAATCTTGCCACCCTGATTTTATGACGGATGGGGCTGCACATGACCTCTGTTTGAGTAAGCTTCTGCTTCGATTCGAAGGACTATCGGCTCGATCGAATCTTATCGCTGCTGAAATTGGGGCACTCCGGGCAGGAGCTATCCCTTTGGTGTCTATTTGTCTTGGCACCGGCGAGTTTAACGTAGATGGATATCGATTTAAGAGCGGATTCTACCCTATGGAGCGTCTGCTGAAACACATTTCGAATATGAGCGAACAAGATCTTGCTCGGCAACGGTACTTACTTGAGATCGCTTTCGGATTGTTGATTTCAGATGCTTGTCAGACTAGGCCACGAATCAGTTTCGATGCGTTTTCAGGGTCTGATGAACTGAAATTGGAAGCTGCTAACGACATTCTGACATGGGTGTCGAATCATGTTTACATCGTGGACGGGGTGATGGGATATCCGATCATGATTGCCTCCGCTCCGAATCAATGGTCGATCTCGCCGTCGGGATTCGACCTGTACAATGGTTTGGCAGGTATGTCATTGATGTTGAATTTGCTAGAAGATGAATCGCGCGTCGATACACGTCGTCTCGCAAATATCGCAGATTCAACTTTGGTATCGTTCCGTAGACTCTTAGAGAACGATAAAGGGATCGTTATCGGAAATCGCGAGATCTTGAATGCTGGCGCATTCGATCAGGTTGCTGGAATGGCTATTCACGCACTGACCGGAAAACGTTTGCGGGCGACGCCCGAGGGGAAAGGCATCCTTACCGATGCATTGACTATGCTCGACAGTATGGTCTCGGCTGATCGGAACTCCGACGTCATTAGCGGAGCCGCTGGATCGATTATGGTTGCGCTGGCTTCTCTTGACGACTCTCCTACTGCTGCTGAGAGATTAGCAACACATGCCTATGCTAAACTTCGATCTATGTCTGTTTCTATGGGTGATGGTAAAGTCGCATGGCCGGGAAGTGATGGCGTCCCGCTTGCTGGTTTCTCGCACGGGGCCGTAGGAATTGCGGTGTCTATTTCTCGGCTATGGACACGAGGAATGATTCCGGAGGATGAGGCGCGCAAGTTTGTATCAGGGGCTCTGCGCTGGGAGCATACCGTATACACTCCAGGGCATGGGTGGTGTGATATGCGTGAGGATGCGGATACGAGAGCCGAGAGTAGCATGCAAAACTGGTGTCATGGCGCGGCGGGAGCGGCCCTTGCGCGAATTGAACTCTTGGACATGTCGAGAGATCTGCTCGATGATGATCTGTACGTATCGACGTTAAAAGAATTGCAGGATGCGGCTGCAATTACTCGGGCTTTCACTCGTGCTACTATCGAGCGGGATGGTTCTGACTGTCTTTGTCATGGGACCATTGGTAATCTGCTTATTATGGAACGTTTGGCGGGCTATGATGATATCAATCTGTCGAGAGAAGAAGTTGATGATCTGTGGCGGCTCCTGCTGAAATCTAAGGCAGATTTGGGATGGAGAAGTGGCGGTGTTCCCAACTCGAATTCATTGAGCTTTATGATGGGACTTCCAGGAATCGCGTGGGGTCTGGTTTTCAGTGTACGCGATGATCCGCAATTCGATGCTTTGAGCCTTTCATGGAGATGATATGATCGATTCTACGCCAAAATATCCGAGCAAATCAATTATCGGACTGACGGCATTGGTAGCAATTCTAGCTATTGTCGGACTTTACCTGCTGCATCTACCGTACTCGCATAGGTGTTCCAGAGGGGACGAGTACTCGTCAATTACTACTGATGATTCTGTTCTCGAGATCCTACTAGTGAGGCTGATTCCGTGATGATGAGACGTGTCCCACTTTTTTTGCAAGCCACTCAGACGGAATGCGGTCTGGTGTGTTCGTCCATGATTATGTCATACTATGGTACTAATGTACCGATTGGCGCTTTAAGACGGAAACATCCGGTGGGACGTGATGGACTCTCACTTCTCGACATGAAGACACTGATGACTGATTTTGGCTATCGGTGTCGTGGTATGAGAATGAACAATATGGCAGGATTGTTTGGGATTAATTGCCCTTTTATTATGCTTTGGGGACGTGCCCATTTTATCGTAGTCACAAATGTGACGAAGAAACATGTGTTTTTTAATGATCCCGCTATCGGTAGAAGACGTTTGAATATCGATGAATTCTATCTAAATTCTGGAAAGATTTTACTCGAGGTTACTCCAACAGAAAAAACTCCTAAAATTCGGAGATCAAAGCAGGGTCTGAAGAGTAGTGCCGCCTCCTTTATCACGGGAGTTGGGGGAGAGCTCACGGCATTATTTGGAGCTCTTCTGGCTATGTCAATTATCAATCTTCTTCCCGCAGGGCTCACGGCGTACATCGTCGACCAGATGCTACCTCATGACTTGAAAGTTGGGCCAGCATCATTGATTGCAACCATAGCTCTGATGGGATTCGGATTCTTCTCGCTTAACATACAGAGATCTTTTTTGATCATTCGTGCCGAAAAAAAAGTGGATGTCACGGGATCAAGGATGTTTTTTAATCATTTAATTCACTTACCGTTCTCATTTTTTTTCGGTAGGCCTGTTGGCGATCTTCTGCTGCGATTCTCATCTATCGCTTCAATTCGTGACGCTTTGACGTCTCGGCTTATTCCGTTAGCGATTGATTTGCTGACGTTTGTCATTTATTTCGCACTCATTGTTATGAGTTCGTATATTTATGGTTTGACGATTTTTATTATTGGTGGAATTCTCGTAATTGTTGTTGTGAGCTATGCTCCTGTCGGTAAGGAGTTGGCAGATGTTGAAATTCAGGCACGGTCCGCCTCGCAATCGATGACGATCGATTCCCTCACCGGTATCGAAAATGCAAAAGCAATGGGACAAGAGGACTCTCTGGAGAAAACGTGGTCACGTGTATTCTTCGATGAAATCAATGCAGCGATTAAGCGAGAGAAATATGATGGATATTTCGGTGCATTCATTGCAACTATAGGATTTATTGCTCCAATAATTCTTTTGACGATCGGCGTTTTTCAGGTGCGTAGTGGAACGTTGTCGTTGGGACAAATGCTCGCATTGAATACTATTTCAGCTTCGGCATTGGCGCCATTGTCCAGCATGGGAGTTAATGCGCAGATACTCCTTACTACAGGAGTCCATCTGTTTCGGATTAGAGAAAAGATTGAAGACTCTAGTTCTGATGCTGTTGAGCTCAACGAACATATCGATTCTGTAGAGTTCCGTGATGTCGGTTTCTCATTCGAGGGAGCGAAACACCCGGTTCTGGATCATTTGAATTTTCGATGTGAGGCGGGGCGGACTATCGCCATCGTTGGAGCCACAGGTTCCGGTAAATCGACCATTGGACGCTTGCTATGCGGTCTGCTGCATCCGTCATCGGGCACGGTTCTTATTAATAATAAGAATATCGATGAGTTCGACGGTAAGTCATTTAGACGTCGGATAGGTGTTGTGTCGCAGGGAGTGACGGCTTCTCAGGGAACGATTGACGATAATGTTCGAGCGGGACGTGATTACTTGAATGATGACGATGTGACTGATGCGTTGGTAGCAGCCTGTCTGTGGGATGATATTAAGCGGATGCCAATGGGTGTGTACACTCCTTTGGGTGAACGCGGAACGGGGCTGTCGGGCGGCCAGCTGCAAAGGTTGGTGATCGCAAGGGCACTCGTCCACTCTCCGGATTTGATCCTATTTGACGAGGCTACATCCAACGTTGATGTGCGGACGGAAATGAAGATCATGGATGCCGTGAAAGAACGTTGCAGGATCTTGTTTGTTATCACGCATCGAGTTGAGTCGATTATGCGCACGGATTCAGTGCTGTTCGTCAAAAATGGTGTTATTCTTGCAGAAGGATCACCTAGGGAACTCCTTGATGTGGTGCCAAGTTTCAATAATTTTATCTTCGGGAGATCTTGAAGTTTATTCAATGAGCCTTTCCGGCTCTTCAGGTTTGAGGGTGTAGGAGCTGGTTTCTGAATCCCCCGGCGTGCAGGAGACTGCGGGCGGTGTAGTGGGTGAGGTTGCGCAAGGCCGAGTCCGATGCCTCGCGGGTGCCCTGGGCGTCCGCCCGTGGCCTGGGTGGGGCCGTTGGATGTGTGGGGGTGGTCGAAGTAGGCCAGGATGTCGGAGCGCCGTTCGCACAGGGTTCTGCCGAGCGCGCGCAGCTCGGTCAGGGCCTCGGGCACACCTTCTTTCAGGGTCTCGATCACCTTGTCCATCAGGGTCCTGCCCTCGGCCGGGTCCTTGGCGCGGTAGACGGCGACAATCCTCTGGTACACGCTCCAGGTGGTCTCCACGGCCGCGTGCCGGGTGTCGGCGAACAGCCATTCGAGGCGCTCCCACCCCTTGTCGGTCAGCAGCCCGGCCCCGGTTCGTATCAGCCGCCTGGCCCTGTACAGGGGGTCGTGGCGCTGCCGGCGTCGTCCGGTGGTCTCCTGCTGGGTGCGGCGGCGGCACTCATCGAGCTTGTCGCCGCCCGAGCGCAACCACATGGAACGGGTCCATGACCTCGGTCGCCCCGGGCAGGGCCCCAGGGTCTCAGCAAAGTCGGTTCAGTGGGGTGGGTGGGTGAGCAGGTCGATGGCTCGTCGGGGGCGTGGGGTCATGACTCTGGTGGTGGCGGCTATGGGTGCGTTCGCGCCGTGGAGGAGTCTGATGAGGCCGGGTGGCCAGGTTCCTCAATGTGGCCGAGACCAAAGGTGTGTTGCCGGTGCGCAACTGGTGGCGGTCCTCGCCCGTGACCATGTCCCTGACCCAGTGGAGGCGGTTCTCCACGGTCCAATGCCCGCGGGCCCAGGCCGCAACCTGCTCGGGCCGGGCATCGGTCATGGGAAGCGAGCAGAACCGGGTAGACCACCTCGACCTGCTTCTTGCCCTTGACGGTGCGGGTGCGCCGGATCCGGACCACTTGGGCCGCGCCGGGGAAGTCGACCCGGGCGGGGGCCTGGACGGCTTTGACGGTGCGCAGTACCCGCCGCCCGTGGGAGTCGTCGGGGATGGAGATGGCCGGGATGGCCTTCCAGGGCAGCTTCTTGAGCTGCCGGCGCAGACCGGGCTGGTTGCCCTTGACCGTCAGCAGGTAGTGGCCGTCTCGGGAGATGATCCACTCGGCCCCACCCACCTGGGTGCGCCGTGGCGTCGGCGCCGGCCAGGGCCCCGTCCAGCTCCAACGGCTCGAGCAGGTCCCTCAGGGCGGGGATCTCGTTGGACTCATCCGACACCCGCCGCCCTCCCACGACGACTCCGCCGGCCCGGCTCCGGGGCCGCCGGCAGGTGGGGCCCTCGCCCCGGGCTGCGCGCATGGTCTCATCCTCCACGGCGATCACCCTCCTGCCGCCAATACGCCCACCCTGGTGCGCATCCAGGCCGATACACGCGCGTCGAGGTCGCCCGGGTCCACCCGCCGGGGCACCTGTCTGATCGTGGACTGGCGACGGCAGGGCCCGCCCGACCTCCAGGCCCAGAGCCCCCGGGCCGACCGGGACCCAGGTCGGCGACGTGCTCGCGCATCGCCGCCAGAGTGCGGCACCCCGCCAGGACGCCCACCACGGCCAAGCACCCGGCCGAGACCAGGGCGCGGGCGCACGCCCCGCCGGTCCCGCGGATCGGCCACGCCCTGAAGGACCTCCCTCAGTGGCTGGCGCGAGGGGGCGGTTGTGGTGGAAGATGACATGGCGGCGCGACCCCCCCCGGCGACAAGGATGATCAGACACCACCTATCGTCCCGGCGGGGCTGCGCCGCACACCCGTCAACACGCCGAAAACCCCGAACATCAGACAACTAGCCACCGACTTTGCCGACCCCCTGGGCAGGGCCCGGGCGGCAGCGGCCCTGAACCCGGTGAAGCCGCCCCATGTCCACCACCAGGGCCTGACAGACCACCCGGTAGCCCACTCTCACATCCAGGTAGGTGGCGTCGACGAAGATGTAGGGGAACCAGGTGTGGTCCAGGCGGCGGGACAGGAACTCCGAGCACTCCATCCGCCGGTTTCGGTGAAGGAGGGTGTGTGCGGGGCTGGCCCGTCACACCCCCGCGGCCCCCGCCGCGCGCCGGGCCGTCTCCAGCGCCCCCGGCAGCGCGGCCAGCAGGCGCTCGACGTCGGCCGCCGTCGTCTCGCGCCCCATGGAGCAGCGCAGGGTCGAGCGCGCCGCCGACTCGGCGAAGCCCATGGCGAGCAGGACCCCGCTGGGCCGGGACACCCCCGCGTGGCAGGCCGACCCCGCCGAGGCGTCGATGCCGGCCAGGTCCAGCGCCATGAGCAGCGCCTGGGCGTCGACGTCCTCGAACCACAGGTGCGCCGTCCCCGGCAGGTGGGCCGCCCCCTCCGGCAGCGTCGCGTGCACGCCCGGCAGCGCCGTCGCCCCGGCCAGGATCCGACGGCGCAGCGCCTCCAGGCGCACCGCCTGCGCCTCGCGCTCGGCGACGGCCAGCTCCACCGCCAGCGCCAGGGCCCGCGCGCCGACGACGTCCTGCGTGCCCGACCTGATGCCGCGCTCCTGCCCGCCGCCGCCCGTGGGCGCCGCCAGCGCCACCTCGCGGCGCACCACCAGCGCCCCGGTGCCCACCGGGGCCCCGAGCTTGTGACCCGACACCGTCATGGCGTCCAGGCCCCACCCGCTCATGTCCACATCCACCCGCCCCACCGCCGCCACCGCGTCGGAGTGGACCGGCACCCAGCCGGGCTCGCCGGGGCGGGCCTGGCCGGTGCGCCCGCGCACCGCGGCGACGAGCCCGGCCACGTCCTGGACGAGCCCGGTCTCGTTGTTCGCCGTCATGACGCTCACCAGCGCCGTGCGCCCCGGCTCCACCGCCCGCCCCGCGTCCCCGGGCGCCACCCGGCCCGCGGCGTCGACGTCCAGGAGGGTCAACTCCGCCCCCAGGGCCCGGGCGCGGCGGGCCGAGTCGAGCACGGCCGGGTGCTCGACGGGGGAGACGACCAGGTGCGGGCGCTCGACCCCCGCCGCCCGGGCCGCCAGCACCCGCCCGACGACGACGAGGCCGTCCGCCTCGGTGCCCCCGCAGGTGAAGAGGACCTCGTGGGGGTCGACGCCCAGGGCGGCGGCCAGGCGCGCCCTGGCCTCGCAGAGCGCGGCGCCCGCGCGGCGCCCGGAGGCGTGCAGGGCGGCGGGGTTGGCCCGGCCCGCCGTGGCCCGGGCGAGGTCCCGGGTGATCTGGGCGGCCACCTCGGGGCGCACCGGCGCGCAGGCCGCGTGGTCGAGGTAGCTGCGTGCCGCGGGCTCGGAGGGGGGCATGGTCGATTCGTCCTTGTGCGCGTCGGGGTGCGTGTCGGGGCGCCAGGATATCGGCGCTGCGCGCTCCGGCGCCGCGCGGCCCTAGGGTGGGGCGCATGAGCACTCCGGCGTCCCGCCCCCGCCCCCTGAGCCGCTGGCAGCAGGACGACTACGGCCGACGGTCCCTGTCGCGCACCACCATCGACCGCGACGCCGCCCGCCGCGGCGAGCCGGGGCTGCTCGCCGCGCTGGCCGCGGACTGCGGCACCCGCCTGGTCCTGGTCGACGCCCGCGGGCGCGTCGCCCTCGACGTCCCCGCCGTCCACCCCGACCTGCCCGACGACGGCCTGACCCCGCCGGCCCCCGCCATTGCGCCCGCGGACGGGCCCGCCCTCCCCACCGGCGCGCAGGCGCGCCCTGGTTTGCCCCCGCTGAGCACCGCCGACCTGGACGTCACCGGCCTGCTGACCTGCTACCTGGGGCGCGAGGCGCCGGCGCCCGGCCCCGGTCCCGATCCGGCGCCCGGCCCCGGCCCGGCCCCCGGCCCCGCCTCCGACCGGCGCCCCGCCTGGATCGCCGTCGTCGTCCCGCCCGAGGACGCCCCCGGCGCCGAGCCCGACGACGCCGAGGGCGCCGCCCGCCCCCGCACCGACCTGGCCGCGCTGCTGGAGCGCTACCCGCTGTCCGCCCTGCGGGCCGTGGGCTCCGACCTGTCCGCCCGGGACGCCGGTCTGGCCGCGCCCGCCGTCGCCCTGGCCGCCTGGCACGCCCGCGCCGGCCACTGCCCCCGGTGCGGCGCCCGCACCCGGCCGGTGCAGGCCGGCTGGGCGCGGCGCTGCACCGGCTGCGCCGCGCTGAGCTTCCCGCGCACGGACCCGGCCGTCATCATGTCGGTGACCGACGACGCCGACCGCCTCCTCCTGGTCCACGGCTCCCGCTGGGACGCGGGGCGCTACTCCGTCGTGGCCGGCTTCGTCGAGGCGGGGGAGTGCGCCGAGGCCGCCGTCGTGCGGGAGGTCGCCGAGGAGACCGGCCTGCGGGTCGCCCGCGTCGAGCACGTGGCCACCCAGCCCTGGCCCTTCCCCCGCTCCCTCATGCTCGGCTACCGGGCCCGCCTGGCCGACGGCGAGCGCCTGCCCCGCCCCGACGGCGACGAGGTCACCGACGCCGTCATGCTCTCGCGCGCCGAGCTCGCCCGGGCCGTCGCCGCCGGCCGGATCGTCCTGCCGGGCCCCACGTCGATCGCGCGCATGCTCATCGAGGACTGGTACGGCGGGCCGGTCGGGCCCCGCTCCGACTGGACCTGAGCCCGCCGCCCGGCGCGCGACGGACGGGCCGGGTCCGCCCCCGTGTCGGCGGCCCGTGGCAGGCTGGACCCGATGAGCCAGACAGACCCGAGCCCCGCGCCCGGCCCCGCCGCGCCGCGCCCGCGCAGCCCGCAGGAGCTCCTCGACGCCCTCGACCCCGACCAGCGGGCGGTGGCCGAGCACCTCGAGGGGCCCATGTGCGTGCTCGCGGGCGCCGGCACCGGCAAGACCCGGGCCATCACCTACCGGATCGCCTACGGCGTCGCCGTGGGCGCCTACGACCCCACCCAGGTCCTCGCCGTCACCTTCACCGCCCGCGCCGCCGGCGAGATGCGCTCGCGCCTGCGCGACCTGGGCGTGGGCGGGGTGCAGGCGCGCACCTTCCACTCCGCCGCCCTGCGCCAGCTCGACTACTTCTACCCCAGCGCCGTCGGCGGGCGCCGCCCGCCCCTGGAGGAGCACAAGGCCGGGCTGGTCGCCGTCGCGGCGCGGCGCCTGGGCCTGCCCTCCGACCGCGCCCTCGTGCGCGACCTGGCCGCCGAGATCGAGTGGGCCAAGGTCACCATGATCCGCCCCGCCGTCTACGCCGAGCGCGCCCGGGCGGCGCGGCGCGACGAGATCGGCGGCCTCGACGCGGACGCCGTGGCGCGCGTCTACGCCGGCTACGAGGCCGCCAAGGACGAGCGCGGCGTCATCGACTTCGAGGACGTCCTGCTGTCCGTGGTCGGCATGCTGCGCAGCCGCGAGGACATCGCGGCCCAGGTCCGCGGCCAGTACAAGCACTTCGTCGTCGACGAGTACCAGGACGTCTCCCCGCTCCAGCACCGCCTCCTGCGGCTGTGGCTCGGGCCGCGCCGCTCCCAGCTGTGCGTCGTCGGCGACGTCTCCCAGACGATCTACTCCTTCACCGGCGCCACCCCCGACTACCTCACGGGCTTCACCGGGGAGTTCGACGGCGCCCGCACCCTGCGCCTGACCCGCGACTACCGCTCCACCCCGCAGGTGGTGTCCCTGGCCAACCGGGTGCTCTCGCGCTCGCGGCGCGCCGGTCGGCTGGTGCTGCCGGCCGGCGCCGTCGAGCTCGTCGCCCAGCGCCCCTCCGGCCCGGCCGTCCGCTTCGAGGCCTTCGACGACGACGAGGCCGAGGCCGCCGGGGTCGTCGCCCAGGTCCGCCGGCTGCGGGCCGCGGGGGTGGCGCTGAGCGAGATCGCCGTCCTCTACCGCACGGGCGCCCAGTCCGAGCCCATCGAGCAGGCCCTGTCCGAGGCCGGCATCGGCCTGC
>ERZ772968.918-NODE-918-length-14280-cov-9.839859_pt1 | contig 14280 bp, 10 predicted proteins | sample MGYA00580674_ERZ772968 | MGnify/ENA primary metagenome ERZ772968 (study PRJEB29015, sample SAMEA2737940) | human oral metagenome | biome: human oral; feature: human-associated habitat; material: dental | place: China | collected 2138 ...
AACCAGACCATCAACGAGACACCCATTCCCTTTCGCTACGCCGTGATCCCCATGCTGGTGATGATCATCATCATGGGCATCTGCGTCATCGTGCTCAAGGCCAGTCCGCACGTTCCGCTGCTCATCGGCACAGCCACCGCCGCCTTCATCGCCTCCCGCTTCGACTACACGTGGAACTTCATCGAGGAGGCCTGCTACGCTGGCATCAAGATGGCGCTGCCCGCCATCCTCATCATCATCATGATCGGCCTGACCATCGGCAGCTGGATCGGGGGCGGCATCGTTGCCACGATGGTCTACTACGGGCTCGAACTGCTCTCGCCGTCGATGTTCCTGTTCACGATCTGCTCGATCTGCTGCATCGTAACGCTAGCCATCGGCAGCTCGTGGGCCACCATGGGCACCATCGGTGTGGCGGCCATGGGCATCGGCCACAGCATCGACATCCCGGCCCCAATGGTGGCCGGCGCCGTCATCTCGGGCGCCTACTTCGGCGACAAGATGTCGCCGCTCTCCGACACCACCAACCTGGCCGCCGGCATCACCGGCACCGACCTGTTCGACCACATCCGGCACATGTTCCACACCACGGTGCCGGGGCTCGTCATCGCGCTGGTTGCCTACTACGTGATGGGCATGCAGTTCCAGGGCGCTCACCTGGATGCCGGCAAAATCAACGAAGTGCTCGGCGTGCTCGACAGGAGCTTCGTCATCACCCCCTGGCTGTTGCTGGTACCGGCCGCCGTCATCATACTAATCGCCCGCAAGGTGCCGGCGCTGCCCGCCCTGGCTGCCGGCATCCTCATGGGATGGGCCTGCCACGTCTGGGTGCAGGGCGGCCATATCGATATGGCCGTCAAGACGCTGCAGGAAGGCTTCAAGCTCGAAAGCGGCAACGCCATGGTTGACGAGCTCTTCAACCGTGGCGGCATCGACGCCATGATGGGCACTGTCTCGCTGACCATCGTGGCCATGACCTTCGGTGGCGTGATGGAAAAGACCGGCATGCTGCGCGCGCTGGTCGAGAAGATCCTGCGCATGGCGCACAACGCCGCAGGGCTGATTTCCGCCACCATCGCCTCGGCCATCCTCACCAACGCCACCACGTCCGAGCAGTACATTTCCATCCTGCTGCCGGGCCGGATGTACGTCGAGGCCTTCCGCCAGATGCGGCTGAAGTCCAAGAACCTATCACGCGCCCTCGAAGACGGCGGTACCGTCACCTCGGTCTTGGTGCCCTGGAACACCTGCGGCGTGTTCGCCTCCTCCATGCTAGGCGTCACCGCCTTCGAATATGGCCCCTACGCGGTACTCAACTATTCCATCCCCATCCTGGCCATTATCATGGCCTTCCTGGGCATCGGCGTGCAACGCATGAGTCCCGAGGAAGAGGCTGAAGTGGAGCGCGAAGAGCGTCGCGAGCGTGACGGCGCGCCGCAGGCCGGCACCACGACCTGAGCGAAGCCAGGGGAAGGCCGACACGGCGACTTCGATAGCCGTTAGACTGGGGCGCCAGGTACACCTCGTGTTTTTCCTGCTGGATGCGGGCCCCCTGGCCCGCATCCCGAAGCGGCCCACCACAGACCACTGTCCGGAAACCACCTTCCCCCAACCTCACCTCACCCTGTCGCCATGTCCCGCAGCATCCATCCCGAACGCCACTACAGCAGTCGCAACAACTGGCTCCGCGCCGGGGTCCTGGGGGCCAACGACGGGCTGATTTCCACCGCCAGCCTGCTGATGGGTCTGGTAGCTGGCGGCGCCGACGGACGCACGCTCGTGCTCTCGGGCATTGCCGCCCTGGTGGCGGGTGCCGTCTCCATGTCGGCCGGCGAATACGTCTCGGTCTCCAGCCAGTCCGACACCGAACGGGCCGACCTAGCCAAGGAGCGCCAGGAACTGGACCGCAACCCCGAGGCTGAGCTGTGCGAGCTGGCCAGCATCTATGAAAGCCGGGGCCTGGACCACGCGCTGGCCCGTCAGGTGGCCGAGGCGCTCACCCGACACGACGACCTTCAGGCCCACGCCCGTGACGAGATCGGGCTGAGCGAAACCATCGACACCAACCCCTTGCAGGCCGCCTGGGCCTCGGCGCTGGCCTTCATCTGCGGCGCCATTCTGCCGGTGCTGGTGGTCGTCATCCTGCCCATCTACGTGATGCTGCCGGCCCTGGCCATCAGCACCCTGGCCGGACTGGCCGGCCTGGGCTGGCTGTCGGCACGTCTGGGCGGCGCCCCGGTCGGACGAGCCATAGGTCGACTGGTGGGCTGGGGCGTCATCGCCCTGCTGGCCACCTACCTGGTCGGCGACATGGCCAGCAGCGTCTTCCTCTGATTCGAGGCTCCCTGGCACTCAGCAGCCCCCGTGGGCAACCGTGGGTCAGTCTTACCGGGGGCCGGTCTTTCCCGTCAGGCTGACATCCCCTTCCTAGGGCGCTCAGCCTGCTAGGGATTCGTACGGCATCAGCCCTCGCCGGGCTTACTCGTCGTCCCCGGTGTCCTCGTCATACAGGCCGTCGTCCTCGACCTCATACGCCCCATCCTCATCCATCGGCGCATAGTGGCCTGCCTCGGCCAGCCGCTGCACCAGGCCACGCCCGGCAGGCGACAGCGCACCCAGTGCATGGGCGTCGATCTGGGTCGCCGTGCAGATGCGCGCCGCATCGTCTGCCGACTCGCATGCCCAGTCCCGTCCATTGGCAAAGATCTGGGCCTTACCTGCCGCCGTGCGCCGCCACGCCATGCGTGAATACGGATGCCGCTCCCACACCACGCCTTCAGCCACGCTCTCGGCCACTGACAGGGAACTGGCCGTTTCGGCCGACGGCGACTGCCCCACCGCTACCCGATAGCTGGAAATGAAGCGGCCGAACCACTCGGCAAAGCGCTCGAGATCGTCCATCTTCAGTGCCTGCATCGCCGTCCAGGCCCGATCCAGTGCCGGCCGATCGATCTCGTAGGCATCGGCCGGCAGCTGCACGTCGGCATCACCGTAGCGCAGCGACTCGTCGGCATCGAAGGTCAGCACATCAATGTAGTCCTCCAGCAGCTCGGCACTGGAAGGCGCCCGAAAGCCCACCGAGATCGTCAGACAGGCATTCACTGCCACGCCGTGGTGCGGCACCCCCGGCGGCAGGTACAGCATGTCGCCCGGATCCAGTACCCAGTCGCAGTCCGGATCGAAATGCTTCAGCAGCCGCAGCGGCACATCGTCCCGGTAAGCGGTGTCCGGATTCGGGCCGCTGTCGATCATCCAGCGCCGCTGACCCACGCCCTGCACCAGGAACACATCGTAGTTGTCGATATGTGCGCCCACGTTGCCCCCCCGGGCCGCAAAGCTCACCATCACGTCGTCCATCCGCCACGCCGGCAGGAAGCGGAAATGCTCCAGCAGCGCCCGCACGTCAGCATCCCACTTGTCCACATCCTGCACAAGCAACGTCCAGTCGTGGTCCGGCATGCCGGGAAACTCAGCTTCGTCGAACGGCCCGGTCCGCAGCGTCCACTTGTCGGTGGCTGGATCATGGCTCACCAGCCGTCCCAGCGAACCCTCCTCGCACGACAGCCCCGCCAGATCCTCCGGCTGGATCGGCGACTTGAAACCAGGAAACGCCCTGCGAATCAGCACCGGCCGCTTCTGCCAATAGTCACGCAGGAAGCACTCGGGCGGCATGCCCAGAGGGAAAGGCCCTTCAGCCGCATCGATTTCCAGCGGCGGCAGTGCCGACGTCGAAGATTGGGTCATTGCAGATCATCCTTTGCAGAAACCATCGGAAACATTTTATTTTACCGACAGAGGGGGTCAGGGTCCGTGCCCCTCTGCCATGCCACCACTCAAGCCACTACCCAAACCTCCTGTTCCAACCACCCCCCGTCCCTCTGGACCACCCACGTTCAACACGGCCTCGACACGAGCCCCTCCACCCTCTGGCCCTCCCTGCGCTTCCGGCCCCATCGACATCCGGATTTGTAAATACACAGTGCGAAGCTGCCTCGGATCACGCTGCTGACTTCGTGTCCGATTCAGGAATGCAGCGATATCCACACCACGATCTGCGCAAATATCGGTAAATACACGACGCATTGCATAAATGAACATACTGTGAACCATGATTTTCGTCATATCTAAACAACAAATCATCAAGTTCATGGATACTACCTGCTCCGTTTAGGGCTGATACGCTGACGTCCAAGTCCAACGAAGGCCCCAGCAATAAGCCTTCTGCGGAACAACCGGCACGGATGACACCGCTGACAGGCGGGCCGCTGCTGCCGGGGCCGGAACCGCCGTGGCGGCTGGGAGACCCGGTCCACAATTAGAAAGAGCTGGAGACCGTCGGCTTCTTATCAGACTCTCACTCGACCGACGAGCGGGGCGCGGTGTTCAGAGCCACTGCGCCCCGCGGCCCATTCCATACGCTATCCGCAAGGCCCGCCGCATGTGCTGCATCCGCATGTGCTGCGCCTTGGACATGCGCCACACCCCAAGATGTGGTCGCACGCGAATCAGACAGTTCTCTGACGTCGACGTGGAGCAAGACCTCAGAGGGCGCGCTGTGCCTGTCTACGCAGCTCACATGCTGAGGATGCTGAGGGGCTTCACACGAGCCCACGAGGGCACGTTCCCCGGCTACAGTCCCACGGCGCGGCTATCATTAGGATCCCTTTCCCGCTCTACGCCCGGAACGCACCACGATGACGGTATCGTCCACCTTCCCCCCTACCCGCACCCTCATCGTCTACTTCTCGTTCACCGGCAACACCCAGACGGTCGCCCGGCTGCTGCAGAAGCACACTGGCGCCACACTGATGGCCCTGGAACGCCCGGCCGACTACCTGCTGGGGCTGGACGATGACGAGGACGGCCCCGAGCCGCTGGAGCCCGACCAGGTCAACCTATCCGACTACGATCTGGTCTTTCTGGGCTTTCCCATCTGGACCAGCCAACTGCCGGCCTCCGTGGAAAGCTGGCTGGGCGAACACACGCTCGCCAGCCACACCGTTGCCCCCTTCTGCACCCACAGCGGCCCCGGCCCCGGCCAGGCCTTCGACACCCTGCGCACGCTCTGCCCTGACGCGCGACTGCTGTCCCCCCTGGCCTTACTGGGCGGTGTCGAAGAAGATGGCGTCCTCTACCCGCTGGAAGACGAGCAACTGGCCGAGGCCGAACGGCAGCTTCAGGCCTGGGCTGATACCGTCACAGCCTCCGCCAGAACGCCCGGCTGATTTCTGCCACCTTCCCACCACTTCCTGCCCTTCCTTCCCGGACCATCCCGCCCTATCCCCAGGCACACCACGATGAAAGAAGTTCTTACCCTGATCGGCATCGGCCCCGCCACCGAAACCGTCGCCCGCGCCCTGGGCACTGACAGACAACTGGTCCTGGCCGATCTGCAGGTTGGCAGCCACACCACCCCGGAAGACAGCAGCAACGACACCGCCCGTCCTGCCAGTGCCGCAGAAGATCTGGCCAATATCCTGCGCCGTGCCGGCATCAAGTCACGCAGCTCCCGGGTGGACCTAAACGACGCCGAATCAGTGCAGGCCCTCATCCAGTACGCCGAGCGACTGGGCCAGCCTGCAGGCGCCTGGCTGCTGGATCCGGCCCCCGGTGCGGCCAGCCCCATCGTCGCCATCGACCTGGCCGCCACCGCCCGCACGCTGCAACGGCTGCCGCCCCTGGCTCGCAACGAGGCGGCACCGTTGCAGCAGCCATCCGGCACGCAGCCTTCCCAGGCACCAGCCCCCCAGGCCGACGCAGCCCCTGCCAACCCGCAGGCCGCCAGCCAGCCCCTACCCGCCTCGGTTAGCGGCCAGAGAGCCCTCATCGTCTACTTCTCGCCCAGCGGCAACACCGAAACCCTCGCCTGGCTCATCCAGAAGTACACGAACGCCGACGTAGCCGAGCTGAAACCGTTGATGCTCTACCCGCGTGACTACAAGAACGCCCTGGAGCAGGTGAAACTGGAAAACGAGCTGAACTATCTGCCCAAGCTTGGCAAGTTCGAGGCCGACGTGGCCAGCTGCCCGCTCATCTACCTGGGTTTTCCGGTCTGGGACGCGCAACTGCCGCCCCCGGTCAAGACCTGGCTGTCGCTGACCGACCTGGCCGGCAAGACCATCGCCCCCTTCACCACGCATGCCGGCCCGGGCGAAGGCGAAGCCTTCGGGCAGATCAGCCAGCTCTGCCCGGCCAGCATCGTCCTGCCGGGCCTTTCCCTCGTGGGCAACGCCGACAACACCACCACCCAGAACGCCCTGAGAGGCCGCCGCGCCGCCGAAGCCGAGCAGCAGGTACAGGCCTGGCTGGGCATCCCGACCACACGCTGACCCCGATCAGCCTCAGCCCGGCTCCCCACAGCAACATCACTCGGGCGGCAGCATTGCTCATGCGCCTGCATCGGCGCAAGGATGCTGCACTCGCCCCTGGCACTCCGGGCACTCCGGGCACCCCCGGCATTCCTCAGCGTTCCCCGGCATCGTCTCTGCCATGGACCTCAACCCACCACACGGACGTTGTCCCACCGCAGCAGATACCCGCAATCTGTAAATATTATTTATAACGAAAAAGCTATCGACACATCGCTTACCAATACATGGATCTCACCTTCGCGAAGCACCACACAATGAAGCTGCGTCCATGATCTGCGGCCAGACCGCAGAACATGCCTTCGTGGCCAAGGATCCTGCGACGACCTGCAGCCGGGCAGCAACCAAAGCCGGCCCCCCTGCGTGCCTGCCACTCGTGCAGCACGCCGACCGTTGGAGGAACGAACCCCATGAAGCAAGACACGCAACGACGTCTCCCGGCCAGCGTTCTGGCCCTTCTGGTGGCCCTGCCGGCCAGCCAGCTCGCCATGGCCCAGGTCGACACGGATGCCAGCCAGGCCCAATCGCAGACCCCTGGCCATCAGACCAAATCCCTGTCTGACGTGGTCGACAGCATTCGTGATCTGCGCCGGATTCGGCCCATCTCCGCCCAGGGTGTGCGTGCCGATGTCGTGGCCAGCGCCCTGGCTGCCGCCACCGACAACAAGGACAACAAAGAGGTCGCCGTCCCCTGGTCCCAGGCCATGCCCGGCGGCTCGCCCCTGAACGACAGCCCCCGTCAGCCCTACCAGGTCATGCAGACCCAGCTGGACAACGGCAAGCTGCAGATCACCTATCAACCCTGGTGGGAAGATGGCACCGACGGAAAGGGTCTCCAGCGCACGCGCACCGAGGTTCCCGTCACGCTGCCCAACGGCAAGCAGAAGCCCTTCCACTGGGTACGCAACGGCAAGGTGCTGCTGTCGCTGGGCACCAGCGCCTTCACCATCACCGAGTATAGGCCCTCGTTCAGCCTGCACTTCCGCAACCGCCATGCGGCCTCTCCGCAATCAGCAGCAGCCTTTGAACTGAAACAGGGCCAGGTCCTGCCCTTCAACCAGGTGCTCCATCAATGGACAGGCCCCGGCCCCTACCAGAGCCTGCAATTGATGGTGTTGAACGGAGAGCAGGAAAACCAGTTCCGCGTCTGCTTCAACATCAACGTCGTCCTTACCCGCAGTCTGGTCTGCAATACCTGGCAAGTACCCCACAGCTGGAACTATGCGCACACCTTGCGTTATGTGGGCCCCTACCTGCTCGAGGGTAGCAGGGGAGATGCCGACTTATGGTATTTCCGCTACCAGCCCTGATCTGACACGGCCGACAGGGTACCCTGCCCGGCCGTTGCAGACACCGCCGGACGGCCCAACGAGGGACCACGCCTCTCACCGTCCGGCCACTAGGCTGACGTTTCATGGCCAGCAACGCACAGCCACGCGCCCGGTCATGAAGCGCGAGCCAAGGCCTTCCTGGAACATCTTCGAACACGTGTGCCTGGGGCGCCCGATCTGGAGACGGTTCAGACACTGCACACGCAGCACGACTCCCATGAATGCGGGAGCCACTCGCCCATCACATGGCGCGCAACACGGATGTTGCTATCTCATCCATGGATAACCTTATTTTGCAGACCCTCTATATACTGAAAAACGTCGACACACGACTTTCTCACCCACGAACTTCACACTTGAAAGCTCGAACGGACTGATAGTGCATCCATGCTCTGCAGCTTGCCTGCAGAATGGTTGTCTTCGTGGTCAAGGATCCTGCGGCGACCTGCAGCCGGACAGCAATAAGAACCGGCACCTACTCGTGACTCCTGTCAGTCACGCCGACCGTTGGAGGAAGAGAACCATGAAGAAATACAGGCCACGCCTGCTGTCCCCCCGTATTCTGCCCCCGCTGATGGCATTGTCCTTCAGCCCGCTCGCCCTGGCCCAAGCCCCTGCCGAAAGCGACGCGGCACCAGACATCACCGCCCAGCAACCCACCCATCCGCAAGCCGGCACTCCGTCGTCAAGAGACAGAAAATCCCTGTCCGACGCGATTCGCAGCATCCGCGACCTGCACCGGATCCGTCCCATTTCCTCCTGGGGCGTACGTGCCGACGTGCTGGCATACGCGCTCAGTGTCTCGACCGACAACAACAACGGTCAGCAGGTTGCCGTCCCCTGGTCTCAAGCCATGCCCGGTGGTTCACCCCTGAACGACAGCCCTCGACGGCCCCTTCAACTCATGCAGACCCTCCTGGCGGATGGCAGACTGCAACTCACCTACCAGAGCTGGTGGGAGGATGGCACCGACGGAAAGGGTCTTATGCGCACTCGCACCAAGATCCCCGTCACGCTGCCCAACGGCAAGCAAAAGCCCTTCCACTGGGTGCGCAACGGCAAGGTACTGCTGTCGCTGGGCACCGACACCTTCACCATCACCGAGTACCGTTTTCCAGCCAGCCTGAACTTTCGCCGCGACCAATCGGCCAATCTCCAATCGACCACCGCCTTTGAACTGAAACAGGGCCAAGTCGTTCCCTTCAACCAGGTACTGCACCAATGGGGTCCTGGCCCGTATCAGTACCTACAATTGATGGTGTTACCGGGCGAGCAGCAGAACCAGTTCCGTGTCTGCTTCAACATCAGCATCATCAGCACCCACAGCCTGGTCTGCAACACCTGGCAGGTGCCCCACAGCTGGAACTATCTGCACACCCTGCATTACGTCGGCCCCTACTTGGACGAGGGAAGCTCGAAGTTCCGCTACCGCCCCTGATCCGACACGGCCGGCAGGACTCCCTCGCCGGCCATTCCGGACGCCTGCGCATGAGCAACGAAGCTCCCTTCATGCCTCGCTACCATCCTGCAGGGTTTATACCTTACAGCCAGCGCCGCACCGTGGCGCAATAGGACGTGAAACGCGTGCCGAAGCGCTCTTCGAGCACGCGCTCCTCGGGTCGGATCTGGAAGCGGTTCAGGTACCCCACATACAGTGCCACGCCCAGCAGCGCCAGCGGCGTGGACAGCCACAGCGCCCAGGCCAGCAGGAAGCACAGCATGCCCAGGTACATCGGGTTGCGGGTGTACCGGTAGACCCCCTCCGTCACCAGTGCCACGGTCTGCTGCGGCAGATGCGGGTTGATGGTGGTGCGCTGCCTGCGAAAACTCCAGACAGCCCACAGGCCCAGCATCATGCCCGTGCCCACCAGTACACCGGCCAGCCATGCACGGCCCGGCACCAGCCATACCAGTGACGGCGCCGCGCCTCGCAACCCCCACATCAGCAACGCCGAAACGAGCGTCACCACCGGCGGGGGTACCCGCAACTCAAGTCTTTCCATGGTCTGCCTTCCCGGCCACCGCACAGGCCCGAGCAGCCCCCGCCGCCCGGACATTCCCCCGGCTGCACCGCCTGCCTGGGCAGGCGGCATCACCGGATGCGCCCTGCCTCACTTCAGCGGCTGATGCACCGCATCCTTACCGCGCTTGACGCCCGGACGCTCTGCCAGCTGCTTCGTCCAGCGCTGCACATTCTTGTACGACGCCACGTCCAGGAACTTCGCGGCACCATACAGCTCACCCAGCACCAGCCGGCCGTACCAGGGCCAGATGGCCATGTCTGCCACCGTATAGTCGGCGCCACAGATGTACTCGCGCTCGGCCAGGAGCTTGTCCAGCAGGTCCAGCTGGCGCTTCGTCTCCATGGCAAAGCGGTTGATCGGGTATTCATACCGCTCGGGTGCGTAGGCATAGAAATGCCCGAAGCCGCCCCCCAGATACGGGCCGCTGCCCACCTGCCAGAACAGCCACGACAGGCACTGCGCCCGCGCCGCGCCCGAAGCCGGCAGGAACTTGCCGAACTTCTCGGCCAGGTACACAAGGATTGCCCCGGACTCGAACACATTCACCGGCTCCGGACCGCTGCGATCGACCAGCGCCGGGATCTTGGAGTTGGGGTTGATCGCCACGAAGCCGCTGCCGAACTGGTCGCCCTTGCCAATGTCGATGGCCCACAGATCATAGGCAGCCTCCTTCACACCGGCCTCCAGCAGCTCCTCGAACATGATCGTGACCTTCTGCCCATTGGGCGTGCCACGCGAATACAGCTGGAAGGGCCGCTCGCCCACCGGCAGCACCTGCTCGAACTGTGCGCCCGCCGTGGGCCGGTTGACCGACGCATACTTCCCGCCGTTGGCCTTGTCCCAGGTCCAGACCTCGGGCGGTGTGTAGGTGGATGAACTCATGACATGCTCTCCTTCGATGCTTCGATGAACTTCCGGACGAAAACGGACCCATTGTAGAGCGCCCCGGCGCCTGCCGAAGGCAGCGGGGCGCCCCCAGGCGGCATCAGCCCAACCCGGTCCCCGCCCCCTGGTCATCAGGCCGCTGGATCAGCTCCACCTTGTAGCCGTCCGGATCGGTCACGAAGGCAATGACTGTCGTGCCTCCCTTCACCGGCCCGGCCTCGCGCGTCACGTTGCCGCCGGCCGCGCGGATCTTCTCACAGGCCGCATAGGCGTCCGGAACCCCGATGGCGATGTGTCCATAGGCCGTCCCCATCTCGTACTCGGTCGTCCCCCAGTTGTAGGTCAGCTCCAGCTCTGCCTGGGCCGGGTTGCCGCCCTCGTAGCCCAGGAAGGCCAGCGAGTACTTGTATTCGGGGTTCTCCGATTGGCGCAGCAGGCTCATGCCCAGCACCTCGGTGTAGAACTTGATGGATCGGTCCAGATCACCGACCCGCAGCATGGTGTGCAGCAGTCTCATGGGAATGCCCTCCGTGAAAGAAGGCCTCATTCTATGATGCCTGCCCCCTTTCGACGACGCGCACACCCAGCCGCAGACCGAAGCCAGGAAACGAGGCAAGGCCTTTCCACCAGGGGGCCGCACCACGCAGGCCGAAGCGCCCCGGGACGGGGTGCCTCCACAGGCGATTTCTGGAAGCGCAGCGGACAGCATGAGCCGAGGAAGGCACCTCGTCTCGGGGCGCCCCCCAACGAAGCCGTCTTCCAACAGACAAAAGACGTTACACCGTCACGGCTTCGGCTCGACCCGCGACAGCGTCACCCCCGTCCAACCGAACACCAGCGTCAGCACCAGGCTCATGTAGCAGAAGATCGCATACGGCAGGTAGTGCCAGACCGGCACCCCCAGCACGTTGAAGATGAACACCCCGCACACGCTCCAAGGCACCAGCGGATTGATCACCGTGCCCGCATCCTCCAGCGTGCGCGACAGGTTGCGCGGGTGCAGGTGCAGCTTCTGGTAGACGGGCTTGAACGTTTCGCCCGACAGTAGAATGCTCAGATACTGCTCGCCGATCAGCGTGTTCACCCCTACCGCCGTGACCGCCACGCTGAACGTCGCACGCCCCGTCGTCGTCAGGAAGCTGCGGATGCCGTCGAGCAGCGTAGGAATCACCCCCAGCGCAAACAGCAGGCCCCCGAAGCTCAGCCCCAGGATCACGATGGTCTGCGTGAAGAACATGCTCTCCACCCCACCGCGCGACAGCAGCTTCGCGATGTCACCCCAGGCCTCGGGGAACGAAGGCCCCTTGAAGAACCACTGCCCCAGCTCGGCCAGACTCGGCGTGCTGTGGAAATAGGTCAGCACCAGCGCCAGGAAGATTGTGGCCATCAGCGTCACGATGGCGTCGATCTTCATCAGCGCCATGCCCAGCAGCAGCACGAAGGGCAGCAACGAATACAGATGCACCAGGCCCGAGCCTTCCAGCTGCTGCCGGAACGCCACCACGCCGTTCAGATCGTGCGGCGCCACCGCCGGCAGCAGCCACAGGTAGACCACCGCGCTGATCAGCCAGGCCGGCACCGTGGTGTACATCATGTTGCGGATATGCTCGAACAGGTCGATGCCCACGATCGAGGCGGAAATGCCCGTGGTGTCCGAGATCGGTGACATCTTGTCACCGAAGAAGGCACCCGAGACGATGGCCCCCGCCGTCATGGCTAGGTCGGCATGAAAGGCGTGTGCCATGCCCATGAAGGCCATGCCGACCGTGGCACAGGTAGTGAGGCTGCTGCCCAACGAGATGCCGATCACCGAGCTGAGCGCAAAGGCCGAGAAATAGAAGTAGCCCGGCGAGATCAACCCGAAGCCGTAATACATCAGCGTGGGGATGGCACCGCTGATCATCAGCGCAGTGACTAGCAACCCGATAAAGAAGAAGAGGTACAGCGCCCCCATGCCCTGCCCGACCGCGCCGATCATCCAGCCCTGCATGGCCCGGTAGCGCACGCCCCGGCAAAGCCCATACACCAGCAGGCAGACCATGGCGGTCAGGATAGCCATGTGCGGCACCCATTCCAGCGAGATGATCGCGTAGCCCATCAGTGCCACGATGATGACGGCCACCGCTGCGGCCTCCCAGCGCGGCATCTCCAGCAATGGTTTGACACTGAACATATGTCTTCCCTTGTCTTACTTGATGTTCAAATGGGATCCGAAGCCGCCCCGGATACCCGGGCTGGCGCGGCGCCCCGGGTATCCGGCAGGCCGCGGCATATGCCGTGCATCAATACGAGACATACAATCTCACAATAACAGATGCACCATCCTGGTGCAGGCTACCTGATCGTGTATCCCTCCCCGACCGACAATACCCGGCGTGAAGCCGCGCCAAGACCGGAAATGCACCTCGGACTGCGCGTGATTATCTCACGCGCCGCCCATGTCCCCAGCAGCAGCTGATGTTGAACCATTCTGGTGCAGCGTTCCAGTACGATCCGGACGCATTTCAATCTGTATTAATATGGGCCGCTGGGTCATCGTGCTCGTGCCGCATGGCGCCACGATCCGCCCTCATCCGGCTGGGAGCCGGCCCGCCCCGGATCCCCTCATTGCCCGGCCTATTCCTCACGGAGGCCTTCCGTACCCATGAAATACAAATCTCTCGATGACTTCATGAACATGGTCAAGCGGCGCGATCCGCAGCAGACCGAATTCCTGCAGGCCGTCCAGGAAGTCATGAACAGCCTCTGGCCCTTCCTCCAGAAAAACCCCCGCTACGCAGACTACGGCCTTCTGGAACGTCTCGTCGAAGCCGACCGCATCATCCAGTTCCGCGTCAGCTGGGTCGACGACAAGGGCGAAGTCCAGGTCAACCGTGCCTGGCGGATCCAGCACAGTGCCGCCATCGGTCCCTACAAGGGTGGCCTGCGCTTTCACCCGTCGGTCAACCTGTCCATCCTGAAGTTTCTGGCCTTCGAGCAGACCTTCAAGAACGCACTGACCACCCTGCCCATGGGCGGCGGCAAGGGCGGCTCCGACTTCGACCCCAAAGGCAAGAGCGACGGTGAAGTGATGCGCTTCTGCCAGGCGCTCGTCCTGGAGCTCTTCCGTCACATCGGCCCCGACACCGACGTGCCGGCCGGCGACATCGGCGTAGGCGGCCGCGAGGTGGGCTTCCTCAACGGCATGTACAAGAAGTTGGCCAACCAGACCGGCAGCGTCTTCACCGGCAAGGGCATGTCCTACGGCGGCAGCCTCATCCGCCCCGAGGCCACCGGCTACGGCGTGGTGTACTTCGCCTTGGAAATGCTCAAGCGCGTCAATCAGGACTTCCGCAACCAGCGGGTGGCCATCTCGGGCTCGGGCAACGTGGCCCAGTACGCCGCACTCAAGTCACTGGAACTGGGTGCCCGCGTGCTCACCATGTCCGATTCCGAGGGCACCCTCATCCATGAGGCCGGCATCAATCACGAGATGCTGGAAGCCATCTTCGAACTTAAGAACGTCAAGCGCGGACGCCTCTCGGCCTTTGCCGCCGAGCGCGGCCTGAAGTTCGAGAAGGGCCGTACCCCGTGGCACGTGCCGGTGGACATCGCCCTGCCCTGCGCCACCCAGAACGAGCTCAACGCCGAGGACGCCCGGACGCTGGTGGCCAATGGCGTGCAGGCCGTGGC
>ERZ772968.919-NODE-919-length-14279-cov-6.893138_pt1 | contig 14279 bp, 10 predicted proteins | sample MGYA00580674_ERZ772968 | MGnify/ENA primary metagenome ERZ772968 (study PRJEB29015, sample SAMEA2737940) | human oral metagenome | biome: human oral; feature: human-associated habitat; material: dental | place: China | collected 2138 ...
ACCTGCTGACCAACACGCCGCAGATCTTCTCCGACGTGCGCACCTACTGGAGCCCGGAGGCCATCGAGAAGGCGACGGGCTGGAAGCCCGAGGGCCTGGCCGCAGCCGGCCTGCTCGACCTGCGCAACTCCGGTTCCACGACCCTCGACGGCGCCGGCAGGGCGACGCGCGACGGCGAGCCCGTCATCAAGCCCTGGTACGAGCTGACCGAGGAGGACCGCGAGGCCACCCTCGCGGCCACGACCTTCCACCCGGCCTCCACCGGCTACTTCCGCGGCGGCGGCTTCTCCACCCACTTCCGCACCTCCGGCGGCATGCCCATGACCATGTGCCGCATCAACCTGGTGCGGGGCCTGGGACCGGTCATGCAGATCGCCGAGGGCTACTCCGTGGAGCTGCCCGACGAGGTCGCCTTCACCATCGAGGAGCGCACGAACATCGAGTGGCCCACCACCTGGTTCGTCCCGAACCTCACGGGCGAGGGCGCGTTCAAGAGCGTCTACGACGTGATGAACGCGTGGGGCGCCAACCACGGCGCCATCAGCTACGGCCACATCGGCGGGCAGCTGATCACCCTGGCGTCCATGCTGCGCATCCCGGTCAACATGCACAACGTGCCCGAGGAACGGGTCTTCCGCCCCAAGGCCTGGTCGCTGTTCGGAACCGAGTCCCCGGAGGGCGCGGACTTCCGCGCCTGCCAGAACTTCGGCCCGATGTACCGCTGAGAGCCGGGGGACTCCCCCCGATCTGAGTGCTGCGGCGCGGAGCGCCACGGCTCCGCGCCGCAGCACCCGGCCCCCGCGCACGCGCGGGGCACCGGCCCGGCCAAGGGCCGTCTCCGCACGGAGTACCCGGACACAGGGGTCCGGGAGCATAATGGCATTCCCGCCCTCGCCGCACGGGTGGTGGCGGGTGAGAAAGGGAACCCACGATGACCACCGTACTTGCCGTAGACCTCGGATCCGCGTCGGGGCGCGTACTCGCCGGCACTTTCGCCGACGGGCGCGTGGAGGTCGCCGACGTCCACCGTTTCAAGCACCAGGCCCTGCGCGACGGCGCCCGCCTCACATGGGACGTCGAGACCATGTGGGAGCAGACCGTCATCGGGCTGCGCAAGGCCGTCGCGGCCCACCCCGACGCCGTCTCCGTCTCCATCGACACGTGGGGCGTGGACTTCGCCCCACTCGACGCCGACGACGAACTGGTCGGCCCTGTCCGCGCCTACCGCGACGAGCGCACATCCCGCACCCTCGGGGAGTTCCGCTCCCGCCTGGGCGACCGGGAGTTCTTCGACCTCACGGGCCTGCAGCCCGCCACCATCAACACCGCGAACCAACTGGTCGCCCTGCTCGTCGAGGAGCCGGAGCTGGCCGCCAGGGTCGCGTCGGTCCTCTACCTGCCCGACTACTTCGCGTGGCGCCTCACCGGCGTCAAGGGCTGGTCGCGCACCATCGCCTCCACGTCCGGCCTGGCCGAGCCGGGCGCCGGGCGGTTCTCCGACGAGGTCTTCGAGCGCCTCGGCATCCCCCGGCGATGGGTGGGGGGCATCAGCGCCGACCGCACCGTCGTGGGGCAGTGCTCCGTCCCCGGCCTGGAGGGCCTCACCGTCGTGCGCGGCGGCGCCCACGACAGCGCGTGCGCGGTCCACGGCCTGCCCATCGACGAGGGGAAGCGGGCCTACTTCCTCTCCTGCGGCTCGTGGTCGGTCCTGGGCGCCATCGAGGACGCGCCCCTGATGTCGGACGCGGCCTTCGACCTGGGGATCACCAACGAGGCGCGCACCGACGGGGGCGTGCGGCCGCTGTTCAACATCACCGGGATGTGGATCCTCCAGGAGATCCAGCGCCAGTGGGAGCGCGAGGGGACGCCGACCGACACCGACGAACTGGTCGCCCGGGCCCGCCAGTGCCCGCCCGCCGCCGCCTACTTCAACCCCGACGACCCCCGCTTCGCCGAGCCCGGCGACATGCAGCGCAAGATCGACGAGGCCCTGGCCGCCCAGGGGGCGCCCCTTCCCCAGTCGATGCCCGAGTACGTGCGCGTCATCATCGAGTCCTTCGCCCACCGCTACGCCCGCGCCGTCGGCGAGCTGACCGAGGCGACGGGGCGGGCCCCCGACCAGCTCAACCTGGTCGGCGGCGGCGCCCGCAACCGGCTGCTGTGCGACCTCACCGCCTCCCTCGCGGGGATCACGGTCGTGGCGGGGCCCATCGAGGCCTCCACCTTCGGTTCGCTGCTCGCCCAGCTCGAGGCCCTGGGGGAGCTCGACCCCGCCGACCGCCCGTCTGTGATCGCGGCGAGCGCCTCCACGCGTGTCCATGTCCCGCAAGCCCGCTAAGAAGGTCTCGCTGGCTGACATCGCGGCGATGGCGGGGGTGTCGACGAACACCGTGTCCCGCGTGGTGCGCGGCGACCCCGAGGTGGCGGACAAGACCCGCAAGCGCATCGCCGCCCTCATCGATGAGATGGGGTACGTGCCGAACTACGCGGCGCGGGCGCTGGCCTCGAACCGCACGGGGGTCCTCCACGTGCTGCTGGCCGCCCCGATGTTCCACGGGCACGGGCGGGTGCTGCTGGCGGTGCTCAACGCCTCCAGCCAGGCGGGGTACCACGTGTCCCTCTCCTACGCGTACTCGCCCGACGGGCGGCTGCGCTCGGACATCGCGCCCTTCGACGTCGACGGCGTCGTGATCCTGGGGGGCCAGGATCCCACGGTGGAGATGGCGGTCGCCGTCGGCCAGAGGGTCCCCACGGTGCTGGTCCTCACTTCGGAGAAGGGGCTCGACGGGGTCTCCACCGTCGCCATCGACAACGTCCGCGGCGCGCGGATCGCCACGGAGCACCTGCTGGACCAGGGGCTCACCGACGTCGTCCACATCTCCGGGCCGGAGGGGTGGTCGGACGCGGTCATGCGCCGCATCGGGTACCAGCGGGCCTGCGCCGAGGCGGGGGTGCGCCCGCGCGTCCTGGTGCCGGACTCGTGGGACTCGCGCGACGGCTACGACGCGATGCGCGCCCTGAACCGCCTGCCCCAGGGCATTCAGACGGCGAACGACCAACTGGCCCTGGGGGCGATGCGCTTCATCCACGAGAAAGGCGGGACGGTCCCCGGGGACGTGCGCGTCGTCGGCTTCGACGACATCGACGGCGCGGACTCCTACGCGCCGCCGCTCACGACGATCCACCAGCCCTTCGACAGGCTGGGCCGCACGGCCGTGCGCCTGGTCCGCTCCATGATCGACGGGGGCAGGCCGCAGGACATCACGATCGACCCCGAGCTGGTCATCCGGGCCAGCTCCATACTATGAAAGGAACCACAGTGCTGTACGGACCGATGACCCACCCGCAGTTCCTGCGCGCCCTGGCCACCGCCGGCCATGGCTCGAAGATCCTGCTGGCGGACGCCAACTACCCCCACAAGACGGGGGTGGGGCCCGCCTGCGAGCTGGTCTCGCTCAACTACGCCCCCGGGATGCTGGACGTGATCCAGGTGCTCCGGGTCCTCAAGAGGACGATCCCGATCGAGAGCGTGGAGATCATGGTCCCCGACCCCGCCGCCGAGCCGGTGGGGATCCCGATCCACGACGAGTTCAAGGAGGAGCTGCCCGATGTGGAGTTCTCCTCGCTCACGCGCTTCGACTTCTACGACGCGGCCCGCTCCGAGGACGTGGGGATCGTCGTCGCGACGGGGGAGCAGCGCCTGTACGGGAACCTGCTGATCACGGTCGGAGTGCGCCAACCGGACGAGTGAGCGCTTTCGTTTGATTTTCGTTTTCCCATGTGGGCGGCGCTGCTGGCGCCGCCGCGCGGGCAGACTCGCGGCGGGCGGGATCCGGATCGGTCCCGTCCGCCGTTTCCGCGCTTTGTTCGAGCAAAAAGGGGCGTTGTGCGCCCTTCGCCCACTTGAGCGCCCCATGTGCCCCGCTACTGCGGAGACGGTCTGCGGATGATGTTGCACACTTTCGTTTCCTTGTCTACTATGTGCGTAAGAGAAAGTGAAACGACGGGTTTCTGTCCACGAAGAGGTGATGGTCATGGATCGGGCGGCACGCACCGGTTACATCCTCGACCGCCTCGCCGCCGAGGGCGAGGTGAGCGTCGCGGCCCTGGCCGCCGACCTCGGCGTCTCGCCCGTCACCGTGCGCACCACGCTCAGGGCCCTCGAGGTCGAGGGGTACCTGGTGCGCACCCACGGAGGGGCGCGGCCCACCGCCTTCCGCAACATCCACCTGCGCCAACTCGACCGCGTCGAGCAGAAGGAGCGCATCGCGCGCGCCGCCGCCGACATGATCCGCGACGACGACCGCATCATGATCGAGGCCGGCACCTCGTGCGCCCTCATCGTCAAATTCCTCACCCGCAAGCGCGGCGTCCAGATCCTCACCAACTCCGTGCTCGTCTTCGCCAACGCGCGCTCGAACCCCAACCTCAACATCACCCTCACAGGAGGGCAGTTCCGCGCCGAGTCCGAGTCCCTGGTCGGGCCGGTCGCCGAGCGCTCCATCAACGACTTCAACGCCCGCATCGCCTTCCTCGGAACCGATGGCTTCAGCGTTGACCGCGGCCTGACCACGCAGCTCATCGAGGGCGGGCAGGTCGGTGCCGTCATGCGCACCCGCGCAGAAGAGACGTGGCTGCTGGCCGACTCGTCCAAGTACGGGTGCGCCGGTTTCGTCAGCTTCATGGGGATCGACGAGGTCACCGGAATCATCACCGACGATGAGATCCCCGCCCAATCCACAAAGGAACTTTCCGAGCGCACGAAACTGCGCATCGTCTAGGAGGAAATACATGGCCACCATCGTGGTGATGCCCCAGCTGGGCAACTCTGTGGAGTCCTGCATCATCGTGGAGTGGACGGTCGCCGAGGGCGACGCCGTCTCCCTCGACCAGACCCTGTGCTCCATCGAGACCGACAAGTCGACGATGGAGGTGCCCTCCACCGCCGAGGGCACCGTCCTCAAGCTCCTGTGGGACGAGGGGGACGAGGTCCCCGTCAAGGATCCCCTCATCATCGTCGGCGCCCCCGGCGAGGACGTCTCCGGCCTCGTCCCCGGGTCCGGGGCCGCCGAGGCCGGGGCCGCGCCCGCCGAGGAGGCCCCCGCCAGCGCCGCGCCCGTGCTCTCCTTCGCGACCACCGCCGCCAGCGGCGCCGTCTCCCCGCGCGCCCGCGCGCTCGCATCCGCCAAGGGCGTCGACGCCTCGGCCATCACCGAGGGCTCCGGACCCCACGGGCGCGTCATTGAGCGCGACGTCGCCGCCGCGATCGCGGCCGGCCCCGCCCTGACCTCCGCCGCGCGCGCCGCGGGAGTGAGCGCCGCGGAGGGCACCGGCATCGGAGGGCGCGTCAGTGTCGCGGACGCGAACCGGGCCCCCGAGGCGGCCCCGGCATCGTCCGCCGCCGCCCCCGCTCCGGCCGCCGACTTCCCCGGCGCCTCCACCTCCTCCCCGCTCAAGGGAGTGCGCAAGGTCGTCGCCAAGCGCATGATGGAGTCCCTGACCTCCACCGCGCAGCTGACCCTCAACACGACGGCCAACGCCGCCGGCATCCTCGCGATGCGCAAGAAGGTCAAGAACGCCGACGAGGCTCTGGGCCTGAACAAGATCACGCTCAACGACCTGGTCTGCTTCGCCGTGTCGCGCACCCTGCTCAAGTACCCCGTGTTCAACGCTCACCTGGAGGACGGCGTCCTCACCGAGTTCGAGCAGGTCCACCTCGGCTTCGCGTGCGACACCCCGCGCGGCCTCCTGGTCCCCGTCATCCGCTCGGCGCAGTCCCTGGGCCTCAAGGCGTTCTCCGACGAGGCCAAGCGCCTGGCCGGCGGCGCCATCGACGGCACCCTGCCGCCCGACTACCTGGGCGGCGGGACCTTCACGGTCTCCAACATCGGATCCTTCGGGATCGAGACCTTCACCCCCGTCATCAACCTGCCCCAGACGGCGATCCTCGGCGTCGGCGCGATCACCCCGCGCCCGGCCCTGGCCCCCGACGGCACCGTCGGCGTCGAGCAGCGCCTCAACCTGTCGCTCACGATCGACCACCAGGTCATCGACGGAGCGGACGGCGCGCGCTTCCTGCGCGACCTCGTCGCCGCCATCGAGAACATCGACGTGACCGTCCTGGCCTGAGAGAAGAGGAACACACATGAGCGAGACACACTTCGACGTCATCGTCCTGGGGGCCGGCCCCGGGGGCTACCTGGCCGCCGAGCGCCTCGGCCACGCGGGCAAGAGGGTCGCCTTGGTGGAGGAGCAGTACCTGGGGGGCACCTGCCTGAACGTGGGCTGCATCCCCACCAAGACCCTGCTCAACGGCGCGAAGAACTACCTGCACGCCAAGGAGGCCGGCCAGTTCGGCGTCGATGCCCAGGGCGTGTCCGTCAACTGGGCGCAGATGCAGGCCTGGAAGGACCAGGTCGTCAAGGGACTCGTGGCCGGCGTGGCCGCCACCGAGCGCAAGGCGGGAGTCACGGTCATCAACGGCCGGGGCCGCCTCGACGCCCCCGGCCGCGTCACCGTCGAGGGCACCGCCTACACCTCGGACCACGTCATCATCGCCACCGGTTCCGTCCCCGCCATGCCGCCGCTGCCCGGCACGCAGGACAACCCGGCCCTGGTGGACTCCACGGGCATCCTGTCCCTGCCCGAGGTGCCCGCGCGCCTGGCCGTCATCGGCGGCGGCGTCATCGGCGTCGAGTTCGCCTCCCTGTACTCCACGCTCGGCTCGAAGGTCACCGTCATCGAGATGGCCCCCGAGATCCTGCCCTTCATGGACGACGACCTGGCCGCCAGGGCCCGCGCCGCCATGAAGGACGTGGCCTTCGAACTGGGATGCCGGGTCGAGTCCCTCGACGGGGGCACCGTCCACTACTCCAAGGACGGGGAGAGCAAGAGCGTCGAGGCCGACGTGGTCCTCATGGCCGTCGGCCGCCGTCCCGCGACTGCGGGCTGGGGCGCCGAGGAGGCCGGCCTCGAGATCGACCGCGGCGTCGTCGTCGACGACACGATGCGCACCAACCTGCCCAACGTCTGGGCCATCGGCGACGTCACCGGACGGTCGCTGCTCGCCCACGCCGCCTACCGCATGGCCGAGATCGCCTCGGCGAACATCCTCGACCCTGCCGCCAAGAAGCGCGGCGAGGTCATGCGCTGGCACACCGTCCCGTGGGCCGTGTTCTCGATCCCCGAGGCGGCCGGAGTCGGCCTGACCGAGTCCGCGGCCAAGCGCGAGGGGCGCCCCGTCCTGGTGGCCAAGGTCCCCGCCCTCATGTCCGGGCGCTTCATCGCCGAGAACGGCTTCAAAGCCCCCGGCGAGGCGAAGATCCTCGTCGATCCCGACACCCACCAGGTCCTCGGCATCCACGTGCTCGGCGCCTACGCCGCCGAGATGATCTGGGGAGCCCAGGCCGTCCTCGAGATGGAGCTCACCGTCGAGGACCTGCGCCAGGTCGTCTTCCCCCACCCCACGGTCTCCGAGGTCATCCGCGAGGCCGCCTGGGCCGTCAAGCTCTGATACACCCGCTACTCAAGGAAGAAGTAGAAAACCCATGACCAAGTCACTGATCGTCGACCCCTCGGAGGTGCGCGCGCCCGGGCACGTCGCCTTCCCGGACGTTCCCGTGAACCAGTACTCCTTCGACCTCGGCACCGAGGTGGCGCGCCACGGCGAGGACGGCCTCGTGCGCATGCTCCACGACATGATCGTCGTGCGCACCTTCGAGTCGATGCTGGACTCCATCAAGAAGACCGGAGAGTGGCAGGGCGTCGCCTACAACCACAAGGGCCCCGCCCACCTCGGCATCGGCCAGGAGTCCGCCTACGTCGGCCAGAGCGCTGTACTGACCCCGGACGACTTCATCTTCGGCTCCCACCGCTCCCACGGGGAGATCCTCGCCAAGTGCTACTCGGCGATGCACCAGATGGACGAGGGCGACCTCGAGGCCATCATGAAGGGCTTCCTGGGCGGCGAGACCCTGTCCTACGCCGAGCGGATCGACTACAAGGACACCAAGGACCTCACCGAGAACTTCATCCTCTTCGGGGCGCTCGCCGAGATCTTCGCCCGCAAGTCCGGATTCAACCGGGGCCTGGGCGGCTCCATGCACACCTTCTTCCTCCCGTTCGGCTCCTACCCGAACAACGCGATCGTCGGCGGGAGCGCCCCCATCGCCAACGGCGCCGCCCTGTTCAAGCGCATCAACCGCAAGCCCGGCATCGTCATCTCCAACGTCGGCGACGCCGCCCTGGCATGCGGCCCCGTGTGGGAGGCCCTCAACTTCGCGTCGATGGACCAGTTCCGCTCCCTGTGGCGCGCGGAGGACGGCGGCAACCCGCCGATCCTGTTCAACTTCTTCAACAACTTCTACGGCATGGGCGGCCAGACCTACGGCGAGACCATGGGCTACGAGGTCCTCGCCCGCGTGGGCGCCGCCCTCAACCCCGAGGCCATGCACGCCGAGCGCGTCGACGGCATCAACCCCCTCGCCGTCGCCGAGGCCACCGCCCGCAAGAAGAAGATCCTCGAGGAGGGGCGCGGCCCCGTCCTCATGGACACCATCACCTACCGCTTCTCGGGCCACTCGCCGTCGGACGCCTCGTCGTACCGCACGAAGGAGGAGGTCGAGCTGTGGGAGCAGGTGGACTGCATCAAGGAGTACTCCGACCTCCTCATCTCCAACGGCCTCACCACCCAGTCCGCCATCGACGACTACACGGCGGACCTGACCGGCAAACTCGTCAAGGTCCTCAAGCTCGCCATCGACGACGAGGCCACCCCGCGCGTGGCCGACGGCTACATCGACTCCGTCATGTACTCCAACGAGAAGGTCGAGGCCTTCGACGACGCCGCCCCCGAGATCGACCTGGCGGACAACCCGCGCGTCAAGGCCCTGGCCAAGAAGGTGCGCACCAGCGTCGACGCCAACGGCAAGCCCGTCTCCAAGATGCGCATGTACCAGTTCCGCGACGGCCTCTTCGAGGCGATGCTCCACCGCTTCAAGACCGACCCGACGATGGCGGCCTGGGGCGAGGAGAACCGCGACTGGGGCGGCGCCTTCGCCGTCTACCGCGGCCTCACCGAGGCACTGCCCTACCGCCGCCTCTTCAACTCGCCCATCGCCGAGGCCTCCATCGTCGGCGCGGGCGTCGGCTACGCCATGGCCGGCGGGCGCGCGGTCGTCGAGCTCATGTACTGCGACTTCCTGGGCCGCGCGGGCGACGAGGTCTTCAACCAGATGGCCAAGTGGCAGTCCATGAGCGCCGGCCTGCTCAAGATGCCCCTCGTGCTGCGCGTGTCCGTGGGCGCCAAGTACGGCGCCCAGCACAGCCAGGACTGGAGCGCCCTGACCGCCCACATCCCCGGCCTCAAGGTCTACTTCCCGACCACGCCCACCGACGCCAAGGGCATGCTCAACCTGGCGCTGTCCGGCACCGACCCCGTCGTCTTCTTCGAGTCCCAGAAGCTGTACGACAAGGGCGAGGACTTCGAGCCCGGCGGCGTCCCCGAGGGCTACTACGAGACCGAGGAGGGCGAGCCCGCCATCCGCCGCGAGGGCGGCGACATCACGATCGCGGCATACGGCGCCACCGTCTACAAGGCACTGGAGGCCGCCGACGTGCTGGCTGAGAAGTACGGCATGAGCGCCGAGGTCATCGACCTGCGCTTCGTGGCGCCCCTGAACTACGACAAGCTCATCGCCTCCGTCAAGAAGACGGGCCGCCTGCTGCTCACCTCGGACGCGGTCGAGCGCGGCTCCTTCCTCAACACGGTCGCCACCAACGTGCAGACCCTCGCCTTCGACGCCCTCGACGCGCCGGTGGCCGTCGTGGGCTCGCGCAACGGCATCACGCCCGGCCCTGAGATGGAATCTTTCTTCTTCCCGCAGGTATCCTGGATCATTGACGCGATCCATGAGCGCATCGTCCCTCTGCCCGGCCACGTGCCCACCACGAAGCACGCGACCGAGGCCGAGATCGCCCGCCTCAACAGGGCGGGCCTGTAAAAGCCATGGGGCGGGCCGTGCTCCCCTTTCCGGTCCGCCCCCTGCCGGTCCGCCAAGCGGACCAGCGACGGGGCCGGGGCACCCTCCACGCCAACACCGCCCCGGCCCCGTCGCCACACTTCATCGCAACCCAATGACCGTGATGCGAGGACCAACAATGGACGCCACGAACGACGCGACCCTCAGCCAGGACGAGCGCACAGCAGCGCTCCGGGAAGCCATCCGCGGGGAAGCGTTCCCCGAATGGGTCCCCGAGTCCAACAACCACATCCACACCTGCTACTCCTTCAGCCCCTACACCCCCACGCACGCCGCCCTGCTGGCGCGCCGCGCGGGACTGCGGGTGGTGGGCTCCGTCGACCACGACTCCATCGCCGCCGCACCGGAGATGACGGCCGCCACCCGCGCCCTGGGAATGGGCTCCGTGACGGGCTTCGAGATCCGCGCGCGCTTCGACCCGGACGGCCCGCTCGACGGGCGCAAACTCAACAACCCCGACTCCGCGGGGATCGCCTACATGACCGTTCAGGGAGTGCCCGCCCCCGCGCGCGCCGCCGTGGACGCGTGGCTGGCCCCCAAGCGGCAGGCGCGGCTGCGCCGCACCCTGGCGATGGCCGACGAGGCGAACGCCGTCCTGGCCGGCCTGGGCCTGGAGCCCTTCGACCCGCGCTCCGACATGGTCGCCGCCTCCCAGTACGCCCACGGGGGAGGCATCACCGAGCGCCACCTCCTGGCCGCCATGGCCTCGGCCCTGATCAGGGGATTCGGGCGCGGCCCCGCCCTGGTGGCAGGCCTTGGGACGATGGGCGTCACCGTGCCCGCCGCCCTCGCCGGCGCCCTGGCCGACCCCGGCAACCCCCACCTCGTGTTCGACCTGCTCGGCGTCCTCAAGGCCGAGTACCTCGACCGCGTCTACATCCAGCCCACCGACGAGCTGGCCACCGCCGATGAGGTCGTCGCCTTCGCCGACTCCGTGGGGGCGATCGCCACCTACGCCTACCTGGGCGACGTGTCCGCCTCGCCGACCGGCGACAAGAAGGCGGAGAAGTTCGAGGACGACTTCCTGGACGAGCTCTTCGACGCCATGGAGGCCAAGGGCCTGCGCGCCGTCACCTACATGCCCCCGCGCAACACCCCCGCCCAGCTCGAGCGCGTCCACAGGCTCGCCGCCGCCCACGGCATGCTGGAGATCTCCGGCGTCGACATCAACCAGCCGCGCCAGGCCTTCAACTGCCCCGAACTGCGCCGCCCCGAGTTCGCCGGCCTCAACGAGGCCACATGGGCGCTGGTCGCCCACGAGGCCCTGTCCTCCGTGGACCCCGCCCTGCACCTGCTGGGCCGGACGGGACGGCTGGGCCCCGACCGCCTCGCGCAGCGCATCGCCCAGTACGCGCCCCTGGGCAGGAGGATCGCCGACGGCGAGGCGGCCGACCGCGTCGCCGAGGACGCCACGAGGGCCTGAGACCACAACCGCACGCCCCGCCAGGCGGGGCAGAGAGAAAGACAATCGCCATGACACACGCACCGCTGATCCGCGGGCTCTTCCTGGCGGCGCTGCGCCGCCCCGTCATCGTCAGTCCCACGCAGGAGGAGGCGGGCATCGTCCTCGACGAGCCCCTGGCCGATGTGGCCCCCGACTCCCTCGCCGACGTGGAACTGCCCGTCGTCGTCTCCGCCGGGGGCGAGTCCTACCAGGTCCGGGCCACCGCCTCCGGGGAGCGCGCCATCACCGGGCGCGTCGCCCTGGTCACGGGCGGCGCCCAGGGCTTCGGCGCGGAGATCGCCAAGGGCCTGGTCGACCAGGGGTGCTTCGTGTACATCGCCGACCTCAACGGCGAGGGCGCGGCCGCCAAGGCCGCAGAACTCGGAGCCGGCACCACCCACCCCATCACCGTCAACGTCGCCGACGAGGACTCCGTGGCCGCGATGGCCGCCGAGGTCGAGCGGGTCACGGGCGGCCTCGACCTGGTCGTGTCCAACGCCGGCATCGTGCGCGCCGGCTCCGTCCTGGAGCAGGACGCGTCGGCGTTCCGCCTGTCCACGGACATCAACTACGTGGCGTTCTTCCTGGTCACCAAGCACCTGGGGCAGCTGCTGGCCCGCCAGCACTCGACGGCCCCCGAGTGGATGTGCGACATCATCCAGATCAACTCCAAGTCCGGCCTGGTCGGCTCCAACAAGAACGCCGCCTACGCGGGCTCCAAGTTCGGCGGCATCGGCCTCGTCCAGTCCTTCGCCCTCGAGATGGTTGAGCACGGCGTGAAGGTCAACGCGATCTGCCCCGGGAACTTCTACGACGGGCCGCTGTGGTCCGACCCCGACCGCGGGCTCTTCGTCCAGTACCTCAACTCCGGCAAGGTCCCCGGCGCCAAGACGGTCGCCGACGTCAAGGAGTTCTACGAGGCGAAGGTCCCCATGCGCCGGGGCGCCCAGGGAATCGACGTCCTGCGCGCCATCTACTACATCGTCGAGCAGGCCTACGAGACGGGCCAGGCCGTGCCCGTCACCGGGGGCCAGGTCATGCTCTCCTGACCGCTCCGCGCCACCGCCAGTTCCGCGCTCCCCCTCACGACAAGGAAGAAAACATGACTCAGGTCCCTGAAACCCAGTACGCGATCCAGATCACAGGAGTCGACCAGTTCGAGGTCAACACCGCCAAGCCCGTCGACCGGGTCGGCCCCCACCAGCTGCTCCTCAAGGTGGAGGCGTGCGGCATCTGCTTCTCCGACACGAAGCTGCTGCACCAGTTCGACAACCACCCGCGCAAGAGCGAGGTCGTCTCCGGCATCGCCCCCGAGGCGCTCGCGGAGATCCCGAACTACCGCCCGGGCAGCGCCCCCACGGTCCCCGGCCATGAGCCGGTCGTCCGCGTGATCGCGGTCGGCCCCGAGGTCACCCACTTCAAGGTCGGCGACCGCCTGCTGGTCCAAGCGGACTGGAAGCACCTGCGCACCGCGAAGTCGAACGGCGCCTTCGGCTACAACTTCGACGGCGCCCTGCAGGAGTACACGGTCGTCGACGAGCGCTGCGTCGTCGCCCCCGACGGCGAGGAGTTCCTCATCCACGTGTCCGAGGCCCCCTCCGCCGCGGCCGTCGGCCTCATCGAGCCGTGGGCGACCGTCGAAGGATCCTACGCCTGGAAGGAACGCGGCCACCTGGCCGACGGCGGCAAGCTGCTGGTCGTCGGCGATGGCGACGTGGACGCGCTGACGAGCGCCCACGCCCCCGCCTCGGTCACCCGTGTGAGCGAGGAGGAGGCGCTGAGCGTCGAGGGCGCCTTCGACGACATCGTCTACTTCGGCGCGAACGCCGGGGTCATCGAGAAGATCGCGCAGCTGCTGGCCTCCCGCGGCGTCCTCAACGTCGTCCTGGGCGGGCGCCGCATCGAGCGCAAGGTGTCCCTGGACATCGGGCGCGTCCACTACGACTTCATCCGCTTCGTGGGCACCACCGGGGACGACCCGGCCGAGGGCTACGCGTGGATCCCCGACACGGGCGACCTGCGGGTGGGCGACAAGATCGCCATCGTCGGCGCGGCGGGCCCGATGGGCCAGATGCACACGATGCGCGCCGTCACCTCCGACGTCCCCGGCATCAGCGTCGTCGGCACCGACCTGTCCGACGAGCGCCTCGCGGGCCTCAAGGCCGTCGTCGGCCCGGTCGCCGAGAAGCGCGGGGTGCCCCTGTCGATCATCAACACCTCCGTGACGCCGCTGGAGTACGGGTACACGCACATCACCTGCCTCGTGCCCGTCCCGGCGCTCGTCGCGGGCGCGGTCGACCTGGCGGCCGAGGGCGCGATCATCAACGCCTTCGCGGGAATCCCCGCGGGCACCTTCGGCGACTTCGACCTGCAGGGCATCATCGAGCGCCACATCTTCATGCTGGGCACCTCCGGATCGGACGTGTCCGACATGCGCACCGTCCTGCACAAGATCGAGGAGGGGATCATCGACACGTCGATCTCCCTGTTCGCGGTCACCGGAATGGCGGGCTTCGGCGACGCCATCAACTCGGTCATCAACCGCACCTCGGGCGGCAAGATCATGGTCTTCCCGTCCCTGCACGACCTGGGTCTGACGCCGCTGGGCGAACTGCCCGAGAAGTTCCCCCAGGTCGCGGCCGCCATGAAGGACGGCCTGTGGACCAAGGAGGCCGAGGAGGCGCTGCTCGCCACCCGCTAAGCAGGCTGCCTAGACCTTCGCCCCGGCCTCGTCTGTCACACGGACGAGGCCGGGGCCTTCGCGTTTCTGCGATAATGAGGGGGCAAGCGTTACG
>ERZ772968.921-NODE-921-length-14253-cov-3.997676_pt1 | contig 14253 bp, 17 predicted proteins | sample MGYA00580674_ERZ772968 | MGnify/ENA primary metagenome ERZ772968 (study PRJEB29015, sample SAMEA2737940) | human oral metagenome | biome: human oral; feature: human-associated habitat; material: dental | place: China | collected 2138 ...
GAGGCGGGTTCGACTCCCGTCGCCCGCTCCATCGGAGCCGAAGCGCAATCCTCTGTCATTCAAAAACACCAAAAGCCCAAATAGGGCGATCGCTCTTGACGGTTTTCTGGAATGCGCGTAAAAAAGAAAGATGACAATTCAACTACTTCACACGCGATACCCGCTCATTCAGGCTCCCATGAACTGGATGACGAACGCAGAGTTCGTCGCCTCCGTGGCTTTGAGCGGCGCTCTTGGAACGCTGGGGCCGAACGCGGGGCAAACGTCCCTGACGAGCGATCCCGTCCAAACCGCGGATCGCCTGCGACGCGAGATCCTTAAGGCTCAAGAGATCTTAGACGCGGCTCCATCCGTTCCTGGGAATCTCGCGGTGAACGTCGTCGTTCGCGATCCAAACGCGACGATCGACGGCGATCCTTTCTTGGGGCCGTGGCTTGCGGCATGTTTCGATACGGGCATCAACGCGTATGCGGTAGTCGGCTCCCCCAATCCCCACGTTTTCGACGCGATCAAGAAGCACGGCGGCACCATCGTTTTTCGCCCTCTCACTCCGACGGCAGCAGCCGCCCGCCAGGCCGAAGCATTGGGAGCGGACATCCTGGTAGCGACGGGGCGGGAAGAAGGCGGCTTGCTTCCCGATGGGCCAATGGGTACTTTCACCGCTGTTCCAGCCATGGTCGACGCCGTCTCAATCCCCGTTTTCGCGGCTGGCGGCATCAACGACGCCAGGAGCGTCGCCGCCGCTTTCACCTTGGGCGCGCAAGGGGTCTACGTCGGATCTCGTTTTCTCGCGACGAAAGAATCCCCCGCTGCGCAAGCTGTCAAAAACTTCATTCTCGACTCCTCCGGCGAGGATCTCGTGGAGGTTTCCGAAACTCAACGCTCGCTGCCCACCCCCGCCGCCCTCAGGTACGCAGCGGAATACGCGGCGAGTCACGACGGCACCCCGATCGAGCAGGACCTCATGAAAAAGGGCGGCCTGCGACCGGGAATGCTCGTCGGCGATTTCGATGAGGGAGTCGTCACGGTTAACTCTGGAATCGGAGTCATCCAAGACATTCCCACCGTCGGGGAACTTGTCGAACGCCTCGCCTCCGGCATCGCCTAAGCGGGATACCCGGCATCGCCTAAGCGCGGTACGCCACTCGAAGTTTCCCATTCAGTGACGCGGGAAATCACTCGAATTCGAGCGCGACTTGCGCTCCCAAGTTTCCGGCGCCATTCAGGCTCTATCGGTATGCGAGCCTGAATGGCGCCGGAATTCTCATATAGGGCGAAGCCGCCCACCATCTCAACCATATGTGAGTCTACACAGGGTCACCTCACACATTCGGGCTTTCGCACACTCAAACTCTCGCGATAGAGGTATTTACCAAGGCATTTCGTAGGAGTCGGCTCCTCGTTTACTCGGCAAGGCGTCGTCCGAAAGCTTGCGCATTTCGACGTCGCGAAGGTTGCCTTCTCCGTCTCGCTTCAAAGCGATCTCAACGGATTGGCCCTGTTTGGTCAAACGCCACCAATCCAGGCCTACCTCCGTGAGCTGTGCCCCCATTAGTCGAGCAAAACCATCGAGAGACCACGCGGGATCGTCGACGCGGGGAATGATGTTGGGCAAGTAGCCCACAGCTTCGAGGAAATCCACGAACAGCGCCTCGCGCGGCAGGCCCCACAAGGCAATCGTGACTCGATGCCCGAACACGTTGACCTGTGGCATGTAAAACCGGTAGTTGGGGCCAAAAATATCGTGGACGCAAGAGGCGACGTCGGACGCCAGTTCCGACAGAAGTATGCGCGGCGAGACTTCCTTGCTGTAGGGTACCTCCTCGGTCACAAACTCGCTGAGTCCATGCCGCTCTCCATACTCTCTCATGGCCACAGTGATCGGATGGGCAACGGTGTGTTCGATGTACCGCGGGCACCATCCCCACATCAAAGTGGTGGGCAATGATGTGATCGATGCGATTATTGATCCGCGCACTGTCATACTTCCGCGAGAAGAGCTGATAACAGCCTCGTTCACTTCGCGATCGAAGTCTATCTGGTTCTCTTCCCCGAATTTCTCTGTCAGCCACTCAAAGAAGCGGTGCTGCGCAATCTGGGAGTACAAATAGGCGTGCTGCGCCACTCTGTGGACTTGCCGGAGTTCGTGCGCTTGTAAGGCCATGCCTTCAGTGTTTCACATGCAGAACGACGCCGGATCAGGCATCCCACGTCGCGGAATGCGCGGTAAGGCAAAACAAAGGGAAACCAAGGAAAACATAAACGGCGCGCCACCTCGCATCACATCTTTCCATCTGCCATGGTGAACGGCGTGTCAGCACTGATCGTCGCCGCCGCGCTTTTCACGAACGCGCCGGACGGCCCTCGAGTTTTGGCCGCCCAACGTTCCTACCCGCCGGAGTTAGCAGGCCGATGGGAGTTCCCCGGCGGCAAAGTCGAACCGGGAGAAGCGCCTCTTAACGCTCTAAGGCGTGAACTACGAGAGGAAATCGGGGCAGACATCAGCTTTCAGGCTCCACCTTGCCAACACCTGCCCGTCCCGCCGCCAACGACCGCCGTGCCACGCACGCCCTCGCCGAACACGCCCTCGCCGCGGATACCCCTGCTGGGTCTCATCGAAGGACCCACCGGCGACTGGCCGCTCCCCGGCGGGCGCCGCATGCGACTGTGGGCAGGGTACGCACGGGGCGAACCGCACCTCGGCCCGGATCATCTAGAGCTCAGATGGCTTGGAGCCGACGAGCTTGAATCCGTCCCATGGCTCGAAGGGGACGTACAGATTCTCGAATCACTTGCGCAACTCATGCAGTCGCTTGGCTAAGCCAAGCTGGAGTATTCTAGCTCTATGCCCAAAATCTCAGGGAAAAACCTCACTGAGCACCGCGAACGCACACGTGAGGCCCTTTTCGCTGCTCTTTCGCGACTCATGGCCGCAAAAGGCTTCGACGCCATCAGCATGAGTGATCTGGCAGCCGAGGCGGGCATAGGCAGAACCGCGATATACAACCATTTTTCCGATAAGGAAGAGCTGCTTTTGGCATATATCGAGTTCGAAGTGAGCGCCTATATGAAACGCATCAACTCCAGATTGGAGACGGTCGATTCACCTCTGGACAGGCTTCGAATCTATGCCCGCGAGCAGATGTTAGCCAAACGCGGCTACTTCTTCTCGCCCGGTGCTCCACTTCGCGACGTCGTCTCGAAAGAAACCGCCTTGGCTCTGCGCGATCATGCGTCAATCACCGGCAAATTATTTCGCAGAATCCTGAACGAATGCGTCCAGGCCGGCGTGATCCCAAACCAAGATTTGGATATTACGGTTCAGCTACTCCAAGGCGCACTTACGGGTCGGCGCGTTCCGAAGAGCGAGCCTGAACGTTCGTCTTATCTTGACGCAACCGACCATTTCGTGTTGCGTTCGGTTGGCGCAGAGGTGCCGAATGATCTCGCACCTCTCGAAGTCTCGGCTTCAGAGACCAGCATATGATTTCCTCTACCGCTTCATTTGCGCATCAGACAGAACTGAGAACGCACGATCTCGACGTCACGTGATCTCGGCTCCACGTAATCACCAATTCACACCGGAGCCTCCTCCGCCTCCACGCTCTTGACGGGAATCTTCGTCACCTGCCTTGTTGTTGTCCCTGAGTTTCTTTTCTTTCTCATCCAGGGACGGGTCGTCGGAAGGAGGCGTGGGGGACGAACTCGAACCTCCCCGATTCGACGGCAGTTGATTGGATCCAGAGCTTGGGCTCGTTGACTGCGATGGGTTCTGGTTGGGATTTTGGTTCGGGTTCTGGTTGGGATCCTGTCCAGGATTTTGGTTCGGATTCTGGTTGGGATCCTGTCCAGGATTTTGGTTCGGGTTCTGGTTGGGATTTTGGTTGGGATCTTGTCCAGGATTTTGGTTCGGATTCTGATTTGGATCCTGGTTCGGGTTCTGGTTGGGATTCTGGCTCGGGCGCGGCGACGGAGGATTCGCTTTCTTGTCCTGACGGTTTTTGGACTTCTTGCTCTTGTCATCGTTCTTGGAACAGGGGGCGATGATGGAAGCTGCCTTTTTGAAATCCTTTCTGGCGACGGCATTCCGTTTTGCAGACTTCGCTTGATCGCCGCGATTCTCGTAAGTAAGGGAGAGATTTCGCCTAACCTTGCACTCGGGTTCGTCGGTCTTGGTGATCTGCTTGCCCTTCCGCTCCGATTTAGGAGCTCTTTCAAGAGCTTCCGTAAGGCTATCAATGCCATCCGAGTACTCTTTGTTCTTAGCCTGAGCCGTGCCAAGATTGAACGAACTCTCCCATCCCTGAAGGAACTTAGGAGTGATGCGCATCGCAAGTTGATAGCGTCCCACGGATGCCGCAGGATCACTGCTGTAGGCCAGCTTTGCCCATCGCGGCAAAAGGAACATGGCCAGGCACCACAGCGTGATCACGATGAGGACCACACCGCCGCCCCATTTCCACTTTCGCATCGTGCGCAAGCTCATCGCTTCCCCGCTCTCAACCGAATACGAGGCATCATCACGACGACTTCCCAACACACCAGCAAAACCAAGACAATCCCTGCCGGCCACAGCACGGGGCTTCGATGTTCCTTGCCAACTCGCACCTCTTCTTCGATCTCAGAAATATCTGGAACGTCGATGCCCTGGCCGAGCGATGTTCGGTGTGAATAGGTGACTTTAAGCTGCTTTGCCACGACTTTCAGGGTTTTCTCGTCGATCTTCGAAATCGCTATTTGGTTGGTTTTAGGATCTTGGATATAGTCGCTTCCGATCCCCGAAATATCCGTTTTCTTCATTTTTCCGCCCTTCGAGGTTCCGTATCCAAGCACGCTTCCACCGTCAATTAAACGACGAATTTGGGCATACGTCTGTTTGTTCTTCTTGCCCGCGGCACCGCGAGATTCGCCGTCGCCGAAGAGGTAGACGAACTGACGAGCCTCGGGGTGGCTCTTATGGGAACGCGCTAGCTCCCTTTTGAGAAGATCAACGGGGCGATATACCGAAGACCCGTCCGACTGGCTGGACCACTCCGGTTTCACCGTTTGCAGCCACGATTCTACGGCCGCCGAGTCACTCGTCACAGGAAGCTCCCTAGTTGCCGATGCGTTGAAGGAGATGATCGAGTACCTCGCTCCAGGAATTTTGGAAACGATTTTCCGGATGTCGGCCCGCACCCCCTCCAGCCGAGGCTTGGCGCCGTCGTAGTCTTCCGCGTTCATTGAACCCGTCGTATCGACAACGAAGTAGATGTTTGCGCCTTTGACTGTTTCCATCCGGGGCAAGGACACACTCGGAGCCGCCCCCATGGACGCCACCGTCACAACCATGAGCCCTCGCCTCGTCCAGTCTTTCCAGGCACCCTTGTTGAGCTCCCTTTGACGCATCCAGCAAAAGACGCATAGCCCAACGCCTCCGATGCCGACGATCGCCACGACCCAGGCGGGCCATATCCACATCATCACAGCCGATACCTCCACGCCAATAGGACGATCAACAGCACTCCCAAACCTGCAAGCATCGGCCAAACACCCGGGGTGTCCACAACGAAGACCTCTTTGTTCGATGCCAGCTCTTTCTTGTCTTGCGCCTGAATGTTCTTGATGATTTGGTCACCGGAGCTGGCGCTTGCGGCGTCGTACACTTTTCCTCCGATGCCCTTGATCTCCTTGCGGAAGCTGGTTTTGCTGCTGCTCCGTTGGTACGACTCAATGAGCAGCCCCAGAACGCGAATATTACGTTTTTTGGCAACCTTCACGGCTTCGTCCAATTGGAACAGAGGGGTACCCTCCAGCGCATTGTCCGTTGCGAACAAAATGCTGCGCGAGCGCTGCTTGTTTCCGTAGTCGAAACTTTGAGTGCAACTGACCAAACCATCGCCGATCAGCGAGGAACCCCTGCCGTAGTCTCCGGCGTCCGTCCGGAGTTGAAGATCGTTTTCGTCGCTCATGCTCCCCGTTCCCTGGAGAACTCTTTTAATGCGGTTGAGCTCCTCTTTGACCATGTCGTAGTCGTCTGAGAGAGGGAAAATGACGGAAGCGGACTTGTTCCACACCACTAGCGCTACCCGTTCACCTTTGAATTGATTGACCATTTCGGCGAATGTCTCGAGGACTTGGGCGTCGAAGCTCGTGACGGACCCCGAAATATCGAGGCAAAGAACCAAGTCTCGCGAAGCCAATTTCGAAGAGTTCGCTCTCATCTCCGAGGGACGGGCAAGGATGACGCTGGCGGATAGGGTCACGACAACCATGGCCGCCATCATGCACATCGCAGCCATCCGCAGTTTCGTCATTCGGCTGCGATAGCGCGTGCCAAGACGAAGAAGACGAGTGTGCGCGACGTAGGCGACGCGTTGAACGCGCCTGTCACGCCCGCGAATCCAGGCAATCAGGCCGATCGCCGCAACAAGTCCGCAAACCAGCGGAACCGCCCATGAGTTCACCATGAGGAGACCTCTTCTATTGCTTGTTGGATGGAGGCTTTCGCGTCAGCACGGCTCACCGGCCCGAAGGCCGGTTGCTCCCACGCTTCGAGCAGTTCGCAGACCGACACGAACTGTTTAGCGGCTCTGAGATCGGCCACGGTCCATGTGCTTAAGTCTCGCCCGGCTCTTTCGCCGAGGAACTCGCGCATGGTTCGCGACAGCATTTGATGGAGCTCGCGCAGATCCTCGGCCTGAAGAGACTGGAGCGCGGAGATCCAGCGCTCGCGTTGAGTCTGGACGACGGGAGCGAGAATGATCTGAGAGGCCATCCTCCTGACGTAGAAGTAGTGCCAGCCCACGAACCATAAGACGACGGCCAGAACGGCGATGCCCGCGAGTGCCGTGACGAGCATCGTTCCCGGCCTTGGTGTGAAGTATTCAGTGCCTTGCATGATGTTGCCTCTTCAATAGACCGACGACCACGGACACGACGTCTTCGGACGAAGACACAGAGGCATTGAGAACTCCGTGGCGTGCCAGAAGCTCAGACGCCCTCCATTCGCGCGCGGCTCGATCCTCCATCACTTCCTGCTGCAAACCGGGATCTGATCGAACGTATTCGGGAAGGAAGACGTTCTCTTCTATATCCGCCATCGAAGCGATGCCTTCAGCCGTCAAGGGCATATCCTCGACGCGAACCACCATCAGCTCGTGTCGCTCCCGGATGCGGCGAAGGGTGAACTCCGCGTTGTTGGTGGGCCAAAATTGGTCGGTCACCAGCACGACGAGCGATCGTTCTCGCGTCGTTTTCAACATGTAGTCGACGATCGCCGTGACGTTCGCCTCCGAGGAAGTTTGAGCAAAGGCGTGTTCGGTGCGGTCGAGAAGAAAATCGAGGTGGCTCAGACCGTGACGGGCGGGCAACCGCATAGCGCCGGAGGCATCTCCGTAGACGAGGCCCACTCTGTCGCCTCGATATGAGGCTAGATAGGCCAGCATTTCCGCGGCGGCGAGGGCTATGGCGTCTTTCGTCTCGCCCGACGGCGCGAGCGCGCGCATCTCGATGCTCGTGTCCATGAGCATCTGGGTAAATACGTCAGTGTCGCGTTCAAACCGCCGAATGATGGGTTTTCCGGAGCGCGCTGACACCTTCCAGTCAATGTCTCGCACGTCGTCGCCCGGCCGATAGTCGGTCAAATCCTCGAAATCGTTTCCCTTGCCGGTGAGGATCGACGTGTGGGACCCCTCGAAGAGCCCCGCGGCTCTCCTCACCTGCGGGAGGGACAGACGGGCACGAATAAGGGCCATTCGCTGGCCTGAGGTCGTGCGAGTCATGGGGTTGGCACCGCGTTGAAGACCGTGTCGATAATCGCCTCCGGCGTGACGCCGTTGGCCAAAGCGTCAAAGGTGCGCACCAACCTATGGCGCAGCACTGCGTGGCGGAGCTGTTTGATGTCGTCAGGGATCACGTAGTTGCGTCCGGCTTGAAGGGCGAGGGCCTGGCCCACCTGCATGAGTGACAGGCCTCCACGAGGCGAAGCACCCACTCGTACGTCTTCCATAAGGCCTTGAATCGGCCTCGGCCCACCGCCTCGGGTCGTATTGATAATTGCAACTATGTACTTTTTGATCGCTTCATCTACATAAACGCGCTGAACCGCGTCTTGGAGAAAGAGAACGTCCTGGGGTGCGACCGGCGTTTCCTCAACTTTCTGCTCGAATGTGCCCATGGCCGTTCTCGTCAGAATCTCAACCTCGTCCGATGGCCTGGGGTAAGTCAATACCTCCTTCATGAGGAATCGGTCCATCTGCGCCTCCGGAAGGATGTAGGTGCCTTCTTCTTCGATCGGATTCTGCGTCGCCATCACCGTGAAAGGCCTCGGAAGCTTATAAATGGTTCCGCCTATGGACGTTTGCCCCTCCTGCATCGCTTCGAGCATAGCCGATTGCGTTTTCGCCGACGAACGATTGATCTCATCAAGAAGCACCACATTGGCGTGAACCGGGCCAAGCTGAGTGGTGAACGTTCCCGTCTCGTAGGAGTACATTTGCGTGCCGACGATATCGTTGGGCATGAGGTCCGGCGTGCATTGGATCCTCGAAAAAGTGCCAGACATCGCGGATGCGATCGTCGTAGCCGCTGTGGTTTTGGCCAGGCCCGGAACGGATTCGAGCAGAACGTGCCCCCTGGCGAGCAAGGAGGTGACAAGAGCGGTGTACAACGCCTCCTGCCCCACGACGCGGGTTTCGAAGATGCTGCGGATTCGCTCCAGCAGATCGGTGCTATGGGTCAAGTCTCTGGCGCTGATGTCGCCCGACGCCATTCCCCTCATCGCTTTCCTTTCTTGCCGGTCTGATCGGTTATAAGCACACTCTACAATCCAAACGCCCACACGTGATCCCGCTCTGTGGACAGAGAAGCCCAAAGCGGACGCCCTCAATCAAGAATTCTTGCAGACTAGGGCCCCTAAGGGAAAGGCATCCCAAAATGGACGGAACTAGCAGGAAGGGCATCTCGTAGGCTACTTTTGAAGGGCTAGGCAGGTAATCTGAAAGGACGGTGATCGGGCAAAATGAGCTCTTCGCCTGACAATCCGTGGCTCAACCAAGGCGCACCCACTGCGTCCAACCAGCCCCCGGAATCACGCCGCCCTTTGTATTTCCTTGTTTTTGCGGCCGGAGTATTGCTCCTCACACTCATGGCGGTCTTCTACATCAAGGTGATCCGCGATGGGCGCGATGCCGCAGATCCTGACAAAGATCCAAAGTCGACGTCGGAAGAGGCGCCGCAAACACCCTCATCCGAGAAAAAGACCACATTGAACGGCAACGGGTCCCTCGACGAGGCCCGCACCGTTGTCAAGGAGCTCAAAGAAAAAACCTCCTGCGAGGTGGAAAGCGACGCCAAGAATCTCACCGTCTTCATTCAGGCTGCCAACAAAGAAGACAAGCTGAGCAAGGAGCGGAAGTTCATCACGTCCGCGATGACTGCCCTGTCAAAGCATTGCGGCGCCGAATACACACTCAAGCTCACGAACGAAATGAAGAGCAGCACATCCGAAGTTTCCAGCTTGGCATCCGACCATTCGTGGTGGCATCTCGCCAGCCCTGCCCCGCACGACACCAAGAACGTCACCGAGTTCACCACCGGAAAGCAGACTATCCGCTGCAAGTTCGACGACGACGGCGTTTCTTGCTCGATCTACGTTTACGACTATCCTTCGCCCGACGGCTGCGAGGGCAAGACTGCCACCTATCATCTTGGCCAGGCCTCCGATGTGACGGCGGACTGCAAGTCGGCACTCAACTCGTCCATTCAGGTCAGTGACGGCTCCAACGTGTCTCACAACGGAATCTGGTGCTCGGTCTCACAGGAACAGGGAATCACCTGCACAAGCGAACTGTCGGGCAAAGGTTTCCAAATCAAACGCGCCTCGGCTCGCATCTTCTGATTCGACTCGCATTTTCTGATTTCGTCCACCAGCACCCGCTTCCGGCTGCCAACACCTGCTTCTGTCCGCCAGCACCCGCTTCTGTCCACCAGCACCCATTGCTAAGCCTGCTCAGAAGCGTCTGTTTCCGGGTCTGCCGGCGAGCGCCCGCCCGAATCCTCCGGCAAGCCTCTCTTTCCGGGCCTGTTCTCGAGCTTTCTCTTCTTCGTGCGTCCGTAAACGTCCATTAGCACGCAGTGCACACCCCGGCAACATTTCATGAATGCCCCCGCTTAGGCGACCCTTACTTTCCGTCCTCATTCGGCTATAAAATTGGCCCATGACATCTAGGAACGTCGACGACGGCTCGTCGCATCGGCCTGCATCGCGCGGCGCCTCCCAGGAGTCCGGCCCGTCTCAGGCACCCGATTCGATTCACACACCAGGCCCGTCTCAGGCGACTGACCAATCCCAGCCCCCCAACCCCTCCCAGTCAATCGAGACTCAAGTACGCAATGCATCGCAGCGGCCCCAAGCTTCGTCGGGGCCGCCCTACGCATCGCCTCTGCTGTCCCGAGCCTCATCGCAACCATCCCAAAACTCTGGTTCCAAGCAGACGGCCAAACTTTCCCACTCACGGAGCTCCTCGCAGGCTTCCCGGCCGCGACGCAAAAAACGTCGAAACACCAGACTGTGGGTTCCCCAATATCACGGAGCATGGGCGATGGTGACGATTCCGCCACTCGTCGGCGTGATCGAAGGGGGATTCCGGCTGATTGAAGTTCTGGTGTTCGCGCTGTGGTTCGTCGGCTATTTCCTCTTCTACAGCGCAACAGTGTGGCTAAAATCCAGGTGCAAGAAGCGCTACTTCCCGCCCGTGCGGCTGTATGGGCTCATCGTCGTCGTACTCGGTCTCGCGTCAATGGTAAGTGCACCGTATCTGTGGCGCTGGGCTCTCGTCTTCTCCCCGCTGGTGGCGGTGGCTGCATGGGAAGCATGGAAACGAGACGAGCGCTCGCTCATTTCCGGGCTCGACACCATTGTGGCGGCATGCCTCATGATCCCCGTGATGTTCGACATTGCCGGCAACGGCGCTCCCAGCTTCGCCGCATCGCCAAGAGCATGGCTGCTAACCGCTCTTTTCTTCGGATATTTCGCCGGAACGCTCTTCTATGTCAAAACGAACATCCGGGAGCGCGGCTCGAACCTCTACCTCGCCGCTTCCATCCTGTGGCACACGTCGTGGACGGTCGCCGCGGGCGTACTGGCCGTGCGCCAGAAAGTCAGCTGGATCCATGTGGCCGTATGGCTCGCCATTGCCACTCGCGCCGTTGTCATACCGCTTCTGGGCAGAGCCGGAAAGTCCGTTGGCGTGAAGGTCATCGGTTTCGGCGAGCTCTTCACATGCATCGCATTCGTGCTCACCGTCTTTTAACAGGCACCAGCTACGGCAATGGCGCCTGTTACGGCAACAGCCGGGGCCACAACACCAGCGCCGGTCACAGCCGCAGCACCCGCCGGTCACGGCAACGGTCAAAGAATCGAGGCAACCGCTCGGAGGAAGCGCAACGACCCTTCGGCTTCGCCGATGCTCACTCGCACGCCTTCCTCACCGAAACGACGGACGGTCACCCCTTCGTCAAGGCAAGCATTCTCAAGGGTTTCTCCGAATCCGGGCAGCCACACGAAGTTGGATTGCGACGCCGGGACCAAAATTCCATGCGCGGCGAGAGCAGCTATGAGGTTGTTACGTTCCTGAACGATGATCCGGCACCTGACGCGAACCTCTTCCTGCGAGTGCAATGCCGCGCTGGCGGCGATCTGCGCCAAAGCGTTGACGCCGAAAGGAGTGCCGATCGCCCGTAGTCCAGCGATCATTTCGGGATGCCCAAGCCCATAGCCCACGCGAATACCCGCCAGCCCGTAAGCTTTGGAAAAAGTACGCAGCACAATCAGGTTGGGGTGCTCGCGCAACAGCTCGTCCGAGCGAACGGCGCCGTCCATCGTGACGAAATCAATATAGGCCTCGTCAAGCAGCACGGGAACGTGCTCGGGGACTTTCGCGAGAAACGCCGCCAAATCCGAATGTCGAAGCGCCACCCCTGTGGGGTTGTTGGGACTGCAAAGCAAGACGGCTCGAGTGGAGTCGTTGATCGCTGCGAGCAATCCCGGCAGATTGTGGGAACCGTCGGAGTTGAGGGGAACCTTGACGGGAACGCCTCCCGCTTCCTGGATGGCGATCGGATAGGCCTCGAAAGAGCGCCAAGGCAGAACCACTTCACCACCGGGGGTCACGACCGCCTGCAGGATCTTTTCGATGAGCGACGTCGACCCGTTGCCTACGACGACGCCGTCGTCAGCCCACTTGTGAAACCACGAAATATCGTGAATCAACCCTGTGGCAAACATGTCCGGGTACCTGTTGAGGTTCCCGATGCCCGCGGCAATCGCAGATTGGACTGCTGGCAGCGTGGGAAAGGGATTCTCGTTAGACGAGAGTTTGACGACGTCGGTATTCGGCCCTTTCTTTCCCGGAACATAAGCGGGAAGGGTGAGAATCTCAGGGCGGAACCACTGCTGCTTTGTCATATGTATAGTTTGCCCCCGCCGGCGGCGCAATGCGAGCCATTTGGCCTCGGCACATCCACCGATGTCGTCAACCCCGCATGCCACTGGCAACCCGCCACTCGCCTTCGCCCACGCATCGGCCACTGTCGTTCGTCCACGTGTGGCGATGAACGATGCCGAGCCAATTGCTCCCCGCACACCCGCTGGCCCTCGCTGTGCCTTGCCTCGGCGCACTCCGCCGGGCTCGTACTCACCTCCGTGCACCCGCTGGTGTTTCTGTTCTTACGCGGCGGTGAACGAAGACGCCCAGCGAAATATCAGAGCACTGCTCTAGGATTGACGCATGAGATACCTCGTTCGCGCAGCAGTCAACGCTTTAGGCCTGTGGCTATGTGTCCTTTTCGTGCCGGGTATCGGCTTGCACGGCCTGGGCACCAACCGTGACATCGCCCTCTACCTTTTGGCGGCCGGGGCGATTCTGGGCATCGTAAATTTCTTGGTCCGCCCGATTCTGGTCATTTTATCCATCCCTCTCTACATTTTAACGCTGGGTTTGTTCTTCTTGGTGGTCAATGCCGCAATGCTCAAACTCACGGCTGCTTTAACCACAGAATTCGACATCGGCATCGATGTAAAGACCTGGATTGCCGCGATTCTAGGCGGAATCTTGCTGTCCATATTCAATACGTTCACAGACTCCATCTTGCCGGAAGAGTATCGAAGACGTTAAAACATACCACCCGGCCATCCCGTAAAAACTTCACCATCTTTGCAACGCCGTCGTGTCTTTGCCATTTCGCGCCTTCGCAATATCGCCGCCCCTTGCCCTTTCGGGGCATCGCGACTTCCCTGCAGTTTCGTCTTCTTCGCGGTCCCGTAAGGTTCCTGCCACTTTCCTCTTTGCGGCATTCGACGTCCCTGCCGTGCCGCTCCCCCTCGCGGTACCCGGCGCCCTCGCCGTTTGCCGCTTCTCGCAGCATCGTTATGTCCTCAGCTTCGGCAACCCTCGATTCCCGTCTCGCTTTCGCAGACTTCTTTCCCGATTCCGCAAGCTCTTGGCGCTTCCACAAACCTCTACCTCTCACTTCCGCAGATTCCCCGCTCACTTCCACAGATTCCTCTGGCGCTTTCGCGTCGGCCTTGACCCTCACGCGACGTGAGGATGGAGACTAAAATCATGGGGGATGAACGAGACGAGGAGCTCACGGTCGGCCAGGTCGCAGACCTCGTGGGCATCAGCGTTCGCACGCTTCACCACTGGGACGAAATTGGCCTGGTGGCACCAAGTTGGCGTTCCTGGTCTGGCTACAGGCTGTACACCAGGGAGGACGTCGAGCGCGTCCAGCGCGTCTGCCTGTACCGGGAAACCGGCATGGCCCTGGCGCAGATCGCCGAGTTGCTCGACGATCCGGGCTTGGACGAGCTCGCGCACTTGGCCAGACAACGCGAGCTGCTCCTCGAACGCATTTCCCATCTGCAGGAGAAGGTCTCCGCAGTAGACCAGATTATGGAGACAATGAAGATGGGAACGAATCTCGACCCCGCCCAGAAGGCAGAACACCTCGGCGGCTGGGATCCTGAATGGCAGAAGGAAGCCGAGGCCAAGTGGGGCGACACCCCAGAATGGCGCCAGTCCGAGGCCGTCAAGGCGAAGATGACGCCGGAAGACTGGTTCAGAGTCGGCAGAGACACCCAAACCCTCGAACAGTCCCTGGCGGAGGCCAAGCGCGACGGCGTTGAGCCCGGCTCGGAGCGGGCAAATGAGCTCGCCGAGGCCCACCGCGCTTCGCTCGGCACATGGTTTGACGTGACGCATTCCAAGCACG
>ERZ772968.922-NODE-922-length-14253-cov-3.763417_pt1 | contig 14253 bp, 10 predicted proteins | sample MGYA00580674_ERZ772968 | MGnify/ENA primary metagenome ERZ772968 (study PRJEB29015, sample SAMEA2737940) | human oral metagenome | biome: human oral; feature: human-associated habitat; material: dental | place: China | collected 2138 ...
CCAACAACCGCTCATAGTAATTACCAAGACTTTCCGAAAAAAGGTCTTTTTCCAAGCGTTTTAGCTCGTGTACAATTTCTTCATTCGAGTTAAAGTCTTTTGCTATCCACTTTTTATCATCTTCATCAACATCTTCTTTTTCCAAGTGGCGAAAAAGAATATCGCAAAGAAGCACCCTGTCGTCCGACCAATACTTGGGATGCCATTCTTCAATAAATCGCCAATAAGACAGGTCCGCCTCCATACGTCATCCTTTTAATAAGCATTTCGTCATTCCCCTTATCGCCCCACGTTCATCATCCCAGCAAAGCCAATTCGGTCGCGTTCGTCGGCCGAAACATCGATGTAGGCGTGTCCGTTATCGTACACTTCTAGGTGATAGGCATAGCGCTCTTCGCGGTTGTTTACCTTTATTTCGATGTTCATTCGTCCGTCTTTGCCTTTGGTTATGGTGTAGTCGGTCATCTTTTCGGCAAAGTCTAGTGCTTTACCTCCGCCATACGGCACGCGGTAGGCATGCCCGAAATAGGGCAGGTACGAATAAATGGAGTCGCCCGACACCTTGATGTAATAGCCATAAGACAAGGCTTTGGCCTGCATTCGCATGGGATATACGTGGCTTACCTCTATTGTATATTGTTGTTTTTCTAGGCCTTCGTTCACCTTTTGTGCCATTTCGGCCTGCCTTATCGCCTTTTCGGGCGATAAGTTTCGCGTTCCTGCGCAGCCTGCCAGCAATGCTATGGCCACGGCAACTCCTATCACTTGTTTCATATCAGCATCCTTTATAAGTCCTTATTGTGGTGTTCTCCGCCCACATTTTCTCATCGTGAGGTGCATGACCAACTTGGTTATGCCTGCCTCTCCGAGTGTGGGCGTGCCCTAAGTTACGCCAATTCTGCGACTTATGCAAGGTACTGCGGCTGATTTAACCAATTTTTACCAGTCGTTTTCCTAGGCTCGGGCGGTATGGCGTGTAGAGCCGTTGTGTTACTTATGTCTTTCTGGTTGCCCTCCTCCCACCAAGTATTTCAATCCCACTTGTTGCTTTCTATGCCCTATTCTTCTCCGCTTTAACTGCCTTTTCGCCCATGCAAGGCACGTGTTTTCTATTAGGAAAGAATGGCTTGTAACTTCTGTTTGCCGTACAATAGCAGCGTATAGTTCTGCAATAAGCCGCACCTCGCAAGGCCTTCAGGGGCTAGCAGTGCATTTCTCCACACAAGTTGTACGTCGAAATATTTGTTAATTGACCTGACGATACCCACGTAACAATCTCCATTTTGTCACTGAAAACAAACCTCGCGAGCGGGGATTGTTTGTAGGCCGATGGGGAAAAGCCTTGAAACGCGATAGGAAAAATTGGCATACGGCCCTCCTTATAAGTTACGATTGGCCGTTTTTTCTTTCTCATTTGTCCGTTATTTGGATTTAAAGTGATACCTTTGTAAACAACTAAGAACAGCCAGCGTAAACAACATAAACATTAAAAATATTCCGCACGCTACCTAATTAGAGGCTTGTTGCCGCACGCTGTCCTTGGGCTTCGCCACCATGCGTTGCCAAACTTAATGAAATTTGGGGCAAATGGCCTACAAAGGGGCTGGTTGGGCTTGGCGTATGGTATAATGAAGCTGTGCAAACAGGCAGAAACAAGTTTGCCGACACTCCGCAATACCTAGCCGAACACCACCATAAGACGGCCGTGCGGAGTGGGCTAAGCGTGCCAAATAAAAACAAGAAACATTGTATGCCGCCATGTAAACCGTTCCGAAACGGGGCAAGGAGCTTTAAGTGGGGGCATAAGTAAACAACAAATGCGACTAACAAAATGATAAAAGTACTTAAACGACTGGGAAACTACATGGGCAGGCGCAAGGCTTTGCTGCCGCTTTCGGTGGCTTTGTCGGCCATAAACGGGCTATTGTCGCTTGTTCCCTTTGTCTTGGTGTGGCTGGTGGTGCGCACGCTGCTCACCACTGGTGGCAATCTGGCCGCCACGCCCGTGTGGAACTACGCCCTTGCCGCCTTTGCCGTGTCTGTATTCAACGTGTTGCTCTACTTCTTGGCGCTAGCACTGTCTCACCTAGCGGCTTTCCGCGTAGAAACCAACATGCGGCGGCAGGCCATGCACGCTTTGATGCGGGCACCATTGGGCTTTTTCGACACCCATAACACGGGCGGCATGCGCAAGGTTATCGATGAAGACTCGAGCCAAACGCACACCTTTGTAGCCCACATACTGCCCGATGTGGCGGGCAGCATCGTCTCGCCACTGGGCGTTGTCGCGCTGTTGCTCGCCGTAGACTGGCAGTTGGGCTTGGCTGCGCTTGTTCCCATCGTATGCGCCTTCGGCATAATGGGCTTTATGATGAACCCCAAGAACAACCAGTTTCAGCGACTATACCTGGATGCGCAAGAGCGGATGGGCGCAGAGGCGGTTGAGTACGTGCGGGGAATACCCGTTGTAAAGGTGTTCCAACAAACGGTTTTCTCGTTCAAACGCTTCTACAACAGCATCATCGCCTATCGAGACCTCGTTATTAAGTACACCCTGGTGTGGCGTACGCCTATGTCTTTCTACATCGTGGCCATCAACGCCTTCGCCTTTGTGCTCGTACCTGTGGGCATCGTGATGATAGGGCACGGGCGAAATGCTGCTGTCGTCATCGCCAACATGTTCTTATACGTGCTCATCGCCCCGATAATCGGGCTTAACGTGATGCGGATGATGCACCTTATGCAAAGCTTGTTCATGGCCAACGAGGCTATAGAAAGGCTGGAAAGGCTAACCGAGGCTACCCCATTGCCCATGAGCAGCGAACCGCGAAAAATCACTTCGTACGGCATTTGCCTAGACAAAGTGAGCTTTAAATACGGAGTTGCGGAGAAAGAGGCTCTGCACCGCGTTTGCCTGGACATGCCTCAGGGAAGCACAACGGCCATCGTGGGAGCATCGGGCAGTGGCAAAACAACCCTCGCACGGCTGGTGCCGCGTTTCTGGGACGTGTGCGAGGGCAGCGTAAGCATAGGCGGGGTGGACGTTAGGCAGGTACACAAGGCGGAGCTGATGCAATGCGTGTCGTTCGTTTTCCAAAACACACGCCTGTTTAAAACCTCACTGCTGGACAACCTGCGCTATGGCAATGAGGGGGCAACCATCGAGCAGATAAACCGTGCCGTGGACCTGTCTCAAAGTCGCGAAATAGTGAATAGGCTGCCAAAGGGACTGGATACGGTTATCGGCGCAGACGGAACTTACCTCTCGGGAGGCGAACAACAAAGGTTGGTGCTTGCACGAGCCATCTTGAAAGATGCGCCCATAGTGGTGCTAGACGAGGCAACCGCCTTTGCCGATCCCGAGAACGAACACTTGATAAGGCGGGCCCTGGCAAACCTTACAAAAGGGAAAACCGTGCTGATGATTGCCCATAGGCTTACCACCGTGCAAGATGCAGACCGGATTGTGGTGCTGAACAATGGAGAAATAGCCGAGCAAGGCACGCACGAAGAACTTATTGGGCACCAAGGAAGATACTATCGCATGTGGAACGAATACCAACGGGCCATCGCATGGAGGTTATAACGACAACTTAAGGGGGCTAGAAATAATGATTAGATATTTTCAAAACCGTTTCGCACTGTCTGAAAAAGGGGCGAAAGACCTGCGTAGAGGCATTTTCTTCTCTACGCTGTTAAACGTGGCACTGATGTTGCCACCCAGCTATTTGTTTTTCTTCTTGATGGAATATGTTGACGTGCGCCGCGCCGCGCCGCCCCAATCACTGTGGCTTTACCTTCTGCTTGCCCTGGTTGCCCTGTGCATCATGTTCGTAGTTAGCAGGTGGCAGTATAACAGCACCTACGTAACCGTGTATGCGGAAAGTGCGCAACGGCGCATAACCTTGGCCGAAAAGCTTCGCCGTTTGCCGCTGGCATTCTTCGGAGAGCACAACCTGTCTGACCTGACCTCCACCATGATGGAGGATTGTGCGCAGCTTGAAGAGACCTTTTCGCATGCCGTGCCCCAGCTTTTCGCCGCCGGCACAAGCGTGGTTGTGGTGGGCATAGGCCTGTTTTCTTACGATTGGAGGTTGGCTCTGGCCGTGTACTGGCCCGTGCCACTGGCCTTGTTGGTGTTGCTTTTGTCTGTGCGTAGCATAGATAAGGCTTTCACTAAGCACTACAAAGTGAAACGCGCACTGACCGAACAGATACAAGAGGGACTGGAATGTGTGCAGGAGATTAAGGCGTATAATGGCGAAGAGGCGTACGACAGGCAGCTGGACGAGAGACTCAATGTCTACGAAAAGGCTCTGGTTAGCAGCGAATTGGTGACCAGTTCTTTGGTTAACGTCTCTGCTGTGCTGTTAAAGCTGGGCCTGCCCTCAGTGTTGTTGCTGGGTGCGTGGCTCATGCAGCGCGGCGATGTGTCGCTGTTTGTCTATTTGGCCTTTGTGCTTGTTTCGGCAATGGTTTACAATCCCATACAAGATGTTTGCACGCACATGGTCGTGTTGTCTTACTTAGACGTGCGCATTAAGCGAATGAGGCAGATAGAAGCCATGCCCACACTCGATGGGAGCAAGGATGTGGAGGTGAATGGTTACGACATCGCGTTTCGTGGAGTGAGCTTTTCTTACGAGACGGGCAAACAAGTGTTGCACGATGTGTCGTTCACTGCCCGCCAAGGTCAAGTAACGGCGTTGGTAGGTCCTTCTGGCGGCGGCAAAAGTACGGCTGCCAAGCTTGCCGCACGCTTTTGGGATGTGGACGAAGGGGAGGTTACACTTGGTGGAAAGAACATCGCCGAGATGGATGCAGAGGCGTTGTTGAAGAATTATGCAGTGGTTTTCCAAGACGTTTTGCTGTTCAATGCCTCTGTTGCCGACAACATACGCATTGGCAAACGCAACGCCACCGACGACGAAGTGCGGCAGGCGGCGCGGTTGGCGCAATGCGACGACTTCATCAGGAGCATGCCGCAGGGCTACGACACCATCATCGGAGAGAATGGCGAGACACTATCGGGAGGCGAACGCCAGCGCATATCCATTGCGAGAGCACTCTTGAAAGATGCGCCAGTGATACTGCTAGACGAGGCCACAGCCAGTGTCGATGCCGAGAATGAAACCAAAATACAGGCTGGAATATCAGAACTGGTGCGCAACAAAACGGTTGTAATAATCGCCCACCGTATGCGCACGGTGCTAAATGCCGACCATATCGTGGTTCTGGATGGGGGAACGGTGCGCGAACAGGGCTCACCCCAGGAGTTGTTGAAGGAGAACGGCGAGTTCGCACGTATCGTTCGGCTGCAATTGAGTGACTCTTAATCGTGTTGTAACGTGTTTTTGGTCGGCCGCATAGCAAAGGATGGTTAGTCGTCAGACTAACGATGGATGGCCACAAAGCAAAGGATGGTTGTCCACAAGGCAAAGGATGGTTATCTAGAAGGCAAAGGATGGTTATCCAGAAGGCAAAGGATGGTTGACGACAAGGCAAAGGGTGGTTGGACATCAGGCAAACGAAGGATGGCTACAAAGCAACTGCACCACGTCCCAATGCCGCCTAACGAGGCGGCATTGGGACGTGGTGCAGTTGCTTTTGGTGCCGTATTCGGGCTAACACAGCAGCGTTGCTTAGACAAGTCTAATGCGGCAGAGCTGTTTCAATATGCTGTGCTTTCAGAACGTCACCGTGCGACTTCCGTCCGCCTGTTCCTCGATTTTTACCTTCACAACATCGGCAGGCAAAATCTCTTCGATTAGTTCGGGCCATTCAAGGAAACAGAGAGAGCCGCTGTAAAAGTAGTCTTCGTAACCCATATCGTACACCTCTTCGAGTTTTTTTATGCGGTAAAAGTCGAAGTGGAAGATGGGTTTGGGTGTCTGTTCGCTGTGATATTCGTTCACGATGGCAAAGGTGGGCGAGGTGATAACGTCGGTAACGCCCAGCTCTTCGCACACGGCTTTGATGAAAGTTGTTTTGCCCGAACCCATCTTTCCGTAGAAGGCGAACACCTTGCCCGTGCCTATATTGTCGATAAATTGTTTGGCCACGTTGTGTATTTGGGCCAACGATGTAATTGTAAGTGTCATTGTATGTTGTGGTTTATGGCCGCATCTGGGCGCGCATTGGCCCTTTGTTGCGGCTTGTTAAGTGGTTGTGTTATGTGGGGTTATCCTATATTTATGGTGCGATGTTATCGTCTTCGCCGCATGGTGACTAGCGGAACGAGCATCTCTTCCATGCTGATGCCGCCGTGCTGAAAAGTGTCTTTGTAATAAGAAACGTAGTAGTTGTAATTGTTGGGGTAGGCAAAGAAACTGTTGCCCGTGGCGAAAACGTAGCTGGTGCTGATGTTTGGCGAGGGCAGTTGGGCCTTATGTGGCTCTTTGATGGTGAACACCTCTTTTGAATTATAGCTCAAATTCTTGCCCAACTTATAGCGTAGGTTGGTGTTGGTGTTGCGGTCGCCCACTATCTTTATGGGTTTTGAGGTGCGGATTGAACCGTGATCGGTGGTGAGAACCACGGTGAAATCGCTCTGCGAAAGCAACTTGAAGAGGTTGGCGAGAATGGAATGGCGGAACCAACTGAGTGTGATGGAGCGGTAGGCCGACTCGTTATTGGCCAGTTCGCGCACCATGCGCGACTCTGTTCGGGCGTGCGAAAGCATGTCGATGAAGTTGAACACCATCACGTTCAGGTCGTTTTGAGACAACTGCGAGAAGTGTTCGAGCAGCTTTTCTGCCTCTGCCGACGTGTTTACTTTGGTGTAACTGAATGTGTCGTGGCGGCGATAACGTTCTATCTGTGTCTTTATCAGCAGGTCTTCGTTGAGGTTTTTGCCCTCCTCTTCGTCCTCGTCTACCCACAGTTCAGGGAACATTTTCGCAATTTTATTGGGCATAAGTCCGCTGAATATGGCGTTACGCGCATACTGGGTTGCAGTAGGTAGGATGGTGATGTACATGTCTTCGTCGATGTCGAAGAGGTCGCCAATCTCGCTTTCCAGCGTTTTCCATTGGTCGTAACGAAAGTTATCGAGCACGATGAGGAACACTTTCTCGCCTTTATCGAGCAAGGGGAAGATGGAATGCTTAAACAAGTCGGGGCTCATTACGGGGCGCCCGTTGGCGGTAGATGCGCCTTCGGCCACCCAATCCATGTAATTGGCCTTTACATATTTGGCAAAGGCGTTGTTGGCCTCTTCCTTTTGAGTTACCAATATGTCGGCCATGCTGCTGCCCGTATTGCTTAGTTCAAGTTCCCAATGCACCAAACGGCGATACACTTTGCGCCAGTCGTCGAGCGTTTTGCAGTCCATTATCTGCATGGAAATGTCTTGGAAGTTTTGCTGATAGCCCGTTTGCGTAACCTCAGAAACAATCTCTTTGCGGTGAATGTTCTTCTTCAGGGTGAGCAATATCTGGCTTGGGTTGACGGGTTTGATGAGGTAATCGGCTATTTTAGAGCCGATGGCCTGTTCCATGATGTTCTCTTCTTCGCTCTTGGTGCACATCACCACGGGCGTGGCAGGCTGTACTTCCTTGATGCGTTGCAGCGTTTCGAGCCCCGAAAGGCCGGGCATCATCTCGTCGAGCATGATGAGGTCGAAGTTGCGTTGCTTGCATTGGTCTAGTGCATCCATGCCATTGCTCACGGTTACAACCTCATAACCTTTCTTTTCTAGAAATATAATGTGGGCTTTGAGCAGTTCTATCTCGTCGTCGGCCCATAAAATCAGTCCGTTGTTCATTGTCAAAATCCTTCTAAATCGTAATATTCATCATCGGGGTCAATCTCTTTTCGCTTGGGCTTGGCAGGCGTTTTGGTGCTGTCTTGCTTAGCGGTAGGCGTCTTTTGGGGGTTGGGTTTCTTGCCCTTGTTGCCTATTTCGTCTTTAAAGTCGATGCCCGTGTCTTCTTTCTTGTCGGTCTTTGTGGGTTGCTTTTGGGGCGTTGGCTCTGTTTTTACAGGCGTTTTGCCCTTTGGCTGCGTTTGGGTTTGTGTCGTTTTGCCCTTTTGTTGCGTGGGCTGTTGCGGCTTTTGCTGCCCCTTATTCGTGTTTGGCTTGGCTTTTGGGGTGCCAGGCGGGTCGTCTTCTATCACGATTGTGCCGTCATCGGGCTGTCGTGTGGGTGGTAGTGGTGCCTCAATCACCGTTGCATCGTCGGCCTTTTGCTTTGTTTCGGGCTTTCCCTTTTGCTTTTGCGTAGGCTCGTCAGTTATGGGGTAAGTGTCTTCGTCGACATCTGTTGTTGCCTTTTCGTTGGGCAGAACAAAGTCGTTGTCCAGCGCGCGGTCTATCTCTTCGATGGTGGGAAGTCGTACGGGAGCTTCGGGTTGAACGATTTCGGCAGGCTCGTTAAGCAGACGGAAGGTGCTTACTTTCAGCGGAGCGAAGTGCTTGGCGTAGTATTTGTCGTAGTCGTCGAAACTAAATTCCTTGCCAAGTAGCTGCATGTTTTCTTCGCTTATTACGAGTGTGCGCCCGTTGTTCAGCCTTCGCGTGATGTTCGTTTGGCGGTGTAGTTCGCGTGCATACTGCAAAGCCTCGTCGAAATTGCGGAAACCGCTCACCATCATCAGGCGTAATCCGTTGTCGGTTTCGGTTCGTATCTCGAAGTTTCGCACCAAATAGTTGGTGAAATTGTATTTGGCCAAGGCGAAAAGCAGCTTGTTTTCGTCTACGAAGTCGGGCTGGTAGGCCATTACGAAGAGGAAATTGGCGTTGCGGTCGTTGCTAAATTGCTTGCCTTTCAGGCTGTCGGCGGCGTTGGTGGCGGCCGTTCGGCGTTGCCAAACGTTGTTCAGGTCGAACCCACCTGCCTGCACTTGCCTGCCTGCTTTAATGCCGTTGACAATCATGGCGGCCATTTTGCTGAGTTCGCTTTGGGGAAATTGCTCCACCAACGTTTGCAAGCCATTGAGACAAGCGTCGACATTTCCGTCGTGTAGCATGGATAAGGCCTCTACAAATAGGAACTTGTCGCGGTTGGCACCATGTTTAAACTTGGTGGCAGATACCTTTGCATTGCGTTTCACTGCTGCGTAGTTCTCGGCTTTGAAGAAGTCGTAGGTTACGGCGTAGAGCGAGTCTTCTATATGTTCGCCACGCTGTGCGTTGGCAAAGTAATAGGGGTCTGTTATCAGTTCGGTAAGCTCGTGTTTGGGGTATTGCTGTTTCAGCATGTCGGCATAACGCTGTGCTGTAACCTTGTCGCCCTTCCGCATGTAGAGTAAGAAAAGGTGGTAGTATGCCTGTGGCATCTTGTCGAACTGCGGATAGTTGTCGGTAAGCCTGCGTAAGGCTTTCTCCGAGAGTGCCAAATTGTCGAGCTTGTCTTTGAAAATCACGCCCGAATGGAACAATCCATCGGTGAGCAATTGGTCGCTAGCCTGCCGCTGTTCGGCGGTAAACGGTATTTGCGCCAAGTAAAACTCGCGTTGATGTGGGTCGTTTTCGGCCGTTTGCATGGCCTGTTGTATGGAGTCGCGGCGCGCTTCCTCGGCCAAAATCGAGTCGCGTTGTTCTGCCGACGGCTCATCTAAGGGCGTGTTCAGTGCTACGGCGGCCTTGTTTAGTCGTTGCCAGTTGTCCACATTGTCGCGTTTGCCCCACTGTCGCTCGAAAGCGGCCTTGCCTTGACTCACGGCGATGGGGTTGTAGAAGTACCATCCGCCGCCTTGTTGTGTGCGTTGCATGGGCATTTGGGTGGTGGGCATGTCCGATGCAGAACTGTTTCGGGCGATAGTGCGGCGTGCCGTCTCTTCGTCTTGCGCGTATTGTTCTTCTTTTTCTTTCTTCTTTAAAGCGGCAATTACGCGGTCGATGGCGGCGTTGCGTTGCGGTTCGGGCATAGTGGCCAGCAGTTGCAGCGAGTCTTGTAGTTGTACGGCCTCAATGTGCGGCACTAGCTCGTCGAGCACTTTCGAACGCTGCGAAAGTTCTTCGTAGTCGGGGCGTTCTTTATCGAGAAGTCCCAGAGCCTCGTTGTAACAGCGGCGTGCATCCGCAAAGCGTTGTTTTTGCCAATACACATTGCCCAGCTTAAGCATCAGCACACCCTTCTCAATGCCATTGCGCGTGGCTCGCTTTCCGCCGTTTTCGTAGGCAGCGATGGCGTTGGCGGTGTCGCGTTGTGCCAGGTATATGTTGCCAATGGCATAGTACACTTGGTCCAAATAGTCGCGGTTGTTGTCGTTGGCAGCCATTCGGCGCAGCTTGGCAATCATTTTCTTGGCCTGCCCTTGTGCCAAAACTTCGGTTTGGGCGATACGTGCGTTGAAGTCTAGCTCGTAGGAAACGTGCATCGATGCCGCCTTTCTGAAAGCCTTATAAGCCGCATCGCGATTGCCCACAAGCCTTTGTAGCTGCCCCATGATAAACCATTGGCGCGCCCGTTGCTTGCGCCGCATCTCGTGTTTGATAACCTTTTGCAGGTAGGGTATGGCCTTTTGCCACTCGCCTGCGTGCAGATGATAAAGCGTATGCGTGTAATCCCACTCCTTAACTGCACGCCAATCCATCGAGTCGCGGCTCATGTTGCGTATCACATCTTCGGCATCGTACATCCATCCCTGTTCTATATAGGTCTTGGCAAGCCATGCGCGCGCCTTTGCATATATGTGCGGTTGTGTGCGATAGAGGCGCGACATGTAGGCAAATGTAGATGCGGCTTGGTCGAAGTCGCCCTTATGAAACTGCGAACGCCCCATAAGCATCCACACGCGCCACATAAAAGGATTGTATTCGCGGCGGTTTAGCCATTCGATGTCGCGTTGGGTCTTGCGCCGTTTCTTGTCCCACGTGGGTCGTCGCTTGATGCTATGCAGCTGAATGGCCTTTTCGCTTTTCAGGATAGCGCGCTCGAAGTTGCCCTTGCCCAACTCTTTGCTGCCCTTATTGGCCACGGGATAGAGGGGGAGAAGTTCGGTATAGTTGTCTCGGTTGCCGTTTTCTTTCTCCAACATACCGTCTACATAGGCCATGTTTCCGTTGTAGTAAACGTTATAACGGGTGTTGAAAGCTTGCCACCACCTGCTGCGTGCCGTGTTCTTACTGGCCGAACAGGCAGCGAGCAGCAGCGCGAGGGCGAGCCACAAGGCAAGGCTATATGTGGATTTAAATGGTTTCAAGTTGGCGTTGGCGTTTTTTGAAAGCAACATTGCCCACCTTTAACACCAGATAAACAAGGATGCTGACGAAGATAATGGATGCGCCCGACGGAACGTTGAGGGCGTAAGAGAGGCCTAGACCCATAAGACAATCTACCCAACCGAGGGCAATGCTCCACGCAATCATGTGCTTGAAGTTGTGCGTTAGCACGTTGGCCGACATTTGGGGTATGGTAAGCAGGCTGATACTTAGCACTATGCCCACCATGCGAAGTGTGCCTACGATGGTTAGGGCGATGAGTGCCATCATCAGATACTCGATAAACGCCACGGGCAGGCGTTGCGAACGGGCGAAGTCTACATCGAAAGCCACACTTAATATTGTGCGATAGAGCAGCGCGAAGACTAGGATCACCACCACAAGCAGTGCGGCTAGCAGCCAAAGGTCGGCCTGACTGATGGTGAGAATGCTGCCAAAGAGAAAGGAAGGAAGGTCGGGCATGAACCCCGGAGATAAGAAACAGCAGATGATGCCTAGGCTCATGCCGAAGGTCCAAAACACGGCAATGGCCGAGTCTTCGCGCACATCGCCCCTGCGCGACATCCATTGCACGCCGAAAGCACTGAGAACGGAGAACACCATAGCCGAAAGTATGGGGTTGATACCTAAGAATACGCCTAGCCCAATGCCGCCGAACGAGGCGTGCGTGATGCCGCCACTGATGAACACCAGCCGCCTTGTAACGATGTATGTGCCGATAAACCCACACAGCACACTAGCCAAGAGCGAGCCTAGTAGGGCATTCTGAAAGAAGGAGTATTCTAATATGTTCATTCAAAAAAATCTGTTTCACACTTGTTTTTATCCAACAATAAGCCGCTACTTACGGCTTTTGGAGGGATGGGTTATGACTTGCAGGTGGCCGGCTTGCCTTGCAAACGAAGAATTGCTGCATGCCAATCATTGTTGAAATTGCCACCCGACACGACAGGCTTGCCTTGCAAACGAAGGGTTGCTGCATGCCAATCATGATTGAAATTGCCACCCGACACGGCTCACTTGCCTTGCAAACAAAGGTTTGCTGCATGGCTTTGGCCTTGCGCTTTTACCTTTTCTTGCACTTGCCCTTTTGCCTTTTCTTGCCCTTGTGCTTTTGCCTTTGCTTGGGTTTGGGCATGCCATAGGGCTGCGCACGCTTAGGCAAAAAGTTGCTGAGGCATGGCAAGGGCGAGGCGATTAGGCCGACCTAGCGTCGTTGATGACCATTATCACCTCGTCTTTCAGTTGGTTGGGCAGGTTTATTTGTCGCAGTATCAGACTTCTGTTCCATCCCTGCACGTCGCTTGGGCGCATGGTGTAGAACACCTCGGCAAACTCTTCGGCCTCGTTGTCGGTATAGTCGGCCGAGTCTCTTCCGCGGTATTTGTCCAGCTCTTCGTCGTCGTAGTATTCCACATCGCGCACTGCTGCCTCCAACATGCAGTCGTGTTCGCACCGTTCGTCTTCGCCCGAACAGGTGGCACACGATGCCGTATCGGCCTTTACCACATCGGGTTCGCCCGCGTTTTTGTTACGCGAGAGCAGTCCCAACACGGCCGCAAACATTGCTAAACCCAGTAAGGCCAACAGTAATATGTGCATTGTCTATATCTCGTTTATTTCAAATCCCGACTGGCGGAGGTCGTTCCAAAATTGCGGGTACGACTTGCTCACCACGCCAGGTTGGTTTATTTTCACTTCTTTATTTACTAAAGCCACAGGCGCAAAGGCCAGGGCCATGCGGTGATCTTCGTATGTGTCGATGGGCTCGTCTGACGGTCGGCAGCGCATTCCGTCCCACGCCAACTCGCCTTCGGCCATTTCGCGCAGCACAAAACCCAGCTTGGCCATTTCTTTCTTCAACGCCTCGATGCGGTCGGTTTCCTTTATTCGCAGGCTAGATAGCCCCTTGAAGTGGAAGGGAACGCCCATCATGGCACAGGTAACCACGAGCGTTTGCGCCAAATCGGGCGAGTTTACGAAGTCGTATTCCAGCTTGGGCAGTCTTGTGCGCAGTTTTTTCAGGGTCACTTTCGTCAGTTGCCCCGCAGGATGCTTAGAGAAAACGGTCTTTACGCCCAGCAACGAGAAGATGTGGCGCACCACCGAGTCGCCTTGTTTAGAGTTTTCGCTCAATCCTTCCAGCTCTACAATGGTGTCGGGGTCCTTGCTCAGCGCAACCATTTCGTACCAATAGGATGCCGCACTCCAATCGCTTTCAATGCTGTATTGCCGCGCCTTATATTGTCCGGGCTTTACACAGATGGCGTTGATGTCTGTCCAATCGGCCTTCGCCCCGTATTCGCGCATCATGCACAACGTGAGGTCTATGTAGGGTCGCGATGCTATTTGCCCCGTCATTTTTAGCTCTAAGCCTTTTTTTAGCGTGGGGGCAATCATGAGAATGGCCGAGATAAACTGCGAGCTGATGCCCCCTGGCATCTCCACTCGGCCGCCTTCCAGCGGCTTTCCGTAGATGCGTATGGGCGGATAACCTTCTTTTGCCTCGTATTCCACTTCTGCGCCCACGTATCTAAGCGCGTCTACCAGCGGCTTTATCGGCCGTTGGCGCATGCGTTGTGTGCCAGTTAGGGTGTGTTCTCCCTTTTGGCAGCTTAGGAAAGCGGTCATAAACCGCATGGCCGTACCTGCTGCACGAACGTCGATGTTCTTTGGCATGTCTGAGAGCGCACGCACCATCACGCGCGTGTCGTCGCAATTCGATAGATTTTGTGGCAGTAACGAACTGCCCGACAGGGCGTGCATAATGAGCGCCCTGTTGCTTATGCTTTTCGAGGCGGGCAGTGTAACCACCACCCTTAGCTTTTCTGGGGCAACGATTGAATATTGCATATATAAATAAATGTGCGATTAGGTTATTGCAAATTTAAGCATTATTATCGTGATTGACAAGTGTGAGAAGTTAATTTTTTCGTTGTGCGGGCATTTATTTATAGCTGTTTGTTGCCGTTATCGCATAGATGGTGTCCCATTTGTAGGAAATCTGTCGTTTGGTGTCGCTTTTCAGTCTTTTCTGTGGCGGCATATTTTTGTTAAATGTGGTAATTATGTTTTACAAAACGTGT
>ERZ772968.923-NODE-923-length-14252-cov-3.413820_pt1 | contig 14252 bp, 8 predicted proteins | sample MGYA00580674_ERZ772968 | MGnify/ENA primary metagenome ERZ772968 (study PRJEB29015, sample SAMEA2737940) | human oral metagenome | biome: human oral; feature: human-associated habitat; material: dental | place: China | collected 2138 ...
GTCCGCCAACGGACTGATGGACAGCGCCCAGGTTTGCACCATGACGCTGGAACTTCTGGAGCGCGAGCCCCTGCCATGGGGCGAAGACTTCACGATGGTGTTCACGGGCTTCCTCTCCTTCACCCAGGCCCAGGTGCGACTGATCAAGAAGCTGAACGACCTCTGCCGGGAGGTCGTCGTGCTGAAGCCCGAGACGGGACTCTCCGATTTTCACGATGCCGCGCATCAGCTGGAGGGGCTCGTCTGGGAGGAATCCCCGCAAGGCGCTCCGGGGCTCATCCTTCAGCTACGGACCCGCGAGAGCGAGCTCGAGGCGGAGGCCGCGGCGCGCATGCTCGCCCTCTGGAGCGCTGGAGGGGGGCCTCTGGCCGAGGAGATGGATTTTCCCGGATTCGGGGCCGTCGGCATGATGTCGCCCGCGGCCGACGAAGAACTCGCGACCGAGGCTCTGAGGCGCTACTCCATTCCCTACGCCGCGTCGGAGGGGCCGTCGATCGATCAAACCCTTCCGGGACGCTCGCTGTCCGCCGCATGGCCGCTCTGGACCCAGGGGCTTCCAACCTACGAGACGGCCCTGTTCTTGGTTCAGCCCTGTCTCGCCGGGGACGCGTTCTCCGTCTCCGAGGCGCTGAGGGCCGGGCCGAGCGGCCTTGCGTCGTGGAGGGCTTTCATCGTGGAGGGAGAGGCAAAGGGCGAGGTCTCCGAGGGGCTGCGGGGCGGAGTGCCTCGACACGCCCTCGCGGCCCTGTCGGCGACGGAGCGACTCTGCAGGGCCCTGCAGCGTGGAGGAACCCCGTCGGACCTGATGGGGGCCTTCCATCGATTCCTGACGCGAAAGGGGCTCTGGCTCGACCGGATGAAGGCCCTGCCCCTGAACTGCCCCGAGCTGGATGGCGCGATACGCGCGACCGCCTCCGCCATCGAGTCCGTGCACGAGAAGTACCTGGCGCTCCGGGAGCTCCTGCCGGACATCGGCCCTGCCGGAAGAACGCCCCTGAAGGGCGACGACGCCGTGGAGTTCCTTCTGAGCTGGTGCCGCCAGACCCGTATCCGCCCGGAGCCCCCGCTCTCGGGGGCGCTGACGCTCTATCTGGGGCCCCCCCCGGTTCTGGCCTCCCATCCCGTCTGGGTCATGCTCGGCGTCTCCCAGGGGAACTGGCCGGGCCGCATTTCCGGCTCGCCGCTTCTGGGCCCCTCCGAACGGGAGCGGCTCGCCGAGGCGGAGGCCTGGCTGCCCTCCGTTCAGGATAAGCATCTTCAAAGGGAGGCCCTCTTCCGCCGCCTGATCCGGACGGGAGAGTCCCTGACCGTCCTGTCCAGGGCCGATACGGACGAAAATGGACGTCCCGTGCCGGACACGCCCTTCCTGGAGCGTTTTATGGCGGACATGAATGCGGGCGTCGAAGCGGACATGGAAGCGGACGCAGACGGATGGACGCTGAAGGAACTGCCCACTGCCGGCGTCGATATCCTCCTGCCCGACAGCGGCCATATCTTTCCGGAGGTCGACGCCGATCCCCTCGCAGCCGCCCCGCGCCCTGGCGTATCCGTTGGAGGAGGCGGAGGAACGGAGCCGCAGAACAACCCTCCGGCGCTCGCGGTCAGCGACCTCCAGACACTCCTCGAATGCCCTCTGCGCTACTGGCTGCAGCGGAAGGCCGGGCTGAGGGAGAGGTCTCTGGAGCTCGCCACCGCGGCGGAATGGGGCTCGCTGACGCATAAGTTCTGGGAGCGGGTCTGGAGGCGATTCGGCCGTGGAGGCGAGCCCTTCCCGGAGACTGTGGAGGAGGAGTGGCGCTCGCTCTCCTTGTCCGATGAGGATTACGGGGCGTTCGGAAGGCTGATTCGGGACTGCCGTCTGGCGCGCGCCCTGGAGGTGCTGCGGTTTCGGATACGAAGGCTGGCGGCGCTTCAGACGCGTATCCTGGAGCGGTTGGGGCAAAGCGGATTCCGCCACAGGGTTGTCCTCCTGGAGGATGATACCGCGCTTTCGCTGGAGGTCGATGGGGTCCGCTTCACCGGGCGATGCGACCGGGTGGAGATCCTGGAGGACGGGGACGGACGCGCCCACGCCGTCATCACGGACTACAAGGCGGGAAGGAGCGTGCGGTACGAGGAGGGGATGAAGGACCTGGAGCGGTACCCCTGGTACGAGGGAGGGCCGTCAAAGCTCGTCCGCGGACTCCAGCTCTCGGCCTATGCCCTGATGTACGGACCTCGCGAGGCCGATGCGCCGCTTGCGGGGGTCAACTTCCTGGGGCATCGGGATGGGGGGATCGCCGGGACCTTCTCGACGGCCCTCCAGGGCGTTTATGCCGAGGTCCTGGCCGGCGAGACGAGGAACAACCGCCGTACCCTGGACGAGCGCCGGGAGGAGGCCGGCTACGCCATGGCCTGTGCGGTACGGGTGCTGAAGCAGGGGCGGTTCGCGCCCTTCTATGATTCGCCCTCCTGCCGGTACTGCGACATGAAGAGTATCTGCCGCAGGGGCGAGATCATCGGCGAGCCCCTGGCAAACGAGGAGGAGAGCGCGGACGAGTGACCGGCCCGCCGGACCTCTCGAAACAGGCGGCCAGCGAATTTGGTTTTGCTATAATGAGGCCGGTCAGGAGAGGCGGGAAGACGCATGTCCGATCGGGACATCACGGAAAAATACCTTGAGGCCTATAACGACGTTTTTGCCGATATCGTGAACGTATTGCTCTTCAACGGGCAAAGAGAAGTCTGTCCCGACGATCTCCGGGATGCGAAGGCTCGTACCCTGTACAAGGCCGATGGCAAGCTCCGGGAGCAGGAGCGTGATGTCTCCAAGCTTTGGGTATCCGAGGGTATTGTCGTTTCTCTGATCGGCTTCGAGAACCAGACCCGGATCGACCGGGACATGCCGCTTCGGATACTGGGGTATGACGGGGCGGATTATCGTGGGCAGCTGTTTGCGAAGGGTGTTCTCTATCCTGTAGTGACGCTGGTTCTTTACTTTGGTGAGGAACCCTGGACGGCGTCCCGGTCTTTGTACGAGAGGATCCCGGTCTCTGAGAGATTGAGGCCGTTTGTGAACGACTACAGGATCAACCTCTTCGAGATATCATTTCTGGCGGACGATCTGGTTGAGCGGTTTACAAGTGATTTCAGGATTGTGGCGGACTACTTCGTACAGATGAGGAGAAATCAGGACTACGTTCCCTCATGTCGGACCATTGAGCATGTGGACGCGCTATTGAAGCTTTTTTCGGCACTGACGCGCGATAACCGTTTTGAGGAGGCACAGAATCAATTAGAAAAGGGGGAGAGCGTAACCATGCTGAGTATTTTGGACAAGGTGGAGGCCAGGGGTATCGCTTTGGGGCGAAACGAAGGTATCGCTTTGGGGCGAAATGAAGGCATCGCATTCACTGCGCGGCGGATGTTGAAGCTGGGCTTCACCCCGGAGCAGATCGCCCAGGCGACCGAGCTTTCCCTTGAAACAATCGAAGCATTGCGGTAAGAGGACGCGGCCCTCCAGGGCTGTATTCTCTCGCTTCAGGAACGTTGGGAAACTGCTGCTCACATGTTCCATGGAAAATCCCCCATTCCTGTTTTCGTTTCCCTATCCTTTTGTCTCATACATTTCGGCCTGCGCGTAGCGCGCGATGGAGGGCAGGTCGGCAAGGATCCCTGTGCGGTCTCGCGCCCGCCTTCCCCGCTCCCGCGGAGCATGATCGGTCCCAAGGGGTCGGCAAAGAGCGTGACGCGGAAGGGGCGGACTTTTGGTCCGCCCCTAATCTTTGATCCGCCGTTACGGCTGGATGGCGTTGTCCATCTCCTGAGCGATCGTCACTGCGGCGTCCGGGACGGGGGGCGCGTAGAACTCCGGTGCGCTCTCCACCTCGGGGATCGCTCCCGATGCGTCCTCGCCGGGCAGGGGCAGATCGCCGCCGCCCACGTCCAAAACGTCGTCCGCCGTCAGACTGCCCAGCTCCGGAGCCCCTTCGTCCGCCGCACCCATGTCCGCAACGCCGTTCAGGTCGAGCGAGTCCTCGGCAGGAACGCTGCCCGGCTCCAGCGCGTCCTCGACTGCATCCGCCGATGGCACATTGTCCAAATCCGGCCCGGGCTCGGACATGGCCCCGTCGGGTGCCGTTTCGGCGGGCGTCGTATCGGCCACCTCCGTCAGCGGCGCGTCGTCCAGGTCCGGAACGCTGTCCGCCGAGGTACCGGCCTCCGTGCCCGTGTCGACCGTGTCGATGGGATCCGGGGCAGGAAGGTCCGCCGTTCCGGCAAGCTCCTCGACCGAGGCTGAAGTATCCGCCGCTCCACCCGCGAGATCCGGAAGGGGCGTTCCCTCCGCCGGCTCGTTTGTCCCGGAGTCCTCCGTGTCCGGAAGGTCCGGGATGTCGGTGTTAAGCGCCTCGGCATCCACCGAAAGCAGCGCCGCAGCCTCGTCGATCGCCGCCTCGGCCTCTGCATCGGTCCCCTCCGAAAGGGCGCCCTCCCCGAGCAGCGAGGCATCAAGGGCCGCCGCCGAGTCCAGGCTGAGGTCGATCAGGTTCCCGTCCGCGTCGAGAAGCGATTCCGCCTCCTCCGCTCCCGGCGGGAGCGCGGAGATGGAGGCCGAGCGCCCGAGCCCCACGATCGGCGACGGCGGGATCGGCGGATTGGCGCCGCCGGTGACGGTCACGTGGAACGTCCCGCTGACCTCCAGGGACGTATCGGTGCTCTCGTTGGCCGTTCCGGCGTTGGCGACGTCCACGGTCTTCGCCGTCACGGTGATGTCCTTGTCCAGGTTCCAGTTCGTCTTGAAGGCGAGGTCGGGCACCTCGTTGTCGGCGATGCCGGAGATCGTGTAGGTGTCCGAATCCGCGTCGTAGGCCGCGTTGCCCTTGGTGAAGGTGGCGCCCGATCCCAGGCCCTTCAGGGTCACGGTGACGGTCTCGGACCCGTCCGTGTCCGCTACCGTCGCGTTCAGGTTGATGCGGATGTCCTGGTTCGCCGTGCCGAAGGTCTGGGTGGGGTTCATGGTCAGCCCGTCCGCCTTGGCGTCGAACACCACGTCGAAAGTTTGGGCGTCCGCCTTGGGGGACTGCCCCTTCTCGCCGGAGTAGACCGTCAGCGTGATGCCCGTCGCGGTGCCGCTGAAGTTCTTCGGCGCCTCGACGGCGATGTAGCCGGGCAGCTTGCCGTCCGGTGTCAGGGGGATGCCCCAGGTGCCGTCACCCACGTTCTGGGCCTCCCGAGCGCTGGCCGCATCGGCCCCGACGACGACCTTGTAGTCGTTCGGGACGTGCTCCAGCTTAGCCGCGACGACCTGCTCCGACCCGTCCTTGTCGACCAGCCCCGTGCCCTCAACCTGGATCTGCACCCGCGTGTCCTCGGCCCCCCTGGCGGAGGCGATCTGGAGGTCGTAGCCGCTGTTGACGGCGCCGACGTGCACGGTCTGCTCGACTGTGTTTGTCACAGTGTTCGCCGCGTTCGCCTCCTGCGAGACGACGTGGGCCCTGACCGTGAAGTCGCCCGAGGCGTACGTCTCCGGCCTGTAGGTGAGCGACACGGTGCCGCTGCCCTGAGCGCCGCCGACGTTCACGCCCTCCAGCACGTAATACTTGCCGTCGGCCAGCCCCTGACAAACGAGGAGGAGAGCGCGGACGAATGACCGGCCCGTCACGCCCTCCCGCGGTGGGGCCTCGGACGCCTCCCGAAGAGCATTCCCAGCAAGATCAGCCCCATCCCCAAGGCTCCCGTGGCGCCGAGCCTTTCGTTCAGGAACACATATCCGGAAAGAGCCGCTCCAAGGGGGCCCAAGGCGGAGAACAGTCCTGCACGTTCGGAGGTCGTGCCGCTCTGCGCCAGAGGCTGGAGCGTGAATCCGAAATCGCTGCACACCACAGCCAACCCGAGGATGACACCCCACTCGGAAGCCGTTGCCGGCATTCTGGGGACCTCGAAAAGGGAAGCCATGACTATGCCGTACAGCCCTATGAACCCTACCTGCAGGATGCCGAGCGCCAGGGGATCGTCCCTTCGGCTGAGGCGATCGGTAAGGATGATGGTACAGGCATAAAAGACCGCCGCGGCCAGACACAGCGATTCCCCCTGCGAGATGGAGAAGGATCCCCCCTTCAGCGTGAGCAGGGCTACCCCCGAGAAGGAGACGAGGGTGCTGAGGAGAATGGGGATATCGGGCAGAGAACGACGCAGAACGGCCTCTAACAGAGGGACGAATACGATGGCGGTGTTCTCCAAAAATGCGGCGGCCGAGGCCTCCGTAGTTCTGAGCCCCAACACCTCCGCGGCCATGACGGCAAAGAAAGAGGTGCCGAGCAGCATGCCCCTCAGCCAAGTTCCGGCGGAGACGCTTTTCAGCCTTCTCCATCCCAGGGGAAGGAGAAAGAGAAACGCCGTGATAAAGCGAATGCCCAGCAACGAGAAGGGAGCTATCCCCTGAAGGCCGATCTTCGTCATCACATAGGAGGTGCTTCTGGCCAGAATCACCGCGGCCAGCAGGAGCTCCGCCCAGGTACGGGAAAAAGAGCCGTTCGTCGTGTCCATCATCTCTTAAATCGATTCGTCTCTTTCCCCGAAGACGAACCTGTCCGTTCGGTCCTCATTTATTTCCTGTGCTGTGCCGTTCTCCATCCTGCGCGTAGCGCGCGATGGAGAGCAGGTCGGCGAGGATGCCCTGTGCGGTCTCGCGCCCGCCTCCCCCGCTCCCGCGGAGCGTGACCGGTCCCAGGGGGTCGGCATAGAGCGTGACGATGTTCTCCGTACCGTCGAGGGCGGCGATGGGGTTGGACAGGGGAATCGACGTCGGCCGAACGGAGGCCCTCAGGGCGCTCCCCTCCCGCTTCAATTCGGACAGGAGCTTGATCCGCTCTCCCCGCTCCTTCGCGTCGCGGATCATCTCGGGAGTCACGCGGGTTATTCCCTCCCTGTCGACGTCCTCCACGCGCATGTTCGCATCGAAAAGGGCATGGGCGAGGATGACCAGCTTGACCGCCGCATCCCACCCCTCGACGTCCAGGGTCGGATCCGCCTCCAGCACGCCGGCGGAACGGGCTTCGGCGCAGGCCTCCTCGTAGGTCCTGCCCTTCTCCATCTCGGTCAGGACGTAGTTGGTGGAGGCGTTCAGGATACCCTGAACCCCCTCGATGGCGCAGCCGGCAAGTCCCTCTCGGGCCATTGCAAGGAGCGGCGTACCGCCCTGCACCGTCCCTTCGAAGAGCAGCCGTACCCCCCTCTCCCTCGCCAAACGGTTCAGCTCGTCGTACGCCAGGGCGATCGGGGCCTTGTTGGAGGTCACGACGTGCAGGCCGCGCTCCAGCGCGCACCGCACATGGGACAACCCCGGCTCCCCGCCATCGAGGTTCGTGGGCGTGGCCTCGATCAGCACCTCGGCGCCCGAGCGGGCAAGAAACTCCTCGAAGGAGGCCCGGCTATCCTCGGCTTTACAGGCCGTCCCCAGCCGCCCGGTCTCCGCAAAGGTTTGCAGGATCTCCCCAAGGGACAGTCCGTCGGGCATGAGCACCGTTCCATGCGAGCGCGAGACGATCAGGCAGACCTGGGCCCGAAACCCACAGCGCTCCTCCAGCCTTCCGCGGTTCTCGTGCAGGAGCTCGACAAGACCCCGTCCCACCGAGCCGAAGCCCGCCAAAGCCAATTTCCATATCTTTTCACCCGCCATGATCCGACCTCCGCCATTTTTACATGAACCGCTCGACGGGCCCCGTCTGTTCCTCGATCACCGGAACGTAGGTCTGGGGCCTGCGGCCGAAGCAGACGTCCATCTGTTCGTAGAAGGTCACCGCATCCAGGTTGACGAACCGCTGCTCGATCGCCCGCTCCGTGGGCATGTAGCGGATATGTCCCTCGTGGACCTCGACGACCGTCACCCCGCTGAAGCCCTCGTCCAGGAGGATGACCCCGGCCGAGCCGATCTCCTTGCCGAAGTTGACGTCGTAGGCGGAGGTGGCCCCGCTGCGGACGATGTGCCCGGGGATGACCTCGCGCACCTCGGGTATCTCGAAGACCCCCGGCACGAACATGCCCGAGACCTTCATGAACTGGCGGATTGCGGGGTCCTTCCGCATCATGGCCTCGAGACGGGTGCGGATGTAGCGTCCCGCGCCGGCCAGGCGGACGTGCCCGAAGGAGTCCGTGCTGTCCCCGCTGTCCGAGAACACCTTGCCGTCCTCCCCCTTCACGCCCTCGGCCACGACCATGACGTAGGTCCCCGAGTGCACGTCCGAGTTCAAAATGCGCCGCATGTAATAGTGTTTCACGTGATCGTACACCGCGTCGAAGTCCACCGTGATCTCGGGGATCAGGACGCAGTCCGCATCCGCAGCCACGCCCCCGCGGAAGGCGGTGTGTCCGGCATAGCGGCCGAAGACCTCGACGATCATCACGCGGTTGTGCGTCTTGCCCGTGGTCTTGAGGTCCTCGACGATGCGCGATATCTTGTTGATGGCGGAGTCCCCGCCCACCGAGTAGGTCTGGAGGTCCAGGTCCATCGTCTTGGGCGCGTGGACGCAGGCGATGCCGTTCTGTGCGAGGTCCACCACGACGCTTCCCGTGTCGTCCCCGCCCGAGATGAGGAGGCCGTCGAGGTTGAACTTCCGCAGTCCCAGCAGGATGCGGTCGTACTTGTCGGGGTCGGGGATCTTCGAGATCTTCACCCGGCTGTGGCCGGCGTCGCTCCCCGCGAAGGCGGAGTTGACGTGGTCCGTGCGCTCCTCGTCCAGGAAGACCAATCGTTCGAAGTCCACCAGGTTGTAGAGCCCCGCGTACCCGTTGGGGATGATGTATGTCCCGATTCCGCGCGCCATGGCGGTCTTGGCCGCGCCGCGGACGACGGCGTTCAGTCCGCCGCAGTCCCCACCCGATGTGATGATGCCGATGTTCTTCATCTTCTTGCCCATGATGCCGCCCTCCATGCCCTTGGGATATCGACTCCGAATCTTTCGATACCGATATTCTATACCAAGGGAGGCGCCGAGTTAACCTATAATTCGAGAGCGGGGCGTGCATTCCTCCGGGGAATTTCCATCCTATAATTGTTTTGCCTACACGAACTTTCAATATCATCATCGCAGGTTCGGCGGACTCAGCGGCGAAATCCATTCAAGACGATTTTGGAAAGGCGGTAGTGAAGGTGCATGGAATTTTTGGGGGAATCGGCAGTGTACCGAAAAAAATTTCAGGGACGCCGCGGTTCGCGGAGGCGGCTTCGGCAGCGGCTGCAACCGGCACGACGTTCATCGAATTGTGCAGGACGGGAACGCCCGAAGCCGTCGCGGCGGCCCTCCGGTCCGGGGCGGACGTCAATGCAAGGGACAAACGCGGCATAACGGCGCTGATGTGGACGGCCTGCAACTTGAACCCGGAGGTCGTGGAAGTGTTGCTCGAGGCCGGGGCAAACGTCGATGCGAGGTGTGAGGACAGCGTTACGGCCTTGATGGTGGCCGTTGAGGAGAACCCCGAGCCGAGAGTTGTATCGGCGCTGCTGAATGCCGGGGCGGACATCGACGCAAAGAACAAGGAAGGAAGTACGGCGCTGATGTGGGCAGCCCATGACTCGAAGTCGGAGGTCATGGCGGTGTTGCTGGAGGCCGGGGCGGATGTCGACACGCAGGACAGGGTCGGACACACGGCGTTGATGTGGGCGGCCTACAACTCGAACCCGGCCGTCGTATCCGCGTTGCTGAAGGCGGGGGCGAATGTTGGGGCGAGGGAGAAGGACGGACAGACGGCCCTGATCATGGCGGCCATGAAAAACCCGGACCCGGATGTGACCTTGGAACTGCTGAATGCCGGTTCCGAGGTTGATGCAAAGGACGACAGCGGAATAACGGCGCTGATGTGGGCGACAGCCTACAACTCGAACCCGGATGTTGTCGTGGCCCTGCTGAAGGCCGGGGCGGATGTCAACGCGAGGGCGAACGACGGCGCAACGGCGCTGATAGCGGCGGCGGAGAACAATCCGTCCCCGGATATCCTGTCGGTACTGCTGGAGGCGGGAGCGGACGTCGACGCGAGGGCGGACAACGGGGACTCGGCGTTGATAGTGGCGGCGGCCAAAAATTCCAACCCGGACGTCGCAGCGCTGCTGTCGAGGTCCGGGGCGAATGTCGAGGCAAAGGACGAAGGGGGCTGTACGGCGCTGTTGCGCGCTGCGGCGAAGAATGAAAACCCAAAAGCTGTGTCCGTGCTCTTGGAGGCCGGTGCGGATATCGAGGCGAAAGACGAGGAGGACCGTACGGCGTTGATGTGGGCGGCAGCGAAGAATCCCAATCCGGATGTCGTGGCCTTGCTGTTGGAGGCGGGAGCGGACGCCGGTGTAAAGGACAAGAGCAAAATGACGGCGCTGGACTACGCGGCGGGGGTGAACCCCGCCCCGGACGTCGTGGCTATGCTGCTGAAGGCCGGAAAGGGCGTCAAGTTGGAGCGAGAGGACGGTTGGACGCTGCTGATGACGGCCGCTCAGCACGACTCGAATCCGGTCGTCGTGTCGATGCTGTTGAAGGCGGGGATGGACGTCAACGCAAAGGACGAGAACGGACATACGGCGCTGATGCAGGCCGCAGGGAACAACAAGAATCCAAGGGTCGTATCGGTGCTGCTGGAAGCGGGGGCGAACGTCAATGCAGAGGACCGGAACGGGCAGACGGTGCTGGCGGCGGCGAAGAGGAATAAGAATCTCGAGGCCAGGACGGCAATCGTCAGGCTGCTGACGAGCGCGGGCGCAGCGAGGTAATTCCTTTTTCAAGTGGAGGGATGGAGATGCTTGGAGGAATTTGGAGGAGGACGAGGGCACTTCTGTTTGGGGGCGCGACCATGGCGTTTTTCGCGCGCTGCAGGACGGGGACCCCAAAAGCGGTTAGGGAAGACCTCAGTTTCGGGGCGGACGTCAATGCGAAGGATGAGGACGGCTGGACGGCATTGATGTATGCGGCGCATAACCCGAACCCTGAGGTCGTGTCGGTGTTGCTCGAGGTCGGGGCAGATGTCGACGCGAAGGATAAGAACGGGCGGACGCCGCTGATGTATGCGGCGGCGAACAATCCCGAGCCGGGGATCGTCCTGGCGCTCTTGGAGGCCGGGGCGGATGTCGATGCGAGGACCGAGGATGGATTGACGGCATTGATGTGGGCGGCCCGCAACCCCAATCCGGAGATCATGTCGGCATTGCTGAAGTCGGGGGCGGACGTCAATGCGGGGACCAATGAGGGTTATACGGCGTTGATGGCGGCGGCGCAGTACAACTCCAATCCGGATGCCGTGATGCTGCTGGCCGGGGCAGGCGCGAATGTCGACGCGAAGGATAAGGGCGGACTGACCGCGTTGATGTGGGCGGCAATCTACAATTCGAACCCAGCTGTCGTTATGGCGTTTCTGGAGGCCGGTGCGAACGTCGACGCAAAAAGCGAGGACAACGCCACGGCTCTGATGTGGGCGGCAGCCCATAATTCCAATCCCGCTGTCGTTTCGAGCCTGCTGAGGGCCGGAGCGGACCTTGGCGCAAGGAACGAGGACGGCTGGACGGCATTGAGGTGGGCTGCCTCCAACCCGAACCGGGACGTCACGGCGATGCTGCTTAAGGCCGGGCTGGACGTCAATGAGAGGGATAAGGAAGGACAAACGGCGCTGATGGGCGCGGCGGCCTATAACTCGAATCCTGCTGTCGTATCGGCTCTGTTGAATGCCGGGGCCGACGTCGACGCAAAGGACGAAAACGACTGTACGGCATTGATACATGCGGCGTTGAACAATCCGAAGCCAGGTGTCGCATCCGTCCTGCTGAAAGGCGGAGCGGACGTCAACGCAAAGGACAATGACGGCTGGACTGCGTTGTTGGCGGCGGCGGCAAACAGCAATCCGGATATCGTGTCGGTATTGCTGAAGGCCGGTGCAGACGTCGATGAAAAGGACGAGCGTGGCTGGACGGCGCTGATGGCGGCAGCGGCGACCAACACGGGCCCGGAGATCGTATCGGCATTGCTGAGGGCCGGAGCGGACCCCAACGCAGAAGGCGAGGACGGCCGAACGGCCTTGATGATGACCGAGGAGAACGAGGATTCCGAGGCCAGGACGGCGATCGTCGAACTGCTGAAGAACCGGGGCGCCGCCACGTAGCCGGAACGAGGGAGACCCTGCGGCCTCCCTCGTTCCCGAAACCTTACAGGCTGTCGCCGAAGTCCTCCCTGAACTTTGCCGCCAGCCGATCCTGCCAGTCCCCTACCGCCTTCAGCCTTCCGCTGAAGAAGCGCAGGATTTTGGGCTCCTCCGTCCACTCGAGTCCGCCGACCAGATTTCGGTTCTCGAAGAGCCAATGGATGCGGTCGACGGCGTACTTCACCTGGGACATCGTGAAGACCCTCCGCGGCAGGGCAAGCCGCAGCAGTTCCGCATCGGCCAGACGTTCGCTTCCGTCCTCGTTGCGCTCCTCCGACAGCGTCCCCCGCTCCATGCCCCTCACCCCGCCCGCGATGAAGACCGCGGCAGCCAGGGCGCCCGCCGTGTACCGATTCTGGGGCACGTGGGGCAGGAACGCACGCGCGTTCAGGTGGCAACCCAATCCACCGGCAGGTTTCACCACGGGGACGCCCCGCGCGTCGAGCTCGTCGGCCATGAAGGCGATGAACTCCGGCCCGTGGCGGATCATGTCGAAGTCCATCGTCTCCTCCAGCCCCACCGCCATCGCCTCGATCTCCCGCACCGACATGCCCCCGTAGGTCAGGAATCCCTCGAAGAGGGGGATCAGCGGCTGCATGCGTTCGAATAGTGCCCGGTCGGCCGTCAGAATCGCCCCGCCGCGCGCGCACCCCAGCTTGCGGGCCGAGAAGTACACGATGTCGCAGAGATCCGCGATGCGGCGCGTGATCTCGCGGATCGTGGCTCCGCGCTGGGCCGCCTCGCGCGTCTTGATGAAATAGAGGTTGTCGGCCAGAAGCGAGGCGTCCAGGACCAGCGGGGCCCCATGCCGGCGGCAGACCTCCGAGGTCCTCTCCAGGTTCTCCAGCGACCAGGGCTGGCCGCCGATCAGGTTCGTCCCCGCCTCCATGCGCACGAACGGGACGTTGCCCGCCTCGCGTTTCAGCAGCGCGTCGAGGGCGGCCGTGTCCATGTTGCCCTTGAAGGGGTCGGTACTGTCCAGGTTCAGCGCCTCGGGGAGAAACAGCTCGACGACGCTCCCGCCGTTACGCTCGATATGGGCGCGGGTGGTCGTGAAGTGGTAGTTCATCGGAACGACGCCACCCTTCCCGACGAGGGCGCTGGCCAGGATGTTCTCCGCCGCCCGTCCCTGATGGACGGGGAGCAGGAACGGCTTGCCGAAGATATCCTGCGTCACCGCCCTCAGACGCTCGAAGCTCATGGACCCCGCGTAGCTGTCGTCCGCCGTCATCATCGCCGCCAGCTGTCGGTCGCTCATGGCGTTGACGCCGCTGTCCGTCAGCATGTCCAGAAAGACCTTGTCGTTCTTCAACAGGAACGTGTTGCTGCCCGCCTCCCGAATGGCCGCAACCCGCTCCTCCACCGACACCAGCGTCAGCTTCTGGACGATGCGCACCTTGTGCATCTCGAGGGGAAACGCCGCGCTGCCAAAGAATTTTACCTGTCCGTCCAACTTGAAAACTCCCTTCATGACATGATAGGTGAAGTAAAATCTGAAATAAAAAAGGGCCCTTTACCGTTGAATCTGGTAAAGAGCCCTTTTGCGAACCTTTTCTGGATGCCCGTCCCGCACGTGCTACAAGCTACGGCTCCAGCCTCCTCGCAAAGGGCCTGGTTCCGTAGTAATAATACGAACCCGAAAGAACAAGGGACGAACCCATAATACGCAACATACGCACAACCTCCGAAAAACAGCGGGACGGCGATAACTGCCCTATAACACTGTGTGCAACAATACCACGGTGAAGGAAATCCGTCAAGGCCGTCTTTCGCCCGGGTGCCGTTGTCCCGGAGACACGGGGGAAAGCGTTTTGTCTTCCCTGCCGGTATGAGTTGGCCGCAGTTTGTCCATTCATGACACGCCGTGATCCCCGCTTATCGACTTGGAGTTACAATCCGAATCCAACCGAATGCAACAAGAGGAAATGAGGGAAGGTCGACCTGCCGCTCAAAAATCGACCCGAGATCGAAACTTAAGTACTGTACTGAATATCTCGTCAAAGACTTCGCTGGGGTTGACAAAGGCACCGAGACGGCTTGCAGGGGAAGAAGCGCCCTTCTTCCATCTCCGAACGGACCGTGCATAGTCTTCTCGAAGGCCGGAA
>ERZ772968.927-NODE-927-length-14215-cov-22.594774_pt1 | contig 14215 bp, 19 predicted proteins | sample MGYA00580674_ERZ772968 | MGnify/ENA primary metagenome ERZ772968 (study PRJEB29015, sample SAMEA2737940) | human oral metagenome | biome: human oral; feature: human-associated habitat; material: dental | place: China | collected 2138 ...
GCTTCGGCAGGATGCCGATCTCGCCGCCCGTGGAGCGGGCGATGAGCATGTCGATATCGGCGGCGTAGACCACGCGGTCGGGAGATACGATCTCCAGCTTGATGGTCGCCATCCGTTATTCCTCCTCTTTGAGCTTCTTCGCCTTTTCGATCGCCTCGTCAATGCCGCCGACCATGTAGAAGGCCGCCTCGGGGAGATCGTCATACTTGCCGTCGAGGATCTCGCGGAACCCGCGGATCGTATCCTTGAGCGCGACGTATTTGCCGGGCGATCCCGTAAAGACCTCTGCGACCGCAAACGGCTGCGAGAGGAAGCGCTGGATCTTGCGCGCGCGCGAGACGGTCAGCTTATCCTCGTCGGAGAGCTCCTCCATACCGAGGATGGCGATGATGTCCTGCAGTTCCTTGTACTTCTGGAGCACCGCCTGCACGCCGCGCGCGACCTCGTAGTGCTCCTGCCCGATGACGAGCGGGTCGAGGATACGCGAGGTGGAGTCGAGCGGATCGACGGCAGGATAGATGCCGAGCTCGGCGATCTGACGGGAAAGAACCGTCGTCGCGTCGAGGTGCGTAAACGTCGCCGCCGGTGCCGGGTCGGTGAGGTCGTCCGCCGGGACGTAGACCGCCTGCACGGACGTGATCGAGCCCTTTTTCGTGGACGTGATACGCTCCTGGAGCGCGCCGACGTCCGTCGTCAGCGTCGGCTGATAGCCGACGGCGGACGGCATGCGTCCGAGCAGAGCCGAGACCTCGGAGCCCGCCTGGATGAAACGGAAGATGTTGTCGATGAAGAGCAGCACGTCCTGGCCCTGCACGTCGCGGAAATACTCCGCCATCGTGAGGCCCGTGAGACCGACGCGCATACGCGCTCCGGGCGGCTCGTTCATCTGCCCGTAGACGAGCGCCGTCTTGTCGATAACGCCCGACTCGGTCATCTCGGACCAGAGGTCGTTGCCCTCGCGGGTACGCTCGCCGACGCCGGCAAAGACGGAGTAGCCGCCGTGCTCGGTCGCAATGTTGTGGATGAGCTCCATGATCAGAACCGTCTTGCCGACGCCCGCGCCGCCGAAGAGGCCGATCTTTCCGCCGCGGGAGTACGGTGCGATCAGGTCAACGACCTTGATGCCCGTCTCGAGAATCTGCGTCGATGTCTCCTGGTTGTCGAACTTCGGCGCAGGGCGGTGAATCGGCCAGCTCTCCTTGTTGCCGACCGGAGCGGGGTTGTGGTCAACCGGCTCGCCGAGGACGTTGAAGACGCGTCCGAGGGTCGCCTCGCCGACGGGAACCATGATCGGGGCGCCCGTATCGTCCGCCTCCATGCCGCGCATCAGACCGTCGGTGGAGCTCATGGCGATGCATCGCGTGATGCTGTCGCCGAGATGCTGCATGACCTCGACCGTGAGATTTACCTCGCGGTCGGCGGCCTTGCCCGTGATCTTGATGGCGTTTAGGATCTCCGGCAGTTCTCCCGCCGGAAACTCAATATCTACGACAGGTCCGATGACCTGTACGACTTTACCTTTTGCCAATGGAAAACCTCCTTACCTCCATGCGCACTGCGCACACGGATGTCACTTGAGTGCCTCGGCGCCGCCGACGATCTCGTTGATCTCGTTCGTAATGCCCGCCTGACGAACCTTGTTGTAGTAGAGGTCGAGCTTTCCGATGAGTTCCCCGGCGTTGTCGGTCGCATTGCTCATTGCATTCATGCGTGAGCTCAGCTCGCTCGCCGCCGACTGGAGGAGCGCCGCATAGATGGTGGTGAACAGGTACTGCGGCAGCAGTGCCCCGAGCACCTCCTCGGCATTCGGCTCATAGATGTATTGTGTCTGTATGTGATGACCGTCTCCCTCCTCCGGTGCTTCAAACGGGAGAAGTTTGATGATCTCGGGCACACAGGTGATGGCCGACACAAAGCGCGTGTAGACCATGTAGACTTCCTTTATGCCGCCCGCCTCGAATGCCTCGATGACGGCTGCTGCGAGTTTCTGTGCGTGCACCGCCTGCGGGCGTTCGCTGATGCCGACGCGTTCGCTGATGATGTGAAAGGCGCGGTTCTTGAAGAAGTCGCGCGCCTTGCGTCCGACGGCAATGATCTCGGTGTTCGCCTTGTCCTCGACGAGGGTCATCGCCATCTTGAGGGCATTGCTCGAGTATGCGCCTGCGAGGCCCTTATCCGCCGCCATCACAAGAATGAGGCGTTTGCCCTCTGCATGCTGCTCGAGCAGCGGATGCGTGACATCCGTGGCAGCCGCCGCCACGCTCCGAATGACCTCAGCAGTCTTTTCGGCATAGGGACGGTTGTTGTTCGCGGCCTCCTTGGCACGGCGCAGACGCGAGGTCGCGACCATGTCCATGGCGTTCGTGATCTGCTGGATGCTCTTGACGCTGCGGATGCGGCGCCGAATATCCTGTAAATTGGCCATTTATGTCACCTCTCTCCTTACGATTCTTTGTAGGAGATGGTGTCCTTGAACTCCTCGATCGCCTTCGTGAGATCTGCCTCGAGCGGATCATCCAGCTTCTGCATCTCCGTGATCGCCGCGGCAATCTCCGGATGCGAGGTGCGCATGAACTTCAGGAAGTCCGTATGGAACAAGACGACCTTGTCCACGGGGATATCCGCCAGATGTCCGCGCACCGCCGTGAAGATGACGAGCACCTGCTCGGCAACGGAAAGCGGGCTGTACTGCGCCTGTTTCAGCGTCTCGACCATGCGCGCGCCGCGGTCAAGCTGCGCCTTCGTCGCCTTGTCGAGATCCGAGCCGAACTGGGCAAACGCCGCGAGCTCGCGGTACTGCGCGAGATCGAGACGCATCGTGCCTGCGACCTGCTTCATCGCCTTGATCTGGGCCGAACCGCCGACACGGGAGACCGAGAGGCCGACGTTGATCGCCGGGCGGATGCCCGAGTAGAATGCGTCGGTATCCAGCATGATCTGGCCGTCTGTGATCGAGATGACGTTCGTCGGGATGTACGCTGAGAGGTCACCCGCGAGGGTCTCGATGATCGGCAGCGCCGTGATGGAGCCTGCGCCGAGCGCATCGGAGAGTTTTGCCGCACGCTCGAGGAGGCGGGAGTGTAAGTAGAACACGTCGCCCGGGTATGCCTCGCGTCCGGGCGGACGGCGCAGCAGCAGCGACATCGCGCGGTAGGCTGCCGCGTGCTTGGAGAGGTCGTCGTAGACGCACAGCGCATGACCGCCCTTGTACATGAAGTACTCTGCCATCGCAACGCCCGCATACGGTGCGAGGTACTGGAGCGGCGCAGAGTCTGCTGCCGTTGCGGCAACAACGATCGTGTACGCCATCGCACCGCCGTCCTCGAGCGTCTTGACGACGCGCGCGACCGTCGATGCCTTCTGGCCGATCGCGACATAGACGCAGATACAGTTCTGGCCCTTCTGGTTCAGGATCGTATCGACGGCGATGGCCGTCTTTCCCGTGCCGCGGTCGCCGATGATCAGCTCACGCTGCCCGCGCCCGATCGGGACGAGGGCGTCGATTGCCTTCAGACCGGTCTGAAGCGGCTCATGAACGCTCTTGCGGTCGGCAATGCCGGGCGCCGGCGACTCGACCGGACGGAACTCCGTCGTGTCGATGGGTCCCTTGCCGTCGATGGGGCGGCCGAGCGCGTCCACGACGCGGCCGATCATCGCCTCGCCCACAGGGACCTGCATGATGCGGCCCGTACGCTTGACGGTATCGCCTTCCTTGATCTCGGTGTCGCCGCCGAGAAGCACGGCGCCGACGCTCTCCTGCTCGAGGTTCAGAACGAGTCCGTAGACATCATTTCCGAAGTCCAGCAGCTCGCCGGCCATTGCCTTGTCCAGCCCATAGATATGGGCAATACCGTCGCCGACCTCAAGAACCGTGCCGACATCGTTGACGTTCAGATCAACATCGTAGTTCTTGATTCGTTCCTTAATTATGGAAGTAATTTCTTCCGGATTCATTTTCATATTTCGCTGTCACCCCGCTAGTTCGCCATTAGCTGTGCCGTCATTGCTGCAAGACGCCCCTTGACACTGCCGTCGATGCGGCGGTCGCCGATGCGTACCACCACGCCGCCGATGAGCGAGGGGTCGCGATGCTCGCGCAGGGATATCTGCTTGCCCGTGACGCTCTCGAGTTTCTCCCGCAGCTCCTGCAGCTGCGCTGCCGAGAGCTGCTCCACTGTCGTGACGTCCGCCACGGCAATGCCGAGTTTCTCGTTCGAGAGCTCGATAAAGATCTCGTTGATTGCCTCGAACACCTGCATGCGGCGCTTGTCAATCAGCAGCAGGAGGAAGTTCAGCACCATCTCGTGAACGCCGCCCTCAAAGACCTCGCGCAGGAGGCTCTTCTTTTCCTCCGGCTGGATATTCGGGTTGCACAGATACGCCTTCAGCTCCGGGCACTGCGTATAGAGCTGCTGTACCTTCGCGAGATCAGCTCCGTACTCCTTCAGCTTGTCGTCCTCGCAGGCAAGCTCAAAGATCGCCTTGGCGTATTTGCGTCCAAGCTCCATGTTCAGCATGTCGCATCACCAATCTTATCCGCATCGAGCTTTGCGATAAACTCGCCAATGATGGCATCGTTGTCCGCTGCCGTCAGATTCTTCTGGATGATCTTGCCGGCCGCCTCGAGTGCAACGGTGACCACCTCGCCTTTGAGCTGTTCGACCGCATGGGCACGTTCGTGCTCCATCTGCTCCTGCGCCGACTTTTTCATCTGTTCGATCTCAAGCTTTGTCGCCTGAATGCTCGCCGCACGCTCTTCCGATGCGCGTTTTTCCGCGAGATCGACGATCTCCTGCGCCTTCACGCGCGCCTCGGCCAGCTGTGCCTTGTATTCATCCAGCGTTGCCGCAGCCGCAGCTGCATCCGCGTCCGCCTTTTCGATGCTCTCGGCGATCTTCGCCTTGCGCTCTTCCATCATGCGGACAACCGGCTTATAGGCCACCGCGCGCAGGAGTGCGACGAGAATCAAAAAGTTGATGATCTGGATGGGCAGCGTGCTGTTGAGATCGATAATACCTTGAATGGTTTCGACCAATTCCTATGCCCCCTTTGCAAAATCCATGCGATTCAAAGAGACTCTTAGTGAATCAGCGGATTTGCATAGAGCATGATGAGCGCGATAACGACGGCAATGATGGCAAGCGCCTCGATCAGACCGACGGAAATGAGGGTATTCGTGAAGAGCACATTCTTCGCCTCCGGCTGACGCGCCAGCCCCTCGATGAAGCGGCTCGTGACAATCGCGTCGCCGAGCGACGCACCGATTGCGGCAAGACCAGCGACGAGACCTGCGCTGATGAGAGCAGCTGCTACCATAATTGCGTTTTCCATGAAAAAATCCTCCTTAAAATCAATAAACACTTTTCGTTTGAAACCATTGTGCAGAGCTCTGCACGCAAAACAAGCTGTTAGTGTCCCTCAGTCTTGACCGCGCTGCCGATGTATGCAATGGACAACATGGTAAAGATAAAGGCCTGCACGCCGCCGACGAAAACGCTGAACGCAATCCAAACCACCGACGGAACGGTGGAATAGTTCCCAAGCATCAGCAGCAGAATATGGATGAGAATCTCACCTGCCAAGATGTTGCCAAATAGACGGAACGACAATGTGATCGGCTTAGCAAGCTCCTCGACAATGTTGATGACGACAAACGGCACGAACGGCTGGAAAAAGTGCCCGATGTAGTGGCCCCCCTTTACATACAGTCCAAGAACGTGCGTCATCGCAATGACCAGCAATGCCAGTCCCAATGTGGTGTTCAGATCGTTTGTCGGCGATGCCATCGTCGGAATCAGACCGATCCAATTCGAGATGAGGATAAATAGGAAGAGCGACACGATAAACATGGACAAGAATCCACGCGCCCGCGGTCCCATATTCTCCTCCGCCTGTTCATGCAGTGTCTCTATGATCATCTCCAGCGCCACCTGCCAGTTCGACGTCGGCACAATACTCAGTTTGCGCGCCGCCAGCCAGCCGATGAAGAGGACAACGACCATCGTGAGCCACGTCATGACGAGGGTCTGCGAATTGAAGGTAAATCCGGCGATCTGCACGGCCTCGCGAACACCGATTTCGTGCATAACCTCTACCTCCCTTGGGGTGAATCCCCAGTGTTCTGCTTATCGGAACGCATCTCGCGGACAATCAGCTGCGTCATCATCACTGCGTGCAGCAGGAAAAACCCGCCGACCGCCGCGTAGAAATACTGCACGCCCATCGTGCTCGCCGCCCAGAGGACCGCGAAGATCAGCGCCAGCATCAGCACGAGGCCGAGCTGCACCTGCACGCGCCCTGCCGCAGCAGTGCCGCGCGAGGCGCGCAGGAGACGCTGCGCCAGCTGCCAGAAATACAGCGCCGCAGCAGCCGCACCTGCCAGCAGCGCCCCGATGCGCGCAGTCTCCCCCATGACGAGGAGCAGCACGCCGCCGAGCAGCACTGCAGCCGCGAACGACCAGCCGATCTGCCTGAGATACCCCGATAAAAACCTGCTCATATTCCTCCTCCGACCGCCTCCGAGACGTAAGAAAACCGGCCCGGCACATAAAAAAGCACCGAGTCGGACGCCGCAGACGCAGTCATCGTTGAATATCAGTACCCTTAGACCATTCGACAAAAAAATTAAAAATCCTTCCACAAATGTATACATTATACGTGGAGAACTTATTCAAATCTTCCGTCAATAGGACATCGGGTGCAGCGGGGTTCGCTCGTGCGATTTCCGCTACTGTATTTATTATACGGGGTTTTCTCTCTTTCCGCAACCTTATTTTAATCGGTCCGCTCAATTTATTATTGTATTGGGCCGACGCGTCTGTTAAAATAGGCGGAACGCAGAGAGGGGGAATCGCATGACCATCGAAGGCGCCGTCATCATCGAGAAGGGCGTGACCTTTGCCGTCATCCACGTCGATCCGAGCGTCACGCGCTACACCATCAAATCCACGCAGACAAGAAGAGCGCTCATGCGCTTTTTCCCCGGCATGCCCATCATCCTCATGAGCCTCACGCCGCAGGGCAAGCCGCAGTACTACGGACGCAAGGACATCGTGGACTTTTTGAAAACCGTACGCCTCAATCAGATCCCGTGGAAGAAATATCATATTGTGTAGGTATTTCTTGACAAAAACGCGCATTAGTGTGTATAATCTATGCAAAGGAGGTGCGCCTATGACGACGGCAGAACTCGTACGCTTGCTCAAGAAAAACGGCTGCATCTTCGTCGGACACAACAAGCGTCACGATATGTACCGGAGTCCCGCAACAGGCAAGACCTTTATGGTTGATCGTCATCCGAGCGAGGAAGTCCGCACCGGCACACTGCACAAGATTCTAAGGGATGCGGGCATCTCCATGCGATAAAGGAGGGTTCTCCATGAAATACATCTATCCCGCCATCTTTACTGAGGAGGAGGACGGTATCCTCGTTGACTTTCCCGATCTGCCGAACTGCTACACGGACGGCGCAACGATTGAGGAGGCGTTCGAAAACGCGGAGGACGCACTTGCCCTTGCTCTCTGGCAAATGGAGGAGACACAGCAGGAATTTCCTGCGCCATCCACCCCCGCCGCAATCAATGTACCGAGCGGAGCCTCTGTCGCTCTCGTGCGGGCAGATACACTCCCCGTACGTCAAATGAATGATACACGTACCGTGCGCAAGAACGTAACCTTGCCCGGCTGGATGGACACCCTTGCACGCGAGCGCAACATCAATTTCTCGAAGCTCCTGCAAAACGCCATCCGCAAGGAGTGCGGCATTGGTGTCTGATGCCTGATTGATCCCATCGAAAAAGCGCAGCCACACACGCAGCTGCGCTTTTTCCGTTTTCAGATATACATTTTACTCCGCAGGGAGGATGAACGACAGCGAGCTGAAGATCTTCTTCGTCACGTTCGGATTGTCCGTCGGGAAGCCGACCTCGACGCCGATCACGTTCAGGCCGTTGTTCGCCACGCGCACGGAGACGAACCCATCTGCATCCGCCTGCGTCTCGGCCGTCAGGTTGCCGAGCACATCCGCAATGACAGGTGCATTCGCGTACGGCTGACCATCCTTATAGATGCGCAGGTTCAGCGTGTCGCCGCGCCGCAGGGTCAGCGGGTTCACCATCGGCACGATCTGGATGGGCACATTGTAAATCCCCGCCGGACGCACCTTGTCGCTCCAGTAGTGGACGTTGTACTTGTAGGCGTACGTCACCGACACGAGGTTCTCGATGTTCGAGTAGTCGCGCGTCGGAATGACCTTGCCGTCCGTCGTCTTGGCGAAATAGCCGTAGTCGAAGAACGTCGCCGTCACGCCGAGATCATCGCCCGGCACAATGGTGATGTTCTTCTCGCCGTCCACGCGCTCCACCGTCGTCGGCTGGAAGTTCACATCGTACGCATCAATGCGCTGGACACATGCGGGATCGTACGCATTGTCCAAAGGCCCCTCGCCGAGGACGAGTGCCTTCGTATCGACGCGGTTCGCAAAGAACACGCCGTGCGCATCCGTCGATGCCGCAGTCATCGAGAGTCCGATGGCCGCACCGAGTGCCGCCGCCAAAAGCTTTTTCTTCATGGAACAACCTCCTATAAATGAATGAATGAAATCAACTTACTCGTTATTATACTGGAAACAATATTTATTTGCAATCAAATTTACGAGATCGTGCAGATGCTTGCCTGCACAGATCATTTTTGTTACACTACAAAAAAATCACAGATATTATGAGGCTCCCGCACAAGGAGGAACGATGATGCGACATCTGCTCAGCATGGCTCTCTGTCTCTGCCTGCTCATTCCCGTATCCACATCAGAAGCACAGGAAAAAACCGCCGACACAGGCGATCTGTCTGCGGCAGTTGAACTCCTCCGTACCGTAGAGAAAACGAACATCCACTATGTCGACCCCCCCCAGCTCCCTGTCATCAGTGCAAATGATCCGCGCTATGTCGAGGTTGACCTCAGTGCGATCCCACCGGAGCAAATCTACCCGCCGCTGAGTTACGTGCTGACCAATCTCCCATTCTACCCTTCACTTGCCACACCACTCTTCTGTCAGATGGCAAAAGACCCACAGGTCATCGCAGACAGCGAGCCGCTGCTCCTGCTCCGCATGGTTCCCATTGGCAGCGGGCTGATGAGAATTCGATTTCCGGACGAGCGTGAGGAGATTTTTTCCGCAACAGAGCACTTCGTACTCCTAAAAAATGGCACCCTGCTGGAATCATCGGACTACTACATCATCACATACGATGCCGCCAAAAACCCGGTCGCACGATTCGGTTACTACGACCTTCTCAGGCTCAATAAAAAATATCATTTTACGTCTCCCGAAATCTATGATATGATCTCCTCCTCGCCCGCACATCAGTTCGCCAAGGGAAGCCGTGAATATCGATACGCACAGCATCTCTATTATATCATGCCGAAAGAACCCTATCGCCCCCCCGATAGTTTTTGAGCATTATTACGGCCCGATCCGATACGGATTCTTTTCATGATTTTCGATCCGACTGTTACGATATGCTCTGTGAAGCACGTATTTATACTAGGGAGGAACGTATATGTATCTTATCAAATCCATCGCCGCCGTCACCGTCACAGTCCTCACCCTCACCGGCACAGCATCCGCCGCAGACGGCATCGGAGGATCGGAGAGGCGCAATACCAGCCAGGAATACAAAACCTACGAAGAAGCAGAGGCTGCTATCCGAAAGCATCTCGACGAAGAAGCCGAAAACGCAAAACGAGTCCCCCTCTCCGTCGACGCATGCCGAAAGATCACGGCGGATGATACTCTCTACCACAATATTCCTGCCAACAAATTCCCGCCTGTCGACCAGCCCATGCCCATGCTGAGCGGGATGTTCCGCGGCATGATGGGAATACCGTGGCTCCAGCTGGTCGTCACGGAGAGCAGAGAGGCTAATGACGAGACTGCCATCCAAACGGGATACCCGACACGCTGGTTCCGTGTCGTGGATACGGCACGCCCCACACGCTACCGACTATATGACGGCAGACAGCTCGTCATGTCCATTGCCGGCGAGGGCGTACACAAACAGAATGCCACAAAATCCTTCGCCGATGACTTGAACTTCTATATCTACAATGCGGAAGGCACACCGCTCATGCGCACCGATATGTTTCACCTCCCTGATATGCCTTATCAAGGAATATCCGAGAAGGCATTGCGCGCTATCGCAGATGCTGCCCAGATTCCCCTGTCGGAGGGCAGCCGTGACTACGCACTGGCACAGTATCTACTGCAAAAGGCAGAGCTGACCGACATCCCGCGTAAATAGAGGAATCACGGATAAAATAAAGCTGCACACGAATCTCACACAATACTAATGTCCATTTCATCATTCTCTATCCTATCCTGCGATATTCTTTTTGGAGTAATGACTCTGAAATCAAGGAGGAACGTATATGAACATGGTCAAATCCATTGCCGCCGCTGTGCTCGTCATGGCAGTCGCGGCGCTCTCTCTCCTGCCGCAAACAGCAGAAGCGGCAACTGACTGGGACGGCGGACGTATCCGCGCGGAGGGGACGGGCATCGCCCCCGCACGCACGGTGAGTGCTGCACAGGCGCGTGCCCTTGCCCGCCGTGCCGCCATCGCCGACGCCTATCGTCAGCTCGCCGAGCAGATTCAGGGCGTCGCCGTCGATGCCTCGACCACCGTCGAGGACATGATGGTCACGAACGACAGCGTCCGTACCCACGTCAGTGCTCTTGTGCGCGGTGCACGCATCGTCGAGGAAAAGGCACTGCGTGACGGTGCCTACACCGTCACCCTCGAGGTGCCTGTCTTCGGTGTCAGCTCCCTCGCGGGCTCCGTCTTTACGCCGAACACTGCGCGCGAACAGTGGACATCGCCGGACAGCGTCTATGAGCCCTACACCCCGCGCGACTACGACACGACGGGCTACGGCACATACGGCCGCCGAGGCGCTTACGACGGCACGACGACCACGCCGGCCGCACCTGTGCGCCGTTCCCCCTCCACCAGCTCTGCCGCGAGTGCGCCGGGCGGACGCGCCATCGGCGGCTACACGGGACTCATCGTCGACTGCCGCGGCATGGGCCTGCGCCCCGTCATGAGCCCTGTCATCAAGACAGAGAACGGCCGCCCCATTTACGGCTACAAGAACCTTGACAGCGACAAAGTCGTCGCAAACGGTATGGCAGGCTACGTTCGCAGTGAAGCGGATGCCACGCGTGCCGGACGGAACCCGCTCGTCGTCCGCGCCGTTCGCGTGGACGGCAATGCGAACCCCGTCCTCTCTGCCGAGGATGCACGCCGCGTCCTCATTGAGAACGGCGCAAGCGGCTTCCTTGACGCGACGAACGTTGTCTTTATCCGCTGAGCAAAAATAAAGGAATCACTGATAAAATGAGGTCTGCCAGATTGGCGTAGTTTTTTTCGTCCGAACGAGGTGGAAAACCGGACGCAGAGTGGTGCTCTGTGGAGGATTTTCCGCCGAAGTGCGGGCAAAAAAGATGCGTCAAGATGGTTGTACCGAATTTATCAGTGCTTCCTAAATACACAAAACACCGTATTGTTATGATAAAGATCATAAACAATACGGTGTTTTTGTGTTATAATGCGGGGACTATCAAAAAAGGAGGAAACTATATGAAACTTAGTGCAAGAAATCAGCTTAAGGGCAAAGTCGTCTCCATCGAGAAGGGTGCCGTCAACGGCATCGTCCACATCGAGCTCAAAGGCGGCGACGTGGTTGCATCGACGATCAGCATGGATGCCATCAAAGAGCTCGGCCTCGAGGTCGGCAAGGAGGCATACGCCGTCATCAAGGCAACGTCCGTCATGGTCGGCGTCGATCATCACCACAGCTAAGACCTGCCGCGCACAGTATAAAATCCCTGTCCCGCGTATGGGACAGGGATTTTTCATTGCAGAGATTCCTCCTCCTCGTCCTCATGATGCCGCTTGGGCGGACGCGGATGATAGAGACTCCAGTTCCAGTGAATCGCAGCGAAACGGATGAGGAGGACAAGGAGGAAGGCGAGCCATGAGACGGCCTCGATGCCGAGAACGCTGCCCAGAGCACAGAACACGAATGCGCCGACGAGGGACGCCGCCGCATAGACCTCTGCATAGAGGACGACGGGCATCCGTTTCGCGAGCACATCGCGGATCATCCCGCCGCCCACCGCCGTCGTCGCCGCGAGGAGGATGGGCAGGACATAGCTGTCCGCGCCGCCGAATCGTACCCCCGTGAGCGCCCCCGTGATGGTAAAGGCGGCAAGGCCGATGGTGTCGGAGACATTGAAGATCGTCAACAGCCGCCGACGCTGCATGTGATGCAGTTCTGTCCACTGATAGAGAAATGAAGTGGAGAGAGCAACGCCGACGGAAAGCAGAAAGTTCGTCGTATCGCGCAGTGCCATCGGCGGTGTAAGCCCTACGAGGAGATCGCGCACCATGCCGCCGCCCACCGCCGTCGCGAGAGCGAGAACGGAAATGCCGAAGATGTCCATGCGGCGGGACAGCCCGACGAGCGTGCCCGACACCGCGAAGGCGAGCGTCCCGATGATGTCAAAGAGACGCCAGAGATCGATTTCCTCCACGAACATAGTTTGCTTTCCTCCATGGATGTGATGATATCCGTGCGCTGATGTGCCCTCACCACTGCAAGCGCTCCCCCTTCCCCGTCAAAGCGGGGGAGGCTCCTCAGTCCTGCGCGAACAGATACAGAATGACCTCCATCGGTGTCAGTGCACCCGTGGATGCCGAGCGCGCCCCTGCAGCAATCAGATTCCCATCACGATCATAGACACTGCGCTCGAGTGTCAGGCGATAGGTCTCATGTGCATCGCGAAGCTTTTCCCCCGTGATGCGATAGACGATCATCTGCTCTGCGCCTGCAGCACGTGCCGCCGCGGCCTGTGCTGCTATGCTGTGTGCATGCTCCGCGCTCTCAGGTGAAAACACTGTCGCGGCGTTCCGCACATACTGGGCATCATGCAGCACGGCACGCAGATAGGGAACATCCTCTGCGAGTGACGCATCCACATCCACGGCAATCGGCGCAAGATAGACTGTACGCCCTGCCGTACGGTTCTCCTGCCCCACAAGGAAAGTCAGTGCGCCGCTGCTGTCATGCGTATCGTAGAGGCGGCGCAGTGCTGCATCCACATAGACGGTCATCGTATGCGGAAATGCCGCTGTCGTCCGCGCAGGCTGCCAGTCGATGCGCTCGCCGAAGTGCTGAAAGCCAAGCGGTAAGGAGAGTGCATCCTTCACGGGGTCACCGCGCATCACAACGCGGCGCAGGGTAAAGCGATCTTTATAGGTGCGGACAAAATCATCGTTCCCCACCGCAGGCGAGCCGAAGGTCGTCACGATAAGCTGATCGGGAGACACGCCAAGGTCAGAGAGACGCGCCGCCGCAAGAACCGCCGCCGCGCCGCCGAGGCTGTGTCCTGTGAGATAGAGCTTTTCCGAAGGATGCGCGCGCAGGTCGGCAGCAAGGTGCTCCCCTGCCGTCTGCCCATCCACTGCATCCGTAAAGAGCGCCGCCTGACAGTAGTCGAGAAACCCGCGGTGAACCAGCGGCATCCCGCCGCGCTCCGCCTTTGGTGTATCACGCACGGTGAGAAACTCCGCCGGCGAGTGCCCGCCGAACGCCGCGCGTTTCATTCGCAGATCCGTCCAGACGTCACTGCCGCGCTCTGTCCCGGGAAAGGCGATGAGATGGAGCTCTGCTCCATCGGCATCACGGCGTACCATATGAAAGAAACGTCCGACCGTTCCGCGATGTCCCACGGTCTCCGTACCGACAATCTCCCATCCCGCCGCCGTGAGGCGTGCACGCAGAAGCTCAGAGAGAGCCCCGCTGTATGCTGCCTCGGACGCCGCCGCCTCGACAAAGAGCAGCGCGGGGAGATCAGGAGCGGCGGCGAAGGTGCGCAGAGGAAGCGCAAACGTGCAGAGCAGAATCACAAACCGCAATACCTTCATCATCACACCTCCCACACAATATATCTGTCACTATTATACCTGTTTTCCTCGAAAATTTCATAGAAATCGCTGATAAAATGAAGCGTGGGAAACACCGCAAGATAAAATAAAACCGCCGCGGTTCCCCACGACGGTAAATTCTCAGATGGTGCGGTTGATGGGACTTGAACCCATACGTCTTGTGAACACTACCCCCTCAAAGTAGCGCGTCTGCCAATTCCGCCACAAC
>ERZ772968.928-NODE-928-length-14180-cov-4.965664_pt1 | contig 14180 bp, 11 predicted proteins | sample MGYA00580674_ERZ772968 | MGnify/ENA primary metagenome ERZ772968 (study PRJEB29015, sample SAMEA2737940) | human oral metagenome | biome: human oral; feature: human-associated habitat; material: dental | place: China | collected 2138 ...
CCTGTCCTGCCTGTTCTCCCTGTTCATCGGCCTGTGGTTCTGGCGCGTCTACGACGTCTCCGCCGCCCTGGCCTCCGCCCTGGACAACGAGCGCGTCGCGCGCGAGGGCCTGGCCGCCGCCCAGGCCGAGCTCGCAGCCGCCGAGCGCGCCGCGGGCCGGGCCGCCGAGCACCAGCACTGGGCCCGCGAGGTCCATGACACCCTCGCCCAGGGATTCATCTCCGTCATCACCCTGACCCAGGCCGCCCGCACCGATCTCTCCCGGGATCGCACCGACGCGGCCGCCGTTCACCTCGACCAGATGGAGGCGCTCGCCCGCGACAATCTCGCCGAGGCACGCGCCCTCGTCGCCGGGGAGGGCCCCTCCGCCCTGCGCTCCGGCGATCTGGTTCAGGCCCTCCAGCGCCTCGTCGATGCCCGGAACGGGTCGGGGCGCAGCATCGACCTCGACGCCCACCCGCCTCAGGCCCTGGCGCGCCCCGTCGAGGTCGTCGTCCTGCGAACCGTCCAGGAGGCCCTGTCCAATATCGCCCGTCACTCCCGTGCCACGCAGGCGCAGGTCGTCATCGGCACTGAGCGTCTCGGAGCGGTCCGCGAGCTCGTCATCGCCGTGACCGACGACGGGACGGGCACGGGCGGACGCCCCGAGGGAACCGGACTCGCCGGCATGCGCTCGCGCGTCGAGGCCCTCGGCGGCACTCTCACCGTCGACCCCGCCCACGCCCCCGACGCCGACGGCAGCACCGGAACCGTCATCGAAGCGAGGATCCCCCTATGAGCGCTCCCAACCGTCCTCCCGTTCCAGACGCCGACCCGGACCAGGGCTCCTCGGACCGGGGCGGCCCGAACCAGGCCGGCCCGGACCAGGCCGACGTGAGCCGGGGCGGGCCGGGCCAGACTGATGTGAGCCGAACCGGGCCAGACCAGGCTGGCCCGAACCAGGCCGGCACCGCCCGCATCAGGCTCCTCGTCGCCGACGACCACCCCGTCGTGCGCTCCGGGATCGTCGGCATGCTCTCCAGCGAGGAGGATCTCGAGGTCGCGGGGCAGGTGGCCGACGGCGCCGAGGCCGTGCGCCTGGCCGGGGAGCTGGCTCCCGATGTGGTTCTGATGGATCTGCGGATGCCCGGTATGGATGGGGTCGAGGCGACGCGGCGGATTCTGGCCGTCTCCGATCCGCCTCGTGTGGTGGTGCTGACCACCTACGACACCGACGGCGACATCCTGCGGGCCGTGGAGGCCGGTGCGATCGGATACCTGCTCAAGGACTCACCGCGCGAGGACATCCTCGCCGCCGTGCGCGCCGCCGCGGCGGGGCGCAGTGCGCTGAGCCCCAGTGTGACCACGCGCCTGGTGGGGGCCGCTCGCGGGACCGGCGGCGGTATCGGGGCGGGTTACGGCCGATCCCGCGGCGGGGCCGGGCGCGGCACGGGAGCCGAGGCTCCTGTCACCCTGTCGCCGCGCGAGTGCGAGGTCCTCGCCGCCGTCTCCCGGGGCCTGTCCAACAGCCAGATCGGTTGCGAGCTGTACATCACGGAGGCCACCGTCAAGACGCATCTGCTGCGCGCCTACACCAAGCTCGGCGTCGATTCCCGGACGGCCGCCGTCACCGAGGCCCTGCGCAGGGGTCTGCTGGACCTGGGCTGACCGGTCGCCCCCGGTGCCGAGGCCGGGCCCGATCCCGGGCTCGGCGGCCGACGCCTCCCTTCGCCGAGATCGGTTCAGTTCCGGCTCGAGATCGGTCCGGTTCGGCATCGAGATCGGTCCGACGACACCGCGCCCGGTCGCCGGCGCCACGAGTCGGGCATTTCTGCACGAGGCCGGCATGTCGGCGCGAGTCCGACGACGCCGCCGTCGGACTCGCGCAAGGATGTCCGACTGGTGGTGGGGCGTGCGGCGGGAGTTCGCGGCCGGACGCATCGCCGGTGTCATCGGTATGGCAGGCTTCGGCCAGCAGCCCGCGCTGCCGTCCCGCACCACCGGTCGCACCCGAACAGCATCGATCACCCGGCTGATCGTCCGGGATCCGCTTGCCGAGGCGCCGACAGGACGATGAGGTTTTCTTACCAGTTTCCTTTATGGAGGACGAGGATGGCCGAGGCTGTGACGGCGGTGATGATGGCCTTTTGGAGGGGGCGAGGGCACACCAGTTTCGAGGGGCTTCGTTAATTCTGGAGAGTGACTCCGGGGTCGAGGGTGAGGTTGATGGTGTAGTAGGAACCTCCGACATTGGGGGTTGACATGATGGGGTCGGGTTCGACGCCGAGGAGGGTGACGGTCCCCAGGCCGTCGATATGGACGCTTTCGCCGAGGGGCAGTGTGATGGTGTCCGTCGGGCCGTCGTGGCGGATCCAGTGCAGGGTCCCGACCCACCTGTAGTTGTGCGCCCGCGGCCGCTCGGAGTCCAAGTAACCGGTCTCGGTGGACGGTCCCCCTGCGAATTTTCCTATTTCCAGTTCCTTTCCATTTTCCACCCCTTCGGGAAGGGGAGTGTATTGGAACAGGGGATGCGTCCAGAATATCCAGAATCCCCAGCAAGTGAGTGAGGTCATCACTACGGCTATAATTCTTCTCGCCACGCGGTAACGATTCTGTCGAATAGCTTCCGCGCGAAGGTCCTCCTCCCGCAGTGCTGAGGAGGCTTCCATGATCATGCCCTCGAGCTCCACCACGTCGCTTCGGCCCGGGTCGGACTCGCTCATCTCGCACCTGCTTTCCAAGAATGAATGACAGCGGCGGCGTGTTCTATCAGGACGTTCGCCCGACGTCCGTACTGGGGAAGTGCGTCGCGTACTCCTCGCGCGTGATCCTGATCCGCCCGCCCGAACCGACGTGGTTGTTGCCGGCGTCCAGGTTGTTTCTTCCCCACGGGTTGATCAGGGTGACGTACTCGTCGTCAATGCTCTCGACCGTGTACACATGGTTGCCGACGATTTGATAGCCACCTCCCTGGTCCTCGGCGCCGGGGCCGCTGCCCGCGTCGAAGGCGCCGTCGTTGTTGGTGTCGGCGTCGACGCTATCGTCACTGATGATGCCGCCCTCGATCGATGAGGCGACGACCGGCCGGTCGTCGTGGATGGCCTGCTCGATCTGCTGCCATTCGGAGTCGCTGTAGGCGTCATCGTCCCACCAGGACCAGAACGTCGCCCCCGTGCCGCCACGGGTGTCGATGCGATCCGGTTCGCGGTTGGAGATGCGCTCCATGGCCGTCTCCGGTGTCCCGCCCCTTGCCAGGTTCTGCCCGCCGAAGTACAGGCCGTACGCGCGCTCGTAGATGTTGAGGAGGGTGGGGGGTGCGGTCTGCTGGCCCTGCAGACCATTGGTGTAATAGTCCGTGACATTGACATCGACGGGCTGGCCGTTGTCGTAGAGAGTGACGATGAAGCCGTCTCTCGCGTCATTCAGACGGATATTGTCTCGCAATAGCTGCCGGCCGTCCTCGCTCTGCGAATAGGCCTGGAGGGCGGCCAGGAGGAGGCAGTCTTCAATGGCCTGCTGATCCACGGTTCTCCAGTCCATTCCCCCCTCGTCCTGCGCTTTAATGCGGTTGACGTCCTCCGTGGTCAAGCGCCTCTTGCTATTGACCGTTTTTCTGTGCTCGAACTCGCGCTTCCACAGCCTCGTGAACGGGTTATCCGACTCCGAGGCTCCGCTGCCCGCGCCACCCGCGCCCGCCTGCTGGCCGCCGGCGTAGTCCTCCGGGACGCCGGCCCCATCCAAGACAGTCCAGCGCGCCCTCCAGATCCCGCGTCAGACCGCGGGCGGCCTCTCGGCACGCGTCAGTGCTCATCCCCCGGCATGACGAGACCGTCGCACGCGCGCTGTCGGCCAGGTCCGCTCCCCACGTCACGGTACGTGCGGCGGACCTCCACGAGTCCGCCAGAGGGCGCACTCCTCCGGGCGAGCTCGGCACTTCTCCGACTGCTGCGCCCGTAAGGGCCTCGGCCTCCCCGCTCATCGTCGGATCCTCCTCTCACGAGTCCGCTTCCCGCGGGCCCCCACCTCGGCCTCCGCGCTCACCGCCGGGCCCCCGATCCTCCGGAGGGGGCGCCGGACGAGTGCCCCAGGGCGCGCGCGCCGGCGGCGGCGTTCTCGTCGGCGCTCGTCAGCAGACTCAGAGCCTCTCGGGCCCCGTCGGCCATCCGCCCGGCTCGGGACGCGGCACGGGCGACTTCGTCCGTTCGGGCGGAGGCGAACGCCGTCGTGGCCGCCGCCAGCACGGAGGAGCCCAGGACGCCCTCCCCCTCGCCGTTCACGCGGACGGTGGACATCCCCTGGCCGCACTCGTCGGCCAGGGAGGCCGCACGTACCAGTCCCTCACCATTGACTTCCAGCACCATGGGGACGGCCTTCTGCGCACCAGCCGAGCAACGGACCGGATGCTATAGGGATGAACAGAGACGTGCGTCACGTTAACGCATTGCATTGCCGCCGGCACGGTGCTGAGAGCGCCGGGCGGATGCGGACGGGGTGAGTTGACGTCGCGTCCCGGGACGCGGCGCGCCGAGGGCAGCGGGCGGATGCGGGCGGGGCGCCGCCGTGGAGGCGCGGGCGAGGGCCGGGGCGCCTTCGGGGTCCGGTCCCGGACGCCGTCGTCGCCGTCAAGAGCCGCACCGACCGAACGGTGTCCACCGAATGGTGGACGGCCCATGAAGCCCTTCCGGTGGCTACCGGGGCTGTCGGCGCAGGGCGAAAATGTGCGTCATGGCAGCGAAATCGGCGATTACTATCAATTCCCTGCGCAAGTCCTACGGCGATAAGCGCGTCCTCCGGGGCCTGGACCTCGACATTCCCGCCGGCATCGTCCTGGCGTTGTTGGGGCCCAATGGTGCTGGTAAGACGACGACTGTGGAGATTCTGCAGGGGTTGCGTCGTCGTGATGGCGGAAATGTGATGGTGCTGGGTCATGATCCGCAGCGTTCCTCGCGTTCTTGGAGGGCTCGTATTGGTGTTGTCTCTCAGGCTTCGACTGATATGGGGGATTTGACGGTGACTGAGGCGGTGGGTCATGTGGCTCGGTTCTACGGTGATCCGGCTGATGTCGCCGGTACGGTTGAGCGGGTGGGGTTGGCCGATGATGCCGGTACTCGGGCCTCGCGTCTGTCGGGTGGTCGGCGTCGTCGGCTCGATGTGGCCCTGGCCATCGTCGGTCGTCCGGAGCTGCTGTTCCTCGATGAGCCCACCACCGGATTCGACCCGGAGGCCCGCCGCGAGTTCTGGGGGCTGGTGGAGGACCTGGCGGCGGACGGTACCACCGTCCTGCTGACCACCCACTACCTCGATGAGGCGGCCCATCTGGCCGACGAGGTCGCCGTCGTCCTGGGCGGGAGCATCGTCGAGTACGGCACGCCCGAGGACCTCGCCCGCGAGGCCAGCGGCAAGCGCACCGTCAGCTGGATCGAGGACGGCGAGGAGCGCACCGAGCGCACCACCGCGCCCACCGCCGTCGTGCGGCGCCTGGCCGACCGCCTAGCGGGCCCCGATGGAGAGGTCCCCGGCCTGCAGGTCCACACCCCGACCCTGGAGGACCACTACCTCGAGCTCGTCTCCCGCCACCACGCCGCCTGAGCGCCACTCCGCCCCGCACCCGCCCTTTCTCGCACCCACTGTCGACACCACGAGGAACCCATGACCACCACCGCCCTCGACCCGCACGCTCCGGCCGCCGGAGGATCCGGAGGACGCCGGGCCGTTCAACGACCCGGAAGCTCTGCGGCCGCCGTCCTCACCATGACCTGGACGAGCCTGCTCACCTTCGCGCGCGAGCCCGTCGCCTTCGTCATGGGGATCCTCTACCCCCTGGCCATGCTGGTGCTCTTCCACACCGTCTTCCCCTGGGAGATCGACGGGGGCATCACCTACAGCGAGTACATGCTGCCGGTGATGATCACGATGGGAGTGCTCATGACCTGCTTGCAGGTCCTCGCCATCACCGTGGCCAGCGAGCGGGAGACCGGCGAGCTCAAGCGTCTGGCGGTCCTGCCCGTGCCGCCGTGGGCGTACGTGGTCGCCAAGTGCATGTACAACACGGTCCTGGCCCTGCTCAACGTCGTCCTCCTCATGGTCGTGGGCCGCTTCGCCCTGGGCATCGACCTGCCCTCCTCCTCTCGCTCCTGGGGACTCATGATTCTCAGCCTGGTGCTCACGATCGGCGCCTGCACCGCTCTGGGCATGGCCGTCGGCCGCATCTGCCCCTCCTCGCGCGCCGCCTCCGGAATCATGACGCCGCTCGTCATCATCTTCCAGTTCGTCTCCGGCCTCTTCCTCCCCCTGGCCCAGCTGCCGACCTGGATGGTCGACATCTTCTCGGTCTTCCCGGTGCGCTGGTCGGCCGAGCTCATGCGCGAGGCCTTCCTCCCCGCGTCCTTCGCCTCCGCCGAGCCCACCGGCTCCTGGGAGACCGGCAAGGCCCTGGCCGTCATCGCGGCCTGGTTCGTGGGCGGCGTCGTGGCCGCCATCGTCATCGCCCGGCGGGATACAGTGGACCGATGATGCGAGAGGTGACGACGCCCGGCCGCCGTCGCCGGGGCCGTCTCGTCGCCTTCGCCTCCCGGGGCAATGAGTGCCCCGGGAGCGTCCATGATCCACTGCACCGGTTGGGGCTGCCCGGGCGGGCGTGGCGCCTGCTCACTTGGACCCTCGTGGCCGTCGATCTGACGGCGCTGACCCGCACCCGTTGGGCCTACGCCGGGTTCTTCCTCATCTTCCCGATGCTGTGGCTCGTTCACACCAGGCTGTGGGCCGCGGTGCTCGCGAACCTCTTCTTCGGCGCGGGCTTCGCCGGCGTCCTATTCGTGCAGGGGCTGGAGGAATGGTGGGTGGGGCCCCTGGTGACGATCCTGTGCTCGCTGATCGGCGGGATCTGGATGACCCGGATTCAGATGGCCCGCGCCGACCTCATGGCGGCGCTGGACGCCAAGGATCGGGCGATGGAGGCCCTGGTCCGGACACGGGGGGAGCTTGCCGCCGCCGAGCACGCGGCGGGCGCCGCCGCGGAGAGGGAGCGGTGGGCGCGGGAGGTCCACGACACCCTGGCCCAGGGCTTCGTGTCCGTGGTCGCCCTCTCCCAGGCCGCGCGAGCCGAGCTGGAGGCGGCAGGGGAGGGGCCTCACCCGGTGCTGCACGGGCGACTGGCTCAGATCGAGGAAACCGCGCGAGACAACCTCATCGAGGCCCGGGCGCTTGTCACGGGGCGGGCGCCCAGCGCTCTGCACTCCGGCGGCCTGGAAGCGGTGCTGCAACGGCTCGTGGGCGCCCAGGGCCACCACGGGGTGGAGGCCTCGCTCAGCGCCGGACCGCCCGCGGACCTGACCCCCGGGCTCCAGGTCGTCGTGCTGCGCCTGGTCCAGGAGGCGCTGAGCAACGTCGTCCGCCACGCCCGTGCCGAGCACGCGGAGGTGCTCGTGTCGCCGGACGACGGGGAGCTCGTCGTCACCGTCAAGGACGACGGCGTGGGCGTCGGCGGTGCTCCGGAGGGGACCGGGATGACCGGCATGCGCGCGCGGGTGGAGTCCCTCGGCGGGACGCTCTCCGTCGTCCCTCTGCGCGCGTCGGATGCGCACGGTCGCGTCGGAACCGTGATCGAGGCCAGAATGCCCCTGTGAACGACACCCTCGCTCTGTCCTCGCCCTCTTCGACCGCTCTCTGCGCCAGGTCGGTGCGGCTTCTCATCGTCGACGACCACCCGGTGGTGCGCTCGGGGCTCGTCGGCATGCTCGACTCCGCCGTCGATATCGATGTGGTGGGGCAGGCGGTCGATGGTGCGGCGGCGGTGGAGCTGGCCGGGGAGCTGGCTCCCGATGTGGTTCTGATGGATCTGCGTATGCCCGGTATGGATGGGGTCGAGGCGACGCGGCGGATTCTGGCCGTCTCCGATCCGCCTCGTGTGGTGGTGCTGACCACCTACGACACCGACGGCGACATCCTGCGGGCCGTGGAGGCCGGTGCGATCGGATACCTGCTCAAGGACTCACCGCGCGAGGACATCCTCGCCGCCGTGCGCGCCGCCGCCGTCGGACGCGGGGTGCTCAGTCCCGCTGTGACCTCGCGCCTGGTGGAGGCGGCCCGAGGCGCGGGCGGCGGGGCCGGCGGGGTCCCGACGCCGGTGGTGCTGTCGCCGCGCGAGCGCCAGATCCTGAGGGCCGTCTCCCGGGGGATGTCCAACAGCCAGATCGGGACGGAGCTGTTCATCGCCGAGGCGACCGTCAAGACCTATCTGCTGCGCGCCTTCCACAAGCTCGGGGTCGCCACCCGGACGGCGGCGGTCGCCGAGGCGCTGCGACTCGGGCTGCTGGACCTGGGCTGAGCGCCGGGCGTCGGCGGGGGCGCCCGGCGCTGCAGAGGTGGTCGAACCGGCGGTGGCCTACTCCCGGTCCTTGAGAGCCTCCGTGACGTCGACCCTGCTCAGGCATCGTCCCGCGGCCAGGCGGACCAGCGCATAGGCGGCCAGGACTATGAGGACGATGGCGATGACGGAGCTGCGAGGCAGAACGAATTCGAATGCTGCCGGCAGGCTGCTGATCAGGTACTGCCACAACGGTTTCATCGCCGCGAAGGAGATGGGTACTCCCACGACGAGCGCCGCCAGTACGATAAGGAAGAAGTTGCCGAGAAAGAAACGGCCCGCTTCGCGTTCCGAGTACCCCAGGGATTTCATGAGGGAAATGCTGTACTGCTCCTTGTCGACCACCATCCTCATGAGGAGGAACATGATGATCGCGAACAAGACGACAGATGCCGTCAGAATGAGATGAACGGTTGTGCCCATCAGGCTGATGAGGGTGTCGGCCCCCCGGATCATCTCCGACCTGTCGACGACGGTGCGCGCCTGTGCCGCCAGGGCATCATCCGCCTCGTCCGTGATCGCGGCGTTCACCGCGCCGGGTTGGTCTCCGAACAACTCGTTGGCCCGGTCGCGTTGCGCGAAGACGGCGAGCCCGGGGTACCGAAGCACTCCGTCCACGATCACCTGGTGGTCTGATCCGTCGGTCGTTCTCAGGGAGAGCCGGTCCCCTTTCGACAGGCCCCGACGAAGAGCAAGGGAGGAGGACACGTGGACGTGATCCGGAGAGGAATCCGGCAGATCCCACCCGAAATGGTCACTATCGGCGTCGAGTCCGACGAAAGTCACGTCCGAGCCGCTGGAATCCGTCAGGGATACCGTTCTCACCGAGGCGGTCTCGGCGCCGTCGGGGACCTCTGACGGGGCCCGATCGAAGATGTACATGTACGAGAAGGGGACTTGCTGGCGAACGGCGTCGGAGTAGGCGAGAATGCTTCCCCGCATGCCGAAGCTGAAGACGAGGAGGAGAAGACTGAGAACGATGCATGTGAAGGTCAGCACGTTGGTTCGCAGTTCGCGAATGAACCCGCGCAAGCGGAATCTCGTCCGGAACGGGAGCGAAACCAATCCGATCCGAGAGGCATGCGGTTCCCCAAGATCACGCCGCAGCAACTGAAGCGGCTCCCTCGACAGCCTGCGCCTCAGGACGGAGTAGCTCACGATCGCCACCGAGGCCACCGGTACGAGCAAGCCGTAGGCGACGATCAGGGGCGACACCTGGCTGTGGACATCCGGGAACGAGTAGTACGCGGAGTTGTTCTGCATATAGGGGGCGCAAGCGATCCCCGCAGCGGTGCCGCCGATCGCGGAGACGACCGCGAGCAGCATGGGCGCCATCATGTACTGCTGGATCAGCTCGCCTCGCGTGAGTCCAAGAGCGTAGAGGGTTCCGATGACCGGGGACTCCCTCCGGATGCTCTCGGCGATTAGAACGGCGAGAACGTAGGCGATGAGGATGAGGGCGATCCCACCGGCGACGAAAGCAATCTGCCGAGTCACCCTGGTGTCATCGACGACCGTGTTGATCCTCGGGTTGTCCTCTTGCTTGAGGAGTGATGCGACAGTGGTGGGGTCACCGCTCCCGTCCGCTGCCGAGGTCATGATTCTCCTGACGAGGCCCTCTGCCGTCAGGTCCGAGTCGGCGAGCACGTAGGAATAGCCGATCACCCACTGGGGCTCAGCCCGCCGCAGTCGCTCCAGGCCTCCGGAGGAAAGGAACGCGGTGCCGAACTCCTTGTGGTCGGGCGAGGTGTCGGAGGCGCGAGAGGTGACCGTCGAGTAGTCGGGAGTACTGCCCAGTCCGCTGACGTGGAAAGTCAGTCCGGACAGGTCGACGGTGTCGCCGACCGAGATTCCATTCTCCTTCGCGTAGAGCTTTTCCAGGACGATGTCATCCGAGTTCTGCGGGGGAGTTCCGGAATCCAGGCTGACGAGATTGATGCTGGAGCGGTTCCGATATACTCGTAGCGTGCTGTCGTCGGGCAGGCTCAGATCCGCGTAATCGGCCTGCTCGATCTGAAGACCCTCTCCGGTCAGAGTCGAGACGAGCTCCTCGTCGAGCGGTTCGGGGACGGTGAGGTAGCCGTCTTCGACATGACCCCGTTCCTGGCTGTCGAGCACCGCTGCGAGGGCGGATTCGTTTCCTGCTGAGATGCCGGTCGACACCGTGACGCCCAGGAGGATGAGAAGGAGCAGGGCGATGTACCGTCCGGGTTGCCGCTTGAGATCGCGCAGGCCCCGTTCGCGTAGAATCTTCACGGTTGGACTCCTTCCTCGTTCACCACGTCAGGGCGGAGGCGGCCTCCGGGGCGTCCTGCACCGATACGCCTCGGATCCGACCATCGCGAATGGTGATGGTGCGGTGGGCCATGGCCGTGATGGCCTCGTTATGGGACACGATGACAACTGTGACTCCGTGCTCCCGGTTGACCCGCTCGAGCAGTTCGAGCATCTCCTTGGAGGTCGTGTAGTCCAGCGCCCCCGTGGGCTCGTCGCACAGGAGGACGCGCGGGCGCTTGACGAGTGCGCGTGCGACGGCGCATCGTTGCTGCTGCCCCCCGGACAATTGCGAGGGGAACTTGTCCTGATGAGCCGTCAGGCCCAGGGAATCGATGAGGCTCCGCAGGGGGAGCGGGTTGCTCGTCAGGTACTCGCAGACCTCGATATTCTCCCTGACCGTCAGGTTCGGCACCAGGTTGTAGAACTGGAACACGAATCCGATCTGCTTTCGTCGAAACCGGGTGAGGTCCTTGGGGTGTAAGGATGCGATGTCCTGCCCGTTTACCTTGATAGTGCCGGAATCGGGTCGGTCGAGGCCTCCCAGGCAGTTGAGCAGTGTCGATTTCCCTGATCCGCTCGCGCCGATGATGACGCAGATCTCGGAATTCTCAATCGTGCATGATACGTCCTTGAGGACGTGCGCCGTCCCCTCTCCCTCTCCGTAGGATTTATTCACCGAGTCGATGACGATGGGCATATTCTTCTCTTTTCGCGGATTCGAAAGGATGCTGCTTGAGAAAGTCGATAAGGTGGATATTCGCTCCGGGGCAAAGTAATGAGATTCTTCGGGCGGCCGATGATGCACGGATGTGCCTTTGCGGGAGAGGCCGGCGTCGCCAGCGCGCGAATAGTCGACGCCGTGTCTTCGGGCGCGCGGATGGGTTCGTGATCGCCCAGCCGCAGCGCGGCATGTCCCCGCATGTCTTCGGGCGCGCGCGGATGGTTCTTCGATCGTGCCCTCGCGCTTCCAGTGGCCGGGTGGTGCGCCGGGGCGGTTCGGCCATATCTCTGTCTCTCCAACGGTTCCGGTGGGCGCTGGCTCCAAGTGATCGGAGTCGGCCGTGATCGCGGAAGTGTCCGGCCGGCATGATCCGGCGCCGACTGGCTCGACTCCGTGATCTTTCGCCGACGGGGCGCCCTTCTTCGCTCCTGAGTCATCGCTTCCGAGAACTAACAGGAGGGGTGGCCGTCACCGCCTACGAGAGAGGCGCTCCGTCTCCCTGCCCCTTTGGAACTTTCGAGGCGAAGCGCCCGGTGAGGTTCCACAATTCGCAAGTGCATGGGTGCGTTTCTTCTCATACTTCTCTCATGGTCGAGGAGTCGTATCGCGATAATGTTCAGGGTGCAGCGAGGGCTTCAGCGATGATATCGATAACCGTCGGCATGCAGACTCTCCGATATCGGTTTCCGAAGCGGGATCCGGACGTGATGTTTGGTGGGTGAACGGGCTGACCCGAGAAGGGTAGGCGGGGTGAATGCCCGAGGTGGGCGAGGGGAATGGGTGGTGGTCGGATAGGAATGCCAGCAGGGACGATCGTCAAAGCGGTCGTCCTCAACTATGAAAGAGGCTAGTTGTCTCGTAATTACGATGTCAAGAGGTGAGAGAGGGGGGTGGGGCTGGTCATCGCGCGAGCTTCCCATCGAGGGTGGACGGCATTGCGACTTCCCGTCATCTTCGTGCATGAGGACGTGTCGTCGCATTGTGCTGCACGGGATCCTGGCGACGGGCGCGAAGACGGCGGACGCTGACGTCCTCGAATCGCGCCGGGCGTTTTCATCGGGGTGCTCGCGACACATGATCATCCGCATGCTCTGCGACCGGCCCGACGGATCCAGCAGATCAGTGGTCTGGGAGACGTCCCTCCGTGGTGGGGCTTGTCGGGCCCACGGCGGGGATTCCGCCCAGGTCTGGGAGACGGCCCTCCGTGGTGGGGCTCGCCGTCCGCATCGCGGGCCAGGGGCGCCCAAGGCTGCGACTGCCACGCAACCAACGGGACTCGCTGCCCTCATCGCGGGCCAGGGAACACGTTTCCCCGGAGGGCGCTGGCCCGCGCCGTATTGTCTGCCGGTGGGGCTGTCCCGGTGTCCGGGTGTTGCGAGGACCGGGGTTCGGCCGGAAGGCGCGGGAGGAGTGGGTGATGTTCCGGGCTCTTCTGCGCCGCTGGTGCCGGTGGGCGGCTTCTTTGCAGTGGATTCGGGTGCGTTGCCGTACGGATGAGTCCCGGGTGCTGGGTCCCCTGCTGCGCGAAGGCGGCGGAGACGTGCTCCCGCTCGGATGAGTCCCGGAGGTCCTGGGTGCTCGTCGCGTGCTGCTTGCGGGTGCGTGCACCGGCGCCGGTGCTGGCATGGGTCCCGTTGCGTTCCATGGGCCCCGTCGGCCCCGGTCGCTGGTCTGCGCGTCACCGCTCCGGTCCAGAGCGATCAGCGATGACCCGCGGCCCCGGGCCGCTGGTCTGCGCACCGCGCGCTGCCGGTCCGCGCGCTGTTGGCCTGTGCAGCCCGGCGCTGAGGCTGCCCTCGATGCGGCCGTGCGCTGGTCTGTGCCGGTGGAACCCGTCGCTGCGCATCCCTGTGCCGTGCGCGCTCACCGGCGGCGCGCCGCTGGCCTGCGCGCCGCCGGTCGGTGGAGCCCGGGGTGCCGGGGAGCGTGCCCCGTTTCGTCGCCGTGCGTCATCGGCCCTGCGCGGTCGTACGTAAAGCCGCGCGGTCGTACGTAATCCGGCGCGGTCGTACCTTAGAGCCCCTCTAAGGTACGACCGCGCGCCCCGGGGTACGACCGCGCGCCCCGGGGTACGACCGCGCGTCCCCACGTACGACCAGGCGCTCCCGGGTACGACCGCGCGTCCCGAGACGCCGAACCGCCGGCACCCGCCCACCCCGACCGCACCCACACACGAAGGGGCGGATGACGCCGCCCTGTTGGGACTCGGGTTTTGATGGAGATTCGATGGGGGCGGTGATGCGAGGGGGGCGATCATTGCCATGGGACTCGAGGAAGTACTCACTGGAGTGGCGCGATCGGGCCACGAGTGCGACGTTGGGTGGTGCTGGTGGACCCGGCGTGCTCCGGGGATGCGATCCCGAGGAGCGCGTCGATCTGTCCGTCGCGGCGGAGCATGAGCGCCCCTGCCGCTGATCTGCGACTGCATCGGGGCCGGGAAGGGGCGCACGGGGTCTGGCGGATCCGTGGGACGTCGACCGGCGTCGGCGCCCGGATCGCCCACGGCGCGCGACTCGCGCCCGCCGTGGCCGACCGCGGGATTCAGGACGGGGTCGGCCGTGTTGCAACCACGAGTTGACTCCGCCCAGTGCCGCTCCGCCCGCTACGGGATCTCCCCGGCCGGGCCGAGGCGGTCCCGCGGTGAGCTCCGAGGACGTCTCCGGGGCGGGCTCCCTGGCCGAGGCGCTGAGATCCTTGGGTGGGGCCGAGCCGGTCCTCGGGCAAGGGCCTCCGGGAGGGTTCCCGTCATTGTCGGGCTCGCCGCCGTCGGACCGATCTCGGCACGGAACCGGACCGATCTCGAGCCGGAACCGGACCGATCTCGAGCCGGAACCGGAC
>ERZ772968.930-NODE-930-length-14158-cov-6.094023_pt1 | contig 14158 bp, 10 predicted proteins | sample MGYA00580674_ERZ772968 | MGnify/ENA primary metagenome ERZ772968 (study PRJEB29015, sample SAMEA2737940) | human oral metagenome | biome: human oral; feature: human-associated habitat; material: dental | place: China | collected 2138 ...
ACCTGTTCATGTACTACGAGGACACGGACTTCTCCTGGCGGATCCGGGAGTCGGGACGCCGGGTGGAGTTCGTGGCCGGCGCCGTCGCCCGTCACGAGCACGCCGCCTCCTCCGGGGCCGACTCCCCCATGTTCGTGCGCGTCAACACCCGCAACCGGATCCTCGTGGCGGCCGAGCACGCGCCGTGGCCGGTCCTTCTCCGGGCCCTGGCGCGCACGACGGCGCGGGCGGCCCGGCACGGCCTGCGCGGCCCGGTGGCCCGGGGGCTGCGTCAGGCCCTGGGCGGGCTGCGCGGGGCGCTGCGGCGACGGCGGGCCCGGCCCGCCCGGGTGGGCGGGCGGTAGCCCGGGTGGGCGGGCGGCAGGCGTCAGCGCGCCAGTACGCGCCTGACCCGCCCGCGGGCGCGGCGCAGAACCTCCCGGGGGCCGCCCGCGCGCATGTACTCCACGACCAGGGCGAGATCCCGGCCCGCGGAGGGCCTCGGGCGCGGGTAGGCCCGGGACCGCAGCCCCGATGAGCCCGCGGCCCCGCCCGTGAGCGCGAGGTCCTGCGCGCGCGCCGGACGCGCGCAGAACTCGAGGAGCGGGGCGAGCACGCTCCGCCAGCGGAACCGCTCGGCGAAGGCGCGAACGCGCTCGCGGGCCGCGGCCACGGCGGCCTCGTCGTACAGCATCTCCTCCAGGGCCCGCTCGAGCGCGTCGACGTCCTCCGGGGGGACGCCCCGGCCCAGGCCCTCGGCGTCGAGGCAGTCGCCGAAGGAGTCGCCGACGGTCGCCACGACGGGCAGTCCGGCCCACAGGTAGTCGAGGATGCGGGTGCGGAAGGAGAAGGCCGTCTCGACGTGCTCGAAGTGCGTCGAGACCCCGATGTCCGCGTCGAGCAGCACGTCGGCCCGTTCGGCGTAGGGCACCCAGCCGGTGTTGAAGAACACGTGGGCGCCGGTCAGCCCCAGCTCCTCGCTCAGCTGCTGCGTCTCCCACGCGATCCGCATGTCCGGGACGCCCGGGTTGGGGTGCTTGAGCCCCATGAAGTACAGGCGCACGTCCGGGTGGCGCCGGGAGAGCCCGCCGACCGCCCGCACCAGGGTGAGCGGGTCGAACCAGTTGTAGACGCCCCCGCCCCAGACGATGACCTTGTCGTCCATCCCGATGCCGGGCACGCGCCCGCGGATGCCGTGGCGTCTCTGGCGGGGGTCCTCGTCCTGGATGCCGAAGGGCACCACCGAGACGAGCTCGTCGACGGGACGCCCCTCGGGCAGGGTGAGCGGGTTGACGCGGCCGTTGACGGCGAGCTGCCCGAGCCAGAAGTCCCGCTGCTTGTCCGAGGCGCACAGGAAGCGGTCCGCCCGCGCCAGCTGCCTGTTGAGCACGTCGGTCACCGCGTGGATCGTCTCGCGGCGCCGCCGGGGGCCGAGGTCCTTGGCCTGCTCGAGCTGCTCGAGGTGCATGGGGTCGTAGATGTCGGCGACGACGATCTTGTCGGAGTCGACGAGCCAGGGGGCGCCCTCGAGGAGGAAGCCCTGGAAGACGATGACGTCGGCCCAGTCGGTGTGCTCGCGCAGGCCGGGGCCGGCGGCGGAGACGACCTCGAAGCCGTCGGGCACGACGTCGTCGGCGACGCCGGCGGTCGACAGGAGCCGGGTCGGCTGGCGGGCGCCGAGCGCGCGGGCCATCTCCCAGGCGCGGATCGCGGGGCCGGCGAGCCTGGCCGCGAGGGGTTCGCCCGTGACGACGAGTGCGCGGGGCGCGGCGACGAAGCGCTCGTCCAGGCCGAAGACTCCGACGGCCGCCGTGTGCGCCTCGACGTAGCGGGCTCCGAGGAAGGCCGACTCGATGGGGTGGCGGAAGAGCGCGAACAGCTCCTCGTCGCTGCGCCGGCGCCGCGCCTGGAGGTCCGCGCGCGTGGCCGCGACGGTCTCCAGCTGCTCGACGAGGTAGTCGACGGCGTAGGCGCCGGTGAGCGCCATCTTCGCGACCGGCGTCCGGGAGCAGGCCTCCGCCCCCTGCGGGAGGGCGAGGGGCTGCTGGGCGAGTCCGCTCGTGCGGGTCACGGCGAGGTCGAGCGCGGCGGGCAGGGCCCGGGCGAGGGACTCGTCGTCGTAGTTCTTGTACATCGACAGGAGCGCGTTGCGCTCAAGGAGGTACTGCTCGCGGAAGTTCCCGAACTTCTTCATGGTGACGTGGTGCCTGTGGAAGGCCAACGAGCCGGGGACGTACCGCACGCGGTGCCCCAGGAGGTTGAGGCGCCACCCCAGGTCGACGTCCTCGTAGAACATGAAGAAGCGCTCGTCGAAGCCGCCGACCCGACGGAAGAGGTCGGCCCGTACGAACAGGGCGGCCCCCGTGCCGAACAGGACGTCCCTGGGCGCGTCGAAGGAGCCGTCGTCGACCTTGTCCGCCTCGCGCTTGTAGCCCATCCCGAACCAGGTGAGCGAGCCGTCGACGTAGTCGATGCGGGAGCCCTCCCAGTCGAGCACCTTCGAGGCGACGGCGCCGATCGCCGGGTCGGCCTCCATGGCCGCGACCGCCGCGCGCACCCACCCGGCGTCGGGCCGGGCGTCGTTGTTGAGGAAGGCGACGTACTCGCCGGTGGCGAGGTCGACGCCGAGGTTGCAGCCCCCGGCGAAGCCGAGGTTCGCCCCGGAGGGGATCACCCGGGCCCCGGGGCGGGCCTCAGCGATGGCCCGGGCGGAGCCGTCCTGCGAATCGTTCTCGATGACGATGAGCTCGAGGCGCTCCTCGGGCCAGTCGACCTCGTCGAAGTGGCGCAGGCAGGCGATGGTGTCCTCCGCCCCCTTGTAGTTGACGAGGATCACCGAGACGACCCCCGGCCGCGACTCGTGCGGCCCCGGGTTGAGGTGGGGGCAGGCCGCGGGCCCGCCGGCGACAATGGTCGGGGTCTCCAGCATGAGTCAGCGCTCCTCGTCGTTCGCGGTGCCGTGTCCGACGGCCATCAGGCGGCGCGAGGCCGCGACGAGGCGGCGCGCCGCGGCGCGGGCCCCGCCGCCCAAGGGCCGGTCCGCGCCGGCGGGCCCGTCCGGTCCGGCGTCGAGGACGCGGTCGGCGGCGCGCACCGGCCTGCGGCAGAAGGCCAGGACCGCGGCGCCGGCCGGGTCGACGGCGACGAGCTCGGACAGCGAGGGATCGGAGTCGTAGACGGCGTCGTTGACCCGGTGGGCGCCGGCCAGCGCGCCGAGGAGGATGTCGCGGGACCGGTCGTCGTCGACCACGACCGCGTCCGCCCGTTCGCACAGGTCGGCGAGCGCCGCCCCCGGCCCGTCGGTCCGGGCGGCATTGCGCATGAGCGCGAGGAGGTCGGTCCCCCGCAGGTCCACCAGCAGGGGGAGGCGCGTGAAGGCGAGTCCCGGGACGTCGAGGAGCGTTACGCCCCGCAGGACGACGGCGTCGGCGCGGGCGAGCGCCGCGTCGAGGGCCGTGCCGTCGTCGGCGCGCTGGGCGCGGGTGTCGAAGCGGCGCAGCCGCGGGCCGCCGTCGCCGAGGCCGGCGGCCAGTCCGGCGGCCAGTCCCCCGGTCGACGGGTCCCCCGGCTCCGCGACGAGCAGCCCCGGGGGCGCCTCCAGGAGCCGGTCGACCCCCAGGAGCCCGCGCAGTCTCGCGACGCGGGCCCGCTCGGCGTCGTCGCGCCCGTCGGTCAGGACGGGCAGCGCGTCCCGAACCAGACTCGCCAGGACCGGGTCGGGCAGTCTGCGCATGGCCTGAACGGCGTCCCTCCGGGGCGCGTCCTCGGGCAGGGCCGCCCCGGCGGCGTCCAGGGCCAGGGCTCCGGTGAGGGCGCCGGCCGGGAGCGCGAGGGTCCCGTCGCCGTCGCCGCCGGGCGAGCGCTGGAGGTCCAGGGCGCTCGTGTCCGCGCCCGCCGAGGCGAGGGCCCCCGAGACCATTGCGAGCTGGGCCAGGGGCAGGAGCGTCCCGAGCCAGCGGGAGGACAGGTTGACCGTCAGCATGCGCAGGAGGTCGCGGCGCCTGCGGGCGAGGGCCCCCGGACTCTCATCGACGGCGGCCGCGGGCCCGTCGAGGGCGATGACGGTTCCGGCGAGCAGGTTGACCTGCCACTGGAGGTCGAGGAGCACGACGGCCGGGTCCCGGCCGGGGGCGCCGCGGGGCCGCCCGGCGAGCTCCGGGACGGCGCGGCCCAGGGCGGGCAGCAGGTCCGCGCGGAGAAGCACGACGTCCGTCGGGGCGAGCAGGACCGGGGAGCCGTCGCCGCCCGGGGTGTAGACGACGGCGTCGGCCGCCCCCCGGCGGATGCGGCCCGCATCCGCGCGCAGTCGGCCGATGGGCAGTGCGGAGGGCCGCGTCGGCGTTCCCATTGCGACGACGCCCGCCGAGACCTCGTGAACGGCGCCCGTGCGCGGTAGTGGGACCATATGGGATTCTCCTCGTCGTCATCCTTCGGGGGCGCGGGGCGCATCGGACTCCGGGGCCTCGCGATCGGCCATGAGCCGGGGCGCGGCCGCCCGGACCTGGTTCCACAGGCTGAACTCGTCGATGCGCGAGCCCATGAGCATGGAGGTGCTCGTCTGCCGGTACCAGGACAGCGCCTGGGGGACGAAGGCGGCGTGTCCGCCGCTCTCAGCGACGCGGGCCCACAGCTCGAAGTCCTCCCAGCCGAAGAGCATCGCCGTGTTCCAGCCCCCGAGGGCCTCGACGGCCTCCTTGCGCAGCATCGCCATCGCGTCGATGTAATTGCCCCGTCGCAGGCGGGCCGGGTCCCAGTTGAGCACGGAGGACAGGGAGACGCACCGGCCCTCGTGGCGGTTGGCGATGAGGCTGTAGGCGAAGGCGGCCGCGGGGTCGGCGTCGAGCGCCCCGGCCAGGCGCGCCAGGCAGGAGGGGAAGACGCCGTTGTCCGCGTCGAGGCTGAACAGGTAGGGGGCCCGCGCCCTCGCGGCGAGGTCGTTGCGCGTGGCCGGCAGGCCCTGGTTGAGCTCGCGGCGGACCAGGAGGACCGGCACGTCCGGGTGCGCGTCGGCCCACTGCCGGACGACCTCGAAGGAGCCGTCGGTCGAGCCGTCGTCCTGCACGAGGATCTCGTAGGCGATGCCGACGGACCGCGTCACGGAGTCGAGCGCCTCGCGCACGACGTCCCCGTAGTTGTACAGGCTGACGATCACCGACACGCGGGGCGAGGCGCCGGCGTAGGAGGGGGTCTGCGCCGTCGTGACGGGGGACGGGTCGTCGATGCCCAGGCCCCGCTGCAGCCGGTCGAGAGTCCGGGTGATGGCCAGCAGCCGCCCCTCGATGCGGCGCGTGGCGGCGCCGGAGAGCTCGTCCGCGCCGATCCGGGCGCTCCAGCCCCCGGGGACGCCCTCCTCCTCGCGCGCGGCCGCGGGCACGTCGGAGACCTCGACGGGCCGCGGGTCGTCGAGCGCGTCGGCGGCGAGGCGGATCAGGCCCCGGACGCCCTCGGAGAAGGGGTGGGACATGACGAGTTCGCGCGCCGCCCGCCGCATGGGCCCGAGCTCCTCGGCGTTGACGAGGCCGGCGAGGAGCTCGGCGGTGTCGCCCTCGGCCAGGCCGAGCCAGTGCTCGCCGTCCTGCGCCCATCTGGGCCCGTGGCGCCGCTCGGAGACGATGACCGCGCCGTTGGTCATGGCCATGACCGCCGTGCACGGGTCGATGGAGTCGGACGGGGAGTCGTCGAGGTCGACGAGCACGCGGGAGCGGGCGAGCGCCTCGGCGAGCGCCGCGCCCTCGAGGGCGTGGACGCGGCGGCTGCGGAGCGTGTCATCGGGCACGAAGTGGGCCCGCCACCGCTCCGCCCACGTGTAGGGCGCCACCCGTGCGAGGGCCTCCCCCGCCCTCGCCGACAGCGGCCCGGCGAGCAGGAAGGAGGTCTCCCGCTCACTCTCCGCACCGCCCCACGCGTCCCAGGTCGGGGTGTAGCCGAGCTCGAGGAGCCGCGCATCGGGGTGCCGTTCCGACAGCGCGGCCACGTCCTTCTCCCGCAGGGCGAGCACGCTGCGGCAGAAGGCGGCCTGGGCGGCCGCGGCCTCGAAGCCCGGGGTGCCGCCGGGCGCCAGGACCAGCCCGACGATGCGCGTCGAGCGCTCGAGGATCGCGTCGACGGGGCAGCGGGTGCGGGCGAAGAATTCCTCGGGGACCACGAGGTAGGCCTCGTCGCCGTCGTCGGCCCCGGGCACGTCGTCGATCACGGCGGCGTCCGCCCCCAGGCGCCGGGCCTCGTCGATCACGGCGGCCTGCACCGCCTCGATGCGCGCGTCGGGGCGCTCCGGCGCGATAACGCGCAGCCTGACTGCCGTCATGTCCTCACCTCCCGGCCGCGCGACGGGCCGCCGCGCCCGCCCGGCGCAGCACCGCGGTGGCCCGCCAGGAGGTCGAGCCGAGCAGTTCCGCGATCTGCTTCCTGAGGGCGGAGGCCTCGGCGCGGAGATCGCCGATCTCGGTCCGCAGTCCCGCGTTCTCCATCATGAGGGCGTCGCGCTCGGCCTGAATCGGGTGGAAGCGGCTCACCATCGCCGCGTGCTCCTTGAGGGCCTGGTCGCGCTCCTCGACGAGACGGGCCGAGTCCGCGTCCGCCCGCGCCAGCTTCCACGCCAGTTCGGCGGCGAGCCGCTTCTGCGTCTGGAGCTCGCGCTGCAGCGTCTGCGGGTCCTCGGGCGCCTCGTCGCGCTCGTCGTCGTTGGTCATCCGGTTCTCCTTGCGGTCTGGTGTTGCTGGGCTGGAGGACTGGGGGAACGCCGCTTCAGGCCCGGGGCCGCCCGTTGCGGCCGAACAGGACGAGGGTGACCGCCCGCTTGACCGGGCGGGGCAGCGCCTTGGCGGTCCGGGAGGCGGCCTTCCGCGCGACGAGCCGGGGGCCGCCCTGGCGGAGGTACTGGCGGGCGAGCCCGACGTCGGTCAGCAGCCCGCGCCGCTGCGCCGGCGCGGGCAGGACGAGCGGGTCGAAGCGGTCGGGGGCGTGGTGCGGGGCCCGGCAGAAGTCGAGCAGGGGGCGCAGGACCACAGACCAGCGGTAGCGCTCGCGCACCCGCAGGACATTGTCGCGCATGGTTTTCGCGGCCGCCGCGTCGGTCAGGACCTCGACCAGGGCGTCGGCGAGCGCCTGCGGATCCTGGGCGGGGACCGTGCGGCCCAGTCCCTCGTTCTCGACGAGGCCGGCGAAGGAGTCGCCGCCGGTGCACACGATGGGCAGGCCCGACCAGAGGTAGTCGAGGATGCGGGTGCGGAAGGAGAAGGCGGTCTCGACGTGGTCGAGGTGGCAGGAGACGCCGATGTCGGACTCCAGGAGGAAATTGACCCGCTCGGCGTAGGGCACCCACTCCTCGTGGAAGACGACGTGGGTGCCGATCAGGTCGAGCTTCTGCGCCAGTGCGCGGGCCTCGACCGCCATCTGCATCTCGGGCACCGCCGGGTTGGGGTGCTTGACGCCCATGAAGAGCAGCTTGATCTCGGGGACCCGGTGACGCGCGATGTCGATGGCGCGGATGAGGGTGAGCGGGTCGAACCAGTTGTAGATGCCGCCGCCCCACAGGACGACCTTCGAGTTCTCGTCGATGCCGTCGATGACGCCCCGCACCATGGGGCGGGTCGCCTCGGGCTCGGAGTCCTCCGTGCCGAAGGGGACGACGTCGATGAGCTCCCGCAGCTGGGGGTCCGCATCGTAATTCTGCGGGTTGATGCGATCCATGGCGCCCAGGGCCCCGAGCCAGAAGTCCCGCTGCTTCTCCGAGGCGCACATGAAGAAGTCCCCGCGGCGGATCTGCTGGTTGAACACCGCGCTGCTCGCGTGGACGACCTCGCGCCGCGTCTGCTCGCCCAGGTCGCGGGCCTGCTCGAGCTGCTCGAGGTGGACGGGGTCGTAGATGTCCACGACGACGATCTTCGACGACAGGTCGAGGACCGGGAACTCGTACATGAGGAAGCCCTGGAAGATGATGACATCGGCCCAGGCCTCGATCGCGTCGACGCCCTCGGCGTCGACGTGGGCGATCGAGAAGCGCTCATCCGCGAGGGAGCAGGGGCCCGTCGTGGCCAGCCGCACCTCGTGCTCCGCGCTGAGCGCCTCGGCGATGTGCCGGGCGCGGATCGCGGGCCCCGCCATCGACGGCGCCAGGGCGTCCGCCGTGAGGACGGCTATGCGCCGTCGGACGGTGGCCGCCTGCTCCGTCGTAGTGTCCGTCATGATCGCTTCCGCCTCTCAGATAGTCCGCGCCCAGGTGCCGCCCAGGCTGAAGTAACCGTATCGCTCGGTCGGGGTGCCCGACTGCACCGTGAAGCGGAGGATCCCCGGCTTGTGGTCGTAGTGGTTGGCGCGCGAGGGGTCCGTCATGGCGGCGCCGGCCTCGTAGACGCCGGGCAGCAGCATGAGGCGCGGGACCGTGAGCTCGACCTGCCCGCGGCCCCTCGATACGCGCAGCGGGAGCCCCCCGTCATCCGTGTTCGGCCCGGTGAGGTTGGATCCGTCCGCGGAGCCGTGGATCCACATGGCGACGACGACGTCGTCGCGGATGTCCTCCTTGGCCTCGAAGTCGAAGCGGATGCGCACCTCGTCGCCGGTGCGCACCGTCGTCGTCGGCTCGCCGTCGGGTCCGATGAGCTCGACGCCGTCGAGGGTGAGCAGGCCGGGGGTGCGCTGGCGGTCCGCGGAGTCGTCGTCGTGCTGGTGGGCCTCGGCGACCTTCTCCACCTGGACGTCGGTGTACTTGTCGATGATGGTGTTCGGGTCGCCGGTCTCGACGAGGCGGCCGTGGTCGAGCCAGGCCACCTCGTCGCACATGGTGCGGACGGTGCCCAGCGCGTGGGAGACGACGATGATCGTCTTGCCGTCGTCCTTGAAGTCCTTGAACTTCTCCATGCAGCGCCGCTGGAACTCCTCGTCCCCGACGGCCAGGATCTCGTCGACCATGAGGATCTCGGGGTCCACATTGATGGCGATGGAGAAGCCCAGTCGCACGTACATGCCGGAGGAGTAGTTCTTCACCGGCTGGTCGACGAAGTCCTCGAGCCCCGCGAAGCCGACGATGTCATCGAACTTGGCGTCTATCTCGCGCTTGGACAGCCCCAGGATGGAGCCGTTGAGGTACACGTTGTCCCGCCCCGACAGCTCGGGGTGGAATCCGGCGCCGAGCTCGAGCAGCGCGGAGACCTTGCCGTTGGTCTCGACGGCGCCGGAGTCCGGGCGCAGGATCTTCGCCATGGTCTTGAGGAGGGTGGACTTGCCCGACCCGTTGTGCCCGACCAGTCCGTAGGTCTGCCCCGAGGCGATCTCCAGGCTGACGTCCTTGAGCGCCCAGAACTCGTCGTACTTGGCGCGGCGACCGCGCATGAGGGCGGCCTTGAGGCTCTGGTTGCGCTCGTGGTAGATGCGGAACATCTTGGAGACGTCGTCGACGACGACTGCGGGCTTGTTCATCACAGCTCCTCCGCGAGACGGCCCTCGAGCCTGCCGAAGACGGCGTTGCCGATCCACAGGGTGGCGAGGGCGATGACGACGGCGTAGACGAAGTGGGTCCATGCGGGCATGGCGCCCGTGTAGAGCATGTCCTTGATCGTCTCGATGAAGTAGAGGGCGGGGTTGGCCTGGTAGATGTCCAGGACGTGCCAGCGGTGCACCCAGGAGGTCGGATCCCTGCCCTGCGTCACCAGGGTGATGGGGTAGATGACCGGCGTGGCGTAGAACCACAGCTGGATGAAGATCCCCACGAAGTGCGTGGTGTCGCGGAAGTAGACGTTGATGACGCTCAGCATGAGGGCCAGGCCGAGGCCGAAGACCGCCAGGAGCAGCTCGATGAGCAGGATCGGGACGATCCAGGGCAGGACGTTGACCCTCCAGATGAGGAGCAGCACGGCCAGGACGAGCATCTCGATGAGGTGGTTGACCAGGGCGGCGCCGGTGTTCGACACGAGGAGCAGACGGCGGGGGAAGTAGGTCTTCTTGATGAGGTTCGCGTTGCCCACCAGCGCCCCCATGCCGCCGGTGATGCAGGTGGTCATGAAGGTCCACGGGAGCAGGCCGCACAGCAGGAAGAGGGTGTAGTTGGAGCTCCCGTTGGCCGCTGTGGGCGGGGCCACCTTCATAATGGTGGAGAAGACGAGGGTGTAGATCGCCGCGGTCATGAGGGGGTTGACGAGGGACCACCCCCACCCGAGCGCGGTGCCCTTGTACTTGCCCCGGAGCTCTCTCATGGTGAGGTTGTAGAGGAGCTCGCGAGACTCCCACACCTCACGGGTGTCGCGGATCAAGGACACGAAGGCCTCCCTTGTCGAGTCGCTGAGAGCGTCCGGCACGTGGATGGGACGGGGAAGCATCGTACAACGCGCGGGGCGCGGCCCGTCATGTGAGGTTCGGATCGTTGTGCCGGGCGAGCCGGTTCTCGGCGCGCTCCTCCAGGAGCTCGGCGCGCAGCTGGGCGAGCTCCCCGGTGAGCCGCAGCGCCGGCAGGCCCCGACGGCGCAGTCCCGCCAGGAGCGGCGGCGCCGGGAGGGGACGGGGCCTGCAGAGCCACGGCAGCGGGACGGCGAGCGCGGCGTCCGCGGCGAGCCTCGCCGCCAGGGCGTCCCACCACTGCTCGTGGAAGGCGCGCAGGTCCGGGGCGGCGGCGCGGATGTGCGCGACGTAGGCGCCGCGCTCCTCCCACACGGCCAGGGCGGCGGCCGTGATCTCCCCCTCGTCGAGCGTGCGCACGGGCACGCCGCGGCCGGCCAGGCCCCAGCGGTCGAGGACGCCGTCGATGCGGGCGTCGGCGTAGTCGTCCTCGACGAGCGGGAGCACGGGCACGCCCCGGGCGAGGGCGAAGACCACCGGGTGGTAGCGGTTGGTGATGACGAGGTCCGCCTCGCCGACGGCCTCGGCCGCTCTGCGGGCGCTCGTCACCGGCTCGACGCTGATCATCGGGCAGCGCGCCCGGCGCTGGATGTCCTCGGCGACGGCCTCGTCCTCTCCCCCGGCGCCGGGGATGCGGCCCTTGTGGGGGACGAGGAGGATGCGGCAGCCGGTGCGCTCGTGGAGCGCGACGAGATCGCGGGCGAAGCGCTCGGCCTGCTCACCGGGGTGGACGTGGGGGCCGGGCGGGGCGACGGTCGCCACGACGGTGCGGGGGGCGCCCCCCGCGGCGAGGACGCCCGCCCCGGGCTCGTCCGCCCCGAAGGGGCCGAAGAATTGGGCGTCGTCGAGGCAGTCGGCGGTGACGTCGCGGGGCTGGATCCTGCGGCCGAGCTCGCTGGAGCGGCGCTCGCGCAGGCCGATCGTCCGGGCCGCGCCCATGACCGGGGCCAGCTCGGCGATGTCCGCGTCCACGAGCACCGGCCCCAGCGTCTGCCCGCTCACCGCGGTGGGCAGGCCGCGCCGCTGGGCGAGCAGCAGGTGGGCGATGCGCTGGTAGAGGAGCCAGTCGAAGGCGGAGGCGAGGTTGCCTCCCCCGGCGACGAGCACGGCGTCGACGGCGCCGACGTTGCGGGCGATGGCCTCGAGGGCGGGGCCGTGGCGCCCCCGCTCGGCGGCCGCGGGATCGGCGGCGAGGGCGCGGTGGGCGCCGACGAGCTCGACCCGGTCCAAGGGCAGGGGCGGTCCGGTGACGACCTCCAGGCCCTCGTAGTCGGCGGCGAGGTGCCGGCCGTTGCTCACGACGACGGGGGTCAGCCCCCGCTCGGCGAGCCGGGCGGCGGCGGCCTGGCCGACGGCCTCGTCCCCCACGTGGTAGGAGGGGCTGCCGACGTCGGCGAGGACGAGGACGCGCGGCCGGTGGGTTCCCATCAGCACTCCTTACTGGTTCGATCGGCCGTGAGGGCCGGGGCGGATGCGGGACCGCGGGCCGGCCTCGTCAACGCGGGGTCCCACGATCATGGAGGCGTCGCTCATGCGGCGCCAGGCGAGAACCTGGGGGACGAAGACGGCGCGCTCCCCCGCCCCGGCCGGGCGCGCCCGCAGGTCGGAGTCCTCCTCTCCGAAGGCCATGGGGGCGGCCGGGCCGCAGACCCGCTCCAGAGCGCCCCTGCGCAGCATCGCCATGGCGTCGATGCAATTCCCCTCCCGGAATCGCCCGGGGCCCCAGCCCTCGAAAGCCGTCGTCCAGACGATCTCGCCATCGCGGCGGTCCGCGACGATGCAATGGGCCAAGGCGGCGTCGGGGTCGGCGTCGAGGGCCCCGGCCAGGCGCGCCAGGCAGGCGGGGTAGACGCCGGCGTCGGCGTCGAGGCCGAAGAGGTAGTCGGCGCGGGCGCGCTCGACGAGATCGCTGCGCGTGGCGGACGGGCCCTGGTTGAGCTCGCGGCGGACGGCGATCATGGGCAGGTCGGGGTGCTCGTCCATGAAGCGCCGGACGGCGTCGAAGGAGCCGTCGGTGGAGCCGTCGTCCTGAAGGACGATCTCGAAGGGCGCGCCGATCGAGTCCGCGGCGGAGCCCAGGGCCTCGGTCACGAGATCGCGGCGATCGCAGAGGCCGATAATGACGGAGACCCTCGGCCGCGCCGATTCGTAGGCGGGGGTGGTCACGACGGCGGTGGGCGAGGGATCGGACGGGCCCAGGCCGAGCCGGAGGCGCTGGACCGAGCGGGTCAGGGCGAGCACGCGCCCCTCCAGGCGCCGCAGCGAGGCGCCGACGGCCTCGGCCTCCCCGACGGCGGCCGGCCGTCCGGGCGCGGCCTCGTGGCGCTCGCCCTCCGCGGGCGGAACGGGCCCGGGGTCGTAGTCGATCCGCTCGCGCAGGTTCTCGGCGGCGACGTCGAGGAGCCCCCGGACCGCCTCGGCGAAGGGGCGGCGCAGCATGGTCTCGCGGGCGGCCGCGCGCAGGTCGGCCAGCTCCTCATCCATGCGCACCAGGCCGGGCAGGAGGTCGGCCCCGCTGCCGGGCGGCAGGGCGAGGCAGTTCTCGCCGGGCACGGCCCAGTCGGGCGGAATCCTGCGGTCGGTGACGAGAACGGCCCCGTTGATGGCGCCCATGACCGCCTGGAGGTGGGCGGTCGGGGCCTGGTCGGGGGCGCTGGTGAGGTCCAGGAGCAGCCGGGAGTCCGCCAGGGCGGCGCACAGCTCGTCCCCCTCCAGGGCGAGGAGCGCGCGGGCCGCGGCGTCGTCGGTGCGCACGAAGTGGGCACGGGCGCGCTCGCGCCACAGGTACCGGCCGGCGCGGGCGACGGCGGCGACGATCGGGGCCTCGGGCGGGCCGCAGTACACGAAGGCGGTGTCGCGGGGGGCGGCGTCGTCGTAGCGGTCCCAGGCGCGGCTGTAGCCGAGGCGGAGCCGGCGGGCGTCGGGGTGGAAGGACGAGAGGAGGGCGGTCTCCGCCTCGCCGAGGGCGTAGGCGGTGGCGCAGCGGGAGGCCTGGCGGACGGCGGCGGGGGGACGGGGCGACAGGTGCGGCGTGACGACGAGCCCGACGAGGCGTCCGGCTCGCGCATTGAGCGCGGGCACGGTCAGGGCCGTGCGGGGGAAGAGCTCCTCGGGGACGAGGAGGTAGACCTCGTCGCCCTCGTCATCGGGCGGGACATCGGGGACGGCGGCGACGTCGGCGCCGATGAGGCGGGCCTCGTGCTCAATGGCGCCCAGAAGACTCGCAATGCGCCGATCGGTCCGGGCGGGGACGACGATGCGGAGCTTGAGCGGCGTCATATCAGCCTCGCCGCAGCCGTCGGGCGGTGGAGACCGCGGCGCGCAACGGCGAGGTGACGTGCCAGGAGGTGGATGCGCGCATCTCCTGGAGAGCGAGCTGGAACTCGTGCACCCGCGCGCGCAGCTCCTCGTTCTCCCGGCGCAGCGCGTCCGCCCGCGCCGACTCGGACGACTCCAGGCGCGCGGCGAGGTCGTCGCGCTCGGCTCGGAGGCGCTCGCGGTCCCGGGTGACGACGTCGAGTCGGGTGCGGGTCTGGAGGAGCTTGGAGGCGAGGTCGGCGGTGAGCCGGCGCTGCGTCTCCAGCTCGAGAGCGAGGGCGCGGGTGTCATCCGGTCCGGGCATGCCGTCTCCTTCCGGGGTCTGCGGGCACAGCGCCGTCACTGCCCCCGGGCGGCGTAGCCGGCCTCGACCCCGGCCTTGAGCGGTCGCCACCAGGCCTCGTTGTCGCGGTACCAGTCGATGGTCGCCTGCAGGCCGGAGCGGAAGTCGGTGAACTTCGGCGCCCAGCCGAGCTCGGTGACGAGCTTGGAGTTGTCGATGGCGTAGCGCATGTCGTGGCCGGGGCGGTCGGCC
>ERZ772968.935-NODE-935-length-14128-cov-7.666382_pt1 | contig 14128 bp, 11 predicted proteins | sample MGYA00580674_ERZ772968 | MGnify/ENA primary metagenome ERZ772968 (study PRJEB29015, sample SAMEA2737940) | human oral metagenome | biome: human oral; feature: human-associated habitat; material: dental | place: China | collected 2138 ...
TTAAAATACTTTTAATTATAGATGAAATATAAGAGTACAATTCAGTTTTCGTCATTTAACACCTCTGACAAAATTTTGAAATTCATCACCTTAATGCGTTATTTAGGACTAACGACCCTCACTTTTCGTAAAAATACGACGCAAAGTAAAGGTATGGCACGGCGGGTAGCTCGAGGACCTCGAGGAGTGCGCGGAGAGATACGATCGCGCCTCATGGAAGTTGCCCGCGAACAATTCTCCACCCGCGAATTCAATTCGGTGACCGTGCGAGGCATCGCCGAAGAAGCGGGGGTCGACCCTAGCCTCGTCTCCTATTATTTTGGCGGAAAATCGGGCCTTTTGCGCGCAGCGATGTCGCTGCCCGCCGATCCCGTAGCGGCCGCCCTCAAAGAGATGACGCCACTTGAAGGCGCGGGATCGAGAGTTTTCAGAGTCATCCTCAACCTTTGGGAAGAGACGAACGCCAATCACGCTGCGCGGGTCCTTATCCATCAGCTTCTCAGCTCGGAAGAGACGATGTACGTTTTCAGAACGTGGATCGACGAATCTGTGGTGACTCCGGTGTCCAAAATGCTCGGCGGACCCGACAGGCGCCTGCGGGCCGCCTCCGGCGTCGGGCTCATCATAGGCGCCCTCCTCAATCGATACATCGTCGGCATAGAGCCGGTGGCCTCGGCGTCGATCGAGGATTCCGCGGCGTTCTACAGCGTCTGCCTTCAATACCTTTTCACGCCTGAGATTTTCCCTTCGGATTTCCCGGCGATCGAGTCTTCCGTCCCGCCCATGCCGAGCTCTTTCGAGAAACAGACGCTCTCGCCTTCGCCTTCTGCCTCGCCAGCTTCGTCCTCTTCCCAGAACCCGCAGCATCCGCAGGAGCCGACGCCGCCGCAAGGCTTCGCCCCACATCCGCACAGATCGACGCCGAGCGCGCATGAGCCGGGGCCCCGACAGCTCCCCCAAACGTTCCAGGAGCGGATACAGCGAGAAGACCTCACGCTCCCCGAAGACCCTTCCTTTCCCCAAGATCCGAGGAGCTGGCCATTTTAGGCCGCCTGAAGGGCCTCCCCGACTCAGCGTCTCGGCTCTGCGTCTGATCTTTTGCATCGGATACGTCTGGCAGACTTGTACCATGCAGAACTTCTACTCGATCTATTCCCACGGTTTCGCGCGGACAGCGGCCTGCACGCTTCCCGTCGCCATCGGCGATCCCCGCGAGAACGCCCGGCGGACGGCCGAGCTGGCTCGCGAATGCGCCGAAAAGGGCGTGGCCGTCGCAGTCTTCCCCGAGCTCGGGCTGACCGGATACTCAATCGAGGACCTTCTGCTTCAAGACGTGCTGCTTGACGCCGCCCTCGAAGCGCTCGAGGACCTTCGGGCGGCCTCCGTCGCGATCGCCTCTGTGATCGTCGTCGGCGCGCCCCTCGTCCACCGCGGCCGCGTATTCAACTGCGCGGCCGTCATCCATCGCGGCCACGTCCTAGGGGTCGTTCCGAAGTCCTACCTTCCCGACTACCGGGAGTTTTACGAGAAGCGGCATTTCGCGTCCGGCGAGGAGTGCGCCGGCGAGAGGATCGCTCTGCCGGGGGTCACCGTCATCGACGCGACGCTCGCCGCGGACGAGATGGGAGGCGACTTCGCGGCGTCGGAGAGCCTCGCCTTGTACGGCGTGCCCCCCGAAACCGTGCCCTTCGGGCCCGACCTCCTTTTCGAGGCGGAGGACGTGCGAGGGCTGACGTTCCACGTCGAGGTCTGCGAGGACATGTGGGTTCCCGTCCCCCCGTCGGCGCGGGCCGCGCTAGCGGGCGCTTCACTCCTGTTGAACCTGTCCGGCTCGCCCATTACGGTGGGGCGGGCCTCCGATCGCGAGCTGCTCATCCAATCGGCGTCTTCGCGCTGCAACGCCGCCTACATTTACGCCGCCAACGGCGAGGGCGAAAGCTCGACCGACCTTGCCTGGGACGGACAGACGGCGATTTACGAGCTCGGAAGAAAACTTGCGTCGGGGCCGCACTTCGCGACGGGGCCGCACGCGACGATCGCCGACGTCGACCTCGACCTCCTTCGCCAGGAGCGGCAGCGTCAGGGAAGCTTCGACGACAACAGGCGCGCACTGGGAATCGGACGGCGCGACGACCCCTGGCACGACGAGGAGAAACGCTGTCGGGACGCCTTCCGGACGGTGCATTTCACCCTTTCCCCGACCGCCGACGACGTCGGCCTCATGCGCCCCGTCCATCGGTTCCCCTTCGTCCCTGAGGACAGCGCGAGGCTCCACCAGGACTGCTACGAGGCCTACAACATCCAAGTCTCCGCGCTGTGCCAACGGCTCCGGGCGATCGGCCGGCCAAAGATCGTCATCGGCGTCTCCGGCGGCCTCGACTCGACCCACGCGCTCATCGTCGCGGCCAAAGCGATGGACAAACTAGGCAGGCCGCGGGAGGACATCCTGGCCTACACCCTTCCCGGATTCGCGACCTCTGAAAAGACGAAGGCCAACGCCCGCGCCCTGGGCAAAAGCCTGGGCGTGACTTTCTCAGAAATCGATATTCGCCCCGCCGCCCTGCAAATGCTCAAAGACATGGGCCATCCCTTCGGCCGGGGCGAGGAGGTCTACGACGTCGCCTTCGAGAACGTCCAGGCGGGCCTGCGAACCGACTATCTCTTCCGCCTGGCGAACGCAAACGGCGGCATCGTCCTGGGAACGGGCGACTTGTCCGAGCTCGCGCTCGGATGGTGCACTTTCGGCGTCGGCGACCACATGAGCCATTACAACGTCAACGCCGGCGTCCCCAAAACTCTCATACAGCACCTCATCCGCTGGGTGACATCGTCCCGGCAATTCGACGATTCAGTCGCGGCCACACTGCGCTCCATTCTCGACACGGAGATTTCGCCCGAACTCGTCCCCGCCAAGGACGGCGAGCAGATCCAGTCGACGCAGGCCGTCATCGGCCCCTACGAACTCCAAGACTTCACACTCTTCTACGTTCTCCGCCGAGGGCTCGCCCCCTCGAAGATCGCCTTCTACGCCTGGCACTCGTGGCGCGACGCCGACGAGGGAGCATGGCCGGAAGGCATAGCGCAGACCGATCGCCGCAGCTACGGAATCGGGGAGATAAAGAAGTGGATGGAGGTCTTCTACAAGCGCTTCTTCTCAAACCAGTTCAAGCGTTCGACGCTGCCGAACGGCCCGAAGGTCAGCGCGGGAGGGACGCTGTCCCCCCGCGGCGACTGGCGCATGCCCTCCGACGCCGCGGCACGGGCCTGGCTGGCCGAAATGGCGGCGATTCCGGACAGCGAGAGGCCAGCGCATCCATGACTGCGCACAGGAGGCGGGCCCGTCGCCGGAGATGGGGCTTTTTCCCCTTGCTCGAATGGGATGCGCAACTCTCCCGCATCGAATATCGATATCGGGGCCGCCTTGACGTAAAGTCTCAACCAGCCGTTTATCGCGCAAAAACATTGAAAGAGAAACAATCGAAAGGAAAGGCACATGCCCGTCAAGCTTGTGGCCGAGGCAGAACCTGGCCTGCTGGAGGCAGTCAATGGGCTGATTCCGCAGCTGTCCTCGTCCACTCCCCCGCTGGACGACGAGCAGCTCGACGAACTCCTCTCCCAGCCGGCGACCTATCTGTTCGTCTATGAAGGCGTGCCGACTGGGGCCGAGGACGATTCGCCTCGAATACTGGGAATGCTCACCCTCGCCACATTCATCATTCCCACGGGCAAGCGCGCGTGGATCGAAGACGTCGTCGTCGATTCCGCCGCCCGCGGACAGGGAGCGGGACAGGCCCTCGTCGAGGCTGCCATTGCTCACGCCAAAAAAATCGGCGCAAAATCCGTCGATCTCACCTCACGCCCGTCTCGCGAAGCCGCAAACCGTCTCTATGTGAGATCTGGATTCACGGCAAGGCAGACGAATATCTACCGCTACGGCGGCTAAAAGCATCAAAAGAAGACAATGGAGTGAAGATGCGTTCACATAAGAACATTGCGGTGGGCTTGGTGTGCCTGTCCATCGCTTCGTGCGCGGCCAGCAGTCAGACACATGCGGCTTCAGCGACGACGCGCCCGACAGAAAAGGCCATTTCGATCGCCAAAGTGCATCCGATTTCGCTCGACGGCCCAGAAACGGTCGAGGGGTTGGAAGTTGGAACGGAAAAGAGCGCTACAGCGCCTCACAGCTCGCTCGTTCACGTGGCAAATCCGGACGTTTTGGCGTCAAAGGTCAATCTTTGGGCGGTGGAGGAGCAAAGGAAGCTGTCTCGTCCTTCGTCCAAGGAATACCTGACCATGTCGCCCGGGGTCTGCGGCGCCAGCGGAACGATCGTCTGCTTCGCCGTTGATTCGACACAGCACACGCATGGCAAGAAGGCCGTTTCGACCCAGGCTTGGTACCTCGACATGAGTGACAAGTCCGTCAGACAGTCGCAGGATTTGCTCACCCAGTCGGGGAAGAACAAGGTTGTGCACGCTCTCGAGTCCCTTTCGCTCGAAACGTCGGTGAGCATGTCGATAAAACGCGCTTTGAAGCCGAATTCCGACTCTCCGACGGCAAAGCCGACCCCGGATTCCACGTCAGCCGCAAGGCCGTCGGCATCGGCCTCCTCGACGTCGGCGCCGACCTCTCCGGATCGTCAAAACGGCATGAGCTTTGCGGGCGTCTTCTTCCAAAGCGACGGGTCCCTGGTGCTCAGAGCGCCCAACGACAACGAGAACGGCTTTGATTCCTATCGAGTGGCAAGCCGCGACGTAGAGAAGCTTCTGACCGAGGACGGAAAGAAACTCCGCTCGGGAATAATGGCGAAAGCCGATCCCATTCCCATTCCAAAGCCTGAAAACAAGCCGATTCCGAAGCCCGACGTCGATTGCAAGGTTGTTTCCTGCGTTGCGCTGACCTTCGACGACGGCCCCGGCGACCAGACCGACAGACTGCTTGCGGTGCTGAGGGAAAAGGGCGTGCGCGCGACCTTCTTCACCATAGGCAAGAACGTGAAGGCCAACCCGGGCATCGTCAAGAAGGAAGCCGCCGAAGGCCATTCCGTCGGCAACCATTCGTGGGACCACCCTCAGCTGACGAAGCTCACGCCCGAAGAGCTCCGCAAGGAGCTCAAGAACACCTCCGACTCGATCGTCGAAGCCGGCGCTCCGGCGCCCGTGCTCATGAGGCCCCCGTACGGTTCGTCGAACGCGGCCATCCTCAAGGCCATCGGCGAAAACGGCATGGCCGAGACAAGATGGGACGTAGACACCGAGGACTGGAAGAACAAGAATGCGGCCGTCACAACGCAGCGCGCACTCGCAGGCGCCAGGCCCGGTTCGGTCATTCTCATGCATGACATCCACGCCAGCTCGGTCGATGCCGTCCCAGGGCTGATCGACCAGCTCCGGGCGAAGGGATACACCCTGGTGACCGTTCCTCAGCTGATGGGAGACGACATGACTCCCTACATCGGCCACAGGATCTTCAGCCAGCACAACGTCAAGTAGACCGACCTCTGCGACAGGCCGACCGCCGAAGCGGGCACGCGAAAGCTCGCCTTCGGCGGTCGGCCTGTCGCCGTTTCGGATGGAGGCGGAATTCTCGACGTCGGCCTTGCGCCGCTGCAGGCCTCAGGCCTTATGCCGTCACGACCAGCTCAGCCCGCTGGAACTCCTTGAGGTCGAGGTATCCGTTGGCGGCCATCGCGTGGCGCAGCGCCCCCATGAAATTGGTGAAACCGCAAGCCTGGTGGGACGGGCCGTCAAGGATGTCGCGGAGGCTTCCAACCGTGGCGACCTCGACCCGCTCGCCTCTGGGCAGCGTGCCGTGCCACGCTTCGGGGCCCCAATGCCATCCGCGGCCGGGAGCTTCCGCCGCCCTGGCCAAGGCGGTGCCGAGCATGACGGCGTCGGCCCCGCACGCTATTGCCTTCACGAGGTCGCCGGACGTCGAAACCGACCCGTCGGCGATGACGTGGACGTAGCGCCCGCCCGACTCATCGAGGTAGTCCCTGCGCGCCGCGGCGATGTCGGCAATGGCGGTGGCCATGGGAGCGGCTATCCCCACCGTTCGGCGGGTCGCGGAGGCTGCTCCTCCCCCGTACCCGGCGAGCACGCCCGCCGCGCCGGTGCGCATGAGATGGAGAGCGCCGGTGTAGGTCACGGCGCCGCCGACCAGGACGGGAACCTCCAGTTCATAGATGAAACGCTTGAGATTGAGCGGCTCCCGGGAAGCGGAGACGTGCTCGGCCGAAACCGTCGTGCCGCGAATGATGAAAAGGTCCACTCCCGCATCGACGACCGTCTTCCACAGATCCTGCGTGCGTCCGGGCGAAAGGGCCCCGGCCACGGGGACTCCCGCAGAGCGGATCTCGGCCAACCGGGAAAAGATGAGGTCTCGTTTGATGGGCGTCGAATAGAGGCGCTGAAACAAGGATGTGGCCTCGCCGGGATCGGCCCGGGCGATTCGGGCGAACTCCTCCGTCGGATCCTCGTAACGCGTCCACAGGCCCTCCAGATCGAGGACCCCCACGCCGCCTAGCCTTCCGATCTCGATTGCCGTGGCCGGAGAGGAGACCGAGTCCATGGGGGCGGAAAGAACCGGGATGTCCAAGTGATAGGCGTCGAACTGCCAGGAGGTGGAGACCTCGTCGGCGTCGCGGGTGCGCCTTCTTGGGACGACGGCGACGTCGTCCAGCGTGTAGGCGCGACGCGCCCTCTTTCCCCGCCCTATCTCGATTTCGCTCACGTCTCAAGCCTACCGCGCCGCCTCAGCGAGTCAGCCGTGCGGCCCGGCCGCGTGTTACCCGGCAAGGCGCTGCGCGGGGAGCGGCAGGCAGCCCGCCGGCGAAGCCGCGGGCACGCCGCCGACCATGCGCTTCCCAAACTGCCCGCAAAACGCCGCGGCAAATGCCGGCAAACGGCGAGCCGCGCATGGAGGCGCGGAAAAGCGTCGGCCCCCGCCGATACCATGAAGCCATGGACGAAGAGAACGCAATGTGGACCTCCTCGCCGGTGATCGGCTTCGACACGGAGACGACGGGAATAGATCCGAAACGGGACCGCCTCGTGACTTGCTCGCTCGTCGCCGTGACGGAGGAAGGGGTGTCAAAACGCTACTGGCTCGCCGATCCCGGCGTCGAGATACCCGAACGGGCAAGCGCGGTGCACGGAATCACGACGGAGCAGGCGCGCGCCGAAGGCAGGCCCTCGAAGGAGGTTCTCGAAGAAGTCGCGGCGCTCCTGGCCGAGCACATGGGACGCGGGCATCCTGCGGTCGCCTTCAACGCGACCTACGATTTCACCCTCCTGGAGAGCGAATTGGACAGACACGGGCTGCCGACCTTGGCTGAGAGGCTGGGCGGCGAAGTCTTCCCCGTCGTCGACCCGTACCTGCTCGACCGCTCAGCCGACCGATATCGCAAGGGCAAAAGGCGGCTTGAGGACCTCTGCCGCCATTACGGAGTCCATGCCGAGGACGATTTTCACAATGCCGAGGCCGACGTTCTTGCCACGCTGCGCCTGCTGGCCGCCATAGTCCGCAAGTTCCCGGAACTCGCGCGCGCCGAATTGGAGGACATACAGGAGAGGGAATGCGAAACGCACGCCGACTTCATGGCCTTTCTCGCGCGCAAGGCCGCTGAGAAGGGGCGCGAATTCACGGACTCCTTCGACTGGCCGGTCGCCGAGCCGCGCGGCTGACAGGAGGGCCCTCAGCGGCCTGAGTAGTTCGGCGCCTCAACGGTCATCTGCACATCGTGCGGATGCGACTCGCGCAAGCCCGCGGACGTGATTCGCACGAAGCGGCCGTTTTCCTTGAGCTCGGGAATCGTTCTGGAGCCCGTGTAGAACATCGTCTGATGCAGTCCGCCCAAAAGCGTGCCGAGAACGGAGGAAAGGGTTCCTCGGAAGGGCACCTGCCCCTCGATCCCCTCCGGGATGATTTTGTCGTCGGAAGAAACGTCGCTCTGGAAGTAACGGTCTTTCGAGTAGGATCGCTTGCCGCGCGAGGACATCGCGCCAAGCGATCCCATTCCCCGATAGTGCTTGAACTGCTTGCCGTTGACAAAGACGATCTCGCCGGGCGTCTCTTCGCACCCCGCCAGGAGGGAGCCGAGCATCACGACGTCGGCGCCAGCCACAATCGCTTTGCCGATGTCGCCCGAGTATTGGAGGCCTCCGTCGGCGATGAGCGGAACGCCGGCGGGGCCGCAGGCTTTGGAGGACTCGTAGACCGCCGTCACCTGGGGGACGCCGACGCCGGCCACAACGCGCGTGGTGCAAATCGACCCCGGCCCCACGCCGACTTTCACAGCGTCGACGCCGGCGTCGATGAGCGCCTGCGCGCCTTCTCGCGTCGCGACGTTTCCGCCGACGATCTCGACGCCGTCGAAGGCCGAATCCGATCGGAGCCTCCGAATCATGTCGAGGGCCAGCTTCGCCTCCCCGTTCGCCGAGTCGATGACGAGCACGTCGACTCCTTCCTCGGCGAGGGCGCCTGCGCGCTCCCAAGAGTCGGAGAGGTAGCCGACCCCCGCCCCGACGAGCAGGCGGCCGTCCGCGTCCTTTGAAGCATTCGGATACTGCTGCGTTTTGACGAAGTCCTTGACCGTGATGAGACCGGTCAGCCGCCCCTCGCCGTCGATGAGCGGAAGCTTTTCGATCTTGTGTTGGGCCAAAAGGCGCGCCGCCTCCTCCTGGGGCACGTCCCTTCCGGCGGTCACGAGAGGCATCGGGGTCATCGTCTCGCGAACGGTGCGCGTCGCGAACTCGCTTTCGGGGATGAAGCGCAGATCGCGGTTGGTGACGATCCCCAGGAGCTTGTCGTCCCCGTCGACGACGGGCAAGCCGGAGATGCGGTATTTCGCGCACAGCGCGTCAAGCTCGGCGATCGTCGCCTCGGGGCCGATCGTCGCCGGATCGTGGACCATGCCGGATTCGGAGCGCTTGACCTGGCGGACCTGCTCGGCCTGAGCCTCGACGGAAAGGTTGCGGTGGATGATTCCGATTCCGCCCTGGCGAGCCATGGCGATGGCCATTCGGGACTCGGTCACGGTGTCCATCGCGGCCGAAACCAGAGGCGTTTTGAGCGAAAGCTTGCAGGTCAGGCGGCTCGCAGTGTCCACCTCGGAGGGGATGACGTCGGTCTCGCGCGGGAGCAAAAGGACGTCGTCATACGTCAAACCAACGAATTCAAAGGGATCGCGAGTGCTCATGGCGCAATCTTACGGTGTGAAAGGATGCGACGGCGCGCGTATTCGTGTGAGCGTGTCGACTGCTTCGCGTGAGCGTGCCGGCCTCCGCTGGACGGCGGCGTGCCTCTGCCGTCAAACGCCGCGCCCCGCGCCCACTGCGCGTACTTGGGTGGCCTTGACCGTGGCGACCGCTTCGTCGCCGGGCGCGAGCGCCAGCTCGGCGAGCGCCGCCGGAGTGATCCTCGCATTGAAGGGCGCCCCGTTTGGAAAGCGAAGTCGGACGGTGACGAGGCCTCCAGCGGTGCTCACCCTTTCGACCGTCGCCGGCAAAGACGACCGCGCCGAGCCGACGACCTTCCCGGATGAGAGAGCGACCGCCTCCGGCGCGAACATGAACGTCACGGACTGCCCTGCGGCGATCCCGGGCGCTTCTGCGGCCGTGAGCTCTTGCCCTCCGCCGACGTCGATCGACGGAAGCCCGTCTCCGTCGGCCCTCAAGACTCCCGCGACGGCGTTGAGCCCGGCGAGGCTCGCTCCAAAAGCGCTGACCGGACGGGCGAGAACCTCGGCCGGCGAGCCGTCCTCGACGACCCTTCCGCGTTCCAGCACTATCATGCGCGTGCCCAGCTCGACGGCCTCCGCCACGTCGTGGGTCACGAGAACGGTTGTCGTCCCGTCTGATTTCAGCCGATCGACGAGTATCGCCCCCACTCGCGAGCTCGCTTCGACGTCGAGGGCGGCCGTCGGCTCGTCGAGAATGAGCAGGCGGGGCGAGAAGACAAGCGCCCGGGCGAGCGCGACGCGGGCCGCCTGGCCTCCCGAAAGTTGGCCGCCGCGGCGCGCGGCGAGCCGCTCGCATCCGACCTTCCTCAGTTGCTCGTGTGCGAGCCGCCGCGCCTGGGCGCGCGGGAATCCGCGGCACACGAGAGGGAAGGCGACATTCGCCAACACTGTCATGTGTTCGAATATCCGGGGATTCTGGCTGACCATCGCCACGTCGCGCCCCCGCGGCGGAATGAAGGCTCCGGCGGCGTCCGCGGTGAGGTCTCCAATTTGCACCGTGCCGGAGTCTAGCGCGAGGGAACCGGAGAGGACCTCGGCGAGTGTCGACTTTCCCGCCCCGTTGTGGCCCATGACCGCGAGGACCTCGCCCGCTCCGACGTCGATGGAAACATCCCATCCGCGTTCGACGACCCTCCCCTCCACTCGAAGGGGAACAGCCGTCTTCTCGACCGGCTGCAAGGATTGCGAAGCGTCGACGGCGGCGGGGTCGTCGCCTCCGTCGTCGAGGACTTCCTCCTCGCGCACGCGCCTCCTGCCTCTGGCGGGCATCTCGGTCGCGGCGACGACGAGGGCCGCAACGCCCACGAGGATGATGCCGAGTACCAGATCCGTCTTGTCCGCTGACTCGCGCGCCAGATAGACCTGAATCGGAAGCGTGCGCGTGATTCCCTGGAGCGATCCGGCGAAAGTCAGCGTGGCGCCGAACTCTCCGAGGCAGCGAGCCAACGCGAGCGCCGCGCCGCGCGCCACACCCGGAACGACCATGGGAAGGGTGACGCTCGCAAGCACACGCGTAGGCCGGGCGCCCAGGCTCGCGGCCGTCTCCTCCAAGCCACGCGGGCGCGACCTGAGCGCCGCTTCGAGAGTGACGACCAGAAATGGAAGGGAGACGAACACTTGGGCCAGGACGACCGCCGCCGTCGTGAAGGCGACGGTCACGCCGAAAGCCTCCAGCTGTGAGCCGAGGACGCCTCTTCGTCCGAAAGCTGCGACCAAGGCGATGCCTGCGACAACCGGCGGAAGGGCGAGCGGGAGCGCCACGAGCACTCGCAGAACGCCGACGCCTCGCCAGTCTCTCGAAAGAGCCACGGCCAAGGGAACGCCCAAGACCAGGTCGATCGCCAAGGCTGCGGCGCACGTCTTCAGGCTCAACGAGAGGGCGTCCGCCGCCTCGTCGCTCGAAAGCACCGCGGGGAACTGGTCCCACGGCACCCTCGATCCCATGAAAACGAGAGGGAGAACGAGATACGCGGCGCTGGCGGACGCAAAGAGAACGAGCCACCAAGGCAAGGGTGAGACGTTCACGCGCCTCGCACGCCGCTTCGGGGTGCGAGGGCGCCTATCGCCCACCGGCCCCGGCCTCGTTGAAGCCGTGCTTCTTCAGCGTCGCCTGCCCTTCCCGCGATGTCACATACTCGGCGAAAGCCTTGGCCTTGGCCGAATTCTTAGAGTCCTTGACCGCTCCGACCGGATAGTCGTTGACAACTGCGTCGGCGCCGGGAATCTCGATCGTTTCGACCTCGTTGCCGCCGGCGACGGCGTCCGTGCGATAGACGATGCCCGCGTCGGCCTCGCCCGATATCACTTTGCTGCGAACGTCCGTCACCTTCTGCTCTTCCGAAACGGGGTTGAGCTTCACGCCGAGCTTCTTGACGAGCTCGGCGGTCGCGGTTCCGCACGGCACCGTCTTGCCGCCCGCGGACGCCTTGGGAGTGCAGATGACGAGCTTGGCCTTGTCCAGGGACGAATCGAGGCCCGTGACCTTCGCGGGATTCCCTTTGGGCGTGATGAGGACGAGGGTGTTCGAAGCGAAGACCTTCGTGTCTGCGACCTTGCCGCCGGACTTGAGGGCGTCCATCGTCGTCGTGTTGGCCGTGGCGACGACGTCGGCCGGGGCGCCGGAGTTGATTTGTTCGACGAGGTCCTGAGAGCCGGCGAAGTTGAAGACGAGGTCGACGTCGGGATGCGCGGATTCGAACTTTTTCTCCATCTCCCCGAAGGCCTCCTTGAGGGAGGCCGCCGCGAACACGTTGACCTTGGCCGCCTTTCCCGATGCGCCGCCGGACGGGGAGCCAGTCGAGTTCGAAGCGGCGTCGCCGCCGCAGGCGGACAAGAGGAGCAGTGCCGCGCCGAAGGCCGCCGCAATGCGTCGATGCATGTTGTTCTCCGTTCCAATCGGTGTGGTCTCGGATGCTTTTCAATCCGACTGCGAATCTATTGCGTAGACTACACACTGTTTTGTTTGGTTTTTCCCAATCAAAATAAAAAAGCGCTTGAAAGCTGCGAAAAGCAGCCAAACTAATCGGCGACGCAGCCGAACTGGCAGGCGGGGCGAGCGGCCTTCGCGTGCGAAGGCCTGTTTTGCGAAGCCCTATGATGGCCGCAGACTCACAGTCGCCAAACAGCCGCCGAGCCGAGGAGGTTTCATGTCCCCCAGGTGGAGTCCCGACAGCGTCCGTTCGACCGTCGTCGTCGTGAGCGACCGCGTCCTTTCAGGCGAGAAAGAGGACAAAGCCGGGCCAGGCTGCGTCCGGCGCCTCGCGGGCCTCGGCATGCCCGAGCCTCGGCTGCGCGTCGTCGCGGAAAGCCGGTCCGACATTGAGAAGGAGATAGCGGAGGCCTTGCGACGCGGCGACCGCTTCGTCCTCATCCTCGGGGGATCCGGGTTTCGCGAGGGAAATGACGCGCCGGAGGCGGCGCGCGCCTTCATCGACGTCGAGATCCCCGGAATCGCCGAGCAGATTCGCGCCCACGGGCTGGCCAAGACGCCTCTCGCCTCACTGTCCCGCGAAGTGGTCGGAGTCAGCGCCCGCAACCGCACGGGCGCCCTCATCGTCGTCTCCCCCGGCTCCTCCGGCGGAGCGCAGGACACCCTCGACGTAGTCGAACCTCTTATGCCCCATATCCTGGCCCAGCTCGACGAAGCCTGACGCCCGAAGCGCCCCGAGCCTCGGAGCGCGACGCGAAAGGCGGACCGGCAGGCCTATGGCTCGAGCGGCGCAACGCCCGATTCGGCCGAGCCGAGGGCTTTTGACCACCAGGACAAGTCCTCCGGCGTATCGACGTCGCGGCATTCGTCGGCCGAGGCCGGAACTTCGGCGAGGTCCAAGCCGCCCAGCGTCCGCCGCACGCCTTTGTTCCGAGGCCGTCCGGCCTCCTGGATCGCGGCCCGCAACGCTTCGATCCGATAGATCGCCTGAAGACACTGGCGAAAGGGAGGGTCCCCGCCGAAGACGACGGCGCCGTCGCGGCCTCGGGCGGCCGCAGCCAGCCTCGGCGCCAAGGCCCCCGCCTGCGGCGTGTCGACGGCGAAGACGAAAACCATGTCGCGCGCCCCGGCCGAGGGCTCCCCCGCGGACCCGGCTGCGAACGCGGCCGAACCCGGCGCGAGTGGCGGCGAGCCGACCGGAGCCCCGACAGAATCCGCCGACGCGCCAAGCGCCTTGAGCCCCGCGTCGATCCCGGCGAGCGGTCCCCCGGCGGGGGGATCCTCCAAAGTCCTGAGCACTCCGGGCGGAACATCGACCGAGTCGGGCGCCACCGCGACGATCCGCCCGGCTACGAACGGGCGGACGCCGGCCACGACGCGCTCAAGCAGTCGGCGGCCACCGATCGAGACGTCGGCTTTAGACGCGCCGCCGAGGCGCCTTCCCTCGCCGCCGGCGAGGACGATGCAATGGGTGGCGGGCATGCGACGATCATGCACTCCCGACGTCGGCTTGGCAATCGGCCCTCGATTTACGTAAGACTTTTCGCGTGTATTTCCGATCCGAGGCCCGAGACAGCGGTTCGCAACTCCGCAAAACGGCGAGTTTTCAACAAAGCATCGAGAACCAGATCCGCAGGGGCCCGATGCTTCGAAGGCCGCGCCGCAACCTCGGGTCAGCGGACTTGGTACGCTTTACTCATATTCATCGGATTTTCCCATCTTTAAAATCTTCCATGACGGACGACCGCGAGGAGCACTATGAAATCCGCCGTTCTAAACGACTGGAATCCAGAGGATTCGCAGTCCTGGGACTCGAAGATCGCCTGGCGCACCCTCGCGATCACCACATACTCGATGATCATGGCGTTCTGCGTATGGTTCCTCGTGAGCGCCATCGCCCCGAAACTCAACGACATCGGCTTCCATCTGTCAAAAGAACAGCTCTACTGGCTGACGTCGA
>ERZ772968.940-NODE-940-length-14084-cov-7.007627_pt1 | contig 14084 bp, 8 predicted proteins | sample MGYA00580674_ERZ772968 | MGnify/ENA primary metagenome ERZ772968 (study PRJEB29015, sample SAMEA2737940) | human oral metagenome | biome: human oral; feature: human-associated habitat; material: dental | place: China | collected 2138 ...
GTCGAGATAGACATTTTCGTACGAGATCGGCGGTGTCACCGTCTACCTCGTCCGAAAATGTCTATCTCGAGGGCTGAGCGCCCCCGCGCCGCAAGCCCCTTCACACGGAGCGCAGTGCGATCACATAATGGCGCTGTGACCCCTGATATACCGAGCTGCACCGCTGCACCCGTCGGGGCTTGCCTGTGAGCGCCCGGGACCCGGCATCCACCGACGTCGGCCCGAGCAGCGGCGGACCGGACGACGACGGGCGCACCGCGGCTGTCGGACCGGTCGCGCCCGTCCTTCCGCCCGGTTACCGGGCAGTCGTGGCACTGCGCGCCCTGCGGCTGGGCGCACTGGTTGCGGGCGCCGTTCTTCTGGGCCTGCTCAGGATCGAGCGCCAGGAGGTCGTCCTGCTCGACTCCCTGCGCCTCGGTCTGCTTACGGCCTGCATCGCCATCGTTCTTATCGGGATCGGCACGGCAGCGCGCGATCGGATCGGGCGCGCCCACACCGCCGTCGCCGGGCTGTTCGCAACCGGTATCGCCACGGCCGCCGCCGCATGGCTGGTGCGCATGTGGTGGGCCGCCTACCGGGAGTGCACCATCACCTCGTCGGTGTACCTCATCGCCGCCGCGCTGCTCCTCGCCCTGGGGGTGCTCGTCGTCGCCGGCGTGCTCCTGCGCCGTGCGCGCACCCGGTTGGGCGCGCGAAGAAGAGCGCCCGACGACCCGGCCCGCTGGAGGCGCCTGTACGGGCCCGCCAAGGGAGAGGGCCGCCCCGAAACCACCTGCAAGAACGAGCTCCCCCACAGCAGGCTGTCAATGTGGGCGGACTCGCTGCGTCTCCTGATCGCTGAGATCCCGCGACCGGTACTGCCCACCTACGAGCCTCTCGTCCTGCGCGCCCGAACGCGAGCGCTTCTCGCCGTCGTCGCCCTCCTGCCGGCCCTGGCCCTGGCCGCCGGCGCCCTCGTGCCCGCCACCCTGCTGAAGCCGGTCGCCCGGACGACGGCGCCCGCCAGCTCCGAGCCGCCCGCCCGGCCGACCGCCCTGGGCGGCGGCATCGCCTGGACCTACGACGCCGACTTCATCGACGTCGTCGCGGGCGCGGCCGGCCCGATCGTCCTGACCCCCGAGGGCGTCACCGCGCTCAACGGCGAGGACGGCTCCGTCCGCTGGACCTACCAGCGCCGAGCCGTCTACCTCAACGAGCGCGGAGGGCGGATGACCGCCTACGACGGCGCACGCGCACTCATCACGAGCCCCGACGCCCGCCACGTCGCCGTGCAGATGCAGGGACCGGCCCTGGACCACCTGTTGTCCCAAGACGATCCCGGGCACCTTGTCCTGACAGTCGTTCTCGACTCCGTCACGGGCGAGGTCACCGCCGAGCACCGCGGTGCAGAGGAGGCGGAGGAGGCAGGGGAGACAGAAGACGCACAGCACAGGCGCACGACCGGCACGCCCCTTCAGATGACCGACTCCGTCGCCGTCGCCGGACGCGAGGCCTTCGCCCTCGACGGCGGCAAGACCCTGTGGACGCTGCCGGAAGACGCGTTCACCAAGGACACCGTCGGGTACTCGGGCACGGCCGGCCACTCCACCGTCATTGTGAGCGAGGACACGGGCTGCCCCGCCTGTGAGGAGGCCCCCACGCTCCGCGTCGCCCCCGACCACGACCCGACCGCGACCGCCGACGTCACCAACGTCCTGCCCAACCTCGACGTGAATGGCGTTACCGTCGCGGACGGCTGGGTCGCCCGGTTCACCGACGGCTACTCGCCGCCGCGCGCGGACGACGGCACCGGCTCCAACCAGGAGGCGCAGGCGGTGAGCATCGACGCCCTCGCCTCCGCCGGAGAGACCGCGCCGGTCCCCCTGGGAGCCGTCAACAGCACTGTCGCGGTCGCCTCGGCGGGCTCCGGCACCCTGGTCGCCGCGTCCGCCATCGCGGAGCCCCGCCCGTACGACGGGGAGATGGTCATCAGTGGGTATCAGGTCGCAACGGTTCTCGACCCGGCCACGGGCACTGCGACCCCGGCCGCCGAGTACCCCGGCCTGGCCGCCGCGGAGGTGGGCCTGCGCACGAGGATCGAGAGCACGCAGGCCACGACGTCGTTCGTGATCGAGCCCGCCGACGGCGGCCCCGGAGCCTCCCTCCAGGTCCCACCGGGAACCGTCCTCGCGCCCCAGAGGCTGGCCAAGCGGCAGAACGAGAAGGAGCACAAGCTGGAGACGCCCTTCACAGACCCTTCACTGGTGGCCCTCGCCTCCCCCGGTGCCACGGTCATGGTCCTCAATGCCTCGTCCCCGGGCTTCGACAGCACGCGGATCCACCGCCTGTACGGGATAGGCGAGCAGTGACGGGCCGTCCCCGCCGGCGCACCCGGGTGCTGCGCGCCGCGGCCGGAGTCCTCGCCGTCGTCGGCTGCGCCCTGGGGCCGACCGGCTGCGGACCGGCCGCCCGCACCGGGACGCCGAGCACGTCCGGCACCCCGGACGGGGCGAGCACGCCGACGGCGGTCGCCGTCGAGCCCGGTCCCGCCGACCTGGTCACCAGCACCCGCGCCCTTGAGGGCGGAGGGTGGACGGTCGGGTTCTCCCCGGACGCCAGGAGTGAGGACAAGAACGGCGTCGCGACGGCACCGGGCCCGGTGGCGATCCGGCGCGTCCGGTCCGGGGAGGATCCCGAGCCCACCGATCAGACCGTCCTGGCCGCGCTCGACCCGCAGGACGGCTCACTGCGCTGGTCGCTGACCATCACCCCGGCGATCGAGCCGCCGCAAAACACTCTGGGGGTGTCGACCTCCCAGGAGGCGGTCACGGAGAACGCCCGCCTCATCGGGGCTCCCGGTCCCGTCGTCGTCAGTCCCAACGGCCGGTACATCGCCCTCCAGCTCCAGTCGAACGACCCGACGGCGATCGCCGACACCCGTGCCGCCGTCCTGGTCCTGGACGCCGCCACGGGCGAGACCGTGCGCACCCTCCAGACCACCGGCCTGGTCCTGGGACGGGTCCTGACCGACTCCGAGCTGGTCGTCCAGACCGCCCAGGACTACGTCCCGGCCGGCAGCACCCTGACCGTCGCGCCGCTGGGCGAGCCCGACGCCGAGCCGAGCACCCTGCGCACCGACCAGTGGCTCATGGGCTCCACCGCCCACTCCCTCCTCCTGTCCCCTGACGGCCTCTCCGGCCTCTGCTCGGACTCGTGCACCAGCACCACCATCACCGAGACGACCGTGGACGGGGAGAGCCTTGCCACGATCCCGGCCGTCTACCGGGTGCTGGAGGGCGGGCGCGTCGAGCGCTACACCGACCCGGCCGCCGCCAACGACGCCGTCGCCTCCGGCCAGTGGGCGGAATGGGTCAAGACCGGTCGGGAGATCCTCGACATCGAGGCCGGCACCACCACCGACATCACCGGCTACGCCACCGGACCCGAGCCTCTTCTCCTGGCGGACGGCACCGGCGTCCTCCTCAACCGCCTTGTCCCGCTGGATCCCGAGAAGCCCGGATCGTCATATTCCGAGAGCCACCCGGCCGCCTGGGTCGGCGCCCCCGCCGACGGCGGCGCCGTGCACACCGAGCCCGTCACCGCCGTCGCCTCCTTGCCCGGCTCCTCCGCGGACCTCACGGGCCTGACGTTCGGCCCACTCCCCATGACGGACCCGTAGGAACTGCGCCCCCGGCGTCGAGATAGACATTTTCGTACGAGATCGGCGGTGTCACCGTCTACTTCATCCGAAAATGTCTATCTCGAGGGCTGAGCGCGGGAGCCAACGCGGTGTCACCATGGTCGCGGGGCTTCCCCGCCCGTCCGTAGGCTTACGGGTGTGAGCCAGCCACCACCCACCGGCCCGTCGGCCGGCGAGCCCGAGGACGGCGCCGAACAGGCCGACGCCGTGCCCGCTGCGGGCCGCCCGCCCAGGGCACCCGCGTCCGCATCTTCCGGGAAGAAGAACCGTCGTCGGCGCGGCAGGCGCGGCTGGGTGCCCAACTACCACGGGGCGTGGGGGATGCTCCTGCTGCCGCCGGTGGTCGGCGTCGTCGTCGGCGGCTGGAGCCGGGTGGACGCCGTCGTGCTGCCCGCCTGGTGGTGCGCCTACTTCAGCTACTGGGTGCTGACCCAGTGGCTGCGCACCCGCACCCCCCGCAAGCGCGCACCGCTGCGGGCGCCGCTGACCGTCTACTCGGCCGCGACGGCGGTCCTGGCGGTGATCTCCCTGGTCCTCGCCCCCTACCTGGTGCGCTGGGGGCTCCTCCTCGTCCCGCTCGCCGCGGTGGCGGTCCACCAGTCGTGGCGCGGCAAGGAGCGCTCCCTGCTGTCCGGGACCGTCACCACGCTGGCGGCCTCCCTCATGGCCCCCATCGTCTACGACCTGGGCACCGGCGGCCGCGGGGGCCTGCTCGGGCTGGGGCCGCAGGCGAGCGCACTGGACGGCGAGAGCCTGAACGGCTCACTGACCGGGTGGCCGTGGATGTGGCTGCTCACCGGCTTCCTCGCCGCCTACTTCGTCGGCGCGGTCCCCTATGTCAAGACAATGGTGCGACGGCGCGGCGACCCGCGGATGATCGCCGGATCGGTCGGCTTCCACGCCGCGGTGACGGCTGCGGCGCTGGCGTGCTCGGCCACCGGGTTCATGTCCTGGGGGCACGCGCTGGTGTGGGTCCTGCTGCTGACGCGGGCGGTCGCGCTGCCGCTGATCCAGCGCAGGCGCATGGCGGGCAGGCAGCCGCTCCTGCAGGTCAAGGTCGTCGGGCGCCTTGAGATCGTGGCCTCCCTGCTCGTCCTGCTCAGCCTGGTGCTGGACTGAGCCGGCCGGAGATCGGCCGGACCCTTCCCCAGGATCACGGTTCGATCACATAATAGGGCTGTGACCCCTGATACATCGGATTCCGCTCCTGCGCCCGCCCTCGGACCGGCCGGCGGAGCCGCCGCGTGAGCGCCCCGGGGCCCGGGCCCGACGACGCCGGGTCGGGCGGTGCCGGGCCCGCCGACGCCGCGGCCGACGTCGTCAAGAGGCCCGAGCCCGGTACGACCGGCTCGGCCGGGCCCGCTCTCCCGCCCGGCTGCCGGGGGATCCTGGTGCTGCGCGCCCTGCGGCTGGGCGCGCTGCTCGCCGTCGTCGCCCTCCTGGGCCTGCTCTACGTCTGGCGCCGGGAGATCGGCCTGCTCGCGTCCCACCAGCTCCTCACGATCCTGGCCTGCGTCGTGATCGCCGTCTGCGGCGCCCTCGTGGTGGGAAGCGAACGGGTTGAGCGCGTCGAGGCCGCGACCACCGGACTCATTGCCGCGGGCACGGCGCTCGCCATGGCGATACGTCTGGCGCGGGCGTGGTGGGCGGACTACCCGAGGACCACCGTCACCTCCCCCGTGTACCTCATCGCCGCGGCCGCGCTCCTCGCGCTCGCCGCGCTCGCCGTCGTCAGCATCGCCCTGTGCCGCGCCCGCACCCGGCTGGGCGCGCGAAGACGAGCGCCCGACGACCCGGCCCGCTGGCGGCGCCTGCACCGGCCGGACGGGGATGAGCGGGGCGCCGGGGAGAGCGCCCCGAGCCCGTCGGAGTCGGCGGCGCTGAGGCGCGGCCCGGCCGCGAGGACCCCGACGACGACGGGCGCCCGCACGCCGGTGCCTCTACGGCTCACGGACAGAGCCCTGCTCGCCGTCGTCGCCCTCCTGCCGGTCCTGACGTTGACCGCCGGCGCGCTCGTGCCGACCGCCCTGCTGGACCCGGCCACCCGGACGACGGCGCCCGCCGACTCCGAGCTGCCCGCCCGGCCGGCCGTCCCGGGCGGGGACGGTGAGGGCAGCAAGAAGATCGACTGGACGTACAACGTCGGCACGCTCCTCGACGTCGTCGCGGGCACGGCGGGCCCGATCGTCCTGACGCCCGAGGGCGTCACCGCGCTCAACGGCGAGGACGGCTCCGTCCGGTGGACCTACCGGCGCGACACCAGCTATGTGAACGGGCACGGGGAACAGGTAGATCGTCACTCGCCCCCCCTACAGTGAAAACGCCCTCACCGCGAGTCCCGACGCCCGTCATGTCGCCGTGCGGATCGAGGGTCCGGGCATCATTGTCTCGGTCGTTCTCGACTCCACCACGGGCGAGGTCACCGCCGAGCACCGCAGCACCTTCCGCAGCCCTCTCCAGATGACCGACTCCCTCGCCGTCGACGGGAATGAGGCCTTCGCACTCGACGGCGGCAAGACCCTGTGGACCATGCCGGAGGGGACGTTCGGACGGAGGGACAGTGGTAGCTGGGACAATAGCTACTCGGGAACCGCCGGGCACTCCACCGTCATTGTGGGCATGGAGAAGAGCTGCCTCACCGACAACAGGTTCTGCAAGACGAGCCGCACGCTCCGCGTCGCTCCCGACCACGATCCCACCGCGACCACCGAGATCACCCATGTCCTGCGCGGCATCGGGCCGGAGTACAACTCTGTTGAGAACGTGACGGTCGTGGACGGCTGGGTCGCGCGCAGCACCGACGACGACGCGCGGACGACCCCGGACGAGTACGCCGACCTGGCCTGGGAGACGCAGGCGGTGAATCTCGACGCCCTCGCCTCCGGCGAGGAGGCCGCGCCGGTCCCCCTCGGGAGCGCGAGCGGCATGAACATGGTCGCCTCGCACGCCTCCGGCACCTTGGTCACCGCGACGCTCCTCGACAGGCCCGCGAAGAACGACGTTATCGATGAGTCCACGGTGAGCTGGGCCGAGGCGGTCCTCGACCCGACGACGGGCACCGCCACCCCGGCCTCCGAGTACCCCGGCCTGGCCGCCGCAAGGGTGAGCCTGCGCACCACGGTCGTGGACACGCAGGCGACGACGTCGGTCGTCATCGAGCCCGCCGACGGCGGCCCCGGCGTCTCCGCCCCGGTCCCGCCCGGGACCCTTATCGAGCCGTGGAAGCCGGCCGACTCCCGAAATGACGCCGAAAATGACACCGAACCACTGGGAAAAGCCTCTTCGAACGTGATCGCCATGACCGTTCCCGGGGCCACGACCATTGTCATCAGATCCAAGCTGTCGGGCAGCGACCTCCCGATAGTCAGCCTCATCTACGGCATGGCGGGAGAAGGCCGATGACGAGCCCGCGCCCTTCACGCCTCCGGACGCTGCCGCGCTCCGCGGCCTGCGTCCTCGCCGTCGTCGGATGCGCGCTGGGGGCGACCGGCTGCGGGTTGCTCACCCGTGACAGCGCGCAGGGCGAGAGGATCACCACCACCCCGGGGCCCACCGACCTGGTCGCCTCCGCGGCCTCCGACGGCGAGGGCTGGGAGACCGGCTTCTCGCCGCCATCCGGCTACGGGAAGAGCCTTGCCACAGCATCGGGACCCGTCATGGTTCTGTGCATCAAGGCCGCCGACAGCTCCAGGATCGTCGACGAGACCATTCTGGCCGCGCTCGACCCGCAGGACGGCTCGCTGCGCTGGTCGCTCACCGTTTCGCCGACAATCGAGTCACGGGAATGCACCACCTCCAGGGAATCGGCTCCCCAGCATAAATCGGCGTCCGCATCCGATACCGTCGGCTCTCCCGGCCCCGTCGTCGTCAGCCCCGATGGTCGGTACATCTCCCTCCAGCTCAGCTCGAACGAGTCCTCAACAATTGCCGGGACCCGCGCCGGCGTCCTGGTCCTGGACGCGGCCACGGGCGAGATGGTGCGCACTCTCCAGACCACCGGCCTGGTCCTGGGGCAGGTTCTGACCGACTCCGACCTGGTCGTCCAGACCGCGCAGGACTATGTGCCCGCAGGCAGCGGCACCCTGAGCGTCGCCCCGCTGGACGAGCCGGAGGCCGAGCCGAGCACCCTGCGCACCGACCAGTGGCTCGTGGGCTCCGCCAGCGATGCCGTTCTCCTGTCCCCCGACTGCCTTCCCCGCGGCAGTGCGGCCACGTTCACCAGCACGACGATCACCGAGATGTCCGCCGGAGGCGAGACTCTCGCGACCATTCCGGCCGTCTACCGGGTCCTGGAGGCCGGCCGGGTCGAGCGCTACACCGACCCGGCCGCCGCCAACGACGCCGCCGCTGCCGCCTCCTCTCCGAACCCCGCCTGGGCGGCGACCAACCGGGAGGTCCTCGACATCGAGACCGGCACCACCACCGACATCACCGGCTTCGCCGCCGCGCCCCTCGCTCTGCCCGACGGCCCCGGCATCCGCCTCGACCGCGTCCTCGAGGCGGAGCCTGCCGCGGACGGCTCACCGGGTACCGCAGCCTGGATCGGAACCGCCGACGACGGCGGTACCGTGCGCACCGAGGACGTCTCCGCCGTCGAGGTGGACAAGCGGGACTCCGCGCACGAGGACCAGTACCACTTCAGTCTGACTCTCCGCCCGATCTCCGTGGAGGCCCCGTGACGCCCGCCGACGAAAGCACCGCAGGCCCCGAGAGGGCAAGCACCATGAGCTCCTCCCCCGACGACGCGCCCGGCGCGCCGCCCCCGCAGGCCCGCAAGGCCCGCGGGACCCGTGAGGACAGGCGCCCGCGGCCGATTCTCCACAAGGCGCTCACTGCGGCCTCCGGCACCTGCCTGAGCGTGGGGGCGGGCCTGACTCTCGTTCCGGTCATCGCCCGCCTCATGCCGCTCCTGGGCGCCCGGTTCGTCGCCCTCCTGGGCGGCAACCTCCCCGGCCGGGAGCGCGACTTCTTCCTCAGCGGGCTCGGCATCCTGCTGAGCAGCACGATCATCCTGGTCATGCAGCTGTGGGTACGACGGGACACTCACGCCATGTCCTCGATGGGCACCGCCGAGCTCGGCATCAATCTCCTGGACCTCTTCGCCCTGGCCTGCCCCACCCTCACCCTGGTCAAGCTGTATCCCGCACACAATCTGGGCGCATGCCTCCTCATCACCGGCAGCATCCTGATGACGGCCGGCATTGTGCTCCTACCGCCACGTCCCCTGGCATGGCCCCCACCCGACGACGAGGGGCGCAGCCCTCTGCACGGGCTCGCCGGCACCCTGCGCAGCCCCCGCCTCCGGATCTGCGCCGCGACGTCGACCGGACTGGTCGTCCTCACCATCATCTCCACCCTGCTCTACAGCGCGCTATCGCCGCCCACGCGAGCATTCAGCGCATCCCTGTCGCACCCCTCGGGCGGCGGGCCGGACCTGATCGCCCACACCAGTGACTCGGGCACGTGGGCAACCGAGTTCAAGTACTCACACTTCATCGACTACACCGTCACCGCAGCCGGACCGATCGCCCTGTCAGTCCCGGAGAAGGACGAGAAGGATGACAAGGACAGCGTGAGCAGCGCGATGTCGACATACAGACCCGGCCGGCTCACCACCCAGGCCATCACCCTGCTCGACCCGGTCGATGGCGCCCCGCACTGGAGCCTGGAGCTCACCAATCTCGTCGGAAGGTCCACCGACCAGCCGAGCCGGTCCTTTCCCAATGAGGACAGTCCCGTCATCGGGAGCGCGGTCACCGATCCCGACGGAGCGCTGTTGGCCATCCCTCTCGACTCCACCTGGAACGAGTCCGCCAGCCAGTGGATCACACCCATTGCCGTCATTGACCTGACGAGCGGCCGGGCGGTGGGGAGCGCAGAGATCCAGGGCAAGATACTGGGCACCGTCCTGACGTCGGACACCCTGGCGGTCCAGGTCGCCAATGATTCCGCCCTGGAACCCGGCGGAACCATCCTCACCTACTCCTTGAACGGAGAGAATGGCCCCGCAAGGCCCCAAAGCTCGGCCAAGGTGGGCACCTGGCTGGTGGGCGCCACCCGAGACCGCCTGCTTCTATCCGATCAGTCACTGCACGGCATCGAGCAGGAACGGGCAGCGACCGTCACCCTGGCGACCCCGGCCAGGGTAGACGAGGTCTCCACGATCGACGGCGTCTACAGCATTCTTCCCGGAGGATGGGTGGAGCGCCTGACGAGCCCCGGTCAGACATTTCCGGAGCCTCTTGACAGCGACTACCTGGACCAGCAGGATCGGGAGCTGGTCGATCTCAGTACCGACCACAGAATCGATATAACCGGCATGAAGGCAACGCTCCTGGACACCAATACAGGGCACCGGCTGGAAATGACTCGGGAAGACCCCGGATCCAGCAACAAGACCCCGGTCGGAGTCATCGACATCAGCACCCCGGCAACCGGCACGCCCGCCATCGAGACCTCCGACTCGTTTCTTCTGGTCACCGACGACCCGATCTACAGCTACACCGACTCGGTGGTGAACGAGGTATCGCGGCCGCATCCCGATCTTTACGCGATCCGGAGAGGAGCGGATTCATGAGCGAGCCTCCCGCCGCGCACGGTGCCGCGCACGCCCCTGACCCCGCCGACGCCGTCGGACCCGGCGACGACGCCGGTACCACCGCCGGGGCGACGGCCGCCGGCTCCCCGCCGGGCGCGCCCACGCCCCGCCCTGAGCAGCCGGAGGCGCCGGAACAACCGGAGGCGCCGGAGCAGCCCGCGCCCACTGCGGTCTCCCCCACCGCCGACCTGCTGCGCGGCATTCGACAGGGATCCGCCCTGAGCGCGGCGGCATTCGCGTGCGCGGCCGTGCTGGTGCACCACTACATGGAGCCGGCCGCCCTCCCTCCGGGCCAGGGACTGATGCGGCCTCCGATTCCGGAGTGCCTCGTCGGGCTCGTCGCCTGGGGAATCGGACGCGGCCGCCTGAGCCCCACGTCACGGCTGATGATCTGCGTGCTGACCTGCGTTATGGGGCTCGACGCAGTGAGCAGGCTCGTCTCCTGGGCGTTCTTCACCACCCGCGGCTCGTGGATCGTTGCGGGCGGGCTCGCGGCAGGCGCCGTCGTCTCCCTCACCATCGCCCTGGCCCTCGACCTTCTCCTGTGCCGCGACGCGGGCGGCGAGGTTCCGCGCCCCAGGGGGGCGGAGGCGTGGCGGTCCGTGCCCCTGGGGCGGCGCGGCCGCATCGGCCGCCTGGGAGCCGTGGCGACCCTCCTGGTTCCGGTGCTGGCCGTCGCGGCCCTGACACTGGTCCCGAACCCGGTCACGCAGACGACGGCGCCCTCCCAGCCCGACGATCAGCTGCCCGCCGTCCCCGCATCCGTGTCAGGGGAGATCTCCTGGCAGCTCGCCATGGACGAGCCCGTCGTCGACGTCGCCGCGGGCAAGGCCGGGCCGGTCCTGATCACCGGCGACGGCCTGATCGGCCTGAGTGGGAATGACGGCTCCACGCTGTGGTCCTACCGGCACGCCCGGGGCACCGTCGGGAGGATCGGCGCGCCCAAGCCGAGTACCAGGAGCCGATCGTCCAGGCTCACCGAGGACCCGCCGGTCAAGCGCTCGGTGACAAGCCCGGACGGCAGCCGCATCGCCGTCGCGCTGGCGATCGCTCCCGCACTGGGAAACAGGATCAGGGTGCTCACCCTCGTGCTGGACACCGTCACCGGCCGCGTCATTATGGAGCATGCGGAGAACCGCCCCGGGGAGCCCACCGGCACCGCGACCCCCGATGAAAGCGCGCACACCGGCGTTGACTACACCGAGGACCTCATACCCGTCGGCGTCGACGACGCCGATGAGGTCATGCCCGCCATCCAGATGACCGACTCGGTGGTCCTCATCGATTCCCAGGCCTTCTCCCTGGCAGACGGCTCGCTCCTGTGGAAGCAGGACTTTGACGAGCACTCCCGCTTCTCCGGGACGGCCGGCCACCACACCCTCATCGCAAAGGCCTCCTGCGAGGGCGGCCGCAAGGACGACCCGAGACCAGGAGTATGCGGCCTCACCCTCATCGACGACGACGATCCGAGCTCCAGACGCCCCCTGAATGGCGTGGTCGGCGGCGAGGCCGATGGACTCACCGTGGTGGACGGGTGGGTCGTGCGCTATTCCCACTGGAACGACAACACGGCACGAGCCGACTCCGATTCGCGCGAGGCCGCCATGGAGGCTCTGGACATCGATTCCCTCAGCGATGACGACAGCGCCGCCTTCTCGAACGCTCGCGTCGTCGAGCTCGGGGAGTTCGCGGGTCCGGATCCCTGGAGCTCGCGCTCCTTCATCGCCCTGCGCCGAGGATCCGAGAGAGCCGACCGCACCCGTGAGAGCGGCCGCGGGCTGAAGATCGCCGCCCTGTTCGACCCCTCCACAGGCACGGTCACGCCAGTTGACAGCAGCGCGCAGAACCCGGTCGGCATCCCCGATCATCGGTCTGCGGGCTGGGCAACGACGGACACCGCCGTCGCGGCGCCCGACCCCACCCAAGGTACTGCCACGGGTATAGCTCTGACCCGCCCCGACGGGTCAGCAGCGGTGACAGTCAAGCCGGAGGCACTGCTGCACGCCGGCAACTCCAATATGAACCGACCGCAGGTGATCGCCGCGCCCGGCGCGGTGGTCATGTGGGCCACCTTCAGCGACAGCTGGGACGACCCCGGCGCCGAGGCGAGCCCCAGGCGCGCCACCTTCATCTACGGCCTGCGCTGATGCTCCATCTTGAGGCGCGTCGGGCGCATCCGGCCGCCCGGGCCGAGCCGCGCCGCCCCGCACGGCCCGTCCGCCCACCCCGAGCCTCCTCGCTGACGGCCTCGCGGATTCAGTAGGCTGCCTGCTGTGACCCAGCAGCGCCCCTCGGATCCTTCCGACCGCCATGTCGAGTACGTCTCCGGCGACCCGGCACCAGAAGACGACGCCCCGGCCGGCGAGGCCGCCGTCGAGCGGGAGGAGCACCACGGCCTCCCCTTCCAGCAGTCCCGGCCCGGTCCCGACGACGACGTCCTGCTCGCCACCGGCCGACCCCGCCGCCCCGCCAGCACGCGCGAGGACGGGGGCGAGAGCGCAGCGCGGCCGCGCACCAGCATCCCCTTCCAGCAGTCCCGGCCGGGCCCCGACGACGACGTCCTGCTCGCCACCGGCCGACCCCGCCGCCCCACGAGCACGCGCGAGGGCGAGACCTTCGTCCAGTCCGAGCGGCGCAAGCAGGAGAGTATCCGCCGCCAGCCGGGCCGGCGCGCCTGGGTCCCGGGCCAGCACGGCGCCTGGTCGATGCTGGTGATGCCGGCGATCGTCGGCTGGGTCGTGGGCGGCTTCAGCTGGGTCAACCTGCTGTTCATCCCGTCCTGGTGGGGCGCCTACCTCACTTATTGGGCTTGGTCGCAGTGGTTGCGCACCCGGTCCGCGCGCAAGCGCGCGCTGCTCCTCATCCCCCTGGTGATGTACACCGGATGGACCGGCATGCTCGGGCTGCTGACCCTGGTCGTGGCCCCGCACCTGCTGCAGTGGGCGGTGCCCATGCTGCCGCTGTTCGCGATCGCACTGTGGGAGGTGTGGCGCGGACGCGAGCGCTCACTGCCCTCCGGACTGGCGACGACGGCGGCGGCGAGCCTGATCGCCGCGGTCACCTACAGCCTGGCCGTGCGGGGCGCGGGCGGATTCCTCGGAACCGGTGGCAACGACGCCGGGCTGCCCGGCATGAGCCCCAACGGTCAACTGGTGGGCTGGCCGTGGATGTGGCTGGTGACGGCCTCGACGGCGGCGTACTTCTGCGGGACGGTGCCGTACATCAAGTCGATGATCCGCGAGCGCTTCAACAACCGGCTCCTGGCCGCGACGGTGGCGGCGCATACGGTCGTGGCGGCCGGAGCCGTGTGGCTGGCGGTCGGCGGGTGGCTGCCGTGGATGCACGCGGCGCTCTGGGTAGTGCTGGCGGTGAGGTCCCTGGTCATGCCGCGCTGGCAGTGGAAGCTGGTCAAGGAGCGCCACCGGCCGCTGCGTCCGGGGACGATGGGTCTGGTCGAGGTGGTGCTCGAGCTGGTCTTCCTGATCTCGATCACCACCGGCTAACCGGCTGCACTCAGCTTATTCGCCGAGATCGGTCGTAACCCGCGTCGAGATCGGTCGTACTCCGGCTCGAGATCGGTCGCACTCCGCGTCGAGATCGGTCCGCTTCCGCGTCGAGATCGGTCCGCTTCCGCGTCGAGATCGGTCTGTATTGAATGCGGCGAGCGCATGCCGTCTAGCCTAGGAAATCTCAGTAACCACCCACCAACCCTGAGATCCCTCACCACAATCACCACATCTGAGACACCCGAACTGTCTCAGATGTCCTGACACACCACAATCTCGACGCAGAACCGGACCGATCTCG
>ERZ772968.941-NODE-941-length-14069-cov-19.529899_pt1 | contig 14069 bp, 11 predicted proteins | sample MGYA00580674_ERZ772968 | MGnify/ENA primary metagenome ERZ772968 (study PRJEB29015, sample SAMEA2737940) | human oral metagenome | biome: human oral; feature: human-associated habitat; material: dental | place: China | collected 2138 ...
CATGAGGCCGTCGGCGTAGTGGGGCTTGCGGTTGAAGGCCATGGGCAGGGCGGCGCTGACCAGACCGCCGACCTGGTTCTCCTTGGTGAAGCCCCAGGAGGCCGGGACGTTGTCCATCCAGCGGTTGAACACGGCGCGGTAGTCGATGGCGGTGGCCGAGGCGCGCGAGGAGACCGAGCCGAGGCCGACGTTGACCAGCCCCTCCCCCACGGACCAGATCCACCCGTAGCCGGGCAGGAGGTCGGACTTGCCGGGCTTGCCGTCCCACAGCTCGAGGCGCGACTCCATCCAGGCGTCCTTGGCGCGCGGGGAGCGGAAGTAGGCGCGCACGGCCACACCCATGGGGCGACGCTCGTTCTTGGTGCGCCCGACGGCGGTGGCCAGACGGGCCGAGACCCCTCCGGCGTCGATGACCAGCGGGGCGGTGAAGGTGGTGGGGGCCTCGATACCGGGGTAGGCGACCCGGTTGGTGGGGCGGGCCTCGACGCCGGTGACCCGGCCGGTCGGTGAGGTGACGGGGCCGGTGACGGTCACGCCGGTGAGTAGACGGGCTCCGGCCGCGGCGGCGTGCTCGGCCAGGTCCCGGTCGAGCAGGGCGCGGGGGCGGGCCATCCCGTAGGAGGGGAAGGAGGCCTGCTCCGGCCAGGGGAAGTGGAGGAGGTGACCGCCGCCGATGACGCGCAGGCCACGGTTGCGCTGCCAGCCGGAGGTGTCCACGCCCATGGAGACGAGCTCGCGCACGGCCGAGGGGGTCAGGCCGTCCCCGCAGACCTTGTCGCGGCCGAGCTCCTGCTTCTCCAGGAGGATGACGTCGAGGCCGAGAGTGGCCATGTGGTAGGCCGCCGAGGATCCGGCCGGGCCTGCCCCGACGACGATGACGTCGGCAGTCGTGGAGGCGCTGGACTGGGCAGCTGCCTGAGTCACTCGGGCTTCCCTCCTCGGCACTTCTGGTACGGCGGGCGTTGTCGTAGGCATCACAGTTGGCACCGTAATGCAGGCCCCGCGCTCGGCGGAGCCTGTGCCGACTGTACCCAGGGGGCGGACGCCTCCATGACGAGACCGCCGACAGAGGTGACGAACAGAGGTTTTCGTTGCTGTGACGGCAATGTTCAGGAAAGTCCCCACCTCAACGGACGGTTGCGGCGCCCCGTAATTACGCTGCAAGTGAGTGACGAATTTCAACGTTGTCGGACAGGACCTGGGTCCTAGGCCGGCAGAGGCGCCATGGCCGGGATTTGCGATGATGCTCCCCATGAGCCCTTCCCCCCTTCGAGCCACCCTTGCCAAGGACCCGCGTGAGGTCGCCGGGATGTTCGACGCCGTCGCGCGCCGCTACGACCTGTCCAATGACGTGATGAGCCTGTTCCAGGTGCACATGTGGCGTCAGGTGACGCGTGCCGCCGTCGCCGCGGGGCCGGGGATGCGGGTCCTGGACCTGGCCGCGGGAACCGGCACCTCATCGGTGGAGTACGCCGCCGACGGCGCCGAGGTCGTGGCCTGCGACTTCTCCACCGGCATGGTGGCGGAGGGCAAGCGCCGTCATCCCGAGATCGCCTTCGTGGCCGGGGACGCCACGGCGCTGCCCTTCGCCGATGAGAGCTTCGACGTCGTCACCATCTCCTACGGGCTGCGCAATGTTCAGGACACGGCGCGGGCACTGTCGGAGATGCACCGGGTGACGGTGCCGGGCGGCCGGATCGTCATCGCGGAGTTCTCCACCCCGGTCTCACCTCTCTTCCGACGCCTGTACCGCTTCTACCTGGGCAGCGCCCTGCCGACCGCCGCCCGCGTGGTCTCGTCCAACACCGAGGCCTATGACTACCTGGGCGAGTCGATCCTGGCCTGGCCGGACCAGAGGGAGCTGGCCGGCCTCATGCACGAGGCCGGCTGGCGGGGCGTGGGCTACAAGAACCTCTCCGGCGGGATCGTCGCCGTCCACCGGGCCACGCGTACCGCGCGCCCCGCGGTCGAGCGCTGAGAGGCGAGCCGAGTCGTGAGGGCCGATCACTGCCTGGCTGCACCGCCGCGTCTGTCCTTCCGCACTCACGAGCTGCCCGAGGGGTCGTTGGAGGGGGTCGCGCTCATTGACCTGCTGGCGGGCCGCGAGGAAGTCGTCTCGTGGGTCCACAAGGGACGCGGGCTCATCGGTCTGAGGCGCGCCCTGACGATCGAAGCCCACGGCGACGAACGCATCGAGGCGCTGCGAGCGGCATGGCGGTCCGTTATCGGCGCGGCCTGGTGGCGCGACGCGCTGGTGCGCCCCGGAACCGGACCGGTGGCCCTGGGGGCGATCACCTTCTCCCCCGCCTCCGAGCAGTCCTCGGTGTTGCTGGTCCCCGAGGTCCTCATCGGGCTCGACGACGACGGCGCCTGGTTGACCACCGCGGTTTCCGCAGCCACGGGCGGGGTGGAGCCGGAACACCCGGACCCCGAGGCGCTAATCAAGGCGCTCGTCACCGAGGCCCGTACAGCGATCGGCCGGGAACATGAGGACGGGGATGCGGGCGCCACCGCCGTCGAGACCGGGGCGCTCAGTGAGGAGCAGTGGTGCCGAACGGTGGCCCGCACGCAGGAGCGGATGCGCTCGGGGCAGGCCCGCAAAGTGGTCCTGGCACGCGATGTCCTGGCTCGCCCGACGGCGCCGCTGGCCACCGGCACGGTGCTGCGACGGCTGGCCTCCGACTACCCGTCCACCTGGACCTTCGCCGTCGACCAGATGGTGGGGGCTAGCCCCGAGCTGTTGCTGCGCCTGCGCGATCGGCGCCTTACCAGCCGGGTCCTGGCCGGCACGGCCCGACGGCGCGCCGGTGAGGATGCGCCGGCCACGGCCCGCCTAGCGGCCTGGCTGGAGGGCTCGGAGAAGAACAACCGGGAGCACGAACTGGCCAGGGCTTCGGCGATCACGGCGCTGGAGCCGTTGTGCTCGGTGGTCAATGCCCCGACGCGCTTCGTCCTGAGCCTACCGAACGTGCTGCACCTGGCCAGCGACGTGACCGGAGTCGTTGCCGGGGACACCGGCGCCCTGGCACTCGTGGACGCCTTGCACCCGACGGCGGCCGTGTGCGGGACGCCGACCCCGGCGGCTGCCCGTCTCATCGAGGAGGCCGAGTCCATGGACCGGGGTCGTTACGCCGGCCCCGTGGGCTGGGTGGACTGGCACGGCGAGGGCGAGTGGTGCATTGCACTGCGCAGCGCCCAGCTGCCGGCCGGCGGACCCGGTCCGCACTCCCCCGCGCGGGTCTTCGGGGGCGGCGGCATCATGCCGGACTCCGAGCCGGCCGACGAGTTAGCGGAGACGACCGCCAAGATGCGTCCCGTGCTGGGCGCGCTGGGCGTGAGTCCCTGATCCGGGCTCTCCTTCAGGAATCCTTGCGCTCGGCCAGGGTCACCTCGATGTCCTTCTTCTTGGAGTCGCGGATGACGGTGAGCTTGACTTTGTCGTTGGCGGAGTACTGGCGCACATAGCCGGTCAGTGCCGAGCCCTGGGAGGTGGTCTTGCCGTCGATGGCGATGACGACGTCGTCCTTCTTCAAGCCGGCCTTGTCGGCGGGCGAGTCACCCTCGACCGAGGCGATCTTGGCGCCGGCGCGCTTGGCGCCGTCGGACTCGGCGGACCCGGTCTCCAGAGTGACGCCCAGGTAGGCGTGGGTGGCCGTTCCCGACTCGATGAGCTGCTTGGCGACCTTCTCGGCCAGCTTGACGGGAATGGCGAACCCGATGCCGATACTGCCCGAGCCCCCTTCACTGGAGCTGGAGCGCCCCATCGTGGCGATCGAGCTGGTGATGCCGATGACCCGTCCCTTCTCATCGAACAGGGGGCCGCCGGAGTTTCCGGGGTTGATGGCGGCATCAATCTGGATGGCGTTGGTGTAGACCGTCGAGGACGACGAACCGCTGCCCGAGCCTCCCTCCCCGTCTTCTCCCTGGGCGTTGACGACGGGGCGGTCCAGGGCCGAGATGATGCCGGTGGTGACGGTGGAGGACAGTCCCAGCGGGTTGCCGATGGCCATGACGTCCTGGCCCGTGGTCAGCTTGTCGGAGTCGCCGAGCTGGGCGACGGTGAGGTTGTCGGGGGCGTCCTTGAGCTGGATGACCGCCAGATCCGTAGCGGGGTCGGTACCGGTGGTATCGGCGTCGTAGACGCGGCCGTCGGCCAGGGTCACCTGGATCTTCGCGGCTTCCGCCACCACGTGGTTGTTGGTGATAATGTGCCCATCCTTGTCGTAGATGACCCCGGAACCCAGGGCGGTCCCCCTTTCCGTTGCGATGGCGATGGACACGACCGCATTGGACACTGCGGCCGACACGGCCTCCCAGTCGGGGGCCTGGCCGGAGCTGTTGACAGTCTTGGTCGTGTCGCCGGTGGCGATCGCGGTGGGAGCGGCCGAGGAGCGCGATGACAGCGTCCCGTCGCGGGCGTCCAGATACTTGACCGCTCCGACGGCGCCGCCGGCTCCCAGCAGTGAGGCGACCACAACGGAGGCGACCAGGGCGACCCAGCCCGGCCCCCGGCGCCGCTTCTTCCCGCTCTCACCACTGGAGGCGTTCGAGGCGGCGTAGAAGGACTCCCCCGCGGCGCCGACGGGCGCGTAGCTGCTGGGACCGGCCTGCGAGCCTCCGACGGGCCCGCCACCGCCGTGGTCCTCGGTCCGGGGGAAGTCGTAGCCACCGGACGTCGTCGGAACGCTCGTATAGGGCGAGCCGAGGTGCGCCTGGTAGGGCTGCTGGGCAGCAGAGGACTGGCTGTACGAAGTGGCGGGCTGTCCCTGGGAGATGGCGGGGTACTGGTCCGGTTGGCCCTGTTGGTAGGACTGCTGATAGGACTGCTGGTAGAGCTGCTGCTGGGACTGGTACTGCCCCTGTGCCGGCTGGTACTGCCCCTGCTGTTCCTCGTAAGACGGGGAGGAACCCTGCGCGGACTGCGCGTAGAGCGAGGTGGGCTGGTCAGCGGGCATCTGCGAGGTGGGCTGGTCCGCGGGCATCTGCGAAGTGGGCTGGTCAGCGGGCATCTGCGAAGTGGGCTGGTCAGCGGGCAACGGCCGGGTGTACTCCGCATTCTCCGCGTCTGCGGCCTGGGCGGTCCCGGGCAGGACGGGTTCGGACTGGGAGGCGTCTGCTCCGTAGGCCTGCGAAAGGTCCTCGTCACCGGCCCGGCTCGGGGACTCGCTCAGGAGCTCGCTCGGAGGTTCACTGCCCGAGGCCGCCGCGCCCGGCGTCCCCTGGCTGGCAGCGGACTGGGAGCCGACACCGGGGTAACTGCCGTCTGCCGCCCTGCTGGGCTCAGTGGGCCGGTAGGTCTCCGGGTTCGTCTCGTCGTAGCCGCTCATATGTGTTCCTCCTCGGGCTTTGCGCCCTGTCCAGGTCAGCAGGTAGCCAATATCAGGGCTCTGTGCCGTTTCCGACTATTGCCTGAGGCTCTGCTGTGGATCGTATAACCGTTGTGTCGCAGCGCGCTGACAGGGAGGCTGGTTGGTCCGGGCCGGGGCCTCTCCTCCGAGTCTCATCTCGTGCGGTGCCGTCTATCTCTATCGTCGTTCATGTTGTCCGGGCGTTAGGCATGCACCCCTCGACCGTCCAGATGACGACGCTGAGGCCGCCGACCGGTTCGGCCAGGAGTGTCTGGAGGGCCGGGACGTCTTCGGGGATGCAGACGCGAGCCCCCAGGGCGGCGGCCAGTTCGGAAATATTCGCACACTGTGGGGTGGTGAAGAGCCTTTCGAACCGTTGAGATTCTGCGGTGTGGGCATACTCAAGGCGGGAGAAGATCGCTCCTCCGCCATCGTCGACGACGATAGCCTGAAAGTCCGCCTCCGCCTCACGGAGTCCTCTCCCCATTGACATGGCATCGTGGAGGAAGGCGAGGTCTCCCATAATGGCGCGCACCGGCTCGCCCGATGCCATCCACAACCCGATTCCAGTGGCGATAGTGCCGTCGATTCCTGCCAGACCACGGTTCGCCACGGCCTGCGGGGCCGCACTGCCGGGGCGGGCGAGGCGGTCGAGGCGGCGCACCGTCATGGAGGAACCGACCAGCAGAGTGGGGGCTCCGGGCAGGAGACTCGCCTCCCACACGGCCTTCACCGCGGCATCGGCTGCAACATCGGCGCTTCCGGGACGATCCGGTTCGGGCAGAGCCTCCACGGCCCGGCGCCAGGAGTCGGCCCAGACGGCATCGGCCTGCCCCAGCCCGAGGGTGGTAGCCAGGCGGACCGCCCAGGAGGAGGCCTGGCCGGCTGACGAGGGGCCGGGGACATCGATGGGGATGACGCGGTGGGCCCTTCCGGAGACGTCGGTCCACCGGGCGCGCTCGCTCAGAACGGTGATTTCCAGGTCGCCGCTCCCCAGAAGGGCGGTGACGGATCGGCTGAGGCTGGGGTGGCCGACGACGATGAGGTGGTCGGCGCGCCCGGCGAGCTCACGGCCCGGTCCGGTCGCCAGGAGCTCGGCGTAGCGGGGCAGGGCCTGGGGGCCGCTGCGGGCATGCGAGGTGGGCTCCGCCAGAAGCGGCCAGTGGAGGTGCTCGGCAAGGCACCTGGCCAGCGCGCCGACGGCGGGGTGGGCGGTGTCGCCCGCGACGACGATCCCGCGGTCTTCCCCCTCGGGGGGTTGACGACCGTCATGTTCGACGCCTTCGACCTGGGGGGCCGACACCGGTCCGTCTGCCCCTGCCGCGCGAACCTCCGGCGCCCCGGATGCCGGTGGAGTGGCCGACGCCGCCCCCTCCACCGCCAGGGGAGGGCGGAAGCGGGCATTGATCTGAGCCGGCCCCGGGTCGCGACTCAGGGTCCCCGTGGCTGCGGCGACGGCACGGCGCACCTGCCCGGCGATGGCGGCTCGGGCAGCAGCACTGCCGAGATCGGCGGACAGGTCGGCGGGCAGATCGATGGCCAGGCGCAGGGCCGGTGAGAGGAGGGCTGTCTGCTCGGTGGTCTGGCTGGCCCCGGTGCCCACCAATTCGTGGGGCCGGTCGGCGCTGATGACGAGCAGGGGGATCCCGGCGGCGTCGGCCTCGCTGACGGCGGGGTGGAGGTTGGAGACGGCCGTCCCCGAGGTGGTCACTACGGCGGCGCACCGGCTGGCACCGGTCAGAGCGTGAGCACGGGCGGCACCCAGCGCAATGAAGCCCGCGCTGCGCTCGTCCAAGACGACCCGCAGGCTCAGGGCGTTCGCCTCGGCGGCGTCGGCGAGGGCATCCGCTAGCGGGGCGCTGCGCGATCCCGGACACAGGACGGCCTCACGGACGCCTTCGTCCAGGAGGGCCGCTACGAGGCTTCGGGCATCGGCCAGAGCGGGCGGGATCTGCGAGCGATCCACAGGATCACCTGCATGCGCGGCCATGGGATCGATGACGGAATCGGTCACAGGGGCGAGGATACGAGAGCGCACGGCCCACTCTCCGCTGCTCTTCATCACAGTTCGGGCGGGCTCCCACGCGTCTCACAGGGGCAGCCCGGCCACGGCCCGGCTCGGGTCGCGGGCCTCGCGCTGGCGACGGGCGTGCAGGGCGCCGGCCAGGTGCAGCAGGCGCGTCTCCCAGTGCTTGGTGAGGTAGGGGCCCGCCTTCACCTCGCCCAGGAGGCGCTCGGAGACGGGGGCGCCGGCATCGAGGCGCAGGGTCCCGTTGTGGGGGACGACGCTGGGCTCGGCGACGTCCTGGGTCAGCAGACGTACGGTCCCCAGACCGCAAGCGTGGCTCAGGGACGGCAGGCTGAAGGCGAGGGTGGCACCGGCCATGATGCCCACGGAGGTGTCCAGGGCCGAGGAGACGACGGCAGGCAGCCCGAGGCGCTCGGCCATGTCCAGGGCCCGGTTCACGCCGCCCAGCGGCGCAACCTTGAGGATGGCGACGTCGGCTGCGCGCCGGTGCACAACCTCCAACGGGTTGGCCGACAGCCGGATCGACTCATCCGCGGCGATGGGCACGTCGACGGCGCGGCGCAGGTCGGCCAGGTCGTAGACGGCGGCGCAGGGCTGCTCGACGTACTCCAGGCCCCCGGCGGCACGGTCCATGCGCGGCAGGTTCTCGCGGGCGGTGTCCACGTCCCAGGCGCCGTTGACGTCGATGCGCACCTTTCCCGCCCGCCCCACGGCCGAGCGGACCGCTTCGAGCCGTTCGAGATCGGCGGCGCGATGCTCGGGCCTGCCGGAGACCTTGACCTTGGCAGTTCTGGCTCCGGAGGAACGCACCATCTCGGCCGCGTCCTCGGCGCCGACCTCGGGGACGGTCACGTTGACGGCGATGGTCTCGCGGTAGCGGGGCAGGAAGGCGCGACCCAGGGCCTGGGACAGCCCTGCGGCGAGCCAGGGCGCGCTGGCTTCCGACCCGTAGTCCCAGAAGGGCGCCACCTCTCCCCAGCCGCCCGGGCCGTGGAGAAGGACGCCGTCGCGGCGGGTAATGCCGCGAAACGGTGTCGTCAGGGGGATATCCCAGACCACGGCGCGGTCGATCCGGTCCAGCAGCCCGGTGGAGTCCTGAGCATGGAGGGAGGCGATGTCGATCTCGCCGTTGGCATGCTGATGGTCCGGACTCACGGTCACAGAATACGCATGATCTTCAACCATCATGATGAAACCGGGACAAGGGTGGCGGGCCCCACCTCGACGAACGCCCGACGAATGCCGTCCGACTCCATGAGCGCGTCGTTGACGAGCAGCGAGCGCGGCCATAGGGGCCTTTCAATGCGGTGAGCCGGCCCGATGGTAGGGCACGGTCCATTAAGGCGCCGACCGCGGCGCCGACAGGAGATGTCTTCCGCAGGCTTAGTAGAATGGCTCAAACGGTTGAATTCGCGATCAGACCGGACAGAAGGGGAGCTATGAGCGAGGGCGGTACGGGACGGAGCGGCGCAGGACACGGCCATTGGAGACCTGTCGCCCCGGTCTCGGCGATGGTGGTGGGGCGTCTGATCCTTGGGGTGCCCGGGGTCATCGGAATGACGGTGATCGTGTGCGTGTGGTCCGCGCTGACCGGGACCGGCCTGGGGTTCGGACGGGCAGCATTGTTCTCCCTGGTGGCGGTGACGGTGCGCGAGGCCATTGACGCTTCCGCCCACCGGCTCATCATGCGCCTGTGGCGCTCCCGGGACGCTCACGGCCTGCTGCTGACTCTTGTCGCCGTGCTCTGCCCCGCCGTCGCCGGGTTCCTGGCCGCCTGGCTCGTTGCTCCGGCGTCGACGACGGCGCTGACGGTGCTCACATGGCTGCCGTTCATGGCCTTCGTCGCCGTTATTGAGAAGCCGTGGGACACCTCGCTCGGCTACGACGCCCTTCAGGCGCACATCCATCAGTCCCATCCGATCCCGCCGGAGTACGTCACCGCCGACTTCCGCGACGGCCGCCGGTACGTCCCCGAGCTCAGCCGGGCGGCACTGACCCGCACAACGCCGTAGGCGCCGAACCACCGGTGCGGATCGCATCAGCGATCGGCAGATCGACGTCGCCCCGATTCCGCAATCCCCCTCATTTTGCGCGCAACATCGGGATCAATACTGCCTTCGAGAAGTTGCCCGACTGGCCGAGGATGGAGTGGTCTGTTCCGATCAATCAGACGCGAGTGATGAATATCGCTCAGGGATCGATTATGGAGATGCAGCTTCGATTCATAGGTGAAGGCCCGTTCCACCCCACCGTCCAGGGTGTTCCAGCGCCTCGATCTCCGTCTTGAAGAACACGAATTTCTCATGCTGAAATCGAGCACCAAAATCTCTGACAGCCGCCTCAGGAATCATAAATCCTGCATACCCAAATGCGGCACTGGTATGAAACTTTGGGTGCTCAGCCCCAACATAGGCGCCCGGCTCTCCGGTTTCATCGATATACGCAAGAAACACTGCATCCTCTTATTCATGAAGAAGCCCCGCATAAAAGCGGGGCTCTACGAATTGGCGCTCGGGGAACTATTCCATCCCTAGCTACCAGCACTAAAGGTACCCAGGCATCCACTAGACGTCACGATGGCAGCACCCACCCCGACGATCATCAAGTGCGACCAAGGTCACATCGTGGGTAGTGTGAAGGGGTGATGCCTGTAGCTGCGAGACGCGGTAGGAGGACACATGAGCACGCGCAGCATCGCTCACACGCCGAACCACCAGCGCTGGAAGCCTGCCGTCCCGCTGTGGGGAGTGGTGTACGGACGGATCGGTCTCGGCATTCTTGAAGCAGTCGCGCTAGGGGTGGTCGTGGCCGCCTGGTCCACCCTCACCCACTCCGGACTCGGCTCCGACCAGGTCACGGGATTCGCCATTCTGGCGACCGCGGTGCGCGAGGTCCTCGACGCCTCCTCGATGCGCCTGACCATGCGCATTCTGCGCACCAACGACATGAACGCAACACAACGGACCGTGGCCGCTATCATCTGCCCCGCCATCGGCGGAGCGCTGGGGGCCATGGTCTTCGCACCGCACTCCCTCACTCAGTTGACCCTGGTCACGTGGGCACTGTTCATGCTCATCGCATGCACGCTGGAACAACCATGGAAGACACCGATGTCCTACGAGGAGATGAAGGAACGCGGCCGCCAGACCCGACTGATGACCCGGGAGCACTTCGCCGAGGAGATCGCCGACGGCCGGATGACCTTCCGCCCCATTGATGACGAGGGTTACTTGCTCGACGAGGACGGCAACCGCATCGAGACAGACCGATCAACCAATCAGTGACAACCAACTGATCAACAATGCGAAATTCTCTAGAATCATGGACGGGTCTTAGAGACCGCAGACTGCCCCGACGAATTAAGCGAAGCGACCGACACACATCCCCTGCAAACATGCTTGGCGACACCCATTAAACGCACCTGCATATATACACCCACCCGCTGACTCCGCGAACAAACCCCACGGTATTAACATGGAAGCGAACATAGTTAACAGCGAAGCGCATAACGAACCTTGGAAGCCCCCAATCCCTCTTCAGACAACAATAATGGGGCAAGTCATTGTGGGAATCCCTGAGGTAATCATACTCGGAGCACTGGTCGCAGTATGGTCGACACTTACCCAATCAGGCTTGGATTTCAATCAGGTGACAGGAATCGCTATCCTGACAGTTCTTGTCCGCAAGACGGTCGACACTATAATGATGCGCCTCATCATGCGCGCCAGACGTTCACCGGAATATAAAGGGGCGACAGCAACAGCGGTCTCATTCATCTTCGCACCCGTCGCAGCCGCCACATCCACCTTCTTCACTTCAACAACGTCTACGTCTTTATTTTTGACAAGCATTATCTGCCTATTTTTCGTCATCGTTATTTGCTCGATTGAAAAACCATGGGACACATCAGTAAGTCATGAGGAGCTCAAGGAACGAGGACGCAAAGTTCGCATGATGACCCGGGAGCACTTCGCCGAGGAGATCGCCGATGGCCGGATGACCTTCCGCCCGATCGATGACGAGGGCTACTACCTCGACGAGGATGGCAACCGCATCGAGGAGTAGATCTCCTCGTCCGCCGATGGGCCGACCGGATCGTAGGAGGAAATGAGGGCGATGCGCTCGTGCGCCATGCGCCTGGCCGTGCGCTCGTCCGGGGCCAGCAACGAGGCCCCCGTCAGAACGACATCGCACCCGTCGTCGGCGCGGCACACGACCTGCGCCTCCCAGCCCGCGGGAACCTTGACGACCTGCGACTCCAGACGACCGCGCACCTGGTCCCAGGTCAGCGCGTACTGCCCCTTCCAGCGGCCCTGACGCCCATGGACCGTCAGCCCTGAGGCGTCAACGATGACGTAGGTCGGCGCATGCAGCCAGGAGGACAGCACCACCAGGTACACCAGCGCGCACAGGTCCACCAGGCCAACAGCCCCCGGAATGACGAGGAGGGGAAGGGCGTATCCCGAACCGCCCCACATGAGGACGGCGAGCTCGGCGGCCAGGGCAAGAGGCGGAATGAGGGCGAAGCAGCGCACAGTGAGCGACGTCGCGCCTCCGTTGGCGCTGAACTGTTCCATAAAAAGGGAGGCGGGGCGCTTCGGTCCCGATTCCGCAGGCAGGACCGAGACCTCTGGATGCGGGTCCCGGGCCAGGAGGTCGACGGCGTGCTCCCGCACCCGCTGCTGCGCCTGGCGCTCGTCAGCCCCCGTGACATCGAGCCAGGGAAGCTCGATCCGATCGCCTCCGAGGACCACAACGGTGCGGATGAAGGCCGACGCCCTGCTCAACCGAGACGAGCAGGTGGTCACGACGACGTCGATATGACCGCGCACGCTGTCCCAGTCCAACGTCCTGTCCCCTCTCTCCGAGCTCAGATGGATCCCGCCCGCGTCCACGCGCATTCCAGCTCTGCTGCGCAAGGAGCCGAGGGCCATCAGCATCGAGTACATGACCAGCGGAAGGGGCGCCAGGAGGAGACCGGCGAGCAGTGCCAGCACCCAGCCGGCACCATCACGCACCGCGACTGCATTTGCAGCAACCACCTGCATGAGTATGAAGGAGCCGACCAGGACGACGAGAGCGCTGACACCAAGTCCCCATGAGATCCACTGCCTCCTTCGAGCCGCACTGTTGGGGAATACCAAGGGACGCAGCTCGGATGAACCGTTCCCCTGATCGTCGTAGGACCTACCGCCTGAGCCCATGGGAACCTCCTTCCTCATCGGCACCGACGCTACGCGGGTGGAGCACGCTCCCGCGATAGGCTCTGCTCCCCATTGGCGGTCGCATTTCCCACGAGCGATCCCGCCGTCGAGCACACCGACGACGGGATCACGGCGCTTCGAGCGCCACCCTGCACTAGGAGGGGACGGAAGGTCCGTATGGCATCAGGATTTCTTGAAGTCGTACTGCGGATACTTCTGGGACCAGGCGATGGCGGCCTCATCCTCCTTGCCCTCGCCATAGGTGTTGACGACCAAGTCCTCGAGGCTGCCATAGGTGGCCTCATCCATCTTGATGGAGCCGAGCCAGCTGGCGACCTCGGGATACTCCTGCGCGAATCCCTCGCGCCCCAGGAAATGGAGTCCTTCGCCCTTGCCGAAGGCCCCCTTGGGATCCTCCAGGTCGCGCATGTTGAAGGTGGTGTTCGCCCAGAAGGGGTGCCACAGGGTGACGACGATCTCCTGTTTGGCGTCAACGGCTTTCTTGAGCTCGGTGAGCATGCTCGCGGTGGAGGAAGTCAGGAACTTCATGTCCTGCAGCCCGTATGCCGGGATCACCTTCTCCTCGGAGACCTTGACCAGACCGGACCCTGGCTCGATACCGACGATCCGGTTGTCGATCTGCGAGGCGTGGGGCTTGATGTCCTCGATCGAGGCCATCGAGGAGTAGTCGGGGACCGACCAACACAGCTTGGCCGAGTCGTAGTAGGCCCCCAGGTCCTCGATGTACTTGCGGTACTTGTCCATGTAGTCCTTGTGGGTGATGTCCGGCCACGCCGAGGGGTAGAGATCGACCGCTCCCTGACTGAGCCCGGCGTAGAGGGGACCGGCCTCGCTCAGATCCATCAGCTTGATCTGGTAACCGGCCTTCTCCAGCTGAGTCTTGAGCAGGTGGGTCATGGACAGACCATCGCTCCACGACGGAACGAAACCGAGGCGAAGCCGCTTGCCTCCACCCGACCCTCGCCCGCAGGCGGCCAGCGCGCTCCCGCTCGCAAGGGCGGCGAGAGCGGTGGTGAACGTACGTCGGGAGGTCTGCATGGATTTCCTTCGAAGCGCTCCCGGCAGCGGTGCGGCCGGAGCGGAATAGCGTCGTCGAGTCATAGGGGTCACCGCTTCTTGAGGAGCGAGAGCAGCGAGCCCTCCTGCCGCGGCGCTCCGAGTGCCGCCGTCACCCGGTCCAGGAAGATCGCCAGGAACACGATGGACAGACCCGCCTCTGTCCCCTTGGCGATGTTGATGGTGGACAGGGCGTAGACGACCTCCTTCCCCAAGCCGTCGGCACCGACCATGCCCGCGATGACGGCCATCGACAAGGCCAGCATGATGACCTGGTTGACGCCGGCCATGATGGTGGGGACGGCCAGGGGCAGCTGAATGCCCTTGAGGATCTGCCAGTCTGTGGCGCCGAAGGAGCGCCCCGCCTCGACGGTCTCCTGGTCCACCTGCTTGATGCCCAACTCGGTCATC
>ERZ772968.945-NODE-945-length-14046-cov-4.230791_pt1 | contig 14046 bp, 8 predicted proteins | sample MGYA00580674_ERZ772968 | MGnify/ENA primary metagenome ERZ772968 (study PRJEB29015, sample SAMEA2737940) | human oral metagenome | biome: human oral; feature: human-associated habitat; material: dental | place: China | collected 2138 ...
GTAGATTTTCGACTACCTGGGATTTGAAGGTCTCCACAGTGCTGCCCGACATTTCTACAAGCTCGTCATGGACCGAACTGAGTTTGATCTGCAGGCGCCCGCCTGTTGTCCCTTTTCCTTCCGCACTCAATGCCGATGCGGAGAGCGGAGAGATGGCGCGTCTGCATTCCACCATGACCTGGTCGATTTCGTCCGGATCGGGAAGCTTTCTCCACTTCTTAACGATATTGTTGATCGTGGAGCGGACCTCGTTGAACTCATCCGTGTAATCGACCTTGCTTGGCATGCTGCCGCCTCCATAGTTAGGCCCGCTGTTCCACGTAGATGACCTCGTCCCTTCTCCACCTCCGGTGCCGTCCGCTCCGGGCCTAGAAATGTGTGTCGTCATTCCAGGAAAGGTCATCTGGTACTCATCGTTCTTGCGAACGAATGTTTGCACATGTTCGCCCGCTATTTTATCCCTGACGTATGCGTCGATTGCTGCGCGCATAAGCTTGCCGATGAGGTCTGGAAGATCGTCGTAGTCAGCGTTGGGAAAATTGGAGGCAGTAGAACTGGGGGCCATTGTTTCTCCTTCGGGTTGTCGCGTGAATTGGCGGGTGCGGATAGGTTGTGTTGCAGATTGAACTCAAGTTGGGCGCCTATTGAACGGGATTCCGATCGAGCCGGCGGTGGAAACGGGTATATTATGGGGCCTCTGGTGCTTTATCGACCATTGTGATCGAGTGACACCAGGGTGCTGAAGGGGGCGTGATAAGCGGAGTTAGCGAGATTGAGCCGACAAGACTTAAATGCACTAAATTCGCGAATTTTCAGTTGTTTAAATCGAAGGTCTGAACACCATCGGTGTGGGGTGGCGATTCCTTGTTGCAGGATCTTTCCTCCCGTTGAACATCAGCCTATGATGCAACTGTCTTTGGTGCAAGCCTTATGTTCACTTGTGGGTTGTTTCACTTCATGCTGCAGGTTGTCCAAGAGTCTCTTGCCCTATATTGCGGGTTGTCGCCCCTATTTGTCGCCCCTATCCATGAGATCGCAGATGTAGATCGCCAGATCTGCACCATGGGTCGGGTTGAGGCGAATCTCGGGGTTGAATATACGCACTTTGCTCCGTTTGGCCATCTTGAGCACCGACATCATGTCGGAGAAATAAGCTGACGGATTGACGATTTGTGAGGCAATATTTGCATTTTCCAAAGTGTGCGGGAAGGCGGTTTTCGCCCGAGTGAGTTCGGTAGGGCAAGCCTCGCCACTTCGTTCCGTTTTGCACCGCCACGGCGATGCTCCACAGCAATTCGGCGTGAAGGCCGATGGGGATCTGCCGATCGAGCTATTCGAGTTTCCTGCCCGTGCGAACCATGCGCCCGCACCATCGCCTGACGGGTCGCTCGAAGTCGGAACACGCAGTGTTTTCGGGAGCGTCGGGCATGTGAAAAAGCCTCGAAATTGCCGGCAGATCCCCATAGCCTCCCGCCTCCCGCAGATCGTCGACGAGGGTGTAGACCGAGGGCCAGAAGGATAAAGCATCTAGCGAGTCGGGGACGGGCACCCTTACGCGTTCTGATAATCGCGCAAGGCCATCGGCGAATGAGGCTTCGAAAAGCGCGGCCTTGTCGCCGCGTTTCCCCGGTCGTTCTGGCCCCCGGTCTTCCAGCTGCCTAGAGGCTTGCGAGCTTGGCTTTGACCTCGTTTAAACTCGGATTTGTCAGGGCACTACCGTCGTCGAATTCGACGGTAGGGACAGTGCGATTTCCTCCATTGAAAGATTCGACGCGCTCGGCAGCGGCGGCGTCTTCCTCAACGTTTATCTCATCGTAGGCGATTTCCGCTTTGTCCAACTGACGCTTGAGATTCTTGCAGTAGCTGCACCAAGTGGTGGTGTACATCTTGATTTGTGCCATAACGCAAGTTTAGATCCCCGAGTATGCCTTTTCACGCTTTGGACGTATATTTCGCGGTTGGCGCGAATGGGAAGGGATAAGTGCGAAAGGCTGCCGGGGCCGGCCGTCGGGGCGGTGAGCGTCCCCACTGCGCCGAAAAGTGTCGGGGCGACGTGCCAGACTTGAATCATGGAATCGGCGGACGAATTGCTCGAATATCTCGACCCGGAGCAGCGTGAAGTCGCCACGCGCTTCGGAGTCCCACTGTGCGTGCGCGCGGGTGCCGGGACGGGCAAGACTCGCGCGATAACTTATCGCATAGCTTATGGCGTACGGACGGGAATTCTCGATCCTCGCAACGTCATGGCCTTGACCTTCACATCGCGCGCCGCCGGCGAGCTGCGCTCACGGTTGAGGGATTTAGGCGTTCGGGGGGCTTCCGCCCATACCTTTCACGCTGCGGCATTGCGTCAGCTCGGCTATTTTTGGGGAACGGCCATTGGCGGGAAAACCCCTCCAATCGCAGAGAATAAGCTTTCCATGGTGGCCCAGGCGGCCGGTCAATTCGGGATGCCGACCGATGCCGTCTCGCTTCGGGATATGGCGTCGGAAATCGAATGGTCGCGAGTGAGTCTCGTGCCTCCGGAGGAGTATCCCGACCGGGCGCGCTCTCTTGAGAGAGCCCAGATTGCCGGTTATCCGGCCGAAGACGTCGCGCGCCTCATACGGGCTTACGAAGATGTTAAAGACACTCGTGGCGTCATTGATTTCGAAGACGTTCTTCTTCTGCTCATCGGCATTCTCATCGATCGTCCCGACGTCGCCCGCACGGTCCGCCATCAGTATCGACATTTCGTCGTCGATGAGTATCAGGACGTATCTCCACTCCAGCATCGTCTGCTGCAGCTGTGGATGGGGGAGCGCCGTGACCTGTGCGTGGTGGGGGACGTCTCCCAGACGATCTACTCGTTTGCCGGCGCCACCTCGCGTTATCTCGCCGAGTTCGCTCGCGAATTTCGGGGTGCGCAGACGATAGAGCTCATAAGGGACTACCGTTCGAGTCCGCAAATCGTTGCGTGCGCCAACGAGGTCATCGCGGCAGATGCATCGGAAGGCGCCGTTAGGCTCGTGTCGCAGCTGCCCTCGTCGGTCCCGATTGTCTTCAAGGAGTATTCCGACGACGTCGAAGAAGCCGGCGCTATTGCGGGCGAGATCCAGCAGCTGCGTGAACGTGGAGTGCCTCTTGGTGACATTGCCGTTCTCTACCGAACGAACGCGCAATCGGCGGAATTCGAAGCCGCTCTCGGGAAGGCGGGCGTGGATTACTCGATTCGCGGCGCGGAGCGTTTCTTCTCTCGACGTGAAGTGCGCGAGGCGATGGTCGGCATGCGCGCAGCAGCGCGGGCCGACGTGGCCGGGTCTCTCGCCAGCGACGTCAAAGCCGTCCTCATGCAAAGCGGGTGGCGAGAAGAGCCTCCTGAAGGGGCCGGTGCCGCACGTGAAAGATGGTCCGCCCTTGCGGCCCTGCTCAAAATGGCTGAAGAAATGGAACGGGCTCGCGGCGCCGGCATGGCCGAATTCGTCGCAGAACTCGAAGAACGAGCCCAGATCCAGGCCGCGCCGGACACCGACGCTGTGACGTTGGCCTCCTTGCATTCGGCCAAAGGCCTCGAATGGCATGCCGTCTTCCTCGTTGGCATGAGCGAAGGGCTCATGCCCATCTCCCTGGCCAAAGGCGAAGAGGCCATAGCTGAAGAACGGCGGCTGATGTACGTGGGCATCACCCGGGCCAAACAGCATCTTCACATCTCCTACGCCAAAGGCAACGGGCAGCGGTCCGCTCGCAAAGTTTCGCGTTTTCTTCACAACCTATGGCCGCGTCCAGACGAGCCCGTTTCCCGTGCCACGAGCTACCGGGAGCGCAAAGCGGCTGCCGCGCAACGCTTCGCCGTGGAGCATCAAGAGGACATTCCGCTCTACGAAGCACTTGTAGCCTGGAGGCTTGATGCCTCGAAGCGCACTGGTAAACCCGCTTATGTCATCCTGCATGATTCGACGCTTCGAGCTATCGCAGTTGCCAAGCCTTCAACCTTGGCCCAGTTGGGGAAGATTCGCGGCATAGGGGCCTCAAAACTTGCCGAGTGGGGGGAGGAGATCCTCGGGATTGTCGGTCAAACGTAATCCGCCCTCGACGCTGTTGAGGAAGGCATCGCTTTTTCTAATGCGATGCAAGAGAAGTGAGTGTGCGCTGCACGGGCACGCCGGATGCGCGACGACGGCCACTTGGCGCGGCGCAGCCGACCCGGCAGGAACCCTCCACTGGGTCTCCCGCAAGCTGTTGCCGTCGCCGGCCAAAAAACTGAGAATGCCGCGAACCGCCAAATCGCATGCCAAATTTCTTGCATTCGCCTGGGCGGCTATAGGCTTGGCGAAAAGCGCCTGAGGGGTGAGATTGAACCAAGCAGGATCCGCCTCATATCGCGTCTCCTGCACGCAACCGGCGCAGGCATTCTCACCCGGCTCGACCAGTGGCCCCACACAGATATCGACTTCCTCCACCCAAGCCAAAAGATGGGGAATGTCTTGCCCGCATAGGTCTCCTGTTGCGGCAGGATCGATGAGGCGCGAACCGGTGACGACAGCCACATCCGGCTCACCGCTTGTACGCACGTCGACGCGTACCGAACGCAGCGCCGTCAACAGCGCTTGGCCGCGCGGGAGCCCCAACCATCGCACAAGAGCAGGATGATCGTTGGGGCCGACAATCCCCGTACTCGCGTCGAAAACGACGGATCCCACACCGGCCTCCGCCAAAGCAAGCGCGATAGCGACGCCCAAAGCATCGAGATTTGTCAACCGGACGCACGTTTCGCTCAAATCTGGTTGAGGGACGTCAAGGACGGCAGCGCGATCAAGCATATCCAGTATTTCGGCGCGGCGCGAGGCTGAAATGTGCAATTTGTGCGCCGATGCATCGAGTTCGGTTTCAGACAGCGGGCGGGAGAGGGCCGCAACGAAGTCCTGCTCCACCCGTGTGAGCCCACTGATCGTCACGCCCGTTCGCGGATCGAGCCCGATTTGCAGAGTATCCCGATCGCGCCAGAACACACCGAGGCCTTCGCGTATATGAAAGACCCTGTCCATAGCTTCACAGTAGCGTTTTGCCGCATGGCTCATCGAAGTTATGCACAGGCACCGGCTTGCACGTCAAAATTGTATGTAAAAGCCGCAGATGCGCCTGCCAAAAGCATGCGCCACAAAGGAATTTACTTGGAATCCGTGGGCGATTCGTCGTCCCCCAAAAGCTCGGCGAGGAAGGCGTCCAGTTCCTCAGCCACGGCCGGCGACGGGCCAGAGGAGTCGAAAAAGGAATCGGGATCTTCCATGGCTGCTACGGTCGGCAGTAAGTCGGGGTGTTTCCACAGTCCGTCGCGACCTTCGATGCCCAGCTTTGCATAGGCGATCTCCCAGAAACGCTGAGCCTCGCGGTTGGCACGCGGCTGGATTTGAAGCCCGACAAGCGGGCCGAAAACCCGTTGGGCCGGCGAGCTGATTGCCGCCCGGCGCCCAAACATTTCGCCGAGCGCCACGGCGTGTGGAAGCTGTGCGGATGCGACCTGAAGGGAGACGGCGCTCACCCATCCCTCGACGAGGGAAAGTAGATGTTGCAACTGCGCCAATGCGGCGGCTTGGCTTTCCGTCGGCTCGCTTGCAAAAACCTTCGAAAGGTCGAATTCCTGAAGCTTCTGAGGGTCGAAGCCCGCTTCGCGAACCTGCTCTTCCATTGAGCCCATGTCGATTTGGATCTCGCGTGCATAGGCGGCTACCGCGTCCAGAACTCGTGGGCGTAGCCACGGCACCTTCGAATATAGGCGCGCAACCGCTTGCTCCCGTATTGCTACAAATATGCGAACCTCGTCTTCAGGCGCGTCAAGCCCCTCGGCGAAACTGGAGATGTTGGCGGGAACAAGGGCTGCCGTGTGGCCTTCGACCAAAGGCAAGCCAGCGTCGGCAGTGCCAAAGCACACCGTCGAGAGCTCGGCCATGCCACGTCCGTATTGCAGACCCATGACGGCCGAAATGAGATTGCGCATTCCAGGGAGAGTCTCGGTATCGCCCAGGGCCGGGCGGAATTCCTCGGGAATATTGTCTAGTTGCGCCACGATGGCCTGAATGAAGGCCCGTGCGATGTTTTCGGCCACAGGCTCGGTCAGCCGTTTGAACGTCGGAAGCGAATGCGCAAGCCAGTCGAGGCGGCTCCACGCCTGATTCGGGCCGGTGCACGGGTCGACGTCGACGGCGGGATCCAGCCAAAGAGATGCCACGGAGAGGGCTTCGCGCGCGTGTTCGCCTTCCGCCGAACTCACGGAATCGTAGTGCTCGCTTTGGATCTGGTAACGGGCCGCCTTCTCGGCAATGCTCCAATCGACGGGTCCGTCGCCGGACGAACCGAGCATCGACCGCACCTGGTCCATGACGGCGGTGACGTCTAGATTTTGCATGCCTTCCAAGGCTGCCGAGGGATTCATCCCGGAAGCGCGCATTTGCTCTATGACGCGCTCGGCGGCCTCGTCTCCCATGACGGCTCGGAGCATTTCCTCCCACCGGTCAGGGTCTTGCGGCAGTTCGTTCTCGCTCACTTTGATACCTCTCGTCTTCCTGCCATAAGTTTATTTGTTCGACCCCGGTGAGGGGGCGACTGTCCGCCGAGGGCTAAGAGGTCGGGTCAAGAGGCCAAGAAGTCGGGCCAAGAGGCCAAGAGGTGGGGCCAAGGTGACCATCGAGTGTGCGACGTCGGCCATTCTATTTCCGTCTGTTGTGCGCGGAGGGGGTTCCTCGTGCATGATAGGGGAGTGAATTCAACGCGCAGACGCCTCGTTTCAGGCGGAGCTTTCGGTTTGCTCGCGGTGATCGGGCTTGTCATGCCCAGTGCATTTGTCGTGGAGACGGCAGGGCCGGCCATCGATGTGACTGGAAAATACGACGGCACTCAGCTCGTAAAGCTTTCGGGCGCCGCAACCTACTCGACGTCGACGAAGCTCTTTATGACGACGGTCTCCTCCTATGGCACCGCGGACAACGGGGTTCCCTCGGCGCAAGTTTTCGCCTCGCTCTTCTCGCGAGACATGCAGTCGGTCCCAGTTCGAGCTCTCTATTCGAAAGATGAGTCCTCCGGCGATGTCGATCGCCGTAATGCCGCGCTCATGACGGATTCTCAGGACACCGCCGCCGTAGTCGCCCTCGGGAAAGCCGGACGGACGGTCAAAATGAAACTGGTGGTCGCCGGAGCGCCGAAGGGCTCGCACGCGGCCGGAAAACTCTCGAAGGGAGACGTGCTGACTTCGATTTCGGTCGCCGGCAAGACCACGAAGCTTGAGACATACTCCGATCTGTCCCGGGGGCTTGCGAAGACGGCACCGGGAACGAAAGTGACGATTGGATTCACTCGCAAGGGCGAGGAAAAGACGGTTGAAGTGACCACGGTGGCGAATAACGCTGACCAAACCGGTTGGACTCGCCCAGGGTCAAGGCTCGGCGTCTATCTTTCCCCCAAAGACTTTAAGTACCCGGTAAAAGTTAAATATGGCGTGGAGAACATAGGCGGGCCGTCTGCCGGGATGATGTTCAGCCTTGCCATCTATGACAGTCTCACTCCGGGTTCGCTTGGCGGCGACAAGGCCATTGCCGGAACGGGAACGATCTCGATGTCAGGCGAAGTCGGCCCCATCGGGGGCATTCAGCACAAACTCGTTGGCGCGTCGCAAAAAGGGGCGAAATACTTCGTGGCGCCCGCCGAGAATTGCGCCGAGACGATCGGATACGAACCCGAAGGGATGCCGGTGTATGCCGTGCGCACTTTCGACGAAGCCGTCACGGCCGTAAAGGCGATCGGTGAGGGGAAGACGTCGAATTTGCGGACGTGCCGTGACGTTGTGAACGCATCTAAAAAGAAGTGAACGCACCCAAAAAGAACGCCCAAAAAGAAATAGTGACGTTCCGAGTGATGACTCGAGCCCGAGAGCGATGACCCGGGCCTGAGGGCTTCGAACGTCGAATTGAGGGGCCAAACGGCGAATAAATGACCGAGTGCCGAACCCTACGCGTGTCGATCTCAAACCGAGCACCGATCCATGCGGGGCCAACCGCCTGTAGTGGCTAGGCGCCGATTTAGGCGAAATGCAGTCGACGATTCGAGCGGAGACCAAGCTGCGAATCGAACCGGATCAGTCGGCGAATGTCGCGGCGAGTGCTTCGACCATCTCGGGAACGAGGTCGACCCCCGAGATCACTTCGGCATCGGAATCATGTGACCGCAGCCGCAGTGTGCACCAGTTGGCGCCTGTGCGCATAACCCCCACGACCATTCTGATATCCTCGCGGCGTGGGTCGTTGGCCACGAAACGCTGTGCTTCCTCAAGATCGTCGGGTATCTCCTCCTCCGCTTCGGGTGGAAGCGTGACGCGTTCGAGACATATCGCCGCTCCGTCGACGACTTCGGGCCACGCGATCCTGGCAAGCAACTCTTCGACCGAGTTGGATTCCGGCAATCCTTCTTGTTCGATGGACAATAGGCCGGTGGCGTCGCCGGGCAGTTGCTCGGCGAGTTCGGGGTTGGCGCTGATCGCGGTGTTTGCATCCACGAGGGAGAAGATGCGAATCGGCCCATCCCATCCGTCGCGGGCGGCGTAAGCGTCGATCTCCCTTACGGCTTGTTCTAGTTGTTCTACTTGGCTCACGCCACAAGTGTGCCACGGGAGGTTCAAGGCCCGTAAAAGTTCCACGATGCCGAATGTTCGCTGCGGGCGTGGAGTGCTTTTTTCGCGGTCACGCGCGCCTCAGAGAGTCGATTTCGCGATACGATCACGACTTTTCCCGGTATTGCGAGCTTCTTTCATCATTCAGGCGGATGGGGAGGGTCTTGTTTCCCCTCTTTCTTGCGCCGGGTGTCTGGGAATATCGCCGCGCATCGGTTACTTTTGGAGTAGCGCGGTCAACCGGCCGCGTAGTCGAAATACGTGAGGCGAAGTTGTCCGCTACAAGCATTCTTCCCAATTCTTCCAAGGGCGGTGGACGAAACCGATCAGTCGGTGTTTTCGTTCCGACCCTCGTCGTTCTGGCCGTCCTTTTGGCTGCCCTCGTGGTCTTCGCCAACGTCTGGACCGACGTTCAGTGGTATTCCCAGCTTGGGGCCGCCAAGATCTTTTGGACCCAATGGGGGTGGGCGATCGCCCTCGGGGCGTTCGGCACGCTCCTTGTGAGCCTGTCGGCTTTCGTCAACCACATCGTCGCCCGTACGGGGGAGGATGTGGCAGTACGAAAGGGGATCGACCAGTATCGCAAGCAGATCGAAGCTCATCCGTGGCTGACCCGCCTTGGCGTGCCCCTCGTTTTGGGCGTGGTGTTCGGCTCTCAGCTCGGCACGCAGTGGCGGACCTATGTCTTGTGGCTCCATCGCACGCCTTTTGGCCAGAAGGATGCCGAATTCGGCAATGATGTGAGCTTCTACGTTTTCACCTTGCCTGTTTTGCAATCTCTTTTGGCTTTGTCCGTTACGCTATTGGCGGTCGGCACCGTGGTGGCCATCGTCAGCCATTACCTCTACGGTGGAATCTCTTCGGACGGATCGAAGGTGGTCCTCACTTCCCGCGTCCGCGTCCATTTTGGCGTGCTGGGGGCTTTGGCCGCGCTCGTCGTCGCAGGTTTCTTGTGGCTGCGCAGGTATAACATGCTGCTGGCCAACAATGAGAAGTTCTCCGGCGCCTCCTTCACCGACATCAACGCATCCCTTCCGGGAATCACGATTCTTTCACTGGCCGCGGTTCTTATCGCTGGCCTCTTCGTTCTGGCCGCGGTCAAAGGGCTGTGGAAATTCACGGTCATTGGCATCGCGGTCACCGCTGTGGCGGGGCTTGTCGTCACGATGGGCATTCCCTATTTCGTTCAGCGTTTCCAGGTCGTTCCGAACGCCGCCGAGAAGGAATCGACGTTCATCCAGCGCAATATCAATGCCACACTCAACGCTTACGGTCTCGACAATGTGAAGAAGAGCGGGTACAAAGCCCAGACCGATGCCGCCGCGGGCCAGCTTCGTTCGGATGCCGAAACCACTGCGCAGATCCGGGTGCTTGACCCGAATATCATTTCGCCCACCTTTACTCAGCTTCAGCGCAATCGCCCCTATTATTCCTTCGACCAGCAGCTGTCGGTGGATCGTTACACGATCAAAAATCAGCCGCGTGACACGGTTATCTCGGTTCGTGAGCTCAACCTCAACGGGCTTTCGGAGGGACAGCGCACGTGGGTCAACGATCACACCGTTTACACGCACGGTTTCGGCGTAGTCTCGGCGTATGGAAATACGACGACGTCGGACGGAGAGCCCTCGTTCTTCCAGCAGGGGATACCCTCGACGGGCGAACTCGGAAATTACGAGCCGCGCGTCTATTTCGGAAAATCATCTCCGAATTATTCCGTGGTGGGAGCGCCGAAGGGAACCACCCCGTGGGAGCTCGACTACCCGACTGGAGGCTCGAAAAACGGGGTTAAATCGACCACCTACACGGGTGATGGCGGGCCGAAAATCGGCAACCCCTTCGCCAAACTCATGTACGCCATCAAGTTCCGCGACACGGATTTGTTCTTTTCTGATCGCGTGACCAAAGACTCTCAGATTCTCTACGATCGCGATCCGCGAGTCAGGGTTTCCAAGGTGGCTCCCTACCTGACGTTGGATTCGAGGGTGTATCCCGCCGTCGTCGATATGGATGGCAACCCAAAGACTCCCAAGCGCCTCGTGTGGATCCTCGACGGGTACACGACCACCAATCAGTATCCGTATTCGGCTCGTCAGTCTTTGGACGAGGCGACAACGGACGCAAAATCCAAGGGTGCAGGCCAATACGGCGAGGACCCGGAGCAAGTGAACTACATCCGCAATTCGGTCAAGGCGGTTGTGGATGCATACGACGGATCCGTGACCCTCTACCAGTGGGATAAGAAGGACCCGATCGTCAACGCCTGGTCGAAGGTCTTCCCCGGGACGTTGACGCCCATGTCCAAGATGTCCGGGGATCTCATGTCCCATATGCGCTATCCGGAGGATATGTTCAAGGTTCAGCGCACGCTTCTGTCGCGCTACCACGTGACCAATGCCAAGGAATTCTACTCGGGCGGCGACTTCTGGGATGTTCCCCAAGAGCCGACTGCACCCAACGGTTCGACGCAGTTGCAACCGCCCTATTATCTGACCCTCCAAATGCCGGGTCAGAAAGAGGCGCAATTCTCGCTTTCCACAGGGTTCATCCTGGGAGGTGCGGACAAACAGAATGTCATGACCGGCTTCCTATCTGTCGATTCGGAAGCCGGCAGCGAGCCGGGCAAGGTTCGCGATGGATACGGACAGTTGAGGTTGATAGAGCTCCCGAGAGACGTAACCGTTCCGGGGCCGGGCCAGGCGGAGAACAATTTCCTAACGGACTCGAAGGTCTCGACGACGCTCAACCTCCTCAAACAGGGAGGGACCCAGGTCATTATGGGCAACTTGTTGACGTTGCCGATAGGGGGAGGGTTGCTGTACGTCCAACCGGTGTACGTGCAGGCCTCTAAGACCAGCGGAAGCACTTCCTATCCGATCGCCCAGTATGTGCTGACGACCTTCGGCAAGGGCAGCAAGATCGGATTCGCCCCGACGCTCGAAGAATCGCTCAATCAGTCCTTCGGCGGCGATTCGGGGGCCCAAGCCGGCGACGCCAACGTCTCTGGGCGAAAGGAAGCGCCATCAACCGATTCGAATGGCAAACAGACTCCTAAACCGAGCCCGAGTGCTTCGCCGAGTGCGTCTCCGTCTGCCTCGCCCAGCTCAGATGGCGGCTCCCGCGGTTCCGCCTCGAGTAACGAGTTGCAATCCGCTCTCGAGGATGCCAAGAAGGCAATGGAAGAGTCCGATACCGCCATGAAGGAAGGCAATTGGACGGCCTATGGCGAAGCTCAAAAGCGACTGCAAAGCGCTGTTGAACGCGCCGTCAAGGCAGGCGGAGGGGGCTCTGTTCCCAAAGAAAGCGGCAGCGCCACACCTAAAGAAAATGGCGATGCTGTGCCCAAAGAAAGCGAAGGCAGCGGCAAGTAAAGCGAGAAAACAAAGGGCGTGGAGCAAAGAGAGCTAGCGGGTGGCAGTGCGAGCCGTCGCCGAACGTGACACCTCGCACTGCCACCCGCCTTGCCACCGGACTCCGTGCATCGGTAGACTAAATGGGCCGACGCGGGGTGGAGCAGTTCGGTAGCTCGCCGGGCTCATAACCCGGAGGTCGTAGGTTCAAATCCTGCCCCCGCCACAGACAAAGGCCCGGACCCACCACGGTCCGGGCCTTTCCCATACCCCGGACGAAACACAGCAAGCCTTGCCGACCTTAATGCCAGCGGAAGAACTCTTCGTCGGGCAAGGAAAAGGCCCGGATACTGCGCGCGTTGATAAATGCTAGCGCAGCTCCAGGCCTCTGCCTTTGTCACTGTTAGCGCTGCAGCGGCTAATACTGGCACTGTTCGGTAGGCCCATAGCGGCACATCCAGTTGCTTTGGATGTGCCGCTTCCATCACCTGACAAATAACCTCGGCACACAAGAGGGCGCGGCATATCAGCTAGACTCTTAGGCGCATTGCCCCGTCGCGGACATACCGCAGCGGACGGTGGACGCTTAACAGTCTTGGCCGCAACGGACGGCGGAAGCTTGACGCCCGGCTTTGGCTGCGACGGATGCCGGAATCTCAGCGTCGGCCCTTGGTCAGGCCAGTGAGGGTTGGAGGCCAAGAGTGCCCACGAGATGATCGCGGTAGGCCTGCGAGCTGACGGTGTCCAGCCACGCCCTCGCCTCGGCCAAGCGTCCCTCGATATTCAGGCGTTCGTTGACCTCTTCGTTGTTCTCTCCGGCGTAGAAGCGCGTGAGATCTTCAATGGCCTGATGAGCTTGCCTGATGTCGCGGGCAACCTTGGCATCCAACCGTTCTGCATACCAGGCTGATTTCAGGATGTTCTCGCGCTCGAACTGTGCGCGGAACTCGGGGCTCGCCACGTCCCAGCCCTCGCGGGAGACGCCGTCGATCATGATCTCCAGCAGCGCCCGCAGCGGGGGGACCGCCCATTCGAGGGATCCGTCGGCCCGGTAGTGTTCTGCCACAACCTTGTGGGTGGTGACGATGATGTCCACCGAATCGGCGAAAACTGCCTCGTCCTGCAGCTCGGGGCGTAGCATCTCCTGGGTGAAGACGACGTCGGGATGCTGGAAGATGCGACCAAAGAAGGTTGATGCGAAGGCCTCGTTCATCCTGTAGCCAAGGCGTGAAGCCCGCACCGTGCGGCCCTCATATTCGAAGTCCTCGATGCGTTCCAGGAAGCCGCCCGCGATGAGATTGTGAGCGTCGCGTTCCTCGGTGCTCATCCGCGAGAAGATTTCGGGGATGAGCAGGGAGATGTCGTGTGCCACTTGGACTTTCGGGCCGATGTACCCGGCCGAGGACAGCCAGCCGTCATAGCCGCTGAGCGCGTAAGACAGCAGCGCAGCGTTAAGGTCATAAATGGCTGGAAGCGCGTTGAACGGCGCCTTCGTCAGCGCGCCTTCGCTGCCCGCGCCTGTCGTTGAGGGGGACTTTCCGGTCATGGAGGAGATGAATTCCATGAATAGTTCGGGCAGTTCCATGTAGTGCAGCGGGTTGTAGGCGCACAGAGGCGGGACGCCGTCTTCGGGCGGGTTGTTGCGACGGCCGGCTGCGACGACGTCGACGCTGTGGCGCAGTGGCTCGCCCAGAGGCACATCGAGGAAGAGATGGTTGGTCAGATCGGCCAGTGCCACGTCCTTCGGGTTGGCGATGTCGGGACGCACTTGCAGATATCGGGGATTCTTCGTGGGAGTCCCGTTCACCAGGCGAGGATTGGCCGTGGATACCCAGTAGGTTTCGTCTTTGGGGTTCTCGGCTTCCGGCAGTTGGGCCGCGCGATTGACGAGATCTTGCATGGGCTTGGTGAAACGCGACAGCCCGGGGGCGTCAGCCGCCATGGCGCGAGCGTCCGTGGGTGTGAGCGGTTGGAAATTCGAGATGAACAGATCGGCTTCGGGGGCCGACATGTCCGATTCGGTCTGCTTGTCGTAGCCGCGCACGATTGCGTCGTCGGGCC
>ERZ772968.949-NODE-949-length-14021-cov-4.435701_pt1 | contig 14021 bp, 17 predicted proteins | sample MGYA00580674_ERZ772968 | MGnify/ENA primary metagenome ERZ772968 (study PRJEB29015, sample SAMEA2737940) | human oral metagenome | biome: human oral; feature: human-associated habitat; material: dental | place: China | collected 2138 ...
CTTTCAAAAATTATTTTCGTGCGCCTTGACGGTGAGGAATTCCTCATGGGATGCAAAGAGCTGCATCGCTCCGCCCGTGCTCGTGATCGGGACAGCGAGAACCGGCGCGGGCGGAACAGTGGCCCCATGATCGTGCTGCGGCGGGTCAACGATGGATACGGCGCAGTCCCTTGCACGCATGCGCGAGGAGAAATGGCCGTTGATGACGTTGAAGAGCTCGCCGACGGCATCGACGGCGAGTTCGTCCATGCCGTCGAGCGAGACACCGCTGTAGCCGCTTGCCAGTGCGTAGAACGCATCGACAGAGGCGGACAGGGCGACGAACAGGGGCCTGCCGTCCACATCGAGATGCTGTGATATCGTGATGTAGGCGGCGTCGCATTCCTCTGTGCCGACCGCAGCCGTTATATGCGCGAAGTCGGTGAGCCCCGTGAGAAACGTGCCGACATAAGCTTTGAAAAAGTCGTTCATTGCCCCTCCACGCACTGCCTCATCTTGCAGAGTGCCGCCGTGATCTCGTCATCGGCATAGGGCTTTTGGATGAACATGAGCGCACCGTTTTCGTTGGCGTACGCGATGTTTTCTGCGGATGCCGCCGTTGAAAGCATGACGACAGGGAGCGCCGGATGCGTCTCACGCAGACGACGCAGAACTTCGCAGCCGTCCAACTTCGGGAGGATGATGTCGAGGAAGACGGCATCGGGGGATTTGTCTGCAATGCGCCGCAGGGCCTCTTCGCCGTCACGTGCTTCGATCACCGTATGTCCGCGGTCAAAGAGTTCCGCTTTGAGCTTGATGCGCACCAGGCGCGAGTCATCGACGATGAGTATCTTCATGTTGAACCTCCTTTGACGGAAGCGCCGCTGCACCAAAGGAAAACGGCAGCAGTTCGGAAGGGGTGAGGACGCGTACCGCACCGCTGACGTTTGCCAGAATTATCCGCTTCAGCGGAAACTCCATGAGCATCTGGCGGCACATACCGCAGGGGGCGCACGGTTCGGGACTGTCCGCAATGACCGCAAGCGCCTCGAATTCCCGCTCGCCTGCAGTGACGGCGGCGGCGATGGCCGCACGCTCGGCGCAGATGCCGACGGGGTAGGAGGCATTCTCTGCGTTGACCCCGCCGTAGACCCTGCCGCTCCGAGCGAGGAGGGCGGCGCCGACGGCAAAGCCGGAGTAGGGCGCATAGGCATGGCTGCGGTATTCTGCCGCGTGTGCGACGAGTTCCTTATCGTTCATGCCAGCCCTCCGCATCGATATAGCCGTAGATGAGCTTTGCAGGGGCGGGCGGCTCTTTGCCGATCGCGAACGCCGCGCGGAAACGCTCTGCGCCTGCCGTGAGCCGATCCTCACTGCCCGCATAGAGGGTGGCAAGGGGGTCGCCTATGCTGACCGCATCGCCCGTTTTTTTGTGGAGAACAATGCCCGCCGCATGGTCGATGGTGCTGCCCTTCTCGGCGCGTCCCGCACCGAGAAGGACGGCAGCGCGTCCAACGGTCTCGGCATCGAGCCGTGTGAGATAGCCCGTCGTATCTGCCGTTACGGTGCGATGTGCGTGTGCCGGTGGGAAGTTCGCCGGATTGTCCAAGACGGCAACATCACCGCCCTGTGCCGCCGTCATGCGGCACAGGGCATCGAATGCAGCGCCGCTGCGGATGGCTTCCTCCGCGCGTGCATGGCATTCCTCAAACGTACACGGCGCTGCGAAGTGCAGCATGCCTGCCGCGAGTGCGAGCGAGATGCGGCGGAGGTCGTCGGGACCGGCGCCGCGCAGAACGCTGACCGCCTCTGCAACTTCGAGACTGTTGCCGACGGCGTTGCCGAGCGGTGCGTCCATATTTGTGAGAAGCGCGGCGGTGGGGAAGTGTGCCGCCTGCCCGATTGCGGCCATCGTTTCTGCGAGGGTGCGTGCATCTTCGACCGTCTTCATAAATGCGCCGCGTCCGACTTTCACATCGAGGAGAACGGCATCCGCGCCCGAGGCAAGCTTTTTGCTCATGATGGAGGAGGCGATCAGCGGGATGCTGTCGACGGTCGCCGTCACATCACGCAGGGCGTAGAGCAGCTTGTCCGCGCGTGCGAGCGTGCCCGCCTGTGCGATGAGGGAGAGCCCGCAGTCCTTTACGACCGAGATAAATTCCTCCTGCGTGAGGTTCGTACGGAATCCGGGGATGGATTCGAGCTTGTCGATGGTGCCGCCCGTATGCCCAAGGCCGCGCCCCGACATCTTCGGTGCTTTGCAGCCGCACGCCGCGACGATGGGGCTGACGATGAGCGTGGTCTTGTCGCCGACCCCGCCCGTCGAGTGCTTGTCGATCTTGTGTCCCGGAATCGCCGAGAGGTCGATACGGTCGCCGGATGCCGCCATGATCTGTGTGAGTGCCGTCGTCTCGGCGACACGCATGCCGCGCAGACAGATCGCCATGAGAAGCGCGGATACTTGGTAGTCGGGAATCTCGCCCGCGACATACCCGCCGATCCAGTAGTCAATCTCTGCGTGCGTAAGCGCGTCACCGCGTTTCTTCTTCGTGATGATGTCGTACATATTCATCGGAGTGCTCCTGATGCAGAAATGGGGGAGAGAATGCTGTGCGAGGTGCATGCACAGCAATAAGCTCCTACCTCAGTATACGCGGCAAAAAACTCTCGCCCTTCGTTGTCATCGGCGCGTCAAAGATGTCTGCGATTGTCGCGCCGATCATGGCAAAGGTCGGGTAGGTACCGAGATTCACGGGTGCAATTTTCTCTCCATAGATGAGCAGCGGTACGTACTCGCGCGTGTGATCCGTGCCTGCGGCACCGGGATCGCAGCCGTGGTCCGCTGTAATCATGAGCACGTCGTCTGCACGCATCGCGGGAAGAAAGCCCGCGAGCCAATCGTCGAACTCCTGCATGGCACGTGCATAGCCCGGAATGTCGCGGCGGTGTCCGTAGATCATGTCGCCGTCGACGAGGTTGACGAACGCAATCCCCGTAAAGTCCTCCGCGAGGAGTTTCGAGGTCTTTGCCATGCCGTCCGTATTCGATTCGTTTACGCCGAGCGAGCGCGTGAGCCCGCGGCCGCCGAAGATATCAGAGATCTTGCCGACACCGATCACATCACGCCCCGCACGGTTTAGTGCGTCGAGCACGGTGTCGCCCGTCGGATCGAGGGAGAAATCATGGCGGCGCGGCGTGCGCTCATAGTTCGGGTATGTGCCGACAAAGGGGCGCGCGATGATGCGCCCGACCCCATGCGTCCCCTGCATAATCGCACGTGCCTTGCGGCAGTAATCATAGAGCGTGTCCACGGGGACGTGCTCCTCATGTGCTGCGATCTGGAGGACGCTGTCGGCGGAGGTGTAGACGATGAGCGCACCTGTCTCCTCGTGCTCCTGTCCGTAGTCGTGGATGACCGCCGTGCCGGAGTATGGCTTGTTGCAGAGAATCTTCCGCCCGAATGCGGCCTCGAGCTGTGCGATCACATCGGGGGGAAAGCCGTCGGGGTAGGTCGGCATCGGCTCGTTTTTGACGATGCCCGCCATCTCCCAATGCCCGATGGTCGTATCCTTGCCGCGCGAGAGCTCGCGCAGACGTGCGTGTGCGCCGATGGGGACGGCATCCGGCGTGCCGGTCTGTACGCCGTCGATGTTGTAGAGCCCGAGGCGTGTCAAATTCGCAGCGGGGAAGAGCCCGCTCTCTGTCACCGAGCGGAGCGTGCTGCACGTTGCGGCATCACCGAACTCCGCCGCATCGGGGGCCGAGCCGCAGCCGAAGCTGTCGAGCACAATGAGAAAGACGCGTTTGATTCCGCTGTTTTGCATAATGTTCCCTTCTTTATCTTTACAATTCAAGTCCGGCGCGTTTGCGCGCACGGTATTCGCGATCGAGGATGCCGAGTATGACCAAGTTTTCGTAGACGCCGCGGTGCAGGATCGTCTCGCGGATGAGCGCCTCGCGCACCATACCCTCGCTCTCATAGAGATGCAGAGCACGCGCATTGTAGTCCTTGCAGTCGAGCCACGCACGGTGTGCGCCCATCTCCTCGAATGCCCATGCCTTGAGGAGCTTCATCGCCTCGTGTCCGTACCCGCACCCCTTCTTTGCGATGATGACGTGCGTCCACTCCTGTTCTTTTGTCTCCAGCCGAAGACCTGTGACGTGGAGATAGCCGACGCGGTCCCCGCCGTGCTCCTCGACGATAAGATCCATCGATGCCTGCGCCTGCGTGACGGTGCGCTCGTGATCCTCACGCGAGAACGGGACAATGTAGTCGCTGTTCTCCTCTGCCGCCTGGAGTGCGCAGATATAGTCGATGTCTGCGAGCTCTGCACGGCGCAGGCGCAGGCGCGGCCCTGTTTTCAGAATTTCTGCCATAGGATATCCTTTCGTTTTGAAATCTTTTCCTTATTTTACATTGAATCCGCATGCAAATGCAAGGGAGCCCTCCATGCGAATAATTATAGATTGACGATACGGAACGAACATCTTATAATGGAAAGACAAATAGGGAATGTATGTGAAATGGGGGGCATGGCATGGCTGCACAGAAAAAACCATCGGTACGCGATGTGCTTTGGCGCAAGAAGCGTGCACGCGATCAGCTGCTTGATGCAGTGGGCAAACTCTGTGATGAGGCATGGGCAATCTTTGAAAAGGTCGCCTCGGATCGCTCGTCCAGCGCGAACGATGCCGTTGTCGCGCGTGAGATCGGGCTGCGGCTGCGTTCTCTTGCCTACCTCATCGAGGGAGAGCACTACATCGATCGCATTGCCTTTGAATTGCAGACGAAAGAGTCCTATATGACCGCGAGCGAGGTCGCACGTTCCTATGTTGCGGAGCTGGTTCTGACCTATCTCGACGGCATTCTGCTCTACGGGCGGCAGTGCAAATGGGATAACGAGGTTCTGCGCGAGGAGTATCGGGAGTCCTTGGAAAAATCCCTTGAGGAGATCCGTGCGGCGCTTATCCCTGTGCCACAGCAGGTGGATGAACCTGCGGACGACAATCAAAATGAAAATTAGGAGGCTTGCCGCATATGTTCGGTATGTCAATGGATATAGGAATTGATCTGGGGACGGCGAATGTGCTCGTCTACATCAAGGGCAAGGGGGTTGTCCTCAAAGAACCCTCTGTCGTCGCGGTGAACCGCGACACGAATCAGGTGCTTGCGATCGGCGAGGAGGCACGGCAGATGATCGGGCGCACGCCCGGCAACATCGTCGCCATCCGCCCGCTGCGCGACGGCGTTATCGCAGACTATGACATCACGGAGAGCATGCTGCGCTTCTTCATCGAGAAGGTGGTTGGACGCAGCATCGTCTTTCGCCCGCGCATCATGATCTGTATCCCCTCAGGGGTGACGATGGTGGAGCAGCGTGCCGTGCAGGAGGCCGCAGAACAGGCGGGCGCACGGCACATCCAGCTCATCGAGGAACCGCTTGCAGCGGCGATGGGCGCAGGGCTCGACATCGTGGAGGCACAGGGTTCAATGGTCGTCGACATCGGCGGCGGTACAACGGATGTCGCCGTCATCAGTCTCGGCGGCGTCGTGACGAGCGAGAGCATCCGCGTTGCGGGCGATACCTTCGACGAGGACTTGATCGGCTACGTCAAGCGTGAGTTCAACCTGCTCATCGGCGAGCGCACGGCGGAGGAGATCAAGCTGCGTGTCGGCGCGGCACACACGGCGGCGCGCCGTGAGCAGATGGATGTGCGCGGACGCGACCTGCTCTCGGGGCTGCCGAAGAATATCACGATCTCGACAGCACAGGCCTCCTCTGCCATTGAGGGCTCGGTCATGCGCATCGTCGACTGCGTGAAGAAGGTGCTCGAGGAGACACCACCGGAACTGGCGGCGGACATCATGGATCGCGGCATTGTGCTGACGGGCGGCGGGGCACTCCTCTACGGAATGCCGGAGCTGATCCAGCGCGAGACAGGCACCCCGACGGTCGTTGCGGACGATCCCATGAGCTGCGTTGCGCTTGGCTGCGGCAAGGCTCTCGATATTTTCGATAAATTCGACGGCAAGGCACTAAATGCGAGTTTCGGACGGAAAAAATAACCACTCATAGAGGAAAATCAGCGAATACAGCGAAACTATATAGATACAGAACTTTTGTGGGAAAAAGAGGGATGAACTATGTGGAGAGGACTCTATATCGCGGCTTCGGGCATGATTACAGAGACGAAGCATACGGATATGATCGCGAACAACCTCGCCAACGCATCGACGACGGGCTACAAGCGTGACGATATGGCGATTCGCGAGTTTGAGCCGATGCTGCTGCGCCGCATCAATGACCACTCTGCGGATACGGACGTGACGAGCTTCAAGGGCTTCCGCATCGACGGCAATCGCCCGCCGCGCGTCGGCATGCTCGGACTCGGCTCTGCCGTCGACGAGATTGCGACGGATCATCTGCAGGGCGCAATGCAGACAACGGGGAACACCTACGATGTCGCTATTTCGGGCGAGGGATATTTCGTCGTGAATACGATCGACGGCCCGCGCTATACGCGTGACGGCGGGTTCTACCGCTCCAACTCCGGACGGCTGCAGAACATGCGGGGGCAGGATGTGCTTTCCTCGCGGGGGCGTCCGATCACGATTCCGAAGAATGCGCAGAACGTGACGATCACGAGTGATGGGCGCATCTATGCGAACGGGGGAGAGATCGGGCAACTCGATGTTGTTGCCTTTGACGGCAAGAATTCTCTCGTCAAGCAGGGCGATAATCTCTACCGCCCGCAGGGCGGTGCACAGCCGCGCCCCGCGACAGGTACGGTGGAGCAGGGGATGCTCGAGATGTCGAACACGAGCGTCGTCACGGAGATGGTCGAGCTCATCAACAACTACCGCGTCTACGAGGCCGGGTCAAAGGCGGTGCAGACGCAGGACACGCTGCTCGACAAGGCGGTCAACGATGTCGGGCGCACGAGTTAAAATGATTTAAGAAAATATGTGATTCATCCGATATAATAGAGTGAACAACTTGTAATCATTCCTTGGAGGGGGATATCGACTATGATGCGAGCACTTTGGTCTGCGGCGTCCGGCATGAAGGCGCAGCAGACACATATGGACATCGTCGCGCACAACATTGCCAACGTCAACACACACGGCGGCAAGAAGGTGCGTGCAGAGTTCCAGGATCTCGTCTATCAGACGCTTCGTGAAGCGGGCGCGCAGAACGGCGCGGACTCGCAGTATCCGACTGCGCTCCAGATTGGTCTCGGCACGCGTGTTGCAGCGACCCAGCGCGTCTTTACACAGGGACCTCTGCAGACGACGGACAACCCGACGGACATCGGCATCCAGGGCGAGGGCTTTTTCCGCGTCACGATGCCGGACGGTACGACGGCATACACGCGCGACGGTACGTGGAAGCTCGACGGCGACCGCCGCATGGTGACGACGGACGGCTATCTGCTCGCGGATGGCATTACGATCGGACAGAACGCGCCGTCGGACTCCATCACGATCTCCGGTGACGGGCGCGTCTCCTACCGTGAGGCAGGTCAGACGCAGCAGCAGGAGGCGGGGCAGATCACACTTGCGCGCTTCGTCAATCCGGCAGGGCTCACCTCCATTGGCAAGAATCTCTTCGTCGTGTCCGATGCCTCGGGCGAGGCGATTGAGTCGAACCCCGGTGTGGACGGCGCGGGCACACTCACGCAGGGCACGCTCGAGATGAGCAATGTGCAGATTGTGGAGGAAATGGTCGAGATGATTGTTTCCCAGCGCGCCTATGAGTCCAACTCGAAGGCGATCACGACATCGGATTCGATGCTCGAGATTGCAAACTCGCTCAAGCGTTGAGTTTTCAAAGACGTACGATTACAGCCATTCTATGCCTATGGAGTGGCTTATTCGCTTTTCTGTGGTCGCACGTACCGCGCGCTGCTGCCTACGGTGGAACGCAGGGCGACTACTTTCCTACCGTGCTTTCCTCGGCGCAGCTTTCCGCGCTTGCCGAGCAGAAGATCGAGGAAAATCTCTCTGCGATGGGCGAGACGCGGCGGCATGAACTGCGTCTGCAGCGTGCGGCATCGACCTTGCGCCTCCCTGCGGGAGAGGTGACTGCCATCGTCGAGTTTCCGCGCGGGATTCCCTACAGCCGCGAGTTTCCTGCTGTGTTTGCAGTTTACATCGACGGGGTGCTGAACCGGCGTGCGACGAGCTACTATAAGGTGACGGTCTATGACCGCGTCCTCGTCGCCATGACGGACATTCGTGCGGAGGGGGCGATCTCCGCTGCGAATGCGCGGCTTGAGGAGCGGGCGGTGGATACGCCGCCGGAGCTTACCCTCACGGATTTTGGTCGGCTTGAGGGGCGTGTGGCGGGACGTTACATCCGCAAGGATGCGGTCATCACTCCGCAGATGCTCGCAATGCCGCTTGTCATGCGCGCGGGCAATGCCGTGGAGCTGGTTCTGGACGCGAATGGCATCGTTGTACGCGCCGAGGGCGTGGCACTCGAACCCGGCCGCATCGGCTATGAGATTCGCGTGCGAAACGTGCGCTCGGGCAAGATCCTGCGCGGCAAGGTGATCGATGCTGCGACCGTGCAGATCATCGGATGAAGGATGAGCTGTGCCGTGATGGTGCGGCGTATGCAGATATTTCCATAAGGAGTTCGATATGAGAAAACAAAAATGGCTCGCAGGGATGCTGGCTGCTGCCGTGTGTACGGCAAGTCTCACTCCTGTCGTCTCGGCAGAATCCCTGTGGAGCAATCCGAACGGACACCCGACAAAGAATCTGTTCGCCGACCATCGTGCGGCGGGCATCGGGGATATCGTCACCATCGTTATCAGCGAGACGACGACCACCTCGGCGACGCGCAGCTCTGCGAACGAGAAGAGCGGCTCGGTCAAGCTCGGTGCGGGACTTGGTATCTTTGACTTCCTGCAGGCGGCATCGGCGAGCGGCTCAGACAAGTTCAGCGCAAAGGGGTCAGCCTCTTCCTCGAATCGTGTTGCAGGCAACGTCACCGTTACTGTGGTGGATGTCATGCCAAACGGCAACTTTGTCCTAGAGGGGACGCAGTCCATCTGGCAGAATAAAAATGAGCACAAGATTGTCTTCCGCGGCACCTGCCGCCCCGAGGACATCTCGAGCGCCAATACAATCCTCTCCACGCGTGTCGCGGATGCGACCGTACGCTTTGATGGGAAGGGTCCTCTCAATGCAAAGCAGCGGCAGGGAATTCTCACACAGATCTTCAACATTCTGTTCTGACGGGAGGCGCATTTTATGAAGAAAACAACGGTCCTTCTGCTCCTCCTCGCGCTCGTGCTCACCGCGCTGCCGGGGATTGCGTCGGCGGATTCCGCCGTGACGCGGATCAAGGATATCGCCAAGGTGCAGGGGGTGCGCTCCAACCAGCTGATGGGCTATGGGCTCGTGGTTGGTCTGGACGGCACGGGCGACGGCTCGAGTTCGGGCGAAACGGTGCAGTCGATTGCAAATATGCTGACAACCTACGGCATTACCGTCAACAGCAGCTCGATCAAGCTCAAGAACGTCGCGGCGGTCATGGTGACGGCGACGCTGCCCCCCTTCGTACGTGAGGGGGATACCCTCGACGTGACGGTCTCCTCCATCGGTGATGCGAAGAGTCTGCGCGGCGGCACCCTTCTCCAGACCCCGCTCCGTGCGGGCAACGGCGAGGTCTATGTCGTCGCCCAGGGCGGTGTATCGACGGGTGGGTTCTCAACCTCCGGAGGCGGCTCGAGCTTGTCGAAGGCGTTTCCGACGGTTGGCATTGCTGTGAATGCGGGCATCGTCGAGCGTACGGTTGAGGACGATGGCATCGGCGCGAATGGGCAGCTGTCCCTCTCGCTCGCACGTCCGGACTTTACGACGGCATCGCGCGTGGCAGGGGCGATCAACGCGCAGTACGGCAGCATCGCGCAGGCGAGCAATCCCGGGCGCGTGGACGTGGCAATCCCGGCATATTTTCGTGGGAACGTGGTCGGCTTTGTCGCCTCGATCGAGGATCTGTTGATCCGCCCAGATAACATCGCGCGCGTCATTGTAAACGAGCGTACGGGAACGATTATCATGGGCAGCGAGATCTCGGTGGATGCCATATCGATTACGCAGGGCGGACTCACGATCCGCATTCAGGGGGCAAAGGATGTCTCTCAGCCGGGGCCGTTCAGCTACGGCAATACTGTGGTAACAGACAGTTCCGATGTTGAGGTCACGGACCATAAGGGCAGCACGATCATCCTGCCCGCCACGACGAACATCGGTGACATCGTTGGTGCGCTCAATACCGTGGGTGCAAATCCACGCGAGACGATTTCGATTCTGCAGGCAATGAAGGCGGCAGGTGCTCTGCACGCTGAGCTTGACATTGTGTAAGGCGGGAGGCAACCTATGACAATACAGCCAATTGGCGAAAATGCACTCCTCGGCGGAGCTGCACAGACCTCCTACGATGCCGCACGGGTGAGTGCCGAGAGCAAGTCTTTTCAGGCAACCCTTGACGAGCTGCAGCGCAAGGCTGAGACACCTCCCGCATCGGAGGCGGCGGGCTATGTACCGAAGAATCCGATGACGGCGGAGGACATCGAGGCGAAGAAGCTGCGTGAGGCGTGCGAGGGGTTCGAGGCAATGTTCCTCAGCATGATGTATAAGCAGATGCGTGCAACGGTGCCCGATAACGAGCTGTTCGGAAAGAAGTCCAACGCACTTGAGATTTTCGAGGATATGCGCGACACGGAGCTGATGAATGCGGCGGCAAAGAGCGGCGGCATCGGCATTGCGGATATGATGTATAAGCAGTTGACCATCAAGACAAGATGAGAGAACAATGTTCGATAGGGGGAGCTGTTTGCGCAGCATCCCCTTTTCTGTTGCATGGATGATTCCTTAGTTTGGAGTGTTTTATGCGTATATTGAAAAAAATTGTGGTGCTTGCGGCGGCACTCCTGCTGACTGCATCCTCCTATGCGTGGGCGGCGGGACTGAATGCGCTGCGTACATCGAGCACGGCGGAGCGCGACCGCATTGTCTTTGATTTTACGGAGATGCCCGTCTATCAGGTCAGCCTCTCGGACAATGGCCGTGCGCTGACCTTTGATTTCGTGGACACGGATGCAGCGAAGCTCGTGCGTTCCTCCGTGCGGACGAAGCGCATCGACTCTGTTTCCTATGACGCGCGTCAAGGGCATTTCTATGTTACGGTCACGATGGCAAAGGACATGGGCTACAACATTGGCAATTTGATGAACCCCGCCCGTGTCTTTCTCGACGTTGCGCCTGTGGGCGCGAAAACGCAGGTCAATGGCAAGCCTGTGCTGCCGCCTGTTCAGACAACACGGGACAAGCCGGCAAATGCAGAAACCTCGGACCGTGATGCACAAGGTCAGCCCGAAAAACCGAAATTGCCCATTTTGAAGGAAGAGCCGATTGCGGCGGGGCTGATGCTGCGCACCTATATTTATGAGGATGAGGATGGGCAGGTGACGGCGTACTTCACGGAAGCTGATCCCACGAAATACAGTGTACGCCCCGCGCTCGCGCGCGGCATCATCCCCGGGCGGCAGACCGTGAGCGGCATCGCGCGCGATACGAATGCGGCGGCGGCGATCAATGCCTCCTACTTTGCGTCCGACGGCACAATCCTTGGTGTGACGAAGATCGATGGCACGATCGTCGGTACGACCTACTACGACCGCAGCGCGTTCGGTGTGATGCCTGACAATACCTTTGTGTTTGGCCAAGTCTCCTACAACGGGACGGTGAAGATCGACCAGGTGACGCTCCCTGTCTCCGGGGTCAATGCCGAGCGCGGCGAGAACGGGCTCATCATCTACAATCGCGCCTATGGCAGATCGACGGGGACGAATCCGTACGGTCTGGAATATGTGATCCGCGACGGGCGCGTTGCTGAGATCAATACGAATGACTCCGCGATTCCCTCGGACGGCTACGTCGTCTCCGTACACGGCTCCTCGATGGATGCCTTTGCGGCGGCAGGCACGCGTGTCGGCGATCCGACCGTGCTCACGGAGCAGACGGGAGCTCTGTGGGATCGTGCCGTGCAGATCGTCGGCGCAGGGCCGCGTCTCGTCGAGAATGGTGCTGTGCATGTGACAGCGGGCGAGGAGCAGTTTCCGGGCGACATCCGCTATGGACGCGCCCCGCGCAGTGCTGTCGGCGTGACGCGGAGCGGCAAGATCGTCTTTGCCGTTGTCAATGGACGGCAGGAGGACAGCCACGGGCTGACGCTGACGGAGTTTGCGCAGCTGCTCGTGAAGTTCGGCGTGCAGAACGCGATCAACCTCGACGGCGGTGGTTCGTCCGCACTCTATGCGGGCGGAGACATCGTAAATTCTCCGTCGGACGGACAGGAGCGTGCGGTCGGCAGTGCTCTGATTTTGCAGAAACGATAATCTGCACACATCATGAGAGCGCCATGAAATAATTTTGACGGTCTCATCGCAATATGATAGAATGTGTGAAGGTTTATACGGTTGAAAAGAAAATTGGCGGTGCTCTGAAGATGCACCGATGTAGGTGATACAACGTTGAAAAGCGACATGTTTGATGTCATACAGGCAGATCTTGAGGAGTTTGAGCCGGCACTCGCCGCATCCGTTGTCTCCGAGACCCCGCTCATCACGGATGTTGGAGAGCATCTCGTATCCTCGGGCGGGAAACGGCTGCGCCCTGCCCTCTTCCTGCTTGCGGCGCGCGGCGGCGCGGCGTTTGATCGTGCGCGTGCCATGCCCATTGCGATTGCGCTTGAGCTGATCCACACGGCTTCTCTCGTACACGATGATGTCATCGACGAGGCGGATACGCGGCGTGGGGCGGAGACGACAAATGCAAAATGGGGCAATCAGGTTGCCATCCTGAGCGGGGACTATCTCTTTGCACGTGCCTTCAAGCTCGTTGCGGAGGAGGGGTATGACTCGGCGGTCTATGTGAAGCTGGCACACCTTGTGTGTACGCTGAGCGAGGGCGAGATCCTTCAGGATCACACGGCATATCAAGTGCCCGCGAGCGAGGATGCCTACTATGAGCGCATCCGCAAAAAGACGGCGGACTTTCTCGAGATCTGCTGCGAACTCGGCGGCACGATCGGTGGTATGAGTGCGGCAGATACTGCGGGGATGGCTCTTTATGGACATGCCATTGGCATGGCATTCCAGATCACGGACGATCTGCTCGACTATCGGCAGACCTCGGAGGACATTGGAAAGCCTGCAGGACATGACCTTGCGCAGGGCTTTGTGACGCTTCCCGTCATCCGTGCACTTGCGGTACTGGATGAGGCGGGGCGTGCGGAGCTGACGGCACTCATCACGAATCCGAAGATGACCGAGGCAGAGGTCGCGCGTGCACTCGAAATCGTCCGCACGACGGATGGTCTCGACTATGCACAGGAGAAGGCGGATGCCTATCTCGAGCGTGCGAAAAATGCCCTGCCCGAGACCCTTGACGAGCGTATCCGAGAGACCTGCCTTATGGCGGCGGACTTTATCGGACGCAGAGAATTTTAGAACATATTTTATCAGCCATAAGAAGGAGATATCCATGTTTGGCATTGGCGTACCCGAGCTTATTTTGATTTTGGTTGTGGGACTCATCGTCTTTGGCCCCGGCAAGCTGCCCGAGATGGGGCGCTCGCTTGGCAAGGGCATCCGCGAGTTCCGCAAGGCATCGAACGCTCTGACTGCGGCGATCAATGCACCCGAGCCGCCACCCGCACCGCCGGCTGCTGCACCTGCGGCCCAACCCACTGCCCAGCCTGCACAGACGGTACAGGCAACGACGGAAGCACCTGCCGCAGCACCGACACCCACGGCAACGCCGACCGCGGCTACCGCAGCGGCGGCAGTCGAGGCGCATAAGGCGGAGCAGAAAGCGGCTGCCGCAGAGGTCAAGACACAGTCGTAACGTGTGATATGTGAGCGCAGTGAAATGCACCTAAGCGAACCCTAGTGAAGTAATCGAGGAAAGCGCGCGGTATGCCCCGGCGGATTTCTTTCGTTCAAGCGAAGCGCGTTTAAGAAGT
>ERZ772968.952-NODE-952-length-13997-cov-6.481853_pt1 | contig 13997 bp, 12 predicted proteins | sample MGYA00580674_ERZ772968 | MGnify/ENA primary metagenome ERZ772968 (study PRJEB29015, sample SAMEA2737940) | human oral metagenome | biome: human oral; feature: human-associated habitat; material: dental | place: China | collected 2138 ...
AGAAGGGGGTCATGCGTCGGGTCGTGGGCACGACGCGACTCTAGCCGGTGCCCGCGCCCCGGCGCACGGCCGCAGCCGGGTACGTCCCGGCCGGACGCGCCTCAGCGGGCCCGCGGCGCCTCAGGCCAGTCGGGCGACGTCGGCGTCGAGGGCGGAGAGCTTGCTCATGAAGTGCTCATAGCCGCGATCGATGAGGTTGATGCCCTCGACCCGGCTGGTGCCCTCGGCGGCCAGGGCGGCGATGAGGTGGGAGAAGCCGCCTCGCAGGTCGGGCACGACGATGTCGGCGCCGTGCAGCGGGGACGGGCCGGAGATGACGGCGGAGTGGTAGAAGTTGCGCTGGCCGAAGCGGCACGCGGTGCCGCCCAGGCACTCGCGGTAGACCTGGATGGTGGCGCCCATCTTGCGCAGGGCGCCGGTGAAGCCGAAGCGGTTCTCGTAGACGGTCTCGTGGACGATGGACAGGCCCTGCGCCTGGGTGAGGGCCACCACCAGGGGCTGCTGCCAGTCGGTCATGAATCCGGGGTGGACGTTGGTCTCCACCACGATGCTTCTCAGGCCCCCGCCGGAGTGGTAGAAGCGGATGCCGTCGTCGCGCACGTCGAAGGCGCCGCCGACCCTGCGGAAGGTGTTGAGGAAGGTCGTCATGTCGCTCTGGCGAGCGCCGCGCACGAAGATGTCCCCGCGGGTGGCCAGGGCGGCCGACGCCCAGGACGCCGCCTCGATGCGGTCCGGCAGGGCGGCGTGGTTGTACCCGGCGAGCTCGTCAACGCCCTCGACGTGGATGGTGCGGTCGGTGTCGACCGAGATGATGGCGCCCATCTTCTGCAGCACGTCGACGAGGTCGAGGATCTCGGGCTCGACCGCCGCGCCGCGCAGCTCGGTCAGGCCCTCCGCACGGACCGCGGTCAGCAGCGTCTGCTCGGTCGCGCCGACGGACGGGTAGGGCAGGTCGATGACGGTGCCGTGCAGGCCGTCGGGGGCGGTGATGCGGATGCCGCCCTCGAGCTTGTCGACGACGGCCCCGTACTTGCGCAGAATCTCCAGGTGGAAGTCGATCGGCCGGTCCCCGATGCGGCAGCCGCCCAGGTCGGGGATGAAGGCCTCCCCCAGCCGGTGCAGGAGCGGGCCGCAGAACAGGATGGGGATGCGGGAGCTGCCGGCGTGGGCGTCGATGTCGGCCATGTGGGCGGTCTCGACGCGGGAGGAGTCCAGCCGCAGGACGCCCTCGGTCTGGTCGTAGTCAATGGTCACGCCGTGGAGGGACAGCAGCCCCGAGACGACGTCGACGTCGCGGATGAGCGGGACGTTGCGCAGGACGGACGGCGTCGCGCCCAGCAGGGCGGCGACCATCGCCTTGGGCACGAGGTTCTTCGCCCCGCGCACGGCGATCTCGCCGTCGAGCGGGCGTCCGCCCTGGACCTGGAGCAATCCGTCGACCATCAAGTACCTCCGAGACGATGATGATGTGGTCGCGGGCACCGCGTATTCCTACGAGCGCGCCCGATGAGCGCAGAGCCGTCTCAGCATAAGCGAGACGGGGTGCATCGCGGACGCCTGTGAGCGTGCCATCGGCGAACAGCCCGTGGCGTGCGCCTCAGCCCTCAGGTGCGCGCGCCCGGCAGCCCGACGACGACGGGCATGTCGGCGGCCCGCGCGGGCACGACCTCCTCCTTGGGCAGGTGGCGGGCCGGCAGGGTGGCCGGCTTGAAGGCCGGCCGCGCCCGCTCGTAGGCGACGATCTCGTCCTCGTGCTGGAGGGTCAGGGAGATGTCGTCCAGGCCCTCCATGAGGGTCCAGCGCACATAGTCGTCGATCTGGAAGGCGGTGCGGAAGCCGCCGGCGGCGACGGTGCGCTCCCGCAGGTCCACCGTGATCTCGGTGCCGGGCTCGGTCTCCAGGATCTTCCACAGCTGCTCGGCGTCGTCCTGGCCGATGACCCCGGCGACCAGGCCCTGCTTGCCCGCGTTTCCCCGGAAGATGTCGGCGAAGCGCGGGGCGAGCACGACCTTGAAGCCGTAGTCCTTCAGCGCCCACACGGCGTGCTCGCGCGAGGATCCGGTGCCGAAGTCGGGCCCGGCCACCAGGATGCTGGCGTGCTTGTAGGCCTCCTTGTTGAGGATGAAGTCGGCCTCGTTGGCCCTCCAGGCGGCGAAGAGAGCGTCCTCGAAGCCGGTGCGGGTGATGCGCTTGAGGTAGACGGCGGGAATGATCTGGTCGGTGTCCACGGCGCTGCGGCGCAGAGGGGCGCCGATGCCGGTGTGGCGGATGAACTTCTCCATCGTGGGTCTCCTTGATACGGCTCAGGCCGCGGTGGACGCGGACAGGTCCACCGGGGTCAGCCGGGGCGGAAGGTCGGCGGGGGTCGACAGCCTGCCGCGCACGGCGGTGGCGGCCGCGACGACGGGTGAGACCAGGTGGGTGCGCCCGCCCTTGCCCTGACGGCCCTCGAAGTTGCGGTTCGAGGTGGAGGCCGAGCGCTCGCCGGGGGCGAGCTGATCGGGGTTCATGCCCAGGCACATGGAGCACCCGGCATTGCGCCACTCGGCGCCGAAGTCCCTGAAGACCCGATCCAGCCCCTCGGCCTCCGCCTGGAGGCGGATACGGGCGGAGGCGGGGACGACGAGCATGCGCACGCCCGGCGCCTTGCTGCGCCCCCGCACGATCTCGGCGGCGGCGCGCAGATCCTCGATGCGCCCGTTGGTGCAGCTGCCGAGGAAAACGGTGTCCACCTCGATGTCGCGCAGCGGCATGCCCGGCGTCAGATCCATGTACTCCAGGGCCCGCCTGGCGGCGCGGCGCCGGGTGCTGTCGGCGATGGACTCGGGGTCGGGGACGGTCGCCGAGATGGGCAGCCCCTGGCCGGGGTTGGTGCCCCAGGTGACGAAGGGCTCGATATCCTCGGCCTCCAGGACCACCTCTGTGTCGAAGACGGCGTCGTCGTCGGTGCGCAGCCCCCTCCAGTACTCCACGGCCGCGTCCCACTCCCCGCCGACGGGGGCATGGGGGCGGCCGGCGAGGTAGTCGAAGGTGGTCTCATCGGGAGCGATCATGCCGGCGCGGGCGCCGCCCTCGATGCTCATGTTGCAGATCGTCATGCGGGCCTCCATTGAGAGCTGCTCGATGGCGCGGCCGCGGTACTCGATCACATGCCCCTGCGCACCATTGGTGCCGATCCTGGCGATGATGGCCAGGATGATGTCCTTCGCCCCGCTGCCGGCGGGCAGGTCCCCGTCAATAGTCACGCTCATGGTCTTGAAGGGCGCGATGGGCAGGGTCTGGGTGGCGAGCACGTGCTCGACCTGGCTGGTGCCGATCCCGAAGGCCAGCGCCCCGAAGGCGCCGTGAGTGGACGTGTGCGAGTCCCCGCACACGACGGTCATGCCCGGTTGGGTCAGGCCCAGCTGGGGGCCGACGGCGTGGACGATGCCCTGGTCCGCGTCCCCCAGCGGGTGCAGGCGCACGCCGAATTCGGCGCAGTTGGCGCGCAGCGTCTCGATCTGGGTGCGACTGGTGATGTCAGCGATCGGCAGGTCGATATCGAGCGTGGGGGTGTTGTGGTCCTCGGTGGCCAGGGTCAGGTCGGTGCGGCGGACCTTGCGACCCGCCAGGCGCAGTCCTTCGAAGGCCTGGGGGCTGGTGACCTCGTGGACGAGGTGAAGGTCTATGTAGAGCAGGTCGGGGGCTCCATCCGCTCCCTGCGAGACGACGTGGTCGCGCCAGACCTTCTGAGCGAGGGTCATTCCCATCACTGCGCATCCTTTCCTTCTTGGCGGGGTGCCCCTCGGGGCCACGAGGCCCGTCACCGACGCCGGCAGCATGACGGGCGGCGGTTCCCGGGACGGCGCCGAGCACCGTGCAGCGCAAGGCCGACGGCAGACGCTGATACGGCTGCCGACATGGTTGCCGAGTTGCTGACACGGCGCCACTTCTGTGCCGAAGCGTACTTGAAGTCTCATCTCTCGGAATGGCAATATCAGATTATGGACGCGTTGAGCGATACCGAGAGCAGCAGCGGCGTTGGCGTCATCGACAAGGCCGCCCTCGTCATGAGCACATTGGAGTCGGGACCCGCGACCCTGGCGCAGCTCGTCTCCTTCACCCACCTAGCACGACCCACCGCCCATCGAATCGCCGTGGCGCTGGAGCACCACCGTCTTGTGTCGCGCGACTCCCAGGGCCGTTTCGTCCTCGGCCCGCGCCTGAGCGAGCTGGCCTCGGCCGCCGGGGAGGATCACCTCCTCTCGGCGGCCGGCCCGGTGCTGGCGGCGCTGCGCGACAAAACCCACGAGTCCTCGCAGCTCTACCGCCGCCAGGGCGATGTCCGCATCTGCGTGGCCAATGCCGAGCGCCCCATCGGCCTGCGCGACTCCATCCCCGTGGGCGCCACGATGTCCATGCAGGGGGGCTCCGCCGCCCAGGTGCTCCTGGCGTGGGAGGAGCCCGACCGCCTGCACCGCGGTCTGGTGGGGGCGCGGTTCAACGCCACCATGCTGTCCGCCGTGCGCCGCCGCGGCTGGGCCCAGTCCGTGGGCGAGCGCGAGCCCGGCGTCGCCAGCGTATCGGCCCCGGTGCGCGGCGCCAGCGGGAAGGTGATCGCCGCCGTATCGATCTCCGGACCGATCGAGCGGATGGGCCGCCAGCCCGGCCGCGCGCACGGCGGGGTCGTCATGGCCGCGGCACGCCGCCTGTCCGAGGTGCTGCGCAACACGGACGAGGGCTGACTCCCGTCGCCCGGGCGGACCGGAGCACCGGGGAGTCCCGCTCCCCGCACCGGCGAGCCGGGCGGGACGGCGGATCGCCGCCGAGGCCGGAGAGGGCCCCGATAGACTCCCGGCATGCGACGCACCCTGCTGGTCACCAACGACTTCCCCCCGGTTGTGGGCGGCATCCAGTCCTATCTGGACGACTACACCTCGCGCCTGCCAGCGAAGGACCTCGTGGTCCTGGCCTCCACGCCGCCCGAGGGGCCGCGGGCGGCGCGCGAGTTCGACTCCACACGGGACTTCGAGGTCGTACGGGTGCCCACGCGCGTACTGCTCCCGACGCCCGGGGTGCGCGCTCGGATGCAGCACCTGGTGAGGGCCCGCGGCATCGAGACGGTCTGGTTCGGGGCCGCCGCCCCGCTGGGCCTGCTCGGCGGGGCCGCGAGGCGCGCCGGGGCCACTCGCGTCATCGCGACCACCCACGGCCACGAGGTCGGGTGGGGCATGACCCCGGGGGCCCGGCAGGTGCTGCGCAGGATCCTCCGCGACTCTGACGTTGTGACCTGCATCTCCGACTACACGCTGAGCAGGCTCCGCCCCCACATGCCGTACGGTCAACGGGTGCTCCGCCTCCCCAGCGGCATCGACGTCGAGCGCTTCCGCCCCGACGCCGAGGCCCGCTCGGCCCTGCGGGCCCGTTACGGCCTGGGCGAGGCCCCGACCGTCGTGTGCGTCTCGCGGCTCGTGGCGCGCAAGGGCCAGGACTCGCTCATCGAGGCCTGGCCCCGGGTGATCGGGCGCCTCCCCGGGGCCAGGCTGGTGATCGTGGGCTGGGGCTCCTACGCCAGGCGGCTGGCCCTGCTCCGCCGCACCTCACCGGCGCGAGAGTCGATCACTCTCACCGGCGAGGTGCCCGCCGCCGAGCTGCCCGGTCATGTCGCGATGGGCGACGTCTTCGCCATGCCGTGCCGCACGCGAGGAGGCGGTCTCGACGTCGAGGGGCTGGGCATCGTCTTCCTCGAGGCCTCGGCGACGGGACTGCCCGTCATCGCCGGCACGAGCGGCGGCGCGCCCGAGACGGTGGTCGAGGGGGTGACCGGCGACGTCGTCGACGGCCGCGACCAGGACGCCCTGGTGGAGGCGCTGGTACGCCAGCTGTCGGACCCGGCACTGCGGACCCGGATGGGGACGGCGGGGCGAGCGCTGATGCAGGAGCGATGGACCTGGTCCTCCCTGGTCACCGGTCTCGTCGAGGCGATCGACGCGCGGTGAATCGACGCACGGCGCCGCGGGGAGGCGGCGAGGCCGGCGGGCTTCAGCGGGTGGTCGCGACCGGTCAGGCGCCGTGCGATGCGCGTCCGGCGCGCAACTGCGCGATCGCGGTCTCGAAGTCCTCCAGGGAGTTGAAATCGGAGTAGACCGAGGCGAAACGCAGGTAGGCGACCTCGTCGAGCTCGCGAAGCGGTCCCAGGATCGCCAAGCCGACCTCGTGGGAGTCGACGAGAGCCTGGCCGGTACTCCGAACCGCCTCCTCGACCTTATAGGCCAGCAGTGACAGATCGGCATCCGAGACCGGCCGCCCCTGGCAGGCCCGGCGCACCCCCACGATCACCTTGGCCCGGGAGAAGGGCTCAACCGCGCCGGAGCGCTTACGCACCGACAGACTCGCCGTCTCCACCGTGGTGAAGCGGCGGCCGCATCGAGTGCACTCGCGTCGACGGCGGATCGTTGTCCCGTCCTCAGCCGTACGGGAGTCCACCACGCGCGAGCCGTCATGCCGGCAGAAGGGACAGTGCACGCCGAGCTCCTCCAACTGGTCACCACTGGTGTGCCATGGAGACTAAACGCGCGAGCCGGATCGCCGCAAGCGGCGTCGGATCAGAGCTCATCGAGGGTCACTCGACGGGGACCACCAGAACCCGGCCGGGTTCGAGAGCGGATGACTCCAGGCCATTGAGCTCGACGATCCGAGCCATGGTTCGATCGACGTCGTCAATGCCCGTGCCCGCCGCGATCTCCCACAGGGACTGCCCGGCTCGAACAGTGGCCGTCGTCGTCCGGGGGGAGGCGTTCGCGGAACCGCGGATCATGATCCCGATGGAGACGACAAGAGCGATCACGAGCGCCAGCCCGCTCACCGCCATGAGGCGGCGCAACCCGACCGGGAGCGGTCGCACCGGCTCCCGAGCGCGCCCGACCGCCGATCCGCGCGCCTCATCGCCGTGCAGTTCATCATGCGTATCGCCATGCGCGGCGAGGGGCGCCGCCGCGGCTCGGCGCCGCCCCTCGCGCTCCCGACGGCGCTGCGAGCGCACGGCCGGGTGGTTCGGCGCAAGATCCGCGAGGCGCGCCTTCACGGCGCGCGATGGCCGTCCGGAACCCCCGGTCCGCTCGAACCGGCCGGCCCACGCCGCTCGCGGGACGGCGGGGCGCCGGGACAGCTCCGCGGGGAGCTCGATCGCAGTCCCCGCCCGGGGGACCCCGATCGGGGAGCCACCGGCGTCGTCGGTCACCAGGCGAAGCCGGGGGCGGCCGCCGACGGAAGCCGCGTCGCCCTCGGCTTTCCGCGCCGAGTCGACCGAGACGGCGCGCGGGCGGTGAGAAGGGACAAGCGTGAGAGCGCTCATGAGAACCTCCTGGAACACACGTTCGACGAACATATGTTCGATACGGTAGCGGCTGATCGGCGGAGTGTCCAGAGCATTTTCGAACACATGTTTGAAGTGCTCGTCATTCCGCCGTAGGCTTGACGCATCAAGCCCACCACAGGCCACCGACACCAATTCGAGCCCCATGAGCAACCGCGTCGCCCGGGCCCCGGCCGCCACGGCCGTTGCGCGGGACGGGGCCGAGGAAGGACCGCCCGGTCATGACGTCCCCCGGCACCACCACCCCGGCCGCCGCGGCCTCGGCGGCCGAGTCCCTCAAGGCCCTCGATGCGCGCGCCCGCGCCGTCTACGAGACCGTCCGCGACGCCGTCATCGCGCACGGGTACCCGCCCTCCATGCGGGAGATCGGCGCCGCGGTCGGTCTGACGAGCCCCTCGTCGGTCAAGCATCAGCTCGACAAGCTCGAGCGGTTCGGCCTGGTCCGGCGCGACCCGAACCGACCTCGCGCCCTCGAGGTCGTCCTGCCCGACCGCCCCGGCCCCGGTGCCGATCCGAAGGACGAGGAGGCCGTTCCCGCCCATCCGCAAGAACGGGGCGCTCCCCCCTCGCCGCCCGTCCTGCCGGGCGTGGCCGAGGGCGAGGCCGTCGCGGTCCCCCTCGTCGGACGGATCGCCGCAGGGTCTCCCATTCTGGCCGAGCAGAGCATCGAGGACGTTGTGGCGCTGCCCCGGCGTCTGACCGGCAGCGGCGAGCTCTTCATGCTCGAGGTCCACGGGGACTCCATGGTTGACGCCGCCATCTGCGACGGGGACTGGGTCGTGGTGCGAGCCCAGGCCGACGCCGTCAACGGGGACGTCGTCGCGGCCATGCTCAACGACCTTGACGGCGCCACTGCCACCGTCAAGGTCTTGTCCCGCAAAGACGGCCACCAGTGGCTGCTGCCCCGCAACCCCGACTACGCGCCGATCCCGGGGGACGAGGCCACGATCATGGGGAAGGTCGTCACTGTGCTGCGCTCCTTATGAGTGCTCCCGCGGGCCCTGCGCGCACCGGCTCGCGGCGCGGGGCGGGGGCTCGCCCCGGTCCTCGGAAGCGGCCCCCGGCCCCGCGTTGGAGAGTTCGCGCCGTCGACGCGGACGGACCGCGGACGGACTCAGTAACTCAGTAGCCCAGACCGCGGGCGACCTCGCGCAGGCGCTCCGCGGAAGCCGTCAGACGCTCCCGCTCGTCGGACGTCAGCGGCAGCTCGAGCCGGCGACCCGCGCCCTCGCGCCCGACGATGGTCGGGACCGCCATGCAGACATCGGAGATGCCGTGCCAGTCGTCCAGCAAGGGCGAGACGGTGAGAACACGCTGCTCGTCATTGAGAATGGCGCCGATGATCCGCTGGACGGCCAGGCCCACGGCGTAGTTCGTGACGCCCTTGCCCTCGATGATGCGGTAGGCGGAGCGGACGACGTCATGGGCGATGCGCTCGCGCTTGGCCTCGTCGAAGACACCGCCGTCCAGCGTCCCGCCCCACTGCGTGACCGGCACGCCGCCGATCTCGCACGAGGACCACAGCGGGACCTCGGAGTCGCCGTGCTCACCGGTGATGTAGCCGTGGATGTTCTGGGTGGCGGTCCCGGTCTCCAGGGAGACCAGATAGCGCATGCGGGCCGTGTCCAGGACGGTGCCGGAGCCGAAGACCTGGTTCTCGGGCAGACCGGTGATCTTCTTGGCGCAGTAGGTCACCACGTCCACCGGGTTGGCCACGAGGACGAAGATGGCGTTGGGAGCGACCTCGACCAGCTTGGGGAGGATCTTCTCCATGATGCCGACGGTGGCGCCGGCCAGCTCAAGGCGGGACTGGCCGGGCTTCTGCTTGGCGCCGGCGGTGATGGCGATGACGTCCGCATCGCGGCAGATCTCGGGGTCGTCGGAGCCTGAGACGGAGCCTGCGGAGGTGAACTGGATTCCCTGGGCGATGTCGAGGGCCTCGGCCTCGACCTTCTCCTTGACGATGTCCTGCAGCACGACCTCGCGGGCGACGCCCTTGGTCACGCAGGCGTAGGCGAGCGTTGAGCCCACGGCGCCCGCGCCGATGATCGCGACCTTGGACGGGCGGCCCCCCGAAGCCGTCGGGTAGGAACCTTGTGCACTGTTGGTGATGGTGGCCTCGGACACGGTTTTCCTCCGAATAGGGTAATGGCACGGCAGGCGAGCCGGCCAAGGCCAAGAATACGCGGTTTCCGCCGGCCGGGGCGAGGTTCGTCACTATCGTGGAACCTCAGGGCGCCGCGCGCCCCGGGGCCGCGGCCTTCTCAGGAGGATGGTCCCGGTCGCCCCGCGGCCAGTCGCGCGAGCGCCCCCAGGACGACACCGCGCTCCCGGGTGGGCCACAGGGGCGGCATGGAGCGGGCCAGGAATGCCCCGTAGCGGGCGGTGCGCAGACGCGGGTCAAGGACGGCGACGACCCCGCGGTCGTCGGCCCGCCGGATGAGCCGCCCCGCCCCCTGGGCGAGCAGGAGGGCGGCGTGGGTGGCGGACACGCTCATGAAGCCGTTGCCTCCGGCGGCCGCGACGGCCTCGCTGCGGGCCTGGGCGACGGGGTCGTCCGGGCGCGGGAAGGGGATGCGGTCGATGACGACCAGCCGGCAGGTGCGTCCAGGCACGTCAACTCCCTGCCACAGAGACAGGGTCCCCACCAGGCAGGCGTCCTCGTCGGCGGCGAAGGCCTCCACCAGCGACGGCAGCTGGTCCTCGCCCTGGGCGTAGACGGTCAGGCCCGTGGCGCCGCGCAGGACCTCGGCGGCCTCCTCGGCGGCTCGGCGCGAGGAGAACAGGCCCAGCATGCCGCCGCCGCTGGCCTCGGTCAGGGCGAGGACCTCGTCGAGCGCCGCCTCGGAGATGCCCCTGCCGGGCCGGGGCAGGTGGGTGGGGGTGTAGAGGATGCCCTGGCGGGCGTAGTCGAAGGGGGTGCCCACGTCCACGCCGTCCCACTGGTCGGCGGTCAGGGTGATCCCCAGGGCGCGGGCCATCGGCTCGAAGCTGCCGCCCAGGGCCAGGGTGGCCGAGGTCAGGACGGCGGCGCGGTCGGCCAGCAGCCAGTCGGCCACGGACCCGGCGACGTCGACGGGCGCCAGCGTGAGCCTGGGGGGCTCGGCGCCCTGGCGGGGCCGCTCGATCCAGGCGACGTCGCGGCGCTCGCGCACCGAGTCCGAGGTCATGCGCCCGATGGCCTCCACCAGGTCGGCCAGGGCGGTGCGGGCCAGCGCCGCTCCCCCGGCCCCGTCGGCGCCGGCGCCCTTCCTGCCGGCTTTGGCGGCCTCGCGCACGTCGGTGAGCGCCTGGCGGGCCGCGCCGTCCAGCACGACGAGGGCCTCGTGCAGGGCGCCGGGCAGGCCGTCGCGCAGGCGCCCGTCGGGCAGGTCGGCCAGGGCGAGCTGGAGCTGCTGGCCGGCGGACTCCAGCTCGGTGACGACGATCGAGGCGCCCCGCCGCGCGGTGGCGGCCACGCGCATGACGGCGGCCGCGGACAGGCTCGCAGTGCCCTGGGAGCGGACCCGGTCGGCGAGCTCGTGGGCCTCGTCGACCACCAGGACCCGGTGCTCGGGCAGCACCCCGGTGTTGCCCGCTGCGGCGATGCCGAGCATGGCGTGGTTGGTCACGACGACGTCGGCCTCGGCCGCGGCGGCGCGGGCGAGCTCAGGGAAGCACTCCTCGCGCAGCGGGCAGGTCGGCCCCAGGCACTCGGCCCTGGTCACCGACACCTGCGCCCAGGCGCGGTCGGAGACGCCCGGGACCAGGTCGTCGCGGTCGCCGGTGGCGGTCTGCTCGGCCCACTCGCGCAGCCGGACGACCTGCTCCCCGGTTGAGCGCCGGCTCGCCTCGCCGACCCGCCCCGCGGCGGCCGCCTCCCCGGCGGAGAAGAGGGCCCCGGCGTCGTCGTCGGGGTAGCCGCCCTGAAGGCGGTGGCGGCACAGGTAGTTCTGCCAGCCCTTGAGCAGGGCGACGCCGGGCCGCAGCCCGGTGACGACCTCGACGGCGTCGGCGGCCAGGGGCGCGTCCCTGGTCAGCACCTGCCGCTGGAGGGCGAGCGTCGCCGTGGAGACGACGGCGCGCTCCCCGGCGTCGAGGACGTGGACCATGACGGGTACGAGGTAGCCGAGCGACTTGCCGGTGCCGGTGCCGGCCTGCACCAGCAGGTGGCCGCCAGCCTCCAACGAGCCGGCCACGCGATCGGCCATCTCGACCTGCCCGGCGCGCGGGGCGCCGCCGAGGCGGCGCACGGCCTCGTCGAGGGCCGCCCGGGTGCGCCGGCTGTGCTCGCCCGGGGGCGCGGGCGGCGGGGCGGCTGATGTCGGCGGCACGGCCGTGAGGATACGTGAGGACCACCGGGCGGCAGGCCCGCGCAACAGGCGGGCCGGGGCCCGCAGCAGGACGATTCGCGTCCCGCTGCGCCGTCAGAAGGCTCGGCCGCCCAACAGCTAACAACATGCAGAATTAGAGGAAGCTAGCAACAACCTCGTTAAGAAAGCCGAAGGAACATCCCCCTTATGTGGTCGAGGTCACGGCAATGCGGAGAGGAGCATGTTAACGTGATTGACGACACAAGGACGAGGGGACAAAGAAGGGAATCAGTAGGGAGGCCGCCGGCAGGGAGACCGGGAACCGAGGGGCATGCCGCACAGAGATGTGTTGTGCTTAAGGCGGTTCCGGGCAAGCAGTATGTCCAATTCGCATCCGACCACTCAGATCGCACTCACCGCACCGAACGCGACTCAGCAACAGGGGAGACACCATGAGACGCCGTTCACTTATTGCCGGATCGGTCTCAGCAGCCCCGGGCGCTGCCCTTTATAGAGTCGTGCCCGAACTGGCTCCGGCCCAGGCGGCACCGGCCACCCCCTGGCACGAAGAGCCCCACGGCGGCCCGGAGGTCGTCGAGACCACCGTCAACGAGGACCACAACCCCGTATCGTGCACCGCCAAAGGACACGATTCGTCCGGCAGCCTGATCGTGCGCAGCGGCAATATTTCGGACACCGCAACCACCACATTCAAGAGGCTCTCCGCAGACGACCAGCGACTGATTGCCAGTGTCGCACAGCAGTGGGAGGAGGATGGCAACGAGACCCGCTTGACCGGATCGACCGGACCCTATCGTCCCGGCCCCCGGAGCACGGACGAGGACAAGGCGGCATACTGGCAGCCCTGCCCATCGGGGAGCTGTCCGAAGTCATCCTGCACCGGAGCCGGCAAAGACTTCCACGTATGTTGCGGCGTCTCATTCTTCAATAGGTGGCTCGCCCTCATCATCTGTCCAGCCTGTTTGGCGGCCTACTGCACCAGGTGGACCTATCTCTGCTCCCCCACACCGTGAGCGAAGTGACACAGGACTATGCCAGCTTTCTCCTCCGTATTCAGAGTCCTCGTGGGCGTCGTGCTGCTGGTCGCCGCGGCCGCGCAGCACCGCGACCCGCCCGGCAGGAGGCTCGACGCCATCGACCGCTACAGGATGGTCCCGCGCCCGCTCCAGCCGGCCTGCCTGGCGGTCCTGACCGGGGCGGAGATCCTGCTCGGCGCCGCTCTCATTGCGGGAGCGCACCGGGTCGTCACCTGCATCGCCGGGGGCCTGCTGTTCGTCTGCTTCGCGGCGGCCATGGCGCAGGCGCTCCTGCGGGGGATCGTCACCGAGTGCGGCTGCTTCGGCTCCCTGACCAGGACCAGGGTCAGCTGGATGCTCGTCGCGCGCAACGCGGTGGTCGTCGTCATGCTCTTCCTGGAGGCCGCCAGCAAGCGCCCCTGGGTGCTCGTCACGGGGCGCGGCGACGTCGTCGTCCTGACGGCGGCCGGGTGCGTCGCGCTCGCCGCCGCCGCGCTCACGGGCGTCCGGCTGTCACGAGTGCACCGGCGGCGCACGAGCGCGCCCCCGAGCCCGTCCGCGCCCCCGAGCCCGTCCGCGCCCCCGTCGTCGTCCTCCTCGGAGTCCGGGGCGCGCATATAGGGCGGCGCGTGCCCGGGACGGGCTACGGCTCCGGCTCCGAGGCGGCCTCCAGCTCGGCGGCCAGGGCGGGATCCACCCGGGCCACGACCCGGGTGCCGGCCTCGACGTACTCCACGGCGTCGATCTCGCCGTCGGCGTGGACGCGGGAGACCAGGTCGCCCCGGGAGTAGGGCACGACGACGTCCACGGGCCTGTCCGGGCGCGGCAGCATGGCCTCGATGCGCGAGCGCATCTCCTCGATCCCCTCGCCGCTGCGGGCCGAGACCTCGATCGCCCCGGGCAGGCGTGTGCGCAGGGCCGCCAGGGCGACGGCGTCGACCAGGTCGACCTTGTTGAGAACGATGAGCTCGGGGACCTCGAGCGCTCCAGGGATGTCCGCGAGCACCGCCCGCACGGCCGCCACCTGGCCCAGGGGGTCGGGATGGGCGGCGTCGACTACGTGCAGCACCAGGTCCGCCCCGGCCACCTCCTCCAGGGTGGAGCGGAAGGCCTCGATGAGCTCGTGGGGCAGGTTGCGCACGAAACCGACGGTGTCGGTGAGGGTGTAGGTGCGTCCTTCGGAGGTCTCGGCCCGCCGGACGGTGGGGTCGAGCGTGGCGAACAGGGCGTCCTCAACCATGATGCCGGCCTCGGTGAGGCGGTTCATGAGGGAGGACTTGCCGGCGTTGGTGTAGCCGGCGATCGCCACCGAGG